>Ga0206991_10088_pt1 | contig 26448 bp, 21 predicted proteins | sample Alteio_BWMinCont_9_FD_153286 | JGI IMG/M metagenome (GOLD analysis project Ga0206991, IMG submission 153286) | Enriched cells from forest soil in Barre Woods Harvard Forest LTER site, Petersham, Massachusetts, United States -... | ecosystem: Environmental > Terrestrial > Soil > Temperate forest >...
GGATTTTCTCACGGAGCGGTCCATCCGCGTGCCGCGCGGAGCGCGACAGGAAGTTTTCTACACGGAAGGCGTGGACTCGAGTTTCTCCGAGAGTTTGAAATCGTTTTTCCGTCCTGCTCCACGGACCAAAGGCGCGCCCGTTTCGAACATGACGGTGGACCTGGAGCCTACGTACCGGCTTTTCTGGCGCAACCTGCGCGATCTCATTTCGCCGCCGAAGCTGCCGCCCCTCAAGCTTACCAGCAAGCCCGTTCCGGTGCGCCCGCTGTGGGCGAAGCGGCGCGAGTATAGCCTGGCACAGACGATTTCGATCGCGGTGCACGTCATCGTCGCCCTACTCATCATCGTGCCCTTCGCGCGCAAGATCGTGCAGCCGACGGTGCAGGCCATGCAGGTCATCGATGTTTCTCCTTATCTCTCGAAGCTGCCTCCCGGGAAAGATAAAGCGGGCGGAGGCGGAGGCGGAGGCGAACACAAGCAGCAACCTCCAACCCAGGGCAAGCTCCCAAAGTGGAGCATGACGCGTATTACTCCGCCCCTGATGACACCAAATCCGAACCCGAAGCAGGTTGCCGACCCAACACTTTTGGGCCCGCCCGACCTGAAGATTCCGAGTCCGAATGATCCGAATTTCGGCGATCCGCTGGCTGCCATGATGAGCGCGTCGGCGGGAAGCGGCGGCGGTGGAGGAATGGGCACCGGTGATGGCGGCGGGATCGGCAGTGGCAGCGGTGGCGGTCTGGGACCGGGTTCCGGTGGCGGCACAGGGGGGCGGAGCCTTTCGCCCAGGCACGGGTGGAGTGGGATACCCAAGCTGCCTCTATTGCCCTGAACCACAATATTCAGAAGACGCGCGCAAGGCCAAGTTTCAGGGAATTGTGGTCCTGCAAGTGATCATTCAGCCGGATGGCCACGCAACCAACATACAGGTCGTCAAGGGCGCGGGTCTTGGACTGGATGAGAAAGCAATCGAAGCCGTGCGAACATGGCGCTTCAAACCGGCGATAGGGCCCAGTGGCACGCCGGTGGCGACGGTTACTCCCATCGAAGTCAATTTCCGTCTACTGTAGCCATCAAGGGTATCGGGCGGGCAGTATCTTTACGCGCACGGGCGGCGCTCTAACCTCGCTGTTGCATATCTGCAATCTGCTAGCATGATCGGCGTGAGAGTTCCCCACTTTGTTTCCATTGCCTTCGTGCTAGGCGCTTCCATCGTTCTTTCCGCGCGACCTTGTTCCGCACAGGCCACGCCCGCGGGCGTGCTCGAGATCACGGCGCATGTGAGGCCGGCGGCGGGACAGACTGAGCCGGTAAGGCAGTTAACATTTTATCTGCTCTCCAAGAGCCTCTCCGACATACGCAGGGAGATCATCGGCGCGGAACCGCAGCTGGATCTTGATCATTTCATCGAACATCTTGGCGTATCCGCGGAACTCAAAGAGTGGATGAAGAAGCACCGCCGCGTCGACCTGGCTGGAAACGACTTCATCAAGGAAATCAGTGCGGCTGATATCCTCGACGTGCCGGAATTTCTGACCGCTTATAAGAACCAAAATGGAGCGGCTCTGCACGCGGGCGTTCCCGAACCAAAGTTCAAGAAAGGCGACGAGCAGAAAAATCCGGAAAAATATAACCGCGAGCGCGAACAGTACCGCCAAGCGCTGATCCACTATATTCAAGCCAACCTCGAGGGTTTACTGGGACTTGACGCTGAATTCAGGGATACAAATCCCTACGCCCACTGGGTGCAACTACAAACGGATCAACAGAAGCGCGTCGAACACAAGGCCATGCAGATCGCGCAAACGCAATACCTGGTGGCCACGGCAACGACCGATCTTAACGGCCGAGCTACATTCGCAGGACTACCCCCGGGCCACTACTGGATTTCCAATCTGGATACCGCCGCCCTTGCCGGCGACCTCCGGCTACACTGGGACGACGGTGTAACGCTTCTTCCGGCAAAGACCTCGTACGTTGACCTCTCCGATTTAAACGCAGTCGAGACATCCGACCAAAACCTGCATTAATGGGCTCGCCCGTCCTCTGGGTCGTATTCAACGCGTGTGTCATCGCCGCGCTTGTCCTGGACCTCGGGATCTTCCATCGGCGCGCGCGCCAGGTTTCTCTCCCCGAAGCGGCGGCATCGAGCGCCATCTGGATTGCACTGTCGCTGGGCTTCGATCTCTGGATTCTGCAAACTCATGGCCGCGGCCCCGCGCTTGAATTCCTGGGCGGCTACGTCGTGGAAAAATCTCTCAGTCTGGATAACATCTTTATTTTTCTGGTGGTGTTTCGTACGCTAGGCGTGGCCCCCCGACTGCAACACCGGGTATTGTTTTGGGGCATCCTGGGCGCATTGATCATGCGCGGAGCTATGATCGGCATCGGAACGGCCTTGCTGGAGCGTTTTTCGTGGGTCCTTTACGTGCTCGGAGCGTTCCTGTTAGCGTCCGGTGTGCGGTTGCTTTGGCGAGGCCAGCCCAAGGTCGACTCCGAACGCAATTTGATCGTGCGCTGGGCGCGCCGGGTGTTTCCCGTCTCTGCGAATCCCGCCCCCGAGCACTTTTTTGTCACCGAGAATGGGCGCACGGCAGTGACATCTCTTTTCCTGGCGTTGCTGATCGTTGAAGGCAGCGACTTGCTTTTCGCCGTCGACTCCATTCCGGCGGTTTTTGGAATCACGCGCGATCCATTCATCGTCTACAGCTCAAACGTCTGCGCGATTCTGGGGCTGCGGGCCTTGTATTTCCTCCTGGCCGGCGCCCTGCCCTATTTTCGCTTTTTCGATGCCGGGCTTTCGGCTGTATTGATCTTCATCGGAGGGAAAATGCTGGCCGATCCGTGGCTGCATCTGTCCACGTATATGGTGCTGGCTGTGATCGTCGCGATCATGGGCATCGCCATGGCCGCGTCGATTGCTGGCGCGCGAGGAGCTTCACGGAACAATGATTCAACCCGCTGAGAATATCGCCTCCTACATCTCGAAGTTGGCCAGTGTTCAAGCCCGCGAACGTGAAGAGGCAGCCCGCGAACTCTTCCGGATTGGGTGTGCCCGTATTGAGCCTGTGCTGCGGAAGTGGTTTGCCGATCCGGAGTTCCGCGCGCTCGCTCCTACCGGAAGCGCACTGCTCACCGTGGGCCTGGCTGTTCAGCCTCCAACATTTGAAGCCATACGCGAGCGCTTCGGTCAGCCGGCACTTGCGGAAGCGCCAGCGAATCAGGACGTGCTTGAGTTCGAGATGACTTTTCCACATGGCGTGCGCTTAGATATTTTGACAGCCCGGACGGCGGGAGGGGACGGACCCATCGCCCGGTTTCTAGCGCGCTTTGATGAAGGAATTCAGCAGGTAGAGTGCGATGTGCGAAACATTGCGCGAGCCACGGACATTCTTCGCCAGCGCTTTAAGCTGCAGCCCGTCTATCCGCAGGTTCGCGAAGGAGCGAACAGAACGCGCGTGAATTTTTTCCTGGTGCCGGCCGAGGAAGGCCGCAAAGTCCTGATCGAGCTGGTTGAATCGCCGCAGAAGCCCAGAAAGTCCTGAGCACAATCTTCAGCGTCTCGCTGCTTCCTTCACGATCAAGCCCGCATCGTGACACGCCCGCCAAGCGCGCAACACCTCCGCCACGCTCCAGGCCTGCGCAAAAGCGCCTCGCGGAATGAAGGGCGCCTCACCATCAAAAATCTCGCTGACGCTGCCCAGGCCGGCCGCCGAAAGATGGTGAGCGATGGGCTCGAGAAACGCGAAAGCGTGTTGGGGGTCTCCGTAAACTCGCAAATGCGCCAGGACAAAAGGGCCGAGCAGCCAAGCCCACACGGTTCCCTGATGGTAAGCGGCGTCGCGCTGCGATTGGGGGCCTTCATACCGGCCACAATAGTTGGCATCGGCCGAATCCAAGGTTCGCAATCCGTGCGGAGTCACCAGGCGCAGGGCACAGATATCCACCACTTGCTTTCTCTGCTCCACGTTCAGGGGGCTTTCCTGCAGCGAAACGGCAAAAATCTGGTTTGGCCGGAGCGAAGCGTCGTTGCCGTCTGGGCCATCGATGACATCGAAGCAACAGTGCATGTCGTTGTTCCAGTAGCGTGCAAAACTCAGACGCGCACGTTCGACGAGCCGGGTGTACTCTTCCGCCGGTTTCCCAAGTTCCGAAGCGAATCTGGCCATCGCGCCCAGCGCGTTAAACCACAGTGCGTTTACCTCGACAGGCTTGCCGATCCGCGCGGTAATTACGCGATCGCCGACTTTTGCGTCCATCCAAGTGACCTGCATTCCGGGCTCGCCGGCGTAGAGCAGCCCATCGGCTGGGTCCATACGAATGCCAAACTGCGTTCCATGCACGTAGCAATCGATCATGGAGGCAAGCGCATCGAAAACGCTTCGGATGACACTCAGATCTGAAGTGTTCGTCAGGTATTGGCGTAAGGCTTCGACGTACCACAGTGTCGCGTCAACGCTGTTGTAGGCCGATGGCGCGCCTTGATCCGAAAATGCGTTGGGAAGCAGGCCCTGCCGGGCAAACCGCGGAAACTCCTGCAGCACAGACCGCGCAACCTCAAGCCGCCCGGTTTCCAGCGCAACGCCGGGCAGCGCAATCATGGCGTCGCGCCCCCATTCGCCGAACCAGGGGTAGCCCGCCAGAATCGACCATCTCTCGCTCTCATCGGAAACACGACGGCGCACGGGAAATTGACCTGCCGCAAGCACCAACTGCCAAATCCACGGAGGGGCTTCGAGAGAGGCTCGAGGATGCGCAGCGATCCAATATTCAAGCAACTTTCGGTCGAGCGCCTCGCGCGCGGCAAGCGCGAAGCGATCCTGGAGAGGCGGCGCGGGATTGGTGCTGAATGCAATCGTGACCGAACCGCCGGGTGGGAGGCGGGCGCGAAATACGCCTGCAAGCAGCTGATCGTCGCAGCTATCGAGGCCGCGCTCGCGTTCCGCAGCCAAATCGAAGTTTCGATACCATTCGTTCCGGCCTTGCGCCTGGGCCACGTCGCTGAGCAGGTAAACAGGTGGAGCGCCGTCACATGCGATTACGCGCAGCCCTTGCATGACGGGCGTAATCTCCGCATTCCAGTCCTGACCTCGCGTTGTGGCGTGAATGTCGCGGTAGTTCACCAGAGCCTTGATTTCGAGGTCGGCCGGCGCTGACGCATAAATCAGTTCATAGCGAATGAAGGTGGTGTTCTCGGATTCCTGCATCCAGACCCGCTTTTCGATCACGGCGTCGGCACAGGAATACCTCCAGACAGGTATCGAGCCGGCAAGATGAAATTGCCCCATCCACCGGAAGCCCTGAGGCTCGATGGCGCCGCTGGACCAGCGATTCGCGCCGAGAGCGTAATCGCACTCCGCATAGCGCAGGATTTCGTCAACCTTGGAAACGACGAGGAAGCGGCCTACCCCAGGAAGCGCGGCAATCAACAAGCCGTGATAACGTCGCGTGAGTACACCGGCGATCGTCCCGCAAGCAAACCCGCCAAGCCCATTCGTGACCAGCCACTCACGTTCCGTTGCTGCAGGCAATGAGCCGCAAATTTCAGAACCAAAATCGACTACAACGGGCGCACTCACGCCTCAGGTCCTGCCATATACGGGAATGGCTGCGCCATGAATGACGCGGGCCTCCTCGGAACATAAGAAAAGGATCACATTGGCAATCTCGCCGGGTTTGGGCCAGGCTGCATAGTCCGCTGCGGGCATGGCCAAACGATTTGCCGGGGTGTCGAATATGCTGGGGACCACGGAATTAACGACGATCGGATACGGTTTCACTTCCTCCGCCAGCGAATCGAAAAGCGCCAGCGCACCCGCCTTCGACGCGGCGTACAGCGCCGCTCCGGGCGACCGGCCATAGGCAGCGCGCGACGCCACATTTACGATCCAACCGCGGCCCTGACGAATCATGCCCGGGATAACGGCGCGGGTAAGCACAAATCCGGCTTTCAGGTTCAAGGAGATCATTTCCTCGTAACTCGCGACGTCCTCTTCCCAGACTTTCTTGCCTCCGTGATAGGCGCCAATCGCGTTCACCAGGGTATCCAGCGTGCCCCACGTCGCAACGACGTCCGCCACCACCCGAGTCACTGCGACGGCATCGGTCGCGTCAACCAGTACGCCGGTCGCCTGATGCTCTTGGCCCTTCAACCCAGCCATAAACCGATCGAATTCTTCCTGGCGCCGATAGGTAACGATTAGGCGGGCGCCTTCACGCAGAAAAGCCGCCGAGACCGCTCCCCCTAGCGCGCCAGTGCCACCCGCGATCAACACTACCCTGTCTCGAAAACGAAGCTCTGGCGTCATCATTCGATTACGAGCCTCATCGCCCATCCATTCCAGCGTGGGCGCGCTCGCCGCTCTGTTCGATGAGCTTGGCAACCAGCGCAGTCCATCCCGTTTGGTGTGCAGCACCCAATCCGACACCCGTATCGCCGTGAAAATACTCGAAAAAGCAAACCAGGTCCCGCCAGTGAGGGTCCGACTGAAATTTCTCTATAGCGCCGTAGACCGGGCGGTGGCCGCTTCGATCGCGTAAAAAGATAGCGCTCAGCGACATCGACAGCTCGGCGGCAATTTGCCAGAGCGTCAGTTTGCGCCCTGATCCCGTGGGAAACTCCACCTGCAATTCATCGCCGAAATAGTAGTGAAATTTCTGCAAAGACTCGATGAGCAGGAAATTTATCGGAAACCATACAGGCCCTCTCCAATTTGAGTTTCCACCAAAGGTGCCGGTGCGAGACTCGGCCGGCTCATAGCCCACCCGATACTCGCTGCCCGAGATATTGAGGACGTAAGGATTCTCGCGATGAAAGCGGGAGAGCGAGCGGATGCCGTGCGGCGAGAGAAATTCCTTTTCATCCAGCATGTAGCCCAGCACACGAAGCAGGCGATCACGGCTCACGAGTGACAGCAGCCTTCGCGGGCCATTGGGGGAATTCTGGCTCATATCAATGTGCGCGGCCGCCGCGGGAACGTTGTCCAGGAACCACTGCATACGCTCGCGGAAGTGTGGCAATTTCACCAGCATTTCCGGCTCCAGCGTCTCCACCGCAAGAAGTGGAATCGCGCCGACCAGTGATCGCACTTTGAGAAAATGGTGGGAGCCATCAGGAAGATGCAACGCGTCGTAATAAAAGCCGTCCTCTTCATCCCAAAGCGCAATACCTTCGCTTCCCACGTCATTCATCGCCTGCGCGATATAGATGAAGTGTTCGAAGAATTTGCTGGCCACGCTTCCGTAAGCTCCATCCTCTCGCGAAAGCTCCAGGGCCATGGCCAACATGTTCAGACAATACATCCCCATCCAGCTCGTGCCGTCCGCCTGCTCCAGATGGCCGCCCGCCGGCAAAGGCGCCGAACGATCAAAGACCCCAACGTTATCGAGTCCCAAAAAGCCGCCCTCAAATACATTCAGGCCGTCTGGATCCTTGCGATTGACCCACCAGGTGAAGTTGATCAACAGCTTTTGAAATACCCGCACCAGGAAGCCGCGATCGGCATGGCCGCGAATACGCTTTTCAATTTTGTAGACGCGCCATGCCGCCCAAGCGTGCACAGGCGGGTTCACGTCTCCAAACGCCCATTCATAGGCCGGCAATTGCCCGTTAGGATGCATGTACCATTCGCGCAACAGAAGGATGAGCTGATCCTTGGCGAAATCCGGGTCGATCACCGCCAGCGCCACGCAATGAAATGCCGTATCCCACGAGGCAAACCACGGGTACTCCCATTTGTCGGGCATCGAGAGCACGTCTGCGCTATTAAACGTCTTCCATCGGTAATTGCGGCCCTTTTTGCGCTCCGGCGGAGGCGGTGGGAAGGCAGGGTCGCCCTGCAACCAGGTCACGACGTCATAGTGGTACGACTGTTGGGACCAGACGAGACCCGCGAAGGCTTGTCGTTGCACGCTACGGCCATCATCCGCAAGCTTTCGAGATACGCACCGGGCATAAAACTCGTCGGCTTCAGTAATACGAGCCTTGAAGATACCGTCGAATTCGTGGCCGAAGGCTGAATCAGCCGATCGCCCAGGGTCTTGATCCGTGAGGCGCAACCGGACCGTTGCAGAGCCGCCCGGCGGTATCTCCAAGCGGTAAAGCGCGGCCGCCTTCGTGCCTGTTTCGGCCTGGTTGACCACGCCCTCATTTCTGATCAGGTAGTCGTGAAACGCATCTTTCAGGTAGGGAGACCGATTCTCGACCCCGAAGAGGCGCGCAAAATTCGTCTCGTTATCCGTGAACAGGAGCCTCGGGCTTCCTTCCGCCATCAGCCACCGCTGGCCATAGAGGGGCGTCTCGAGGCCAATCAATTTGACGCCGGCTCGGTCAGCTATACGCCAGAGTTTGGGCTTTTGTGCTTCGCGACCCCACGACCAAGTATTTCGGAACCACAAGGTGGGAAGCAGATCGAGTGGTGCGGCCTCCGGCCCACGATTCCAAGCGGTGATTCGAATCAAGATATCTTCAGCCGTGGCTTTCGCATATTCGATAAAGATATCGAAGTAACGATCGCCGTCGAAAATGCCGGTGTCGAGCAATTCGAATTCGGGGTCGCTCTTGGTGCGCCGGCCATTTTCGGCCACGAGCCGCGCGTAAGGGAACTCACCTTGAGGATACTTGTAGAGCATTTTCAGGTAGGAATGCGTAGGGGCCGCGTCGAGATAAAAATAGTATTCCTTCACGTCTTCGCCGTGGTTGCCCTCGTGACCCGTCAGACCAAAGAAACGTTCTTTGATTATGGGATCGCGTCGGTTCCAAAACGTTGGCGCAAAGCAGACGCGCTGATGGCTGTCGCTGATTCCGCCAATGCCATCCTCGCCCCAGCGATAGGCACGTGAACGCGCGTGATCATGGGGAAAATATTCCCAGGCCGTGCCATTGGCGCTGTAATCCTCTCGCACGGTGCCCCACTGCCGCTCGCTTAAATAAGGACCCCAACGCCTCCATTGCGCTGTTCCCTGCCGCAACTCCTGGAGCCTTTGATCTTCGCGGGTCATCTACGCTCTGAATGCCGAATGCGATCGGGCTCGGACGAGGTGTTCGAAATTCCCGAAACGATCTTGATCAAGGCTCGGTTGTTGCTGAAGGCTTGGAAGGTGGGCATATTCAGTCAGCACAAGATTCTACCGCTTTTGGAGCAAGTTCATCTCCAATCTGGTAATTGGCGAAGACCCAGCATCGCCTCCGCGGCCCATTGGCCCAAATAGACTGAAAGAGCCACGCCCTGACCGGCATAAGCGCCCAGGACCACCACACCTTCGCTGAGTGCGTGACGCCTAAACACTGGCCGCCAATTCTCGGAGATCAGGATTGGCCCGCCCCACCAGTGAGTGAATCCGACCGTTGCCAGGACCGGGTCCAGCCCGCGTACCCGTCGTTCGATTCGGGCGATCAGCTCGGCAGCTTGGCCGGCGCCAATATCAATCTCTTGCAGTTCACGCCAATTCTCTACGCCCACCAGACCGCTTCCGAAAATGACACCGCCCGTCGGCAGCAGGCGTCCCCAGAGGTAGGGAAAGTCGATGGTGTAAAATGGCTTACCAGAAGCCAATCCTAACACTTCGAGCTGTGCTGGCGTCGGGGGCTCGATCGCCACGGCTAAGGTAAACTTCGGCTCGGCGTGCCCGTCAAGACCGCTCAGTTCGAGCGATTGCGCATTGGTGGCAATCAATATCCTCTCGGCGTGGATCTCTTTCGAGCCTAATTGCAGGCGCAAGGGATCCTGAAAAGAGAGACCGTCTACGCGCGCATGCTCATAAATGAATACGCCCAGACGATCCGCTGCGCGTGCCAGGCCGCTCGCAAGCTTACCCGGGTCGACGGTTCCACCTTCAACTTCATTGACGACGCGCAGCCTGCCGGAATCGGACCAAGAGATCGGCGAATCCTGCCGTCCACCCTTGCGCCCAATCTCCCAAGCGCCAGGCAGGCGAAGATCGCAATCCACTCCGAGGTCGCTCAAGTTCCTGTGAAAACCACCCAAAACGTCGCCCAACCCAGGCAGATCTCCCGCCGAGCTTTCCGCCAGAGCCAGGCCACCTGTATAACCGCTGGCGCCAGCGCCAATGCTTTCCGCTTCGAATACAGCAACGCTCTTGCCTGGAGCAACATAACGCAGGCACGCCGCGGCCGCGAGTCCGGTGAATCCGCCGCCGACTACGGCGAAATCAATTCGCTCCGGGAGCGGGCGTGGCGTTGGATGGAAATCGATCGTCCAAGGAGACCTTCCCCATCGTTTTCCCAACACCGCTGACCTTTTCGGCGCATTTCCCAACGTTCGGCCCACACAGATTCACTAAAGAGAGTTGCCCAAATATCCAACCGTATTGGATTTGATGCCGCGAACAGGCAGGAAGTAGTTTGGCTGGGAGGCCTGGACTCGAACCAGGATAATCAGATCCAGAATCTGATGTACTGCCAATTGTACGACCTCCCAGCAGCCCGGACATGAAGGCAGTCGCGCAGGCCATGAATTATAAGGCCATCGCCGCCGGCTGTGTAGTCGTTCTTCGAATCGCGCGTCTGGCAGGCTCGACCGCTCGACACGGTCGCTGAGATAGAGAATCCCTGGAGAAAGCCCGCGAGATACAATATATTGTCGCATCAACCGGGTAGGCAGGGCAGAAACTCACGAGCAAAGATGCTCTTGGCTAAGTAACCAGGAAACTGAAAGTGTGATCCTTCACTTGGCGGGCTACACTCCTCGGACGGAGACACGGAGAGGCCGCATGAAACCCAGGTCGAAACGAACGAGCTTTCGCACGGTTGGAGCGATTCTCATGTATCTGCTGGGTAGCGCGCTGGCGAGTGGCCAGGCTGCGCCGCAGGAGAAACCGCTGCTGGCGGAGCAGGTCTTCAAAAACGTCCAAGTGCTTCGGGGAATGTCCGTGAACGAATTCATGGAGACGATGGGATTCTTTGCCGCCTCTCTGAATGCGAACTGTACAACGTGCCATGGCCAAGATAGCGGCGGCAGCTGGGAAAGCTATGCCAGCGACAAAATACCCCAGAAGCAAACAGCGCGCCGCATGATCGTCATGATGAACTCGATCAACCAGACCTATTTTGGAGGACGGCAAGTCTTGACCTGCTATTCCTGTCATCGCTTCGGCCGAACCCCCAAGATCGTGCCGGATTTAACGGTGCAGTATGGCGACGCGCCTGATGAAGATCCGATGGAAATTCTCACCCAGGCGGCCGGACAGCCGACTCCCGATCAAGTGCTGGACAAATACTTCAAGGCCGTCGGCGGATTGGAAAAGCTCGCCGGCGTCACCAGTTTCATCGCCCAGGGAACCTGGCAAGGGTATGAAGATACGGAGCAGCACCCGCTGCAAATTTATGCGAAAGCGCCGGCACAGCGAACGACGATTGTGGAAAACCACGGCGACCTTACAATAAACACGTACGACGGCAGAAACGGCTGGATTGCGGCGCCGTATACGGACGTGCCGGTAACCTTGGTGACGCTGAGCGATTCCGATCTGGATAACGCCAAGGTGGACGCGCAATTATCCTTTCTGGGGAAGATCAAGCAGTCTCTTACCGACTTGCGTGTCGGCCCCGCGTTTGTCATCGGCGACAAAGACGTGACCATCCTGCAGGGATACAGCGCCGGGAAATCTCCCGTGAAACTGTACTTTGACAGCGAGACGGGTTTGCTGGTGCGGATGGTGCGCTATACGAACTCCAAGGTCGGACGCCAACCAACGCAGTTTGACTATTCCGACTATCGCGACGTAAACGGCATCAAGATGCCTTTTCACTGGGTCACCACGTGGGTGGACGGCCGGTCGAAGACTCAGCTAAGCGAGGTGCAGCTGAATGCTGCCATCGACCCGGCCAAGTTTGGCAAGCCGGCAGCCCCGCCAGTCCCCGCAACGGCTGATAAAAAGTAGCAGAACTCCGTTGGCGCTCGAAACCATGAAATGGCTTGGCGACCCCGGCAGACGTGGCGGCGCCGCCTTTTCCATTTCAAATTATTCCTTTACAAGTGCTTGCGCCTTTGGCGTTAGAATGGGTTATCTCGTGGGAGGAAACCAATGAAATCTAAGGCGTTTGCCGCGATGGCTCTGGCACTGGGCTCACTCGCATGTGCGGGCACGCTCTTCGCACACCACGGCACGAATTTATACGATATGACCAAGCCGGTCGTAGTGAAGGGAACGATAACCCAATTCGAGTGGGGCAATCCCCATAATCAGATCTTCTTTGACTCGACAGACGACAAGGGCAACGTCGTTCATTGGGTCACCTCAACGGAACCGCCGGCCGTGATGTCTGAAAAAGGCTGGACCAGGAAATCGTTGAAGCCGGGGGACCAGGTGACGGCTTACGTCTTCGCCGCCAAGAATGGCGCACCCGTAGGGAACTTGCAGAAGGTTGTATTCGCCGACGGTAAAGAACTGAACGGCATGGGCGGGCCCCCAGGCTCCACTCCGCCACCCGACAAACCCGCGGACAAGCCGGCGGAAAAATACTAGATTCAGAATCGCTAGCGTCGAAAAATAGGCTGCTCCGTGGATGAAGTTTCTGGGTTTATTCATGGTGCAGCCTATTTTTATGTCCGGCGCTCGGTTGTAGCTGCCTTCTATCTGCCGACGGCAAGCGTTTGTTCTCGTTTTCCTCTCGCTTCTGCCGTTAATGAAAGTTCGGCCTCCTGTTTTCCCGAGCGGCACTCGGTTGGCTGCATCACGACCACCCCGACAACTTCGCTACAAGTGCAAGCTCACGATGGAAGTTCGTCCCTCTTTGGCGCGACGAGGCGTTCAGAAATAGTGGCAACGTAGTGTAGACTGCCGTGGATTCGTTCGGCCTCTGCAGCCGAAACCATAAATGAAATCCCTCCATCGCATCCTGCTTCCCTTCGCGGTATTCATTACGGGAGCAAGCGTTTTGATCGTGGAAGTTGTCGGCGTTCGCGTTCTTTCTCCCTTCTACGGCAATACTATTTTCACAGTCTCCAGCGTAATCAGCGTAATTCTTCTGGCGCTGAGTTGCGGATACTATGCGGGAGGACGACTTGCAGACCGGCACCCGACGTTGCCGTACTTCTTCGGGTTAATTCTTATCAGCGGCTTGACGCTCCTCTTTTTTTATTGTCTCGGCACAATCGTATTGCCAATCCTAAGTTCGAAGCTGTCGATTTCCTTGGGCCCCCTGGTTTCGGCGACGCTCCTCTTTCTCCTCCCTGCTTTATTGCTCGGGATGCTGAGTCCCTACGCCGTCAAATTGCAAAGCGTCCAGTTTCCGGAGCAAGGTGTGGGAAGCGTCGCGGGAAGCATTTTCTTTTGGTCCACGCTGGGAAGTATCGCCGGCAGTTTGTCCGCGGGCTTTGTGCTGATCCCGCACGTCGGCATCGATCGAATCCTGATCGCCAACGGAGTTGCCCTCTCTACGCTTGGCTTGGGGTCTCTGCTGCTTTTGAGAGCCAAAAAACAGCGCTTGTACGCATCTGCTTTTGTATTTGCGCTACTGCTCACCACAGTCTGGTTCGTTACGCATCGCACGGGCCGGCAGGTCCTGTACGCAAAGGATGGCGTGTATCAGAAAATTACGATCTACGACGGTCAGTACGCCGGGAGGCGGACCCGATTTTTTCAGCAAGATGAGAACAGTGCGGGCGCGGGTGAAGGGGCCATGTTTCTGGATTCGGACGACCCAACGGACCTCGTCTATGACTACACGCGCTACTATTCGCTCTACAAGCTCTTCACCCCTCTAGTTAAGAACGCTCTGGTGATCGGCGGCGGGGCGTATTCGGTTCCGAAAGCGCTCTTGCGCGAGTTGCCCGGCGTAACGGTTGACGTGGTCGACATCGAACCCTCGTTATTCTTCCTTGCGAAACGCTATTTCAAAGTGCCGGAAAGCCCGCGGCTGCACAATTACGTCGAAGATGGGCGCCGTTTCCTTACCGACTCCCCCCAAAAATACGATTTGATATTCAGCGACGTCTACTATTCGTTCTTTTCCGTTCCGCCACAGTTCGCCACGAAGGAGTTTTTTGCCATCGCCAAAGAGAAGTTAAGCCCTAACGGCATCCTCGTCGCGAACATGATCGGAGATTTATCCAGGCAACAGCCGTCTCTCATCATGGCTGAAATCAAGACATTCCAAGCTGTCTTTCCGAACAGCTATTTTTTTGCGGTCGCGTGGCCGGAGAAAACCGATTCGCAAAACGTGATGCTGGTGGGTTATAACAGCGATACTGCGATAGACTTGAATTCCCCGGCCGTTCTGGCCAATCGGGATCCTCTTATTCGCTTTCTTTCTTCCAAGCTGATTGACGTCGGTCGCAGATTCGAACTTTCACCTTACCCCGTTCTAACGGACAACTTTTCGCCTGTCGAATTTCTGACCGCTCAGGTGCTGCGAAGGGCGTTCGCCGATTCGAAACCCGTCGATGGCGACGAAATGGCCGCGGACGTGGCTCAGCAGGCGCGTTACGGGCCTCGCAACCTGGGCACTCCCGGACACGAGAAGGTACGGGACTTTCTGCTTGCGGAGATGAAATTACTTGCGCAAGACGTGCAGACCCAAAGTTGGACGTACACTGCGCCAAGCGGAAAAACCTATGGGCTGATCAATATCATCGGCCATTTTTACAGCGCGGACCGGCGCGTCGTGCTTGCTGCTCACTACGACAGCTCTGGCGCTGGTGCAGACGACGCTTCAGGTGCTGCCGTGCTTGTGGAGCTGGCGCGCGCTTTCGGCGATTCCAATGTGCCCCCGGGCGTTAGCATTGATCTGGTGTTTTTCGATGGCGGGGGAGTCGCAGCGGGAGAAAAGAACTCTTCCGCCGATGGAGAGCGGCTTGGCTCGAAGTACTTTGCCCAGCATTTGAGCGACATCTACGGCGACAATAAGCCGGTCGCGGCAATCGTCTTGGATGCGGTGTGTCGCCGGAACTTGCGAGTGCTGAAGGAACAATCCTCGATGCAGAGCGCAGCGGCTCAGGTGGATGCGTTTTGGAAGGCTGGAGAGAGCGTTGATCGCACCGTGTTTTCAGATCGCCCGGGGCCGGAAATCGGCGCCGATCAGATGCCTTTGATTCGAGCCGGCATCCCCAGCCTTCTCATCGCCGATTCTGAATATCCGCAGGTCGACGAAGCGCCCGGAAAATGCGCCTCCCGTAGCTTGGAGACGATCGGGCAGGCGGTCATGAACTACATCACTCTTCCAGAGAGACCCGGGCAGCACTGAGTGCCTCGGCCTAATAGACCAATGGGCCGTAGGGGATGAGCACCGCTGCCGTGGCAACGCAAAACCACAAAAAGAGCTCAAGTGCTCCTGCGCGCTTGGCCGCTGCCGGGGTATCCAGCGCTCGGTCCCAAGCATGAATTTTGCACTGGATCACAATGTGCGTAATGAGCGCAGCTGGAATCAGGAGGCTAAGCTTGACGAGAAAGGCCGGGTTGAGGACGAACGTTTCAGCAGAGACTGAGAAAAGCAAGAAACCGCCAAGAACCGTCATACCAAAGCCCAGCCAATTCCAGACGAACAAGGCATCGGACAACTGAGCTGGAGATTGGCGTTTGTTTCCAAATCCAAGGAGGCTGACGTCAACCGCGAAGTTGGTTCCGAGCCACAGCGAGATGCCGCTGAAGTGGGTCGCTTGCACGAACGGATAAGCCCATCCCGAGTCGGCAATCGCCAACGCAAAAGTTCTGTTTTGCAGCCAATGCCCGAAAGGTACGAGCGACTCTCCGACCATGCTAACCCCACACTCCACAGCGAATGCTTGCTTGTATTTTGATTAGCCGATACCCGATATTGCGGGCACTTCAACGCCCATGAGGATTGCCCCAATCCAGAGCAGAAGCGAGACCGCCGCCACAACTTTTGCAGTCGAAGGCAGGATCGGAAATCGATCCCAGGTTGGGACTCTCCATTGCACGATGATGCCAAACACGATGGCCAGCAGGACCACTAGAATCTTGACGTGGAAGCTGCGCGTCGGGACATATGCCGTCGCATCTCCGGCGAACATGACAAACCCCGAAATCAGGTTGACCGCCAAGCTAACCCAAACCCAAGGGAAGACTCGCCGGGCCAAGTCCGTCGCGCTTTGACCGCGAGCCATAACGCCGAGCACGCGCAAGTCGACGATCGCCATCGATCCAACCAACACGAACATGCTGTAGTAGTGAAGAATGGCCAAGCCAGCGGCCGTCCAACCGGTGCTCGTGAGTGCGACTATGATGGAATTATCCTGCAGCTTATCAGCCATCTGAAGAAGCATGTCAGTCGTCCCTCCGGTTCGAGCGACCGCGATAGCCGAAAAGGCCAGACCCGGGCGAAGCAAACACAAAAGCAGGAACGGAGTTTAGCCTTCCCTCTTGGTGCGCAGGATACACCGAAATCCTGCGACGATCGCGGTTAAAAGCATGTAAAAGGCAGGGCGAGGCGGTGCTTGAGCATCACACACCGGCTACTGGGCGAACTCTCGATGGCCAAATCCCAGCCAATATTCATTCCCGATAGGAGTGTGATAGGCTATGCGCCAAACGTCACTGAAGGAAGTCACTTCGCCAGAGAATGAGCCTTTACCTGCACGTGCGTTTCACACGTCGAGGGCGTGAAAGAGAGGAAAATACCGTGAATCGACTGAAGAACCGAGGCCTAACGTCTGCGATCGCCTTGGCGATCTGTTGTGGCCTGGCACTGACCGCGACTCTTTCCGGAAGGCCCAAGGACAAAAAGCGCGCTCAGGCACTGGACGCCCAGGGAGCGCCCATGTTCAAGGTGGACCCGTTCTGGCCGAAGCCGTTGCCCAATCGCTGGAGCATGCAGCAGGTCACGGGATTATATGTTGAGGAAAAGAACGATCACGTCTGGTTTCTGAATCGCGCCGCGGCAGCCGACGGCGATGAAATTGGAGGGGACGGCAACCCGCCGCGGATCGACTGCTGCGTCCGCGGACCGGAAGTCATCGAGTTGGACCCGGAAGGCAATGTGGTCAACTCCTGGGGAGGCCCAGGTTATATTCCCCAGTGGCCGACAGCTTTGCAAACGGTGATTGCGGACCGGCAAGGCAACGTATGGGTGGCCGGAACGGCGGCGTAAGATAGCATCCTCAAATTTACACGCGACGGAAAACTCCTTTGGGACTTCGGTCACCGCCCGCCGAAGGATTCGCCGCCGCTCAAGGAAAACAATCAGCAGACCGATATCCTGGTATCGAAGGGGCGCTTCAATCTGGATGAGGACGCCCATGAGATTTACCTCATCATCCGCTCACGCACCCTGCGGCCGGGAAGCCACCGCTACCATACGGCCTCCCTCGAGTGTGAAGACCAGCCCGCGCCATTCGATGCGATTGACTGCGAAGCTCGCCAGCCACAGGAAAAACCAAAAGCAATCGTGCAGCGGCAGCAACCATAGTTTGCGGCGCACTACCGGATCGCCAAGTCCCCTTACGCCGATCAAATAGCCGCTGAAGAGCCGAATAAACAGGTATGCCGTGATCCACGCCGCGCTTGCCACCATCGAAGACGCCAAAATAGCCGCCAGCGCCGCCCACGCAATTCCCTGTGTCATCAACAGGCCGAAGTGGCCTCCCGGCCGGATATGCCGCAGCCCGATCAGCCAGCGCAGTTCGTGCCGGAGGTAATCGCGCACACTCTCTGAAGGAAACTCCATGTCTACCGGATCCGCAAGAAGCTCCACGCGAAATCCCTTTTGGGCGATGCGCCGGCCCACTTCGTAATCATCGGAGTGCACGTCCAGCAATGGAGCAAAGCCGCCGATTTCCGCCAGTCGTTCGCGTGTGGTAGCCGTTGTCGAGCCCATCGTGAATTTCAGGCCTTCGAGCGTGCGTGCCGCCAATGCCGATCCGGAAAATGACAGGGAACCCATCGTGTCCAGCACCGCGCCAAAGGAAGGGGCTTCCAATGCGCGATAGAGTGCGGTCACTGCGCCAACGCGCGGATCTCGAAAGAGACCAGCCACTTTGCGCAGATAGTCAGGCGCGACGCGCACGTCGCTATCCGTGATCACCAGCAAAGGATTTTTGGCCTCTTCCGCAAGCCGGCAAAGCTTTCCCACCTTATCGTTGGCCCCTTTCCTTTCCGGGTCCACAATCAGGCGAATGGCGATGTGAGGAAAGTCCCGTGTCAAACGGCGTACCACGGGAACGGCAGGATCGTTCTCATCACTGACCGCGAAGAGGATTTCGTAGCGTGGATATTCTTGCCTGCAAAAGCTCGCGAAGTTTTCGTAAGCGCCGCGGTCCAGGCCGCGCAAGGGCTTCAGAATACTGACGGGCGGCGTGAAATCTTGGGTATCCGCAGAGGGCTGGGCGCCGCGGAAGAACTGCAATGAAGTCCAGGCGCTGAACAGATAAAAAGCTAGAGGCACCAACGCCGCTGCAAAAATGAACAAGCGGAAAAATCCATACGCTTCCCGCAGATGCGGCAGCGCTGGCACCTGGTCTGCCCATGCCAATGCCACGCCCAAACAGATGAATACGACACCCGCCCAACGTATGGCGCTAAGTCGCTCCTTGAGCAGGAACTTCGCCCCGAAGGCGCCCGCCACATAGGCAAGCGACGTCGCCGGAACCACAAAGCTGACCGGATACCACGATAGCATGGTCAAAAACGCATAAAAGGACAGCGCCATCAAACTTACCGCGATCCACAACCACACTTGGCGCAACGAGCGAAGCAGCACTCCGAAGATCGCCGCAGGGGTAAACTCATGCACCTCGCCGATCTGCTTCATGGCATGCGTCAAGCCGATCTCGCCGCAGGTCCCCGTCAGCACCACGAAACTCAGAATTAGGGCTGTGCGCATGTTTGCGTGGATCAGCTTGCTGAGTTGTCACGCGTGGCAGGAGTGGTTCGAGGAGGCGTCCGGCTGACCAAAAATACTCCCACAACAATCAGCACGATCCCGGCTCTACGCGCGGGGGGAACGTACTCACCGAGCCAGATGTATCCCAGCAGCGGCACGAGCGCGTACGTTAGCGCTGAAAAAGGCATGACAAAACTGTAGTCCGCCCAGGAAAGCACCAGCATGTGGCACACCATAAAAAGCAGCATGCAGCCGATGCCCAGCCAGATGGTGCCGCTCGTGAACGTATGCAATATCCCCTGCCAGATCGCCGCGCGGGTGGAGAAATCGATCGAACCCAGGCTCTTCATGCCCTTGTCGAGAATCGTATTCCCGACCGAACCCAAGGTCATCATCAACGCAAGGCAAATGTAAGTTTTGACTTTGAGCGCTCGAGTCGAGGGAATGATCGGTTCCATGTTCACGACCGACGCGACTGTGGAAATACCTAATTCGCCGGGCTGCCAGCGGGCGCCGGTGAGCCCTGCGCGGTCTTCTTGCGCTCGTGGAGGAAGCGGAAAAACTCCACGCCCTCCCGCAAGCGGCGCCGCATTACTTCCGGGCTTCGCACCATTCCGCCCACGAGGGAGAAAATCTTGCGCGGGCGGAAATAAAACTTCCGATAAAACTCTTCGACGGAGTTGAAGATCAGTGTTGAAGAGATCGTGGGATAGGTCATCGCCGCGATTTGCACGCCGTGCGTATCGACGAGGTCGCCGGATTGAATCTGCAACCATCCTTGCTCTTGCGCCTGGCGGTAAAGCTCCGTGCCAGGATAAGGCGCGGCCAGCGAGACCTGGATGGTTTCGGGCTCGATGTCGCAGGCAAATCGAATCGTCTCACGAATCGTTTCCGGCGTCTCGCCCGGCAAACCAAGGATGAACGTGCCGTGAATGGTGATGCCCAGTTCGCGCGCATTTTTCGTAAATTCCCGCGCCAGATCCAACCGGGTGCCCTTCTTAATGTTATTCAGGATTTGCTGATTGCCGGATTCGTAACCGACGAGCAGCAAGCGTAAGCCGTTGGCGCGAAGTATTTCCAGCGTTTTGCGCGGAACATTTGCTTTGGCGTTACACGACCAGGTGACGCCCAGCCGGCCCAAGCGGCGAGCAATCTCCTCGGCACGCGGCAAATCGTCGGTAAAGGTGTCGTCATCGAAGAAAAATTCCCTGACCTGCGGGAAATATTTCTTGGCGTGAGCCATTTCGGCTTCCACGCTATCCGCGCTGCGCACGCGATAACGATGGCCACCCAGCGTCTGGGGCCACAGGCAGAACGTGCACTTCGAACGGCACCCTCGCCCCGTATACAAGGAGACATAGGGATGCAGCAGGTAGCCGATGAAATAGTTCTCGATCGTGAGGTCCCGCTTGTATACGTCCACCACATTGGGCAAGGCATCCATATTCTCAATCGTAGGCCTTGCTGCAGTCATGCGAATCTGGCCGTGGTCGCGATAAGCGATGCCCTGCACTTCCTGGAGCGGCTTGCCCGCGGCAATCTCCGCGCAGGCATAGTCGAATTCGCCAAGCGCCACCCAATCCACCGCCGGCGCGGCGTTCAGCGATTGCAGCGGCAGAACACCAACGTGAGCGCCCACCATGCCGATTTCGATTCGCGGGTTCTCTTCCTTGAGGCGAGCGGCGAAACGCGCGTCATTGCCAAACGACGGCGTGCTTGTGTGTAGCACAGCCAACTCGTAGTCGCGGGCCAGCGGAGCCACCTGCTCCACGGTCAGCCCATCGGGAGGGGCGTCGATCAGCCTGCTTCCCGGCACCATGGCCGCCGGCTGGGCCAGCCAGGTCGGATACCAGAACGACTTGATCTCGCGTCGCGCCTGATACCGCGAACCGGCGCCGCCATCAAATCCTTCATAACTCGGAGGGTTAAGAAACAGCGTGTGCTTCACTAGCCGGTATCCTTTCCAGATGTCCGGGGCGTAACCAGCCCCAGCACTAGCCCAATTAGTCTACCCGAGAGAGACATTGCCGGGTAAGCAGGCATTGTATCCGACTCGGGCCCCGCTTAGATAGGCAATCCGCAGGCCGCGTTTCGCTTATTGGAAAACTTGCGCCAATTGGCCCGTGGTACGCAGCAGATCAAGCTGGGCCTGCTGGCGCGCGAAATCCGCATCGAGGAAGGCCAGCCACTTCTCATTCTCGTCGAGCTGACCGGCCTCCAGATCACGGATGCTGGCGCGCCCCTGTTGATATTGCGATTGCAGCACTTGGAGATTTTGTTGCGCCAGTTCCAGTTCCAGGCGCGCTACTTCCCTGCCCATATCCATCTCCCTGGCCCCGCGGGCTTTGTGGCGCACATCCAGGGAGATCTGCGCTCGCTTGTTCTCTACCTGCATGGTTGCAGCGGTCAGATCGGCTCGCGCGAACGCCACGGATGCGCCGGTACGTGACGCAAAGATTGGAATTTTGATGTCGATGCCGGCAATGAAATTATTGCGCTGGAATTTATTGAAGAATTGATCGTAGTTGTTGAACTTTGCCAGGAGATTGTATTGTCCGATCAATCCGATCGTCGGCCAATAGCCTCCGCGCTCGCCTTTCAAACGAGCTTCGCTGATGGCACGCTCGGATTCCGCCTGCTTTACCTCGGAATTGTTGCGCAGCGCTTCGTCTACCAGGTTGTTGATGGTCTCGTCGGCGGCTTTGGGGATGTCTTCGGAAACCACTTCGATCGGCTGGTCCGGCTCCAGCCCCAGCAGGAACCGCAACTGGTCGGTTGCCGTCTCCTCTTGATCTTCGAGTTGGACGAGGCGGCGCTCCACCTGAGCGGCTGTCAATTGAGCTTTGGTGACTTCGATGGGCAGTTCATAACCTGCTTGCATCCTCTCGCGCATATAGTCCTGTATCTTTTGCGCGCTCTCCCGCTCGCGCCGCATAAGCTCGAGTTGGCGCCGGACCTTACTCACCTCCAGATACGCTGATACAGTGCGCTCAATAACGCCGTCGCGCACCGCATCGATCGACAGCCGTTGCTGCTCGGCTTTCTGCTCTTCGGCATGTACCTCGCCCCGAGACGGAAGGTCGAACAATTGCTGATTATAGGAAAGGCTGAAGAGCGCCGGAGCACCGCCGCCGGCCAGAAGCGGGAAGCCGCTCGTATAAGCGACTCCAGAGCCGGTGTACAAATTCGGCAGAAACTCGGCGCGCCGCAGACCGGCCTGTTCCCGCGAAGTCTCGTATTGCAAACGAGCCAGCGACAGCTCGCGGCTCTTTTGCAGAGACGCTGCCACCGCCTGCTTTAACGTAAAGCGCAGCGGCGAATCCTGTGGCCCCGTCTGCGCCATTCCCGGGCAAGCGCCGCCGGCACAAACCAGGAGCGCCCAAAGCACGGCCTGGATACGAGCCGCGGCCCAGCCCCTCATTTTCCTCTCGCGGCGCCCCTGATAAGAAGATTCCTCTCGCATGATGCGTGTGCCTCCTGATCTCGATTATTCGTAGCGAAGCGACTCGGTTGGCTGTAACCGGGCCGCTTTATTGGCGGGCAGATAGCCGAAGAACAATCCTGTCGAACAGGCCACCAGGAAAGCTACAACAACGGACATCCAGGGCACTGGAACGCGCAGATTTCCCGGCAACAACGGGCGCACCATGACCGGAATGGCCAGCGCGATAAGAATGCCCATGAGCGAGCCAACGCCGCTGATCAACATTGCCTCAATCAAAAATTGATAGAGGATCTCACTATAACGAGCCCCAATGGCCTTGCGGATTCCGATCTCCCGGGTACGCTCGGTCACGGTGACGAGCATGATATTCATAATGCCGATGCCGCTGACCATCAGCGCGATGAAACCGATCAACAACAAAACAATGGTCAGCGCCGTGCCAATGCTGCGCGCGGCGTCGAGGATGGCGCTCAAATTCTGCACGACGTAGGTAGCCCCGCCCGCGTGGCGACTGCGAAGCAATCCTGCAACCTGGCTTGTTACCAGAGGAACATCCTGCGGGCTATCCGCCTGCGCGTACAGGATTTCGACAGCATTGTCTCCCGTGTAATACTGCATGAGAGAAAAGGGCACTAACACCGTATACCGTTGTATTTCAGAAAGCCCAAAAGTCCCCACGCGCTCCTTGAAGACGCCCACCACGGTGAAGCTGAGCTCGCCCACACGCAGATTCTTCCCGATCGGGTCTTCGTTTGGAAAAACCAGCGCCGACAGCTCATCGGTGATCAAACAGACCTTACTGCGCGATTGCTCATCAATGGCGTCCAGGAACCGGCCCCGGCGGATCAGCAAATTGCGGATCACCTGGAAGCCCTCCGAGGCGCCAAATAGGGAAACCGCGTGTTCGGTCCCGCCCGTCACCACGTTACGTAACAACACTTGCGACGTGGCCGCAACCGCGATGACGTTTGGCAGAGCTGCCTTTACCGCATCCACATCCGCAAGCTTCATCTCGTCACTTCTAACTACCGCCTGCTGGGGGTTGACTTCATAATTCGCGTAAACGAGATTGGCTCCCACGCCCTCGATCTGCCCGATGACGTAGCGCCTGCCGGTCACCGCCACCGTGAGGACCAGCACGATACAAGCGCTGCCTATGACTACGCCGAGCGTCGTCAAAATCGCGCGCAATTTGTTTGACCACAGCGCCTCAACAGCAACGCGCCAGGTCTCCGCAGGCACCATCTAAACACCTTCCGCAGCGGCAAACGCTGACTATAGCAGGACGAGGGTACGGCGCACGGACAGTACCAATGAAGTTCCTGGCGGCAACTACCTCTTCTGCAATCCTCTCAACCCCTCGCCGGCCTGCTTGTCATGAGGATCGAGTGTGAGCGCAGCTTGATATTCCTGGGCTGCCTTATCCAATTGTCCTTCCCTCTCGTAGAGCCTGCCCAGCCAAGCGTGCGCCGTCGAATGAGATGGAACATTGGCGTTATCCGGCACCATGTCGAGATACGTACGGAGCTGTCTCTCCGCTTCAGCCGGATTCCGATTTACTAATACCAGTGCGATGCCGCGATAATAAGCCAAACGGTGATCGGCAGGCGCCAACGGCGCTCCCGCTTCAATCGCATTTGACATCTGCTCCGCATCGCCGCGATCCCGATAATATTCGGCAATTTCGAAATAGACCCCTATGCGGTCCGGCCTCATATCCAAAACCGTTCGATACTGATGGTCGGCCTGATCGAATCTCTTATGCGTGACGAAAAGCTCGGCTTCGGCCAGCGCTCCCTCAACGGGATCTACCGCTGACAGCGCTCGAATGCGCTGCCCGGCAGATTCTTCGCCCCCGCCTACAATTCCCGGCGCGTTCAGAAGATAACGGATCAGATCACGCTGCGCTTCCAGATTGTTGGCATCCAGCTTCACGGCCGTTTCGAATTCGTGATGGGTCCTGCGAGCCAGCGAAATCGCCGAAAAAGCGCTGAAGAAATTCGTCTCCTGTGCCTTCCGGCCGTAGGCCTTGCCCAACCAATCGTGATAATCGGAGCGGCCGGTTTCGAGAGTCACCGAGCGTTCCAGGCTGGAAATGGCGCGGTTATAGTCGCGCAGTTCGTAGAAGCAGCGGCCCAGCCAGTAGTGCAGTGAAGACTCTTCTGGCTCGCGTTGAACGGCTTCGTTTAGTGCTTCCGCAGCTTGGCGATATAGACCCCGGTTGTAGAGTCGCTCGATCTCCGCCGGAAGATCGCGCATCGCTGCACTCGCCTCTACCGGCGCAACGATCAGCAGTCCGATCGACAGGACGACGGGGAGAAGACAGGCACAAAACAAAGTGGTCTTGTTCATTCCGAATCGGGATTCGCCACGCGCACCGCCATGTTGTCGCGTAGCGGTGCATCACCGGGTAGCGCTAGCACATCCCCCTCATTGATGCCGGACAACACCTCGAATTGCGTCGCATTGGATAAGCCGACGCGAATTTCCGTGCGGTGTAGCCTGCTTCCATCAAAGCGGTAGACATATCGATGCGTTCCATCGATTTGGACCGCACCGCGTGGCACGGCCAAGGCGTCAGCCCGCTCGTTTATTTCGATGCGGACATCGACCGTAGTGTTAGGAATTAATTCCATGCCCTGGTTCGCGATAGTACAAAGCAGTTCGCCTACGTTTCGCGTGCCCAGCGCCACAACTTGCCGCGGAAGGATCTCCGTCTTTCCGCTCCATGTCTGTCCAGGCAAGGCGTCCCATGTAACGACCACGGTCTGGCCGGGCTTTAGCTGGCCAAGTTCCGGCTCGTCGATGTAGGCCCGCACCCTGACCTGGCCTAAATCAGCGATGTCCGCAAGCAAATCGCCGGTGTGCACGAAATCTCGCGCATGCACCGGCAGCGAATAGAGAGTCCCGCTTGCGGGCGCGAGCACGTGTGCAGAATCCTCCTTATATTGAAGGTCGCTGACGAGCGCGCGAGAGTGCTCCACCAATAGACCCAGCCTTTCCCGAGCCAGGCTGACTTGATGTTCGAACTCTTGCTTGGCCTTGCGCGTTTGGTCCAATTCGGCGTCGGCATGCTCCAGGGCAGCACGATTCTTCTCCAGTTCCTCACCGGTGGCGGCATTCTGAGCCACCAACTTCGTTAGCGTATCCTGTTGGCGTTGCAGGAGGTTACGTTCCACTTCCGCCGAACGTACATCAGCCGCCAGCTTCGCCGCCTGATCGGGACGGCCTCCGGCTTCAGCCGCGCGCAGATCGTCCTGTTGAGTTGCCAATTGCGCGCGTGCTTGATCGAGTTGCGCGCGAACATCGCGGTCGTCCAACGTCAGCAGTGGGTCGCCCTTCTTCACGTTCTTGCCTTCCACGGCGATCACCTGGTCCACGAAGCCGTCGAATTTGGCACGCAGGGAATAGGGCACGATCGGCTCTACCTTGCCGTTACTCGAAATCGATGAGCTGAGAGTCTGCCTGGAGGCTTGCACGACAGCTACCCGCGCGGAGGGCCGCCGGCTGTTCAGATAAAGCAGAACCACAGCCAGAAGCATTGCGGATCCAAGCAGCAACCACACCCGTCTGCTCAGTGTCCGCATAGGTTCCTCATCCTGCTGGCTCCTCCATCACAGGGGCAAATTTCGCGTAATTTTAGCAAAATTCGACGCCCGGAGTGTGAAAGCGGATGCCGCCCCTCCGGGATGTTATGCAAGATGCTATATTCCGCATCCAAGATGCAGGTCGTTTTCATAGTCTCCCGCGAATGGGATCTGCGCGGAGCCGTGCGAGCGGAATTGCGAGAGGCTGGCATCGACGCGCTGGGCATGGAGTCCGTCGCAAATATGGCAGCGATGATCGCCGGCGAGGTCGCCCCGTTTCTGGTGGTTCTTGATGGCTCGGAATTGCACGACCCGGAAGCGCATCGGGCTCTGGAACAGCTGACCGCTCGTATTTCGTTCCTGGTGGTCGATTCTCGACTGCATCCGGCCCCGCCCCTGCCTGGCGCCAAAACGGTTTTCAGGCCCCTTCAAGTCAAAGAGATCGTAAGCCTCGTTCTGGCGATTCTCTCTAAGAAGTCCGCATCCTGAGCCCAGTCTGGCTTTACCTATGTTAAAATACCACTGTGACTGAACAAACTCATACGTCCACCACATCGCCCCACGCGGCCGAAAACGCTGCGCTGCGCGATTCCCCACGCGTGATTCACCGTGTCTGC
>Ga0206991_10089_pt1 | contig 26406 bp, 21 predicted proteins | sample Alteio_BWMinCont_9_FD_153286 | JGI IMG/M metagenome (GOLD analysis project Ga0206991, IMG submission 153286) | Enriched cells from forest soil in Barre Woods Harvard Forest LTER site, Petersham, Massachusetts, United States -... | ecosystem: Environmental > Terrestrial > Soil > Temperate forest >...
GCGGGCAGGGCGGTCCCGGTCTTCATTGGTTTCGTCGTGCTCGCCCCGGTGAAGTCCACGCTCTTGGACTGAGTTCGTAAATCCACCAAAGTTTGAGCCTGCACGGTGCACGCGACCGCGCAGGCAAAAATCGTGCAACGAAAAAGCGTGAATACAAGTTTCTCTTTCGACATCTGCAACTAGATATAATCTACCCGAAGGTGCCGGCTGATCGAGACTCTATTGGAATCAACAAGCAAAGAGTTCTTGAGTGAAGTGACTCGCAACCCGCTTTCATACGAATGTGAATACCCAATCCGCTCAGGACCCCCGCCGCCAGCGAATCGTCTGGACGTTGCTCATCGTATTGATTCTCGCCGCTACTGCCGAGCTTGGCTTCAGAGGGATCCGGCGGGCTCTTTCAGACACACAGGATTTTGCCGTGGTCTACACGTCGACCAGGGCATTCGACACCGGCAAAAACCCGTATGACGAATCCGCAACGCGAGCCGCGTGGCTGGAGGCAACCCATAGCAAACCAGGCGACGCGAATCCAATGGACTTAGCCCTCTATCCTCCGACCACTTATCTCCTTCTGTCGCCATTCGCGTTGCTGGATTGGCCGCGCGCTCGATCGGCTTGGCTGTTGATTAACCTGATTTGTGTCGCCGTGCTTGTCGTGACTCTGTCTTGCTATGGGCCCGACAAATTGTCGCCCTGGAAGGCCGCTTGTGCCGCGGCGCTTATTCTCGGATTTGGCCCGATTCATACGACGATCGCCAAAGGCCAACTGGCCGTGGTCGCGGCAGCTATCTTAGCCCTAGCCATCGTTGCGGAGGCAGGCAACGCGGTTGTTCCCGCTGCGATACTGATTGGATTGGCGGCGTCCCTAAAGCCCCAGATCGCCGCTCCTGTCCTCCTTCTGTACCTCGTTCAGAGACGCTGGAAGGCAATTGCCGTCGTGGCGGGAGTGACCGTTGGACTGCTGAGCATTGCTGCTCTTCGTCTGTTTTGGGCCGGTGTTCCCTGGGTGGGCTCGCTGCTGCGGAATGTGCGCTTCGCCGCTGAGCCCGGGGGCGTCTACGATCCTTCTTCCACCAATCCCCTGACTTTTCAGCTCGTGAATGTTTCACCGCTGCTCCACAGACTGACGAGCAATCAGGCCGTAATTACCTTCACGTTGGCCGCTATAGCTGTAGTAATCTGCTTCTTCCTATGGAAACGCGGCCAGTATTGTTTTGATGTTTTGGCCGACCCCACCGCCTTCGCCGCGGCCTGTGTGTTGGGACTCGTGCTCATATCTCACCGCTACTACGATGCGGTTGTTTTGGTTTTTGTCTTCGTCTGGGCCCTCAAAGGAACCTCCAGTTGGCGGCGGCCCCCAGGATTGATTTCCATCGCCGGCTGCCTCGTTATGGCCTTCCCCGTGCCGGCGCTCTTGATCAGTTCGGGTCACTCTCGAGCGCCGTTTGCAATTTCGCAGACGCTGTGGGATGTTGTCGTCATCCAGCAACAAAGTTGGGTACTTCTCATCGTTCTGGTGGCACTCACTACCGCACTTAGAGGCGCGTCCGGCGCAGGACTCAATTCCACCATTTGTCGCGAAAGCGAGCCCCCGGAATCACGGCGCGTCGCTTCCCTCTAGCAATTGTGGAGGGCTTTGCGAGCCTTGATCCTATTGGCTGCACTGAATCATGTAGTTCGGAACGTTATTCTGCCAACTGCAGGCGGCGTTGAGGTCGGCAGTCCAATTTGCCGCGGGCCACAGCGTTTGAGCCCAACTGGCCAGTTGATTTGTCAGAGCAGGGTTGACTCCCACAAAATTGAATCGTGGAATCATATACCAAACCCAGTCGGGGAAAACGTTGTCGTAAGCGCTGCCGCCCGGTACGGGTACGGCCGTTGGAGTGGTCCATCCGCCTGCGTAATACTGTTGCGGAGTGAACTGACTCACTTGCGCCAGCCAAGCAGTCACGATTCCATTGGCGAGCGCCGCACGCGTGGCCGGATCCACGCCGGTCCACACGTACTCGTCCTGTTCAGGTGTTACCAGCACTGAGATCTGGGCCTCGATAGAGGCGCCCACCTCTCCTCCGGCTTGCGGCGTGGCTCCGGCTTGCTGCACGGCCTGCAGACCCTTGATCAACCACATGGTCTGTAATCCGGCCTGCGGCGAGACCAGTGACCCCAAACCCTTTACGAAGCCTTCCGCGTACGGCCAGTCGATGGGAAACTGATCGGACTGTTGCCCGTTGGAGTCGTTCAGAATCAGTTGAAGGTTGTACCAGATGTACGACAAGTAATTGTAGTCGGCCTGGCTTCCATTTCGCAGCCCAACCACCCCGCTCGTGGGCATCTTCAGCTCATGCGGGGACACAAAGAAGGGAAAGTTACTATACCAGGCGCGCGGATCGGCTTGCGGGCCGAAGATGTTTTGCGCCATCCCTTCGAGCTGAAACTGGTTATTTAGCTCCCAGCTCTTCACCAATCCCCACTGCGCTAGCGAGTAGATCGCATCCACGTTCGCCGGGGTCCACCCCGTCGTCGGATTATTCCAAATGGGCGTCGCCATCTGGTTGTTAAATCCGTAATAGGCGTTGAACCAGGCGTTAAAGTTAGCCTGTTGCGCCACGTACACTGTGGGATCGTTTACCTGGAGACTGGAACTAAGAGTTTGATAAATAGTGAAATAGCCGTTGCTTGTAAATGCTGAGCCGAATGCATCGATGGGATGGGTTCCGGGCAGCCACTGATTCCAATCCGGCAGTTGCACCGGCAGAGGAAGTTCTCGCGTGTTGAGACGCGAGGTGCCGGCAAAGACCGAGCTTTGAAATCCAGATGGGAACATCGCATTTACCATCTCTTGATCGGTATCCAGCACTGCATCCAAGCCAGCGCCCGCGGCCCAGTTACTCACCGGCTGCGAGTCCAATCCAGGGCCGGGCTGATAAGGCGGATTCCACGGCCGGCCTGGATTCGGAACATTCAGGCTGCGAATGTAGCTGGCGATCTGATCGCCCTGCTGGGCCGTCAGCCCATGGAACAAGGACCGCGCCTGAATCGAATTGTTGGAGTAGTTGAAATACTTCAGATCCCGGCCGTCTTGAGCATGGCAGTCCGAACAATGGGCCAGGATTGGCGCCGTTCCACCGCTGGCCAGAGGAATCGTTAACGCCGCCGTATGCCACAGCGTCTGCCCCGTTGCTATGTCGGAAGAGCTGGTAGACGGTGGCTGCCAGCTATTAGGATCTTCGTTGACAAAAGTCGAGGCTGGGATGAGCTGGCTTCCATCGGCCGCTTGGATGTTGAACGCCAACACTCGGAATCCACTCACCCTGCCATCGGTCTGGTTGAAGCGGAAGCTGATTGTGTTCGCTCCCGGCTGGATGGTCCGGGAGGGAAGATTCATGGTCATCTTCAAAGTGCCGAACCCGCCCCCTATGCCGCCATACGCCGCGGCGTTCCCCAATATCGTAACCGTGCTGCTGCTGATGGGAATCCAGCCCGAATTGTTCACCTGTACGCTCGCCTGGGTTTCAGCGCGCAAGCCATGGATTTGCATCCAAAGGCTCAGTTGACCGCCCAAATTCGAACCGCTAGGAACGTTAACCGATGCAGAGACGGTCATTCCATTGGGCCCAATCACCTCCAGGGGCAGCGTAATCGTGGTTGGTGGCGGGTTGTTGGCACCCGGCGTCAAAGTAACGGTCGCCGTTGCGGTTTTGGTCGAGTCCACGACGCTGGCCGCGGTTACCGTGAGGGTCTGAGAACTGGCGATTGAGGCGGGCGCGGTGTAGACTCCATTCACCAAGGTTCCCACCGAAGGACTCACCGACCAGTTGACCGCGGTATTGCTCGTCCCGGTCACCGCGGCAGTAAAGGTAGCAGACTGGCCGGCGCTCAGCGCTGCCGAAGCCGGCCCCACCGTCACTCCAATCGGTTGCAACGAAACACTGGTGCTCGCCGTTACGGTGGAATCTGCCACGCTCGTCGCTGTCACCGTTACGGTCTGCTGGCTGGAGATAATCAACGGCGCCTGATAAACGCCATTGGTAATCGTCCCCACCTGAGGACTGATGGCCCACGTCACTGCCGTGTTTGCGGTTCCGTTTACAGTAGACGTGAAGGTCGCGCTCTGGCCGCCGGTAAGCGACACGCTCCCCGCAGTTAAGCTGAGGCTTAAAGTCGGCACAATCGGATTACCGGCCGGCTTCAGCACTAATGAAACCGATGCGGTCTTGCTTGGGTCTGCGACGCTGAGGGCAGTAAGGGTGACGGTTTCCTGCGAAGTGATGTTGGCGGGCGCGGTGTAGTATCCATTGATCAGGCTCCCTACGTTAGGCGTCACTGACCAGTTAACCGCAGTGTTTGTGGATCCGACCACTAATGCCGTAAATTGCGCGGACTGACCTGCTATGAGCGTGGTGGGGCCTTGCCCGATCGAGATACTTACATCCGAGAGCAACGAAACTGGTTGCCCCAGTAGAACAGTCGCCGTCGCTGTTTTGGTCCGGTCCACTACACTCGTCGCCGAGATCGTAACCTGCCAGTCGCTTCCAACGGAAGTCGGGGCTGTATATCTTCCATTAACGATGCTCCCGAGGTTCGGATTCAGCGACCATTGCACCTGTTGATCAGCCGTTCCTTGGACCAGCGCTGTAAACACTGCGGATTGACCTGCTTGGAGATATGTCGATGCCGGTGTGACCAGGATTGAAATGCTAGTCGGGCCGACGGGAACAGTCGGCGTCGGTTGGCCCGGATATATCGGATCGACTCCAATTGGACCGATGACCGGACCTGGAGTTGGACGCGTGGGTCCAGGATCCGTTGGCCCGGGGGTCGGAATCGTGGGCGAGGGTCCTGGGTCGAGCACTCCACCCCCGGGGGGAGTGGGCGTCGTGGGGCCTGGGCCAGGGCCCGGACTCGGGTTCGGGCTCGAAGTCCCCCCTGGTACGATCAACCCCGTTGACAAATAAACAACTGTGAAATAGGACGGATAAAGACCATTGCCCACTGGTTGGGCGTAGATGTACGCCACTCCGATCGACGCAGGAGCGGTGTAAAGCCCGCTTGAGGTGATGCTGCCCATACCAGTCGGCTGCACCCACCACGTTACGTTCGTGCCGTATCCGGACAGGCTAAACTGTTGCTGCTGCCCGGGCGCGAGGGTGATATCATTCGGGCGGACCGAGCCGTCGTTCACGGCAGCGAGGGCCGGCAATCCCATGGAAACTACAGATAACAAAAATGATATGTGTTTTCTTGGCATCGATTTCCGTTTACGACAAGTCCAAGATAGTACTAACCCGAACTTATGGCCATCACGAGTTCCCCCTAGTTAGTACTCAGGTTTACACGTAGGCTATAACTCCTTCACCCTGCGTTCTGTTAATCCCAAATTGGGGGATGGGTACTATAGAACAAAGGCGGGTAACGGTAATAAGGATTAGTACCGAACGATCGGAACGTCTAGTACGAAAGTAATGGGCCAAGGGAAATGTTGACAAACCAAAGGCGATCCGTCAACCTGTTATTTCGTTAAGCGATGTGGTATGCTTTCCGCGCAAGATCTGCCAATAGCTAGTTTTGAGACCGGCATCGAACCCCACCCCTGGTTTGCTCTGCGTGTCAGGTCCAATTACGAGCGAGTCACCGTTACCCATTTACGTGAGCGCGGTTACGAACAGTTTGCCCCTTCTTACAAGATCGAAAAGCGCTGGTCAGACCGCACCAAACAAATCGATCAGTTCTTATTTCCCGGCTATCTTTTCTGCCGCTTCGATCCCAACGACCGTCTGCCCATTCTTACGGCGCCGGGTGTTGTAGATGTGGTTGGATTCGGAAAGACCCCCGAGCGCATTCCTGACTCCGAGGTCGAACGGGTGCGCCGGATGGTAGAATCCGGGCTGCTCGTCACTCCTTATCCGTACGTGCAGGTGGGTCAGCCCGTGCTCATCGAACGCGGCCCGCTTTCCGGCGTGGAAGGCATTCTCGTGGAAGTCAAAGGAAAAGTCCGCTTGGTTGTGTCCGTCAATCTTCTGCGGCGTTCAGTGTCCGCCGAAGTGGACCGTGATTCGATCCGGCCCATTCAGACTTTATCCATCGATCTTGGCCGGAGCGATCTTGGCCGCAGGTAGCAAGGGTTGCCCTAAATCCTGATAAAGTAAATTTAGTATGCGTGAAACCCGGAAACAGATCTCTGTGCTGGTTTTACTCTTGGCGGCAGGTATCCAGCTTTTGGCTCAGCAGGCCCAGCCTGTTCCAGGAGACATTCCGCTACCGCAGGCAGGCGCCCAGAATCCCGCAACGCAAAACGCCCCCCAGCCGGTCCAACAACTTCCTCCCGATACAATTCGTCCGAACTATGTATTGGGACCGAACGACCAGATTCTGATTCGAGCCCCAGAGGCGGAGGAAATCGATAATAGGCCGTTTCGGATCGATGGTGACGGAAACATCAATTTGCCGCTGGTAGGCCACGTCCACGCCGCCGGGATGACCCTCCAGGAATTCGAGGCCGATCTTGTCAAGCGCTTGCGTGAATTCATTCGTGAGCCGCAGGTTTTCGTCCAGATAGCCCAGTACCGGAGCGAGCCGGTTTTCTTTGTGGGACTCTTCCTCAGGCCCGGCGCTTACCCGCTGCAAGGTAACCGTACGCTGATTGAAATGTTAACGTCAGTGGGAGGCTTGCAGCCCAATGCGGACCGGCACATCAAGGTCACCCGGCAAGCCGAGTACGGTCCCATTCCCCTTCCCGACGCGATCGTCGATACCGAAAAGAAAGTCAGCACCGTAGAGATCAGTCTGGGGAGTCTTCGCCAGAACCTGAGTCCAGCGGAGAACATCCTGCTGCAACCCTACGACCAGATCTCGGTGGGCCGCGCTGAATTGGTCTACGTCAACGGAGAGGTTAGCAAGGTCGGCGGCGTTGAATTAGGGGAACGAGACTCCATTTCGATCGCGCAAGTCCTCTCGCAATCCGGCGGGTTCACCAGGGACGCCCAGAAGAGCAAGGTGCGCATCTTGCGCCCGGTTGAGGGTACCAGTCGCCGATACGTCATTGAGGTAGACGTAGCCCGCCTGTTCGAAGGCAAAGACCTCGATGTCCCCCTGCTCCCCGGGGACATCGTTTACGTGCCGCGCTCGTACACCCGCCAGTTCTGGCAGACTTTCTCTAGTGTGGCGATTCCGATGTTGCCCTACATCCTGTATATCGTTACCCAATAGTGCAATCGATCTGTGAATGGTACACTGACTAATTGTTAATGCCCAACCCTCTAAGCAGAAGGCTGAGGCGTCGCTGGCTGCCGCAAGCTTTGGCGGTACTGCTTGTGGTCACCGAGATTCAGGCAGCCGAACCAGCGTTCACGCCTCCACAAACGCCTGCTGCGGCGCCGCAGATCGGTACTCCCCCTGTCGCGCCGTCTCCAACGCCCGCGCAGCCCCAAACGCCGTTACCCGTCGAGCAAAACCTGAAGATCCTGGTGCTGGCCGGAAGCGGCGAGATGAATGATCTCGAGCGCCGGGTGATGGCCCCGCTCGTGGTCCAGGTCCTGGACCAAAACGATCGCCCGATGGAGGGCGCTGAAGTGGTGTTTCGCTTTCCCCTCAACGGACCCGGCGCCACTTTTTCCGGTGGAAAAACTTCTGTCGTAGTACGCACGAACGGGGGCGGTCAGGCCGCGGCCCTTAACTGGATGGCCAACGGGCAAACGGGAAATTTTCAGGTCCACGTGAACGCGAGCTATGGCAACCAGGTCGGCGAGACCACGCTTTCGATGACCAACGTCACCAGGATTGCCGACGAAGCGAAAGGGAAAAAGAGCACGCATGCGAGTTTGTGGTCTCACACCTGGTTCAAGATCGCCGTCATCGGAGGGGCTGCCGCGGCTGTTGGCATTGGTGTCTTCCTGGCCACGCGCGGTGGTGGTTCCAAGTCGGGTACCACCGTTGGCGTCAGCCCAGGATCCGTCGGCGTCGGAGCACCCTAAATCGTTTCTATGCGCGCCGCATTTGTCTTTATCTTTGGACTGATCTCCATCCGTTACCTCCCCGCGCAACCCACCACTTTGAGCGGTCCGGTGGAGGCTTTTACGTTCGACGCGCCGACACGTAGCCTTCGCGCCGTGATCGGATTTCCGGGCGCAGCCTCGTTTGGCCCCGCGCTATTGGACAATCTGGATGTTGCTTCGGTCGCTCCGCGTCAAAATTATGCCATCGTTTTCGAGAGCGAAAAGTGCCTCTTCTTCTCGGGCTTGGGTGCAAAGCTCTCCACTGCCGTAATCGAGGGTGTCACCGCCCATCCGGACGTCATCGTTTGGTCCGGGGATGGATCTCTCGCGATCCTTTATTCGCCTGCCGGAAAGTGGTTGCAAACCATCGCCGGTTTTCCGGGCGCTCCGGTGGCTGGAGCGGTCGTTGATGTTTCCTCCCTGGGCGGTTCTCTAAGCGCCGTTGCGGCGGACTCGGCAGGCAAGCAAATCGCGGTCGCCGTCAACGGTGAGAACGGCGCCGTCTATCAGACTACAGTCGAAACTATCGGCGGCCAATTCACCCACCTGGCATCCATGGCTAAGCCCGTTTCATTGTCCTTTTCGAGCGACGGGCAGACTCTTTACGCGTTGGATGCCGCCTTGCTTCAAGTGACGGCCGTCAGTCTCGCCAGCCACGGTTTTCAAACTCTCGCTCTCCCAGGCATGACGAACCCAGTCGCCATTCAGTCGCTCCAAGATTCGCAAAACCGTCCATTGCTCTACGTGGCGGGCGGCGTCGATCGCATGCTGCGAATTCTCGACGTTTCGAGCCAGCAGAAAAGCGATGTGCCGCTCCATATCGAGCCCACCAGCCTGGTTCCATTTGGAGCCGCCAGTTTCGTGATTACCCCTCGTTCTCAATCTGCCAATCCGCTGTGGCTGTTTGCCAGCACGCTCGAGCCCGGGGCGGCGTATTTCGTTCCCGCCGTGCAATTGCGGCAGTCCGGTCGCAAAACCGCCGCGATCGCCGAAAGGACGCGCTAGTGCGCTTCATTTCGCGCCTGTCCTTCGCCAGCTTGATTCTCATGCTGCTCGGCGCCGGCGTGGTCTCGGCGCAGTCGATCAATTTCAGTTTGTTCGTCACCGTCAACGGAAATTCAGGAACTGTCGCGAACGGTGGCGACATCCCCATCAACGGCCAAGTGGGAACGCAAACTACAGCCACGGTTGTCGCCACCTATACCGGGCCGACGCAGGCAACTATCGCTAAGATGCCCCAAATTATAGGCTCGTCGGCACTCACTGTTGCTACCGTTCCGGCTAACCTCACGTATCCGCTAATGCTGGGTAAGGGGCAGAGTCTCACATTTGTGGTGACGTACATGCCGACCAACACAACCATTGCGAACGCCCAAGTTGAGGTTCAGTATACGGAACCCGGCACTACGACGGGCACGGTTCCGAACTCCATCCTTCTGCAGTTCACAGGTACGGCACCGGCATTTACGCTCAGCTATGTTCTGGAGACCGACAATAACGTGATTCCGCTTGCTCCCGGCGGCACCATCGCATTTACTCCCCCCACGCAAATCAACACCACGGCGCAAGCGCAACTGAATATAACTGATACCGGCAGTGGTCAGGGAGTCATTACAGGGATTTCTCTTTTATCCGGAGGGCCGGTCTTCAAACTTTCCGGAACTCCTCTGTTTCCGTACCTCGCGACACCTGGCAGCAATAGCGCGAACTTGCCAATCGTAATCTCGTACACCCCGACGGCTGTTGAGAATGACACAGGGCAGATTCAGATCACTTATCAGGACGGTTCCACTGCAACCGTAAACCTGGCCGGCAACGGCGCCACGTCGTCTTATACCTACAGCTATCTTTCTGGAACCACGTCAATAACGGTGCTTCCAAAGGGAACCATTACTCTTCCGTCTGTCCCCTTGGCAAGTGCGGGAACCACCCAGTCCACCAGCAGCGTCATTCTAACGGCGACGAACAAAGGAAACGCCAATGGCACCATCAATTCGGTCAATTGGACTGGGCCATTCGTAGTTACAGGCATCCCAACCATAGCCCCCACGCTGAAGCCCGGTGACACGGAAAACTTTACGATTACGTACACCCCGACGCAGATCGGCGCCCAAACCGGTGAGCTTGTCGTCGGCAACGACACCTTCACGCTATCCGGCACAGGCATCGGACCGCAGTTGAGCTACGCTTACGTTTCCAACGGGACGACCATTCTCCTGGGAATTAGCGGCGCGGTCGACTTCAGCCCGGTTGCAATCAGCCAATCGCAAACGGTGACGTTCGTCGTCACCAATTCGGGCACCTCCACCGCGACGATTCCCTTGATCAGCACCAGCGCGCCGTTTTCGCTTACGCCGACGCCCCCTGTGCTCCCACTCACTCTGCTGCCCGGGAAATCATCCCAATTTACAATCACGTTTACTCCGGTCGTTACCGGACCCGTGACCGGGTCGCTCCTGATCAATAGCACGATCATACAGTTAGCTGGCTCCGGTAATGCGCCGCCCGCACTACCTTCCTACACCATTAGTGGTCCGACCGGGACCGTCTCGCCTGCGTCCCAGCAAAATGTAAGTCTGACGTTGGCTGCTTCGTACCCAGTGGATCTCAATGGAGTACTGACGCTTACCACCTCGGGCGATCTGGGAACCGACCCCAGCGTTCAATTCTCTACCAGCAGCTCCACCGGCAACCGGACGGTCGATTTCGTGATTCCGGCCAACAGCACCAGCGCCAACTTCGCCGGACAAGGATCCCAGATTCTCCTGCAAACTGGCACGGTCGCTGAAACCGTTACGCTTGCGCCCACCTTTACGACTGCCGGCGGGGTGGATGTCACACCGGATTCGCCTGCCGTTCTCCAGTTTACGATCGCTCCCGCGGCGCCTGTCTTAGAAACAATCGCAGCTACCAATGAGACTGCGTCCAGCTTTAGCCTTGTCCTGACGGGCTATTCCACCACCCGCAGCTTAAGTACGCTCAATGTAACGCTCAACCCCGCCTCCGGCTACAATCTAACCACCTCGCAGTTCCCCATCGATTTGAGCGGACCAGCCGGCGTGTGGTTCGGAAGCTCTGCTTCACTCGCGTTTGGCGGCCAGTTCCAAGTCACTGTAGCATTTAATCTTACGGGCAATCCACCCAAGGGTCAGACCCTTCTCCAAGCCATTGCTTCCGTCTCGTGTACCATTGCCAACGGCAGCGGGACCTCGACCTCGCAGATGGTTAATCTGCCCTAAGGGATAATGTAGTCCACCTTACAAGTCTCGACTGCTACATGCGCTGGTGGCGTAAACTATGTAAAGGGCAGGGATAGGCAGTAATCGTACTAGTACAGCTTTAACCCGATAGGCCTTGCAATCATTCAGGGATTCACCCTAAGATGGTGATGCAATTAACTGATAGCAACATATACCAGCATTCGGATACTTAGGAGGTTGTGAGTGACTCACAAATTTGGTCAGATAGTTCTATTTTCGGCTTGCGCATCTGTGATATCGATGTTCACGTTGGCAGCCGCGCCATGTACCCCAGGCACATTGGCATCTTACGAGGCGTTAGGCGCCACCGGGTGCACCGTTGGTAACGATACATTTTTTAACTTCCAGTTGATCAGTGATTCGGCTTCCGGCGGAGCTACCGCGGTTGGCGCTTCTCAGATCATGGTGGAAGGGCTCGGTCCACTAGGCACCTCGGGAGCCACCGCTGTTGCTCCTTTCCTATCGGGCGACGTCGGAATTGATTTCGACACAGCGCTTTGGTCCACTTTCGCCGGACAAAGCCAAGATGACAACATCGCCTTCGACGTGTCGGTCGGACCCGGCGCTGCGGAGATCACCGATGCAGGTCTCGTGCAGGACTCATTCACCACGCCCAACGGCAGCGTCACCGTTGCTGAAAAAGGCTGCAGCGGAATCGTAGCACCCTGCACTCAGACTTGGGGTGTTGCTTCCAACGATACTAGCTTTGTCGCCGACCAAATCTTCAGTGCGACTGGCACCCTTTCCGTCGAGAAGGACATCGCGATTAACGGGAACAACGGCACCGCCGGCGTTTCGAGTATCGCGGATGTGTTCTCGACTTCAACGGTTCCTGAGCCTCGCGCTTTGTCGTTCCTCCTCGGGCTTGGCCTCGTGGCCGGGTTCGTCTTCCGGAAGAAGTTCCTGGGCGTAAGCGCTTAAGGCGCTTTTCTTCTCCGTCCTCTTTTCACGCAGGTCTGGGTAACCCAGGCCTGCGTTTTGTTTTTGAAGCCCCCTCAACGCTGCCAATAGATCTTGCACCTTGCACCCAGGAGCCGCGTTAGAAATGGGTTGAGCATCCGCTCCATTACTGTCGCGGCTGGGAAGCGCTGGAACCGAGTGCGCGAGGTTAGCTCAGCCTGCCGAGCAGTTGCTTGATGCTGGGCTCTAAGCTGGTCCCGGGATGCGAAGCCAGGGCCCTCTGGAGCTCTTTCTTGGCCCCGACGTGATCGCCCTTCTGATAGAGCGCCAGTCCCAGATGGTAGTGGAAGATCGAGAAAGAGGGATATCTCCGTACCAGTTCGCTAAACGTTCGAATGGCATTGTCCCGCTGACCCTTCTTGAGGTAAACGTAACCCAGCGTATCGGAGAAGCCTGGTTGCCCCGGCGCTTTCTCGAGAGCCCTTTCGGCGAGCCTCTGCGCTTCATCCAAGTCGCCGTGGTCGCATAGAAAATAGGCGGCGTTATTCAGCGCCGGCAGGTTGTCCGGGTGGGCCTTGACAATCTGACGGTACAGGGTCTTGGCCTCTTCGGTTCGGCCCGCCTGGTTCAGAGCGTCGGCGTAAATCAGCGCGGTTGTGGCCTCGTCAGGCGCTAGATCGTGCGCCTGTTGAAAGAACAAAAGCGCGTTCTTTTGGTCGTTTTTCGCCTGGTAGACCTCGCCCAGCCGCAACCGTAATCGCGCCGATTTCGGATCCTCGCTGAGCAACTGCTGGAACGCCACGGTCGCCAACCCATAATCCCCCGCCAGCGCCGTAGTCTCCGCGAGTTCCTCTCGAATCGGGATGGAACCCGGTGATTGCTTCAAGGCTTCGCTGAGGATTCCCCTCGCTCTGTCAAACTCTCGCAGTCCCACATGCGCGGCTGCCAGACTTGTGATCACGTTAGGATCGCCATCCCCGCGAAGCTCCTCCAGCAGGTCGACGGCTTCATGATAGTTCCCTAGCTGGAGAGACAGGAGGCCGCGTTGGAGACGTGCTTCCTTGTCCTTAGGCGACTCCTTGATCAACTGATCGAGAATGACGCGCGCTTTAGCTCCGTCGCCGGTGCTCGCCAGGCTCCAGGCCTGCAAAAGCCGCGCATGACGGTCGTTAGGACGTAATGCCACGGCCGCATTGGCCGCCTGAAGCGCGTCGCTTGGCTGTCGCCGCTCGAGATAAAGTCTGCCCAGCTCATACTGCGCCGCAGCGAAGTCCTTCCGTTGCCGCAGGGCTTCTTCGAACTCCGCCCGGGCAGCTCCCGGGTCCCCTTTCAGGAGATAAGCGCGGCCTAAATTGAGCCGCAGCGGCGGATCCGATTCATTGGGATGGCTGTTCAACAGATTTTGCAGAATCTGCACCGCGACCGCGCCATTCTCGGGCTTTCGAGTGTTTATCAGCATATCCGCACGCATGCGCAACGCGATTTCGTCGTTCGGTTGCTCCTTGAGGATCTGGTCCACCAAATGCGAGGCGTTGTCATATTGGGCGCCGACCAGCATGGCAGCCAATTCTCTTTTCTCCAATCCGACTTTGTCCTTTGGATTGTCACGCGCAGCCGACTCGTAGTAGCGGATCGCCTGCGGGTAGTCTTTCTCCGCGAGGTAAAAGTCACCCACTCGAAGTTGCGCGTCGGGGAAGTCCTTGGGATCGCCCAATAATTTCTGAAGGGTTTCCCGCTCCTCCGTTGGCTTTTGAACACGCGAGTAGTGGCCGGCCAATTGAACGATGTAGCTGGCTCGCTGAGGATTATTCGAAACCTTGAGCTTTATGATATTCTCAGCGTCGGCGACCCGGTTGGCGTTGAAGTAGAAAGTGTATAGAACGTCGTAAATAGCGCCGTAGTTCTTCTCTCGCGCGATCAGTTCCAGCGCAGTTTTTTCGGCCTCCGGGTATCGGCCATCTTCCAAGAGAGTCTGAACCAGGAGCGTGGTCACCTGCGGGTTCCACGGCTGCACTTGCAAGGCTTTCCGGAAGTAAGAAATCGCATCCTCCGGCTTCCGGTCTTCATGCGCCAGGGAACCTGAGAGCCTCAGGCCTTCAAAGGAGTTCGGATTCTGCGCCAGCAGCTCCGCGGCCGATTGCTGAACCTGTTTATAAAGTCTTTGGGGCCGTCTTGAGTCTTTGAGATAGTACTCAAGGCACAATCCCGCGAATTTCTCTTTGACTTCAATATTGTTTGGGAGTAGTTGAGAAGCTCGAAACAGATCGTTGTAGGCTTCCTGGCCATTGTTTTGCTTAATCGCCGTGAGCCCAAGTCCATAGTAAGCCTCGCCGTACTGGGGATCTTTCTGGATCGCCTTCCGGTAGTTGATGGCAGCGTCCGCGTATTTTCCCGCCTGAAAAAGTGTATTGGCTTTATCCAGGTAACTTCGTTTGGTTCCGCAAGCAGTGATTGCCAGCAGTACGACACACACTCCAGCCGCTTTTCTCATGTTTCGCTCCTCCGGCGTTGCTTCCTGGCAAGCCCCCGGTTTCGCGCGCCGAGTTACGCGAATCGAGCCAGGCCCATCCTGACGCTATAACTCTAATGATAATCCTTCTCCATTGTGAAGCGCTCTACAGGCAATGGAGTAGGCGGAACGATTGGGAGCGAGGGCGGGGTAACCGGCACAGTGGAGGGAATCGGCCCGCTGCGATGTGCGCCTTACGACGGTCTCCCGGCAGCCATAGACAGCGTTTTCCGTACTTTAGCCATCCATTCCCAGCGAGAAATCGGTTCCCAGGGAGCCGGTCGTTCCAATGTAAACCGCGACTGGATGCTATCAGGACTGGGCGGGGTAAAACTCTGATGGTCCGCTGAATCGACGATCAACACCACCCGCACGTCGGGGTTCGCCGCCAGCAGTATCTTAACCAGCCTCCGCGCGCCGCGCAGCTCCGGATTTATGACCACGGTTGTAATCGGCAGCTTTAGCCGCGTAGCTAGAGCCAGCGCCTCCCGGCAACGTAACGCCGGGACAGACTGGTATCCCAATTCGGTGAATAGCTCGCCCAGCCACATCAGGAATCCCAAGTCCTGATCGATGATAAGGGCGACGGCACAAGAGGCGCGGTCGGTCACGTGTTGGACATAAGCAATTTGAGGTCCCGTCGCCTCGCGCCGCTGGCCAAGCCGGCGGTGCGGAATTCATGCTGGCTGGACTCTATGGCGACGCCCCTTCCCTCGCTGCGAACCACGCGTCCCTTCATCACCAGCTTCAAGGCGCACGCGCCGTCCAACGCACACGGGCAGGCGACCATCAATTCAATCAAGCCCGAGAAGAGTTGCCGTTCCGGCACCTCAAAGAGCACCCCTGCACTGCTGATGTTGCAAGTCTTGCCGATTCCACAACGCTCGCTCTTACCCAACAGCCTGTATTCCACAGCCAGGTTAAGCGGAAAGCGCGCGCGGGACCGCCTTTCTATGGAAAACCCGTCGAACTGGCACGCCACCATCGGTGCGACCGACATGCAGCCTCCTAAGTCCCTAGAACAAAATGATTAGCTCTTTATACCATCACCAAGGAGTCTGGTCAATCGAACTCCTCGAAAGCAACTGAATAATCTTTGCGCGTGCCTTTTGTGTGTCACGCCGCGCGCCACCTCGGCATCCCATGGTGAGGAGTTCGCCAGTTTGCACGCAGCTAAACGGGTTGATAGTATGGTGGCCGAAGCTCCACCAAACTCCAATTAGGAGGTGGTTCTGTGCATCCCACTCGAAGAGGTTTCCTGAAAGCCGGAACGGGCGCTATGGTGGCGTCGGTCCTCGGTTTCGACGTAAAAAAAGCCTACGCCCAGGCGCAGGAACTCAAAATTGCTAGAACCACGGAGACGCGTTCCACATGTCCCTACTGTTCGGTGAGCTGCGGGGTCATCATCCATACCATCGGCGACAAAGCGAAAAATGTCACTGCCCAAGTGGTGCATGTCGAAGGCGATCCCGATCATCCCATTAACCGTGGCACTCTTTGTCCCAAGGGCTCCTCGCTGATGCAGGACATCTTGAACGACCGGCGAGTGCTCAAACCCTCGGTGCGCCGGCCGGGCTCCGATCATTGGGAAGACATCTCCTGGGAACAGGCCTACGATGAAGTGGCGCGTCATATCAAGAAGACCCGCGACGATACGTTCATCACCACCGATGCGCAAGGCCGCACCGTAAATCGGACCGAGAGCATCGCCTGGAACGGTGGCTGCACCGACACCAACGAATTCAATTTCCTGGCTGTCAAAACCATGCGCAGCCTGGGGGTCACCTTCATAGAAAATCAGGCCAGGGTTTGACACGGCCCCACGGTCTCCAGTTTGGGGCCAACGTTCGGACGAGGGGCCATGACGAATGGCTGGGTCGACATCAAGAATACCGACATGATGTTGATCATGGGCGGGAATCCGGCCGAAAACCATCCGTGCGGGTTCAAGTGGCCGGTGGAAGCCAAACGCCAGCGCAACGCCAAGATGATCGTGGTGGATCCGCGCTACACGCGAACGGCCGCGGTGGCCGACCTGTTCCTGCAGATTCGCGCTGGATCGGACATCGCGTTCCTGGGCGGATTAATTCATTACGCGATCGAGAATCAGCGTATCGCCAAAGATTATGTGGCGAACTACACGAATGCGGCGTTCGTCATCAAGGAGGGCTTCAAACTACCCGAGGACGGTCTGTACTCCGGCTACGATCCCGCGGCGCAAACCTATAACAAAGCCACCTGGAACTACGAGGAGGGGGGCAATCTCGCCGGAAAAGCTGTGGCTGCAGATCCGCCCGACCCGCCCCCCGGTGACGCCAAACTCAGCGCTCCAGCGGCTGCCCCGGCCGCGCCGCCACCTACGCTCCCTCCCGACACTGCCTACGACGCATCGCTCGAACATCCACGCTGCGTTTATCAGCTTCTGAAGAAGCAATACTCGCGCTATACACCCGAGATGGTGGAGCGTATCACGGGTATTCCGAAGGATCAGTTTCTCAAGGCCGCAGACCTCTTCACGTCTATTCGCAAAGACGGCGATACCAAGAAGGTGGGAACCATCATCTACGCCGTGGGCTGGACGCAGCATAGCTTTGGATCGCAAATCATCCGCACTGCCTGCATGTTGCAATTGCTGCTCGGCAATGTGGGACGCGCAGGTGGCGGCGTAAACGCGTTGCGCGGTCACTCCAACATTCAGGGCGCAACCGATGTCGCCGGCATTTTCGATAATCTTCCCGGCTATCTGAAAGTTCCCACGCCCGCCGACCAGGATTTCGCCGCATGGATGAAGCGCATCACCCCGACCTCGGCCAAACCCAAGGAATGGGATTCGTGGAACTACTGGTCGAACACGCCCAAGTTTGCGGTGTCGTTCATGAAAACCATGTACGGCGACGCAGCCACTAAGCAAAACGATTGGGCTTACAATTACCTGCCCAAAGTGGATCGCGAATACTCCTGGGTGCACATCTGGGACGACATGTATCGTGGCAAGGTAAAAGGCTTGCTCGCGTTCGGTATGAACGGTGTCGCCATTGGCCCCAATTCGCAAAAGAATATCGATGCGCTCAAGAAGGCCGATTGGCTGGTGGTGTGCGACATCTATCCCGACGAAACCAGCGGCTTCTGGCAATCGCCCGGCATTTCGGCGGATGACATGAAGAACATCAAGACCGAGGTGTATCGTCTGCCCGGCGCCGGCTTCGCTGAAAAAGATGGAACATTCGTCAATTCAGCGCGCTGGCTGCAGTGGAAGTGGGCGGCGGTTCCAGTTCCCGGCGACGCCCGGCTCGATCAGGAAATTCTGGCGCAGATTTTCTTAAAGGTGCGCGAACTGTACAAAAAGGAAGGCGGCAAATTCCCGGACCCGATCCTGAATCTGACCTGGCCCTATGTCGATCCGAAAAATCCGTCGCTCTCCGACGTCGCCAAGGAATTGAATGGCCGTGCGGTGGCCGATTTCACCGACACCGCTACTCAGCAAATGGTCAAGGCCGGCCAGCAACTGGCGGGCTACGCGTTCCTGCGTGACGATGGCTCGACATCTTCCGGTAACTGGATCTGGTGCGGCTCGTGGACCGAAGCCGGAGCGCTCACCCAACGCCGCAACACCGAAGACCCGTCGGGGCTGGGCATTTATCCCAACTGGGCCTGGTCCTGGCCGATGAACCGCCGCGTGCTCTACAACCGCGCCTCATGCGACCTCAATGGCAAGCCATGGGACGCCGATCGCCGTCAAATTTGGTGGAACGAAGATCAGAAACGCTGGGTTGGCAACGACGTGCCCGACTTCAAGGCAGACTCCGCGCCCAAAGATCACATGGGTCCGTTTATCATGAACCCCGAAGGCGCAGGCCGGATCTTCGTACCGCTGGCGGGCATGGCCGACGGCCCGTTCCCCGAGTTCTACGAGCCTTTCGAGAGCCCCATTGCGAATCCGCTGCATCCCCAGCAGCAGAACAATCCAGTGGTGAAAAAATACTCCACCGACCTGGACAAGTACGGGACCACCGGCGAAGGGTACACGATCATCTGCACCACGTACCGGCTCACCGAGCATTATCATTACTGGACTAAGAATAATCCGATGAACGTCCAGTTGGTTCCCGAGATGTTCGTTGAAATTCCCGTGGAATTAGCCCAGGACCTGGGCATTCAAGGCGGCGAACGAGTGAAGGTGACTAGCGCCCGGGCAACGTATCTTGCGAAAGCGATGGTGACGCGCCGGATTCGCCCCATGATCATCGACGGGAAGAAAGTCTATCAAATCGGGATTCCGATTCATCAAGGCTTCCGTGGCATTCAGGAAGACGCCGGCCGGGTGCCGCGCAGCATTGTGAATCTGCTATCGCCGACGGTCACCGATCCGAACGCTTACACCCCCGAGTTCAAAGGGTTTCTCGTGAAGCTGGAGAAGGCATAATGGCCAACGGACCACTTCAGATAAAAGCCATCTCGGGACACACCGGAACGGTTCCCGGCAAGAACACTTCGCGCGATTACGACGTCTGCAAGCTGGTGGATGTCACCACCTGCATCGGCTGCAAAGCGTGCGAGGTGGCGTGCCTGGAATGGAACGGTTATCCGTTCCGCGAAACCGTCTTCGACAACACCTACCAGACCATGCCGGATACAGAGTGGAATTACTACAATCTGATCCGGTTTAATGAATTCACCGACGAAAACGGCAACTTCAGTTGGCTGATGCGCAAGGATCAGTGCATGCACTGTGCCGATCCCGGCTGCCTGCGCGCCTGTCCCTCCGATGGCGCCATCGTCCAATACACCAACGGTATCGTCGATTTTCAGCAGGATTATTGTATCGGCTGCGAATATTGCGTGACCGGATGCCCCTTCAACATCCCGAAATTCAATCCGACCACCAAAAAAGTTTATAAATGCACGTTGTGCTCGGATCGCGTGGGTGCGGGCCTGGAGCCGGCCTGCATCAAGGCTTGTCCCACCGGCTGTCTGCACTTCGGCACCAAGGACGATATGAAGGACTTGGCCGAGACGCGGGCGGCGCAGCTTCGCGAGCATACGTCGCACAAAGATGCCGGTGTCTACGATCCACCAGGCGTGGGCGGCACGCACGTCACGTACGTGCTCCACGACATCAATCATCCGGAGCGTTACGGCGGCTTGCCAAAAGATCCACAGGTGCCTTGGATGGTCCGCATGTGGAAGGGGCCGTTGAAGTGGCTGGGCAACTTCGCGATGGCCGCGGGAATCATCGGCGTGGCCGCGCACTACATCCGCTTCGGTCCCAAGGAAGTGGAGCAAGAACCTAAGCCGGTTGAGAAAGGGGGAATTCAGTGAGCGCGACGACCGCCGCGGTTTCCCATGTGCCGCACGCAGGTGAACTGGAACGCTATACGTTCACCGAGCGCATCATGCACTGGACGAACGGGCTCACCTACCTTTACTGCCTGGCCACGGGACTCGCTTTCTACTCACCGCATCTCTTTTGGCTCGCCTACGTGCTTGGCGGCGCACCCACGTCGCGCTTCTGGCATCCCATCGTCGCCCTTGTCTTTGTGATTGCCACCTTCTGGATGCACGCCCTGTGGGGCCGCGACATGGAGATGACGGAAGTCGATAAACGCTGGCTAAGCCACACCCAGGGCTACATCACGAATGACGAAGAGCGCACGCCGCTTTCGGATCGCTTCAACGGCGGACAGAAACTTTACTACTGGCTGGTGATCTATGGCGCCCTCTTGCTGCTGCTCTCCGGCATTTTCCTTTGGATACCCGAATACATCCCGCGCCAATACGCCTGGGTTCATGGCGTCATGGTCTTGTTGCACGAAGTTGCGGCGCTCGCCACCATCGGCGGATTCATCATCCACGTCTACATGAGCGTGTTCATGGTGCCATACAGCATGACCGCCATCACCACCGGCTACGTCACGCGCGCCTGGGCCTGGACGCATCATCGCTTATGGTATCTTCGAGTGACCGGCCGGAAGGAATGATATTTTCGCACGACGCTCGAATCGCTCGAGCCGATCAATTAGCTGCCAATCATCCGAACGCCGCGCCGCTGCTCAAGTTTTACGCTGAGCTTGCCCGCTTCCAAAAGCCGGTTTTTGTCGAACTTCAGTCCAAAAGCCAGACCGATCTGCGCGCTGTTCTGTGCTATTTTCCGGCACTCGTGAAACTGGTTTCCCGCGCTGGTACGGAGTTGCTCGCTAATTTCGCCGCGGAGCATCTCCACAGCGCGGATGCGCAGCTTGAATTACTGTCGGCGATTTGGGAGGGCGGGGAAGTTGTCGATCCGGCCGGACGCTTTTACGCGCGGGTTTTGCTGCAGCCCTACGCCGAATATCTCGCCTCGCGCGGCGACATTCACACCACCAGCGGCGCCGGGTCCACTTGCCCGTTCTGCAATGCGCGACCCGTGGCCGGCGTCCTGCGTGGCGAAGGTGACGGCGGCAAGCGCTGGCTGCTGTGCTCGCTCTGCTCCACCGAGTGGCAATACCGGCGCGTGCTGTGCCCCGGCTGCGGCGAAGAGAACAAGGACAAGCTGCCCATCTACAGCGCCGCCGAATTTCCCGCGGCCCGGGTCGACGCCTGCGATACCTGCCAGACTTACCTCAAATCCATCAATCTCACCAAAGACGGCCACGCCATTCCCGCCGTCGATGAAATCGCCACGGTGGCGCTGAATATCTGGGCCGAAGATCACGACTACGCGAAGCTGGAGACGAATTTGCTGGGGATGTAATTAGCCGCGGATGAACGCAGATAAACGCAGATCTGTGTTCATCCGTGTTTATCTGCGGCCCATACCTCCTCGGGATTCGATATGATTGCCCGATATGAGATTCTTCTCTTTGGCTCTGGCGTTCGTGGCGGCCGCGTTACAGGCCGAATCCGCTAAGCCCGTCGGTTGTGACCGCGCGTGCCTGGAGGGCTTCGTGAATCAGTATCTCGACGCCCTGATCGCGCGCAATCCCTACAGCCTGCCGCTGGCTCCCACGGTCAAGTTCACCGAAAACGAGCAGGTGATCCCGCTGGGCGAAGGAATCTGGGGCACCGCCAGTGGCCTGGGCACTTACAAACTCTATGTCGCCGATCCGCAGGCCGGCCAAGTAGGATTTCTGGGGACGCTGCGCGAGAACGACACGCCTGTTGCGATCGCGATCCGCCTGAAGATCGAGGCCCGGCTGATCCGGGACGTGGAAACCATTGTCGTTCGCGACCCCGGCGCCGCGAAAGCCGTCGAAGCACTCGGTCAGCCCGATCCTCCGATGCTCGCGCCCTTGCCTGGGTCCGAACGCCGCTCGCGCGATGAAATGATCGCCATCGCCAACAAATATTCCGAAGGCATCGAGCACAGCAATGGCAAGCTCATCCCGTTCGATCCGGGGTGCAACCGGCTGCAGAACGGCATCCAGACCACCAATAATCCCGCGTTGTTGTTCGATCCCAAAGACACCTGGACCATCGCATCGCTCGGCTGTGCCGAGCAGATCGATACGAAATTCTTCAGCTTTGTCCGCAAAATCGATCCGCGCCGTTTTCCTGTAATCGACGAAGAACGCGGCATCGTCTTCGGCTTATTCTTGTTTCATATTCCAGGAACCGTAACATCCGTGGACATTCCGGGCCACGGCGCCATCGAAATTCCGCTGCCTTATCAGGCGCCCACCACGCTCGATATTGCCGAGCTGTATAAGATCAAGAACGGCAAGATTCGTAAGGTTGAGGCGCTACAGACGGCCGTGCCCTACGGCACGCCCAGCCCGGCTGTGGGTGAGGCGCATTTCATCCCAACGCCCGCCGGCGCCGCCGGCCAAACCTGCGATCGGGCTTGCCTGGAAGGCTTCCTGAACCAATACCTCGACGCCATGGTCGCGCACGATCCGTCGCATTTGCCGGTCACGCCTAGCATCAAATTCACCGAAGACGACGTCGCACTCAAACTTGGCGATGGGCTTTGGGGAACCGCGAGCGGGCGTGGAGTTTATAAGGAATATTTCGACGATCCCGAAGCAGGCCAGGTCGCGTTCTTCGGCACCATGAAAGAAAACGGCCACGGCATCGCGCTCGCACTGCGCCTGAAGATCGAAAACCGGCGCATAAGCGAAGCCGAAAGCGTGGTGGTTCGCAGCCCGCGCACGTTCGACCTGATGGAGAAAGCCGGTGCGCCAGACCCGGTCCTGCTCGAAAAGGTTTCCGAATCGGAGAGGTTATCGCGCACCCAGCTCACCGCCATCACCAATCAATATTTCGAAGCCATCGAGCAGGGCAACGGCAAGGTCGCGCCGTTCGACACCGATTGCAATCGCTTCGAGAATGGCATGAAGACCAGCGGCGCTTTGGGATGCTCGGCGCAGCTCGACACGCAAGTGTTCAACTACATCAGCCGGATCTTTCCGCGGCGTTTCTTGGTCGTCGATCCGGATCGCCAGGTGGTCTTCGGATTCTTTATGTTCAATCACCGCGGCGACGTGCTATGGGTCAACTCGCCGGGCGAAGGCAGGCACGACATGATGGGCGCCGCCAAGCGCCCGTTCAGCGTGGATGTCGGCGAAGCTTTTCGCATCAAGAACGGCAAGATCCTCAAGGTGGAAGCGCTCATGACCGCGCTGCCCTACGGCGCGAAGTCCCCGTTCGTTCCGCAGGAATAATATGACATTCCGATTCATCACCGCGTTGCTCCTGGCAGGATTCTCACTCTTCGCTCAGACCATCCCCGTTGCTCCCGACATGGGCGCTCTTTGGGCTGCCGACTGGAGCGCCAAAAAGTTGGACCATGTCATGACCCTGTATGCCTCCGACGCTGTCTTCTTCCCCACGGCTGGTGGCCGATTCGCTGGCGCGCCCGCCATCCGCGACTTCTTCCAAAAAACTTTGGCTAGCAATGATCCCACCATCCATATGCATCGGGTGGCCTTCGAGCAATCGGGCAAACTCGCCTACGAAAGCGGCGAATATAAGGAAACGATTGTTTCCGCCGGGCGCGCAAACGATTATGAAGGCCACTATTTGCTTATCCTTCGCAACCAGAACGGGCACTGGCTGATCGTGGAGCAGACGTTTACCGGCGGCCCATCCCCTGCCCATCACTGATCTACCTAACGCCAAATTAGGCCTGGCTCAGTCGTTCCCCTTACGCCGAATCGGCTCAGAGCAGCCGAAGGTTACTTAAGATGAGGGAAACGGCCGTCGCATTTCTGTCCAATCGAAAGCTGCACGTACGCAGGGATGGCAGGACGCAGCTCATCGAGAGCGAATTCGAGCGTAGCGTGCGCGAGCGTGCTGCCTCTATCGAACGGCGTCACTTGTGGAAGACGCAAGGCCGGGGCGCGATGTTCACCGGCGGCGCCTGGGCCACTCAAACCAATAGCAGTAACCATGTACCGGTGCTTTTGACCGGTCTCACTGCCGGCCAGTCCGGTGCGCTCCTGTACTCCATGGAAACCGATGCAGTCAGCGGCATTTTCCATTTGGACGCCGCGGGAGTGGAGACGCGACTGTTTCACACCGCCGATTTTCGCGTTCGACATGCCGCGCTTCATCCCGATGGCGTCACGCTCGCCACCACGGCGTTTCATAAGGACAACATGCGATCCAACATCGCTGTGCTTCCGGTGCAGGGAACCGATTTTTCGGAAGTTACCGAGGGCGATTCCTTCGATCAGGTGCCCCACTGGGTTCCCGGGGCGAAGCGGCGAATCGTATTTCAAAGCGCTGGCGTCGGCCGCGACGGAGCCGGCCGATTCGCAGGCCTCGGTCCCTGCGCCATTCAACAACTGGATCTGGATTCGGGCGATCTTGAGGAGCTCGTCTCGGAAAACGACCGCGATTTCCTCCAGCCGCGCCAAGCCGAGGACGGCTCTCTCTATTACATCCGAAAGCCGTACGAGTCCGGCATGCCTGCCGCTAGCCTGCTCGGCTCTCTGAAAGACGCCGGATTGTTTCCGTTCCGCATGGCGCGCGCCGTGTTTCAATACTTCAACATCTTTTCGATGATGTACACCGGCAAGCCGCTGGTAACTAACAAAGGCGCGGTGCAAAGGCGAATGGACCCCCGCCAGTTATTTATCTATGGAAACCTCGCGAGCGCGCAAATGGGTCAGCCGCTCGAGGACGATACGCAGGGCCGGGTTCCATCCTCGTGGGAACTAATACGGTCCGCGCACGGAGGCCAGAAGGAAGTGATCGCTCGGAGCGTGCTGGCGTTCGATCTTGCGCCTGGCGGTATGGTGCTCTATTCCGACGGCGCGTCCATCTCGCGGCTCACTCCCGACGGCCGGTCCGAGCGCGTGCTCCAATCCGAGCAGATCGAACAGCTCATAGCGCTATATTGATACCGGACTGCAATGTGGGTCTGCTAAACTCGTGGTCTGAATGGCGCAACGTAGCGCCGAAATTCGCAAAGGAGCGATTATATGTCGATTCAAGAAGAAGCCGGTTTGATTCTGAAGCTGTATGAGCTGCGCCGTGAGGAGACGATGCGCACAGCTCGCAATTGGTATTTTAGCGAGTTCAATCCGCAATCGATGGCGGAGTTTACCGCCGCGATCTTCGGAGAGCACAGCGGCCACGTGCGCATGGTCGTCACTTATTGGGACATGGCAGCGGCTCTCGTCAATCGAGGGGCCATCAGCATGGACCTTTTCAATGAAGCCAACGGCGAGCAGATCGGCGTGTTTGCCAAGATTGAGCCGTTGCTGGGCGAAATCCGGGCTGCCTTTGGACCGCAATTCGCCTCCAACTTGGAAAAGCTGATCGATGCCACACCCGACGGCCGCAAGCGCACTGCCGGTACGCGCGAACAGATGAAAGCCATTCGCGCCCAGATGGCCGGGCAGCAGGCCGCTCAGCAGAGCGCTTAGCCATCCAGGCCCTTCGCCAAACGGGGAGTTACGGGCCGTTTTTATTCGGCACCGTAACTCCGTGGACTTCTCGAGGGCCCAAGTTGGAGGCAGAGAAAATCCAGACATGGTTTGCGAACTGGGCTCAGTTGGGATGGCTACGCCGAGGAGACGCGTAATGCGGAAGATAGATCGAGTTCATCGCGAAACGCTTCGGACATCGACGATACACGTACCAGACGCGGATTGTCGCAAAGCAGCCTGATTCGCTTCTAACTCCTGGAGTATCACCGCAGCCATTTGGAACCGGTCCGAAATCACGCCCACCATATCGTCGAATCCACGCCCGGCGCCTTGGAGCGCCGCACAGGAGAGCATCCAGACGGCTGTCACGATCAGCGCGGCTTTCATCGTCTCTTTCTCACTCGTCTTTGCCATGTCCGCCCTCCTTCCGCGTGTCGACCTTCGGAATTCCGAAATGTCCACTGAGTTCGCTCAACTGGTCCGGATCGATAGTTCCCTCGATGCTGACGATGGTCAGCTGTTTCGGGTCCGTCACCAGAATGGCGAGTCCGCCGATTTTACCGTTCTGCGTTTTTAAATACATTTCGGAGTTATCGCCGGATTTTGAGCTGCGCACACCCACAATGCGCGACCAGGCGGGAGTTCGAAGCTGAGCGCGGACCGGCTCGAGGTCCGATTCCTGATATTCTCCCGGCTTCTCAAATTCGAAGCTCCTGACGTAGATCCCTTTGAGTCCTTCGATCAGCTTCTTTACCTGGGCGTCGTCCGCATTCTTGTCCGAGAGAAACCGGCTGGCCAAATGAAGCAGACTCGCGTCCATGGTGACGTCCACAACTTCGCTGGCCTTGGCCGCCAGACGCTCCAAGCTGGCCGGCAGCTTTATTTCTTGC
>Ga0206991_10091_pt1 | contig 26375 bp, 22 predicted proteins | sample Alteio_BWMinCont_9_FD_153286 | JGI IMG/M metagenome (GOLD analysis project Ga0206991, IMG submission 153286) | Enriched cells from forest soil in Barre Woods Harvard Forest LTER site, Petersham, Massachusetts, United States -... | ecosystem: Environmental > Terrestrial > Soil > Temperate forest >...
TTCATCGGTTTGATTCGTGCACACTCAAAACATGAATTCAGCGTCGTCAGGAAATCCAACACGCAGTTGGACCCGACTTGATGGCGTCGATCTGCTTCGAGCCCTCGCGATCTTCTTTGTGTTGATGAACCATGTGAACATTCGCCTGCTCCATGCGAAAGTTCCCTATCTCAACGGGCTGCCGCATCAACTCGTAAACTCGCTTGTCTGGAACGGTCAATTGGGCGTTCAGATATTCTTCGCGGTTTCTGGCTTTCTCATCACGTCAACAACGCTTCGACGCTGGGGATCTCTCGCTAAGGTCAGTGTGCGCGACTTCTATCTGCTCCGCTCCGCTCGCATCGCGCCGTTGCTCCTCTTGTTGCTGGCTGGACTCAGCGCCCTTCACCTTGCACATTTTAGTGACTTCGTTGTCCCATCGAAAACGGGAGGGCTTGTACGGGCACTGGTTGCGGCACTAACCTTCCACGTCAATGTTCTTGAGGCTCGACGCGGCTATCTCCCCGGCAACTGGGACATTATTTGGTCTCTGTCTGTCGAGGAGATGTTCTACCTCTTCTTTCCCCTCGTCTGCTTCCTGCTCGGTCGAAGGAAATTGCTTGTTGCACTTCTTCTGACATTTGTCGCGCTAGGGCCCTTTGGACGCACGGTCCTCGCTCATGGAAATGAGGTGTGGCGAGAGTACTCCTATCTTGCGGGGATGGACGGGATTGCTCTTGGCTGCCTCACCGCTCTTTTAGTGGCACGGCATCGCCTCTCGCGCCCTGTACTTCTGACGGTTGGAATCATCGGTACAGTACTTTTAATCTTCAGCTTATGCTTTTCGATCCGGGCAAACTCTTGGGGTCTTGACCGGAACGGTCTCAATATGACCATCCTCGCCTTAGGCAGCTGCATGGTCATCGCTGCCGCCGCTCAGACTGAATGGCGCAGTGCGCGATTCTTCAGTCCGTTCCTCTTATTGGGCAAACGCAGCTATGAGGTCTACCTGACACATATGTTTATCGTCTTCGGCCTGTTTAATTTCTTCGTGATGATGGGCAAGCCGATGAAAGCTGTCCCAGCTCTCTTCATCGCGGTCATTCTCTTTGCCGCCCTTTTGGGTGAACTCGTGGCGCGATTTTACTCAGAACCGATGAATCGCTGGCTCCGCAAACGCTGTGGAGATGGACCCGAAAGGCTCGGCTCCGTCGAAACCGCGAGAGAAGCTGTGATCGATGAGAACCGCATCCCCGTTTAACTTTCTTCTATAACATCAACCCATTCTGCCAGCCCCTGATATTTCCCAAATCCTGTGAAACGACTTCTCAGGATGTGGGCATTGCTTCTGCGCTTTGCAGGTCCGTTCTCTTTTGTTCTGTTCTCACGGCCCGCAATGAAAGACCCACGATGAAGGGTTCTGTTCCGGCTTTCAGCGTGCTATCTCGACGACGCTGCCATAGATGGCCTGGGCAATGCGAGCAATTACTGCCTCGCAGGTTGCCTGATCAGCGTGCGCGTCGGTAACGAAGATGGCGACGGCCAGACGCCGTCCGTCGGGAAGAGTGATCAGGCCAACGTCGTTGGTGGCTGGAATCATGCCGAACTCTTCGCCGGAAGAGCCGGTCTTGTGGGCGACGGGCGTGCCAGTGGGGAGCAGCCCCTTGATGCGTCGAGGACCACTGGTGGCTTCGAGCATCCACGTGTTGAGCAGTGCGGTGTGCTCGGGGTCGAGCGGCGAATGGTCGGCGAACAGGCGGAGTAGAGCGACCATGGCGGTGGGTTCTGCGTAGTCGCGGTATTGCAATTTCTGGTCACCGTGGAGGGTGTGCTCGCTGTCCTGCTGATGAATGGCAGTGAAGCCGAGGGAGTCGAGATAATGCTGTAGAAAAGTTGGGCCGCCGATCAGTCGGAGCTCAATATCTGTTGCGGAGTTGTCGGAGGTTTCGACCGAAAGCTTGATGAGCTTGCGAAGAGGAACGTCAACGTCGGCTTCGGGGAACTCGTCCTGTAAGGGGCTGTAGGTAACGGAGCGGTCGGACTGAAGGAAATGGATGGGCTGGTCGAGCTGGAGCTTGCCGAGCTCAATCCGGTGCAGGACAGCCATGGCGAGGGGAAATTTGAATGTGGACTGCATGGGCGGATGGCCGTGCTCATTGAGGTCGCAATCGAGCTTAGTACCGGGAAGTGAGCAGGCGACGTAGACAGTGCCCTTCGCGTCTTTCGCGATCTCGGCGATTTGCCGGTGGAGCAGCGTTTGGGCGGCTAGCGGAGCTGTGAGCGTGAGCAGGAGGGCGAATGCACGCATTTGATCACTATATCAGGACGGGCACGGGAGGTGTATTGAATGCCCCAACATCAGTAAAGGATCATCCTAGCCGCCTCTGTCTGGCAAGGCCGCTGGGGATTGCCAGTTCTTGTCGGCCACCGCCTGAGAAACGGGGTGGTCTCAATGGGTCGATGCAACACTTGCTCAAAATCTTCTTCTAGGGGCCTGGCAGGCTGATTTCGTTCACGGGCGCCAAATCAACCAAAACAAAGGCCCTGTATAGGGTCTGATTGAGTATTGCAGTACTGATCGATCCCCGATGGGAAGTATTGTTAGATCAACTGGTTAAAAGGTGTTGCATCGACCGGTTGAACTGGCACGTCTTCTCAGAAACTGGCTTTTCGTCGCCGGCCAACGTTCTGAGAATCGCAATTCGGGCACTAAGCGAATTTGGTCAGTCCAGCGGGTGATATCATTTACCGGTTGAAACGGACGAATCGAATGCCAACCGAACACAAGATTCTCATTAATCGTGCTCCGGTCCTGACGCTATGGGCGACCACTGTTGCCGAACGACTGGGGTTTGACGAGGACGAAGCATTGTCACTCGGCAAGGCGGTGGCTGGTCTGAATGCTCAATCCAAAGGTCAGCGACTCGGAATATTCAAGCCTGCGCCGCGAGATGTCAAAAAGGCGCGCGCACGAAAACGAGGAGAGGAATTCTTGATTGAGATATGTGGGCGGCAGGTGCCAGCAATTAATACGCCGGATGGAGTTCGGGCGGTGATCAAGAACCAGCCGATCGAAGCGAAGATCGTGGAGCGATACCTTGAGAGCAAGTTCGGCGAGTCTCTTGGGTCTGTACGCGTGGCGATGCGTGACCTCGCGAAAGCCTTCCGACCGGAGAAACTTAGGACGAATGCGTTCAACCTCTATGAGAGATTCCGGCCGTCCATTCCGGAAGGGGTAAGTGGATGGGGCGCAAAAGGAACCTTGGATATTGATCGTACCAGGTCCATGACGTTAGAGGAGTGATTGCCAGCATTGTGGCTACTTGCGTCCCATAGCACGTGGAAGCGTTCGAATCTGAGATCGACCAGCAGGCTAGCCGCTCTTTCTCAGACGCGGCCAAACAACTCCGGCAGACTCTTCCTCAGCCCTTTGGCGATCTTCTCGATATTCAGCAGCGACACATTTCTGATCCCTCGCTCGACGCCGCTGTAGTACGTCCGGTGCAGCCCGCACCGCTCCGCAGCCTCCTCCTGATTAATCTTCTGTTCCTCGCGAACACGGCGGATCGCGCGGCCAAAACGGATGCGGATGTCGAGTGCCATCGCGGGCGATATTGGCCGGGGACAGCCTATGCGTAAACATCCTATGAGTCACATTCTTGTTGACTCTGCATGGGTGTCGGTTCACCATTCCTTTCTCCCTGGTTGGCGAGATGCGCGATGTTCCTGAAAGGCAGTATGCTGCGATATGTCGTTCTGACCTGTTTGCTGCTAACGGCCCTACCGGGCGTGGTGGCCCAGGGCCAGTCGAACAAAGAAGGGCTCCCGGTCGAAGTGGTCGCGACAGCTTCTGAATACGTCCCGACGACGGTTTCTCATTCGGGACACTCATACACAAGCTGCCAAGGGAGTACGTATTATTTTGCTCAGGTCAACGGTTACGGCAATTCCGGTTCCGTCTCCGGCACGGCAACCACCGACACGCAATGCAGTTCGACCTTCTCGCCGCCATCTGAGGACACGAAGTACCAAAGAGTAAATTACACAATCGCGAAGGGCGGGCAAGCGCTGTATCTGCTGTCGTGCACCCAAACGACTGGAAGCATGTCCGAGCGGATGGAGGGGCATGGAAGCTTGATGGGAGTGCTTGCTGCACGGAGCAAGAAGTGCCCCGCCTTCACAATCGGAAGCAAATACGCTCTGACAATTCGCAATACTTCTGACGCGCGACTCGCAGAGACCGGAGGAGGGAAACCCAGCAAGGTTGAGTATCTGAGTTCGGCGGCTCTGCCTGTACCGACCATTGAGCCTGCGCCACGGCCTCAAGCGAACGCTATGCCCTCCCAAGGAGAGGCTAAAGTTCATTTCACATCATCGCCGAGCGGCGGTGAAATCTATGTTGATGGAAAGTTTATCGGAAACACACCGTCCGATATAGCGATCGCGGCCGGGGAACACTCCGTGAAGGTCACCAATGGTGGAAAAGAGTGGTCTCGGTCGATCCAGATCACGGCCGGCGAAATTACCATTCATGCTGAATTGGGTGCCTCAGGGGCAGAAGAAAGAACTGACCAGGCTGGCACCGTGCGAGAAATCGCAGCGAAGGACAGCGCAGTTGGCCAGATGCGCCGCATAGTTGATGCCATAAGGCAGTGCCCCGAGGAAACTGTAAGTGGCTTTTTCGATGTTGCAATTGTCCACCATTGGTCGCCTCGCGTATTGGAGTGGGACGTTTTGGCTTCCAATTCATTGCGCGCGCCTTTTCAGGGATATATTCGGTTTGACCTCCCATTCGACCTACACGAAACTGATGAGGCGAAGCGTTCAAAGGAACTACACGCCAAGTACGAGTTTGTGGTGAAGACGCTCTCCAAGTTTACAGAATACCGGTACGAATTTGATCTCGGCTCTGGTGCTCCCGCGCTAAGAAGAGCACTGTTCAAACTGCCTCCATCGTCTGATTTCATGCCCTATGAACCCTCGGCTAATAGTGTGGGCAGTATATTTTGTTGGGACAAGATAGCGAATTCCCCCGGATCAGTCGCTGGAACAACCGAGAATTCACCACGAAAATAAAGGCGACCTCGCGGGTAGTTTGTTATTCCGCTCCCAGTTTTTCAATATTCCCAATCCGACCTCGGAAGAAGTCATGTTTTTGCTCCGAATGTGGATGCATAATCTAAAGCGGATCTAGATGACCGACGAACGGCCCAAATACGCCGCTGGGAAATTTGGAAAGTACACTTGCACGCGTTGCGGTTGGAAGTGGACCCCACACGGCGGCTTCCCTGACCCGCCACGCGCTTGCGCGCGCTGCCGCACCGCTTATTGGCAAACTCCGCCCATGAGTTCCCGTGCGAACTTGCCCGAAGATCCCAAGTGGCAGGCGGAACGCGATCTGGTTTCCCGGCGCCGGCGAGAGCGGCACCTAGCGAGGCTTAGAGAGTTGGCGGCAGAGTTCAGGCTTGAGCCGCCTCCGGTCGAGGGTGGGCGCGCCATTTCTCCGGGAAATGACCTGTCGCGGGCGGGGGCCGCTTGGCTGGATTCCGGGGACCGTTTCAATGATCGGGGTTCGACCAGACCGGTCTATGCCCGTGCTTTGCCGCCTGCCCGGCCCCTGGCCCAGGAATTGAGCCACCGGATGGCACGGTCTGAGCCGAAGTCCGGGACGCCTTCGCCGCTTCCAGCTCCAGAGCCTTCACCTGATCTGCCTGCATCGGCCACGCGACGCAAGGTGGGATACGGGAGGGGTCGAGAGACCACCACAAATCGCTAATTCGAGCGGGTATCATTCCGGTACGATGGTTCAAGGGATGGGATTCACTTGCATCCGTGTAGTGGTCATTTTGGTACTCGCCAATGGCAGCATTCTCAGATGATTTTCGAGTCCGGAATATCGACGTACCAATTTGAGATAGAATTGCTGGTGTAGAAGTCGGCGCCCGGCTCCCATTCGAGCCCGTGGCCGTGTATATCGGCTGCACACCCTTCGTCCATTCCGATGCGAGGGAATGTGTGACGCGCGCATGAATTTATGTGTCGCACGTGTGTGAACCTCCTTCCCACCTGCGCACGTCTTTTCTTCCATTTCATGTCACTCCTTATCCCTCGATCACACGTCATCAACGTGCTTCTGAAAAAATTACATGATATACGGGGAGAAAGGGGCAGAGTGAGAGCGTATTTTTGGCATATTTCGGAACGCGACCGATGCGCTCAGGAAAAGCGCTCACAAGTGAATTGTAGGCGTGACGACCACCTGTCAAAGAAAATCGACTTGCCGCAAGCGTTGCCCGCCAGCATTGACAGCAAGCGAGCCGAATCCTTGTCATACGAATACTGACGCCACCGACAGACCATACCGCCCATGTGCGATCATGCGACTGTATGCGAGGCGCCGGGCTATGCGGGCGGTAGAGATGACCCGTGGCAGCGCGATCCGAGTTGCGAGATTGCGGTGAGTTACCGAACGCGCGTGTCGCGCCCGTGGCGGAATGGGACACACCCTACCAAGAGAAATCAGCGTTGCCAAATGCATTTGCCACTCATATGCCGAGCGGGCAAATACACGCGATGTGCCAGGCAGCATGAGGGCGGACCGTAGCCAAGTCTCTGTCTAAGTTCATGAATTCGAAACCATTGGGCATAGAGAGGCGAATTTCGTTGACAGGGGGCAAAGGGACCGAGACCGGGCACTTGTTGAGCGAAAACAGGAACTCACAGCAATAAGATCTAGCGAAAGAAGCGCAAAAATGGCCGTGGATTTGCCGAGCGTTTCGCGCGCGAGCTGGCGGGCGATCCGCGGGCCGCATGCGTGGCAAAGTTGCAATTTTTTAACGACACGCGTGCGGGGAGTCCGCCGTGGAGTTCATCAATTTGGCTACATTCTTCGGCAATCCTCCTCGTCCAAAGTTCCATTGAGTGCCAAATTCAGGATGCTTGAATGTGAACCCATCTTGCCCCCAGAGCGGCGGTGGCAGATACCTTGCTTTAGGTGCAGTGGTTAAGGTCGTTGCCCCCATGCCCCCAGGCACCCCCAACCGCGACAAGTTTTCCCGAACACGACCTCTCAGAACCTCTGGTAGCAAGAATTTAATTCTACTCTATCTCTCATATATATTGGGGACGTGGGGTTATGGGCAGAAAACACACTTAAACCTGGACTCTACAGGAACATAGGTTGTCCCCAACGGGATGGGGGACAAATGGGTTGCAGCGGGGGACAAATGTCGAGATTCAAACAGAGCTCAGTCGGAGACGAACTCGACGAGATGGAACTTTCCCTCTTTGGGTTCGAACACAATCATGGGGCTTATCCCTACCGATTCCTGCGTGAGGCTTCGCATGGCGTCGGTTAATATACGAACGCCATCACGTTCGGCGTGTGTGCGTTTGTACAGTTCCCGCCTAGACAATGGGCCGTGCTGGCGGATCGCTCGGAGTATCTTTTGTTCCATCCTGGCGCTGGGGTTTTCGGCTTCGATCGGCCGATAGAGTAGGCGAACTTGCCGCTGGTATTCCAGAATGTCCAAGACCGACTGAAGCGACTCTTCGTCTATCTCACTCCGGCCGTCGCTGAACGCCAACAGACCCATCAAGCGCATTCCAAGGTTATCCAGACGGGCAGTTTCCTCGGTCTCGGGCAAATCGCGGTACCATTTTTCCCATTTCCGCTCTGCCTCCGGGCTCAGAGGGATGACTATCTCCTTGGTTGCGCTCCCGTCATCATTGAGCTGCGGAAGAGCAGCGAAATAGCCGGCTAATTTCGCGCGGATTGGGCCCTGTAGATCTTCAGGTGGCGCCTTCGGTTTTGCTATGCGCTTGCGTGAATCGCTGACGACTGTGAACAGGCGATTGAAAAATCCCAGATCGCGGAACTCTGGCGCGTTGAGCATGTTCTTGAAAGTCTCCTCGGTGGTATTGCTGAGGAATGAAAGATGCCCGTCTTGAATTTGGAAGGGATGCTCATTGGTTAAATTATCAAATTGATTTGATTCATATAACTCATTCACCATTGGAAGCAGCACGGAGCTCCTGATTCCCGCTTTGGCCTCGAACCTTCTGAATTCATCAAACGATAAAATTGCCCTCTTGGTGAATTGGCAATGGTCAGCTTCCGCATTCTGTTTCCTGACCTTTGAAGGCTTGAGTGCATGGCCCAGACCCTCAGCACTTCCTACCCCATAGATGACCTTCGCCCGATAGCAGGGGTCGAGGCTACTCACTTCCTCCGCAGCATTCTGCACAAACCGCTCTGCCAAGCGTGTGCTGGTACTCTTTCTCCGCCAAGCCGACTTGGCAACTCTCAACACGTAGAGTCTTGGCTGGACCGGTAAGTCGAAATCGGCCCGCACTCGGCCGCTTACAGATGCACCGATCAACGTAAGGCAGTCCAAGTATAGAAACTCCTTCGGGCTCTCGTATGACTGGCTAAATAGCTCCGCGAACTCCGCCGCCACTCCGAAGTAGCCACTATTGGGAAATCTGACAGTTGCCGGGTCAAGCCCGCGCGCCTTCCTGGTGTGGTCATCAGCCATCTTTCACATTCCCCGCTTGGACCAAGAAGCGCGCAATCTCGTCCGGATGAAAAAGCAATCTCCGACACAGCCGGAGGGGGCGAAGCCTGCCCTTTTTTACCCAGCTTCGGACGGTGTGTGGACTAACACACAGTGCCTTTGAGACCGCCAGGAGCGTCAGAAGTTGAGGGACAATTTCCGGCATCGCTCACCTCGCTTTGCCCTTCTGTCCTGCGGTTGGTCCCTTCTTGCGAAAGAGGAACTGTTCCAATGAACGCGCCGGGATCAGTCGGCGGCGCCCTATGAGGAACGACTCAAGTTCTCCGCGCCCGATGGCGTACTGAAGTGTGCGCATGGAAAGCCCGCACTCTTCAGAAGCCTTCTTAAGTGTGTATGTGATTGCCACGATTCACCCCCTCAATTTCCTTTGACTGCGCGCACAGTCTGGCATATGCTCGCGTGGACATGCAATACCAGCATCATATCCACACGGTTGCTCCGTCCATGTGGCCCAGATGCGGCCAGGTTGGAATCATGAATGACACCATCTATTGCACGTTGGCTGTGGGGGGAGCTTATGACCTGGTAAGGGCGTACTCCAAAACTCCGCACATCTTGTTTCTGAACTGCCAGATCGATGGAGACTTTAAGACCTTCGTCCAAGATTGGGGTCCGCTTCTGCTTTCAGACAAGGAATGGAAGAGCGGTATCGCGGTTGTTGCACTGGATCGCTATCGAGCCTACAGAAGTTTCCTTCGCGCAATCAAGCGCATGATCGATGCATGCAGGGGAGTTGGGGATCAGCGGGATTCTTTGATTGAATACTTCACCGCTGAAGCCAACATGGTTACTGCGGGGCCCACTCGCAATGATGTTAAAACGCTCACATATTCAGATCTAATTTCGCCGCTTACTCACGATCTGAGCGGTGATCCTGTCGAATGGGCGCAATCAGCAAGAATTGCCGAGGTCCGCAAAGTGTTGGCGGCATGCGTCGAGCATAATGTCCGGTCGCCGCGTGGTTGGGGGTTGCGTGTCGAGGCACTTGCAAAAGGTTTCGACATCAAACCGAGTTTTGAGTTGTATAGCCTTTGGGATGCGCTGAAATGGATGCTCTTCTATGACGAATGGAACGAGCGACCGGCGATTCTGTGTCCCGAGTGCCCAAACATTTTCGCCGCGCGGAGTGGTCACCATTGGAAGTATTGCTCACCAGAATGTGCGCACCGAGCGACCAACAGGGAGTGGCGAAGGAAGGATCTTCGACAGCGAAAGAGATTACTCAAAGTCAAAGGGAATGGAGGAACAAATGGCCCTCGTAAAGCGGGGTAAGACGTGGCACACACATTTCTTTGTCGATGGCGTCCGGTATCGACAATCACTTGAGACGGGAGACTGGCGAGAAGCCCAAGCGAAGGAAAAAGAACTTATCGGACAAGCGAGTGCAGGAAAGCTCGCACCTTCGAGCCAAAGGTTCGCGCGTCTAGCCTTTTCTGAGGCGGCTGATCGGTATTGTGCTGACAGGTTGGCGCATCTGGCGCCGCGAAGCATCAGAACAGAGAAAGAACGGCTGAAACCGCTGCGGAACTTTTTTGCGGCCACACCTGCATCACGCATTTCCGCTGATAATATCCGAGACTACATCGGCCATCGAAAGCAGCATGGGGCCGCCAATAGAACAGTCAACATGGAGCTGGGCATCCTACGGCGGATATTGAAGAGAGCGAAGCGCTGGCATCTTCTTGCAGACGACATTCAACGACTGCCTGAGCGCCGGGACATTGGCAGGGCACTGAAGCATGAGGAAAAATTAAAGCTATTAAAAGTCGCAGCCAGCAGACCTGAATGGCAAATTGCACGACTCGCTGCGACCGTGGCGCTGAATACGACGATGCGATCTTGCGAGATTCGCGGGTTGCAATGGCGGGACATTGATTTGATGGACCGCACGCTTACGGTGCGACATAGCAAGACCGAGGTGGGGGAGCGCGTGATTCCTTTGAATGCGAACGTGTGGGCTGCCATTCTTGAATTGCGGGAACGATCGAAGCTGCTGTGCGGCGAGCCTGAGGCGAATTGGTATGTGTTTCCGCACGGCGAAGGGCAGGGGCCTGTGACGCGCCCAAAAAACAGGCCAGGTCCGCAATCGGTGACCGTTAAGCCGGATCCTACTAAGCCCATGAGCACATGGCTTACGGCCTGGCGCAAGATCGTGAAGGAAGCAGGATTGCCGGGACTACGCTTCCACGATCTGAGACACCACGCGATTACCGAACTTGCTGAGTCTCTGGCTAGCGACCAAACCGTTATGACGATAGCCGGCCACGTTTCACCGAAAATGCTGGCCCATTATTCGCACGTTCGGCTTGAGGCGAAACGGAAAGCTCTTGATGGTCTTGCGGGAGTGGCTCCGGGTGGGGTTACGACACAATCCACGACACGAAATTCCGATATCTTGCCACAAGTCACTGAAAAGATTGGCGGGGCCGACGAGACTCGAACTCGCGACCTCCTGCGTGACAGGCAGGCGTTCTAACCGACTGAACTACGGCCCCGCTGAAAATATTCTTGAATGGTGGGCAGTGCGTGATTTGAACACGCGACCTTCCGGGTGTAAACCGGACGCTCTAACCGCTGAGCTAACCGCCCAAAGCTTTTGAACTCACAAATTGTAACATCCCGCACGGCATTCTTATGAAGAGAAAAAGAAGCATTCTAAATGGAGTCCGGGCGATTTTTCCCGGTCTACTTACCCTCGGCCTTATTCGCCCCGCGGAGAAGGGAATCCAGGTCCGTTCCTACCCGGGCGTTTTGGCTGGCGACTTCGACGCCTCCCTTGAAATAGGCGCCTTCTTCGATTGTGATCTTGCAGGTGTTCAGGTCACCTATGATGGATGCGCTTTTCATAATTTCTATCCGGTCGCAGGCGCTGATATCCCCGATCACTTCACCGGAAATCATAGCTTCGCGGGCGACAATGTCGGCGGTCAGATGCGCGTTTGGACCCACAGTAAGCCTAAAACCTCCTATGGAAACCAAACCTTCAACTCTGCTGTCTAGCTTAAGATCTTCGTTTCCGGTGATTTCACCTTTGATTTGCAGGGTCGGTCCCAGGTAGGAGGTTGCGCGGGCTCCGAGAGTTAGAGCGATTGGTGTTGCGGACTGCCCTTGTTGCGGATCTTTGTTTGTCTGCATTTTGCGCTCCACTTTTTTAGACAAGTCGAATCATTTCATGAGGTGTAGATCTACCTTATGGAGCTTTTAAGATTGAGGCAAGATACGGTTTCCATGAGGTTGCTAGTCCCGCACTCCTGCTGTGGCTGCATCCCAACAAGTCGGCATTCCAAGAATTGGGCATATAATGTGGCCACTCTTCGATCTTAAGTAAACAAAAAATGGAGGCCGTTATGAACGCAAAGGAACCAAAATCCGCGATGGCGCGGCGATTGTTTCTTGCCCGCCTAGGCGTGGGAGCCGGCGTTGTTGGCGCGAGCGTTGTCAGCTCGCCTTCGGCTACTGCGCAGTCCGCGGCAGACGCATCGTGGCGCCCAGCGCGGCACACGCAGGATGATTGGTACGACAAGATTCCCGGCGTGCATCGCTTCTTGCTGGATACCTCCAGTGCCGACAGCATGGGTTGGGCGCTCCAATTCGCGACCAACTATTTCACTGCCAACCAGGACGTTTACGGACTGAAGGAAAGCGATCTGGCTGTGATCATCGTCGCGCGTCATAAGTCCACTTCCTTTGCTTACAACGACTCGATCTGGGCGAAATATGGCAAGCAACTCTCCGAGCAAGCCGATTTCATGGATCCCAAGACCAAAGAGCCGCCCAAAATCAATGTGTACGGCCCGGCGGGCGAAACGGCGCAGGCCGGTAGAATGGAAGCGTTAATCAAGAAGGGCGTGCAGTTTGCCGTCTGCTCGATGTCCACTCGAGGAATCGCCACAAGAATTGCCAAGGCCAACGGCCTTGAAACCGACAGCGTCATCAAGGAAATTACCGCGAACCTGATTGGGAATTCACATATGGTTCCGGCAGGAATACTGGCGGTGAATCGCGCGCAGGAACGTGGCTACTCGTTCATTTATGCAACTTGACCGATAAAAGATTGCAGTGAATCCTCACGTCACTTCGACTCTCGCGGCTTTGTAATATGTAGCCCACCAAGTTGCCGACTCCCGATTCTGGAAGTATCATCCTGTTCAAGTGTTCACGGCAGATATTCTTTGTACTCTGCCATTGCCGCGATGGAAGCTGGTAATACGTGGCTGCTTTTTACAAGATCGATAAGGAACGCCGGCTCGTATTGAGTTCCGCGGCTGGTGTGTTCACGAAGGAAGATGTGCTGGGGCATATGGAACGGCTCTCGAAAGATCCGGATTTTGATCCGGATTTCTCTCAGTTGATTGATTTCCGGCAAGTTACAGCTTTCGAAATCGGGCCGGAAGACGTGCGGCAGCTCGCCGAAAGAAACCTCTTTTCGGCCCATTCGCGGCGCGCACTGCTGGTGAAAGACGACCTGCAATTCGGACTCGCCAGAATGTTCGAAATCCATCGAGAGCTGCAAGGTGAAACAGGAATCCGGGTGTTCCGCAGCCTCGACGAGGCGCTGGATTGGATCGCGGCACTGGACTCCGCCTCGTAGACCGATTTAGATTCCCTGGCAATATTGGCCCGGCTGCTTTTTTCAAAAATATTGCATTCAAAAAATCCGAATTCCAAAATGTGCGGTAGAATTTACGGCCAGAAGATGGCTCTGCCTAGCCGCCGGGCATTTTTCTTTCTCTCGATATGGGTCAGTATTTGAATGACCTTGCCGTTCTATCGGACGCACCGAATTTCCTACCATGTCGTAGGCCAGCAAAAGTACATTTTGAATTGTCCGATAGGCTTTGGTTTCTGGCCGTGGTAATCGAGCAGTGGGCGCGGCAAGCAATTCCACCCGACACGTTCCGCCAATGCCGTATCACGAAAATGGGGAGAAATCCCGGGGAAACTCCAACTGATGCCGATAAAAAAACTTCTTGCCCTGAATCGCGGTGAAATTGCGATCCGCATATTTCGCGCCGCTAATGAACTGAACATACGCACCGCCGCCGTCTATTCGGACGAAGACCGCCTCAGCCTGCATCGCTTCAAGGCTGACGAAGCCTATCTCATCGGCGAGGGCAAGGGGCCTGTCCAGGCCTATCTCGACGTCGACGGAATCGTGGCGCTCGCGAAAGAGCGAGGCGTTGACGCGATCCATCCGGGCTACGGATTTCTCTCTGAAAATCCGGCGCTGCCACGTGCTTGTGCCGCGGCGGGAATTACTTTCATTGGCCCAAGCGCGGATCTGCTTGACTTGCTTGGAGACAAAACGGCGGCGCGCCGGCTGGCGCAAAAAGCCGGGCTGCGTGTCGTGCCCGGCACGGAAGAGCCGGTCACTCAAAAGGATGACGCGCAAAGCATCGCGGACAAAATCGGCTATCCCTTGATCGTGAAGGCAGCGTTTGGCGGAGGCGGGCGCGGGATGCGCGTGGTGCAGAGCTCCCAACTTCTGCTTTCGGGCCTTCAGGAGGCGCGCGCGGAGGCTAGCGCATCGTTTGGGAACGACGCCGTTTTTCTCGAGCGCTATATCCGGCGCGCGCGGCACATTGAAGTTCAAATCCTTGCTGACACGCACGGTAACGTTCTCCATTTGCACGAACGGGATTGCTCTGTCCAGCGGAGAAACCAGAAAGTCGTGGAAGTTGCGCCGGCAGTGAATCTGGATCAAAAAATCCGCACTGGCCTCGCGGACGCGGCAGTAGCACTCGCGCGCGAATCAAAGTACTACAGCGCCGCGACCGTCGAATTTCTCGTCGATGCGGATTCGGGCGAATGGTATTTCATCGAAGTGAATCCACGCGTGCAGGTCGAGCACACGGTCACCGAAATGGTGACGGGCATCGACATTGTGCAGTCACAGATTCAAATCGCGCAGGGCTTCGATTTGCATGGCCCGGAGATGAATCTGCCGCGCCAGAAAGATATTTCGCTTCACGGATACGCGCTGCAATGCCGCGTCACTACGGAAGATCCTGCAAACGGATTCCTCCCCGATTATGGGAAAATTCAGACTTACCGTTCTCCGGCAGGTTTCGGCATCCGCCTCGATGGGGCTTCCGCATACGGCGGCGCCGTCATCACGCCGTTCTACGATTCCTTGCTAGTGAAGGTGACCGCGTGGGGACGCGAATTTCCCCAGGCCTGCCACCGGATGGATCGTTCCCTGCGTGAATTCCGTATTCGCGGCGTGAAAACGAATATCCCGTTTCTCGTGAACGTCGTGAATCACGAACGCTTTCAGGCGGGGGGCGTCACGACTTCGTTTCTTGCCGAGACTCCCGAGCTATTCCAGTTCCCTCAATTAAAGGACCGCGCGACACGCCTCCTGCGATACCTCGGCGAAATTATTGTAAACGGGAACCCCGAGGTTGCGGATAAACCGAGGCCACAATCGATTCGGCCCGCTCCTCTACCTGCGCACATTTCAGGCGAGCCTCCGTCGGGCACTCGCCAACTGCTTGACCAACTCGGGCCTGTAAAATTCGCGGAGTGGACGAAATCGCAGAAACCGCTTTTGATCACGGACACGACCTTTCGCGACGCCCATCAATCGCTCATGGCCACGCGCGTTCGCACCTACGATTTGATGGCAATTTCTAATTTTGTCGCGCACAAACTGCACAATCTCTACAGCGTGGAAATGTGGGGCGGAGCGACGTTCGATGTTTCCATGCGATTCCTCCTCGAAGACCCCTGGGCGCGGCTCGAACTTCTCCGGGAGGCCATCCCCAACATTTGTTTCCAGATGTTGTTTCGATCGGCGAACGGCGTTGGGTATTCAGCATATCCGGACAACGCAGTCGAAGCCTTCATTCTGGAATCCGCGAAACAGGGCATCGATATTTTTCGCGTTTTCGACGCGTTGAACTGGCTGCCCAACATGAAACTTTCCGTCGAGACGATTCGCAACAGAACCAACAAGGTATGCGAAGCGGCCATCTGTTACACAGGCGACATCCTCGATCCGAAGCGGGATAAATATCCGCTGCAGTACTACATTCGCCTGGCGAAAGAACTAGAAAAAATGGGAGCTCATATCCTTTGCATCAAGGACATGGGCGGTTTGTGCAAACCCTATGCGGCTTCGCGCCTCTTCTCGGCCTTGCGCGATGAAGTGGGACTCCCAATTCACTTTCACACGCATGACACCAGCGGCATTAACGCCGCATCGATCTTGAAAGCGGCAGAGGCCGGCGTGCACGCTGCGGACGCCGCAATCGCTTCGATGAGCGGCACGACCAGCCAACCCAATCTCAATTCGATCGTCGCCGCGCTGCAGCGCACGGACCGCGACACCGGGCTCGATCTCGATGCGCTGAATGCCTGTGCGGATTATTGGGAAACGGTGCGTACCTGGTACCGTCCGTTCGACAACGCTCCTCCGGCCGGAACGGCGGAAGTCTACATTCACGAAATGCCCGGCGGCCAATATACAAATCTTCGCGAACAGGCTGAATCCATGGGGCTCGGCGCTCGCTGGCAAGAAATTGCGCACACGTACGCGGAATTGAATTTTGCATTCGGCGACATCGTCAAAGTCACTCCTTCGAGCAAAGTCGTGGGCGATTGCGCGATTTTTCTTGTCAGCCACGATATGACGGTGAAGGATCTGGAGCAGTTGGGCCCGAATCACAACCTGACGCTGCCGAATTCCGTCGTGGAAATGTTTGCCGGAGCGCTCGGTGAACCTGAGGGAGGCTGGCCGCCAAAGCTTCAATCTGTGATCTTGCGCGGCGCAAAACCGGCCATCGGAAGGCCGGGCGAACACCTCGCGCCCGTTGATTTGGAAGGCGCCAAAGCGGCAGTCGAGAAAAAACTGGAGCAGAAAATTTCCGACTCCGACCTGATGAGCTACTTGATGTACCCGGACGTGTTCCTGAAATTTGCGACGGCGCGTTCGGCTTACGGAAATCTGGAAGTTTTGCCCACACCGCAATTTTTTTATGGATTGCCGCAGGGCCAGGAAATCGCCATCGAACTTGAGCCCGGGAAAATCCTGGTCGTGAAATTGCTCACAGTGAGCGACGCGCACCCGGACGGAACGCGGACGATTTTCTTCGAACTCAATGGCCAGCCGCGCGAAGTGACTGTCCGGGACAACGCGCTGCAAGCCACGGTGCAGAGCAGGCCTAAAGCGGACCCGTCCGTTCCGGGGCAAGTTGGTTCGCCAATTCCGGGAGCCATATCGAGCATCGTGGTGGCAGTCGGGGAGCTTGTGAAAAAGGGGGACCGCCTCCTGGTGCTGGAAGCAATGAAAATGCAATCCACGGTGTACGCGCCTGTGGAAGGCAAGGTGGCGAAAAAGCTTGCCAATGTCGGCGACAAGGTGGAAGCCAAAGATCTGCTGCTTTTGATTGAATAGGTTTTGTGGCGCCGGCGTCCCGCGGGCGTTTTTGCGCATCGTTGAGATAAGAAAAATCGCCGGCGAGACGCCAGCGCTACGAAGGCCCCTTTCGCCCTTCTTGTAGAATTCGCCTGAACATGGAATAAGTGTTGTGCTGGAATTCCTGGGGCGAGGAGCCTGCTCCCATGAAATACGACGCCATCATCATTGGTTCGGGTCAGGCAGGAAATCCGCTTGCCTACCGGCTGGCTGACGTAGGGTGGCAAGTCGCACTAATAGAAAAAAGCAATGTCGGCGGGACCTGCATCAATACCGGGTGCACACCCACGAAGACAATGGTCCACCGGGCGCAAATCGCGCATTACGCGCGCAATGCCTCACGGTGGGGTGTCCACGCTGAAAATGTAAGCGCCGATCTTCCAGCAATCATCGCGAAAAAAAACGAAGTCGTCGCGAGCTTTCGCGGCGGAATAGAAAAAAAGATCGGTCTGCATCCGAATATTCACCTCTATCCGGGTCAAGCCCAATTCACGGACGCGCACCAAATCCGAGTGGGCGAAATCCTTCTTGAATCCGATAAAATATTCATAAACACGGGAGGCCGCCCCAATGTCCCAAACATTCCAGGCCTTGACCCGGCGCGAGTTCTCACAAACGTAAGCATCATGGAACTAAATAAGATTCCTGAGCATTTGTTAATACTGGGTGGGGGATATATCGGCCTCGAGTTCGGACAAATGTTCTGCAGATTTGGCAGTCGAGTCACCATTATTCACAACCAGGCGCAAATCGTTCCACACGAAGACCCGGAGATCGCCTCCGAACTTCAGAAAATCCTCGAAGGGGAGGGAATTGAGTTTCACCTGAGCGTAAATTCCACTCAAGTGGAGCATGGACAGGGTTCGGTCAAGGTTTCTGTTGCGGCCGAGAGGAAACTATTGACGATCTCCGGAACGCACTTGCTTGTTGCCGTCGGACGCCGCCCAAATACAAATGACCTCGGACTGGACAAGGCAGGAGTCGAGACTGACAAATCGGGATTCATCCGAGTCAATTCCCGGCTGGAAACAAATGTCCCGGGAATTTGGGCTCTCGGTGACGTGAAAGGCGGGCCAGCGTTCACGCATATCTCGTACAACGATTTTCAAATCATCGACGCCAACCTCACGCAGGGAAAAAATCTGACGATTGAAAATCGCCTCGTACCGTATTGCGTTTTCACCGACCCGCAATTGGGCGGCGTCGGCATGACGGAAAAAGAAGCCCGCGCCGCGGGACGCAAATTAAAAATCGGCACGCTTCCGATGTCGCACGTGGCGCGGGCCATTGAACGCGATGAAACAGCGGGGCTGATGAAGGTGATTGTGGACGCTGCGAGTGACCGGATCCTGGGAGCGGCTATCCTGGGATGCGAAGGCGGCGAACTGATTCACGTGCTCTACACGCTGATGCTCGCGGATTTGCCGTACACATTTTTGAAAGGCGCCGTATTTATCCATCCCACTCTGACCGAAGGTTTTTTTACTTTGCTGGAAACAGTGAAACCGGTGGACTGATCGAGATGCCCAAGCAACCGGCTGAAACTCATTTGCGTATTCGCCGACTGCGGCGGACGGACCTTCCAACCGATACGATCAGCCTTGCCAGGTACCTGATTGGCAAGACGCTTGTCCATGAAACCTCAGCCACGCGTATCTCCGGCCGCATCGTCGAATCCGAGGCATATCCAGTCGGTGACACGGCGGGGCACGCGTACGGAGGCCTGACGCCCAGCAGACGATCTCTTTTTCTTCCGCGCGGACACGCCTACGTATATTTCACGTATGGCTCGAGTTTCATGATGAACGTCTCCAGTGAGGTGGAAGGAGTTGGCGCTGGAGTCTTAGTGCGTGCCGTCGAGCCGCTGGAGGGAATCCGCTTCATGGAACGGAGGCGCGGCACAACTCGCTTGCTCGACCTCGCTCGCGGCCCCGGCCGCCTCGCGCAAGCGATGGACATCAACAAACGGTTTGACGGAATGAATTTATGTTCGGGCGGCAAACTTTGGCTTGGAGCCGCGGTTCGGCCCACAGGGCCAATTGGCGCCTCCATCAGAATTGGAATTACGCGCGACGTGAATCGACTATGCCGATTCTACGAACGCGGCAATCCTTTCGTCAGCGGTCAGAAGCACATGCAAAAGTGATTTGCCTGATGCAGAATCTGTACACACTAGATTTGGAATGGGGGCTCCGTTTCCCCAGGGATGCAGATTATTCCCCAGGTGTGGTAAAAATGAATTCATACTCAAGGAGGTTGCAATGGCAATGTTAGAAGGATGTCCGCACGTAAAGGAAATCAAAAAGGTGCAACCAAGCGCAAATGGTTGCGAGGAATGTTTGAAGTCGGGAGACTCGTGGGTTCATCTGCGGATGTGCCTGATATGCGGCCACGTCGGGTGCTGTGATTCCTCCAAGAACAAGCACGCCACCAAGCATTCTCACCGCACCAAACACCCCATCGTGCAATCGGTCGAACCGGGCGAGGACTGGCGTTGGTGCTATGTGGACGAGATCATGTTGGACTGACAGCTCGTCGTGGTAGGACAATCCAGCTGGGAGGAGCAAATCGTGCCCGTTGCCAAATCTGTTGTGGACCCATCGGAAGCCTGGCCGGCATTACCGCTATCCGCTTGGGCGGAAACATACGCGACACTGCACATGTGGACCCAGATCGTAGGCAAGGTCCGCTTGGCTCTTTCTCCGCGCGTCAATCATTGGTGGGAAGTTCCGCTCTACGTCAGTGCCAGGGGATTAACGACTTCTCCGATTCCATACCGCAAGGGCGCTTTTGAAGTTCAATTTGATTTCATCGACCACTGGCTGATCGTCAGCACGTCCAGCGGCGAAACGAAAAGCATGCGCCTCGAGCCGCGCACGGTCGCCGATTTCTACGCGGAATTTCTCTCCCTTCTACAGTCTCTCGATATCGACGTCAAGATTTGGAATATGCCCGTGGAGATTGCGAACCCGATTCGCTTTGACCAGGATCGGGTGCACGGCGCTTACGATCCCCAGTATGTAAACGCATTCTGGCGAATCCTCGTGACTGTGGATGCTATCTTCAAGGAATTCCGTTCTCGCTTCCTTGGAAAAGTCAGTCCAGTCCATTTTTTTTGGGGGAGTTTTGATCTCGCCGTCACGCGATTTTCCGGACGCCGCGCACCGGAACGTCCCGGCGCGGACGCCATGACCCGTGAGGCGTACTCGCACGAAGTCAGTAGTGTGGGTTTTTGGCCGGGCGGAGGTGACATAAAAGGGGCGGCGTTCTATGCCTATGCCGTTCCGGCGCCTGAGGGATTTGGAGAATATGCGGTTCGTCCCGCGGGAGCGTTCTACAACAAACAGTTGGGTGAATTTCTGCTCATGTACGACGATGTGCGCCACTCTGAGTCTCCACGGGATGCGCTTCTCGACTATTGCCAGACCACGTATGACGCGGCTGCCGATCTTGGACATTGGGACCGTGCAGAGCTGGAGAAGGCGCCCCCCAAGTAGTAGCGCAAGCAAAATTACTACTCCCGCCCGGCAAATTTACCGGCGTTGACGTGAATCTCATTGCGATAAGACTTCCAGCAGGTATCGCTCAATTTTTTACGATATGCTTACAAGGGAGCCATCCTGCCGGGTGCCATGATAAACGCTTGTCCGGAGTATAAAAAACGGACCTCGGCACGACGTTTCAACCACGATGACGCGCTATATTCAAATCATTGGCTTGATGAGCTGCGTGTGCTTCTTCGCGCAGCATGCTGCCGCGCAGCGGGATCGCGGAGAACTGCAAATTGAAGTGCACGACCCGCAAGGAGCAGTCCTCAGTGCTTCGGGAGAATTGGTCAGCCAAGGAAATCAATTTCATCTCGAATTCACGGTTGGCGACGACGGCCGTTACGCCGCGCAAGATCTTGCGTTCGGCGTTTATCGTGTGAGCATTTCGCATTCGGGATTTGTTCCTGCCGTCCAACTTGTGGAGATTCGTTCCGTTGTTCCTCAACATTTAGCATTGACCCTGGGGTTGAAGCCCGTCGAAACCCTGTTGCAAGTGAGCGAGACCGAAACCCTGGTCGATCCATCGCGGACCAACGCGGTGTACACGATTGGCTCACAAACCATCGGCGAGCAGCTCTCGTCGCAAGCTGGGCGCGGAGTCCTCGATGTTGTAGACGCCCAGCCGGGTTGGTTGCAAGAAGCCAACGGCGTTTTGCATCCGCGTGGCTCGGAATATGACGTTCAGTTCGTCGTCGACGGCCTGCCGATCACCGAAAACCGTTCGCCCGGTTTTGCACCCCCCATCGAATCGAGCGATGTCGAGTCCATGCGCGTGATGACTGCAGGTTTTCCCGCCGAGTACGGACGAAAACTTGGCGGCGTCGTGGAAGTCACATCGCCAAAAAATAATCCCACAGGCCTGCACGGAGAGTTTGAAGCGGAAGGCGGCAGTTTCTCAACGGCGTCTGGTAGCGGCGCTCTTTTCTATTCCAGCGGCGGCAACCGATTTTCCGTGACTGGCGATGGGTTTCATTCCGACCGTTATCTCGACCCCCCAGTTCTTCAGAACTTCACTAACGTCGGCAATGCCGGCGGATTTTCATCTTCGTACGAGCGTGACTTTTCACAGGGCGACCGGCTCTTCGTGACCTTCGGGCAACACGCGGTTCGCTATGAAGTGCCCAACGAACTCGTCCAGCAGGAGGCAGGCCAGCTCCAGAATTCCAAGCAGATCGAAACGTCCGGACAGGTTCGTTACACGCATGCATATTCGGCGGACGTGCTTTTGAGCGTGGCGGGAAGCGTCCGCGATGCGTCCGCGCTGCTGAATTCCAATGCGCAATCCACACCGGTTATCGTCACTCAGGACCGCGGCTATCGCGAGGGATACGCGCGCGCGGATGTCGCCGGCCATTATGGCCGCCATGAGTGGAAAGTCGGAGTAGATGGAATTTTTAGTCCCGTGAATGAAAACTTGCAGTATGTCATCAACCAAAAGCCGGGTTCCTACCCCGATCAATTCGATCCGGGAACGGCAACGACTCTCACGCCTCCGTTTTCGGATCGCCGCTGGGACATCGAACCATCCGCTTATGTGGAAGACCAGATTCGATTCGGCAAATGGAACGTGAGCGCCGGATTGCGGTTCGATCACTACGGCTTTGTGGTGAACGAATCCGCGTGGAGCCCTCGCCTCGGGGCCTCGCGATTTATTTCTTCGCTCAACCTGCTCATTCACGCTTCTTACGATCGCGTATTTCAAACGCCGGCCATGGAAAATCTATTGCTCGCGAGCTCGCCGCAATTGGACTCGGTCAGCACCCTGGTCGTCCGGTTGCCTGTTCGGCCGGCCCGCGCCAATTACTACGAAGTGGGATTCACCAAATCTTTTGCCGGCAAGCTGCGGATCGACGGCAACATTTTCCGTCGCGATTTCAGCAATTACTCTGATGATGACGTGCTGCTCGAAACCGGGATCAGTTTTCCGATTGCTTTCTCGTCAGCCACAATTCAGGGCGAGGAAATTCAAATTGCCGTCCCGCGCTGGGGCCGATTTTCAGGATCCCTGAGTTACTCGAATCAAACGGGAATTGGTCAAGGGCCCATTACGGGCGGACTTTTTCTAGGGAGCGAAACCGCAGGCATTTCGGATACAAGCAAGTTCCCGGTCTCGCAGGACCAGAGGAACACAGTCCGCGCGCGCGTGCGGTTTCAGGCCACGGATCGTTTGTGGTTCGCCACATCCGCGGAATACGGGAGTGGCCTGCCAGTGGACTTGAATGGTCAACCCGACCCGGGCCAAATCGATTTTTTCCTGCAGCAATACGGAACCGCCATTGTAAACGAAGTGAATTTTAGCGCAGAACGTGTACGGCCTAACTTCTCTCTCGACGTAGCAGCAGGCGCCACGCTCTTCCACAAAGAGGGAAGAGATGTTTCGTTTGAAATCGAAGGCCATAACCTGACCGACAAAGTAAATGTGCTGAATTTTGCCAGCCTTTTCTCTGGAACCGCGGTTGCGCCGCCAGCGAGCGTTAGCGCCCGCCTGAAATTCGGTTTTTAACCCGGGAACGCCAATCTCCCGATTGGTGTCGCGGAAATCGACAATCGGGAGATTGGCGTTCCCGGGTCTGAGCACTCACGCTGCCGTAGCCACAAATTTGACACCTCGGCAGTAGCGGCATACGATTCTAAATGTTAGTTGGCTTTCATCAAGCCGATTCGCATGAAGCGCTCAACACCAAGTCTTACAACAATTTCAACGCGCTGGCGCGCCGCCGGCTCAGCCTTCGCGCTCGCCCTGCTCGCGTTCCGCATCGCTGCTGATACAAATTCCGCCGACCCCAAGAGGTATTTGGATGACGTCAAGTCGCTGGCCTCTCCTGAGATGGAAGGGCGCGGCGCCGGGACCAAAGGCATCGAGCGCGCTGCGAATTTGATTGAGCAACGCTACCGTACCCTGGGTCTACAACCGGCCGGAGCAAAATCCTACTTCCAGCCCTTCACGGTAATTACTGGCGCGAAATTGAAAGAAGGCAATCGTCTGGACGTGGACGATGGGAAATTGAAGCAGGGATTGAAATTGAATCAGGATTTCGTCCCCTTTAGTTTTTCTGCTTCGGGTGAGGTCGCTGGCCCAGTGGTATTTGCGGGGTATGGAGTCACCGCGCCCGAGTTTGGATATGACGACTACACGCATCTTGATGTTAAAGACAAAGTTGTTGTGCTCCTGCGCTATGAACCAAACGGCTTCGCAGCGAAGAGCGGAAATGCCGGGCTGACGCAGCATTCTCAACTGATCACCAAAGCAATCAACGCCCGGAATCACGGCGCGAAGGCTGTAATCCTGTTAAACGGGAAATTGGGAGACAGCGAAGAGGATCAGCTTACGAAATTTGGAAGCGTAAACGGGCCGGAAAATGCGGGCATCGAGATCGTCCAGGCAAAAAATGAGGCCGCAAACACATGGTTTGCAGCAGCGGGGAAATCACTCGCCGAAACCCAAAATCAGATTAATGCATCATCGACTGCAGCGTCTTTTGCGTTTCCCGAAAAAATGCAAATGTCGCTGGGAGTTAATATCGAAAAAACGCGCGCGACAGTGAACAATGTTCTTGCCTATCTTCCTGGCAAAACCGACGAGTTCATTATTGTCGGCGCACACTACGATCACTTGGGTTATGGAAACGTTGATTCGCTCGCGCCGTCGCAGATTGGCCAGATTCATCCCGGCGCCGACGACAATGCCTCCGGCACTGCCGGCGTTCTGGAACTTGCGCGTCTACTTGCTCCACGCAAAGGCCAACTCCAGCGCGGTATTTTATTTGCAGACTTTGCCGGAGAAGAGCTTGGACTTCTCGGTTCCGCTGAGTGGGTGAGGGAGCCGACGCTGCCGCTCAACAAAGCCGTCGCCATGATCAACATGGACATGATCGGCCGGATCAAGGACGAAAAAGTTTTTATCGGCGGGACAGGAACCGGAGCCACTTTCAAAGCACTCCTTGATGATGAGAAGACCAAGTTTCCGTTTCATGTCGAGTATTCCGCCAGCGGCTATGGGGCGAGCGATCACACCTCGTTCGTCGGAAAGGGAATCCCGGTACTTTTCTTTTTCTCTGGATTGCACTCGGATTATCACAAGCCATCCGACACCTGGGACAAAATCGATGCGCCCGATGCGGCGAAACTCCTGGATTTCATCGATGACGTAGCCCTGAAACTCGATTCCGCAAACGAGCGTGTCGCCTTCGTTACCGTGAAGGAAGATCAACCAGGAGGCCTGTCCTCGACTGGCGGTGGCAGTGGATACGGTCCCTATTTCGGATCGATTCCGGATTTTGGGCAGGAAGAAAACGGCGTCAAATTTTCAGATGTTCGTCCGGGATCTCCCGCGGCGAAGGCAGGGTTCAAGGCTGGCGATATCCTCGTCCAATTTGGCGACAAGCCGATCCACAATTTGTACGATTTCACCGATGCGCTGCGGCGGAGCAAAGTGGGCGACGTCGTGGATGTGCGCGTGCTGCGCGACGGCAAGCCAGTAAACGCATCCGTGAAACTCGAACAGCGTAAATAGACGAAGCAATCAAATCATGCAGAAAACCAGGATTACTCGCCCCGCACTTTTCCTTTTGTTGATCGCTACATCCGCGTGTTTGGTGACCTACTCTCAAACTCCCAGCTCAGGGAAAGCAAGTTCCGATTCTCTCACCGTCCCCGGCGAAAAACATCTGGGCAATGTGCGCCAGCTCACCTTCGGTGGCACGAACGCCGAGGCATATTTTTCCGCGGACAATAAATCGCTGATCTTCATGCATTCCGGCGAAGGCGTCCCGTGCGACCAGATGTACACCATGCCTGTAGATACGGCGGACGGCAAACCTACTGTGCCAAAACTCGTGAGCACAGGCAAGGGCCGCACGACGTGCGGCTACTTTTTCCCTAAAGGCGACCGCATCCTATTTTCTTCCACACACGAAGCCAGCGCCGCATGCCCGCCGCGCCCCGACTATTCGCACGGCTACGTTTGGCCGATTTACAATTCGTACGAAATTTACACCGCGAAACCCGACGGTAGCGAATTGCGCCCCCTCAGCCATTCTCCGGGAAGTTACAACGCGGAATCGACGATCAGCCGTGACGGCAAGAAAATTGTCTTTACTTCCACGCGCAACGGAGATCTTGATATTTTCACAATGAATGCGGACGGCAGCGACGTCCGCCAGATCACGCATGAACTTGGCTATGACGGCGGCGCGTTCTTCTCCGACGACGGCAAGAAAATCGTCTACCGCTCCGAGCAGCCGAAAACTCCGGAACAAATCGCAGACTACAAGGATTTGCTCTCCCGCGGCTTGATCCGTCCCGGAAACCTCGAAATCTGGGTAATGGACGCCGATGGCGGGAATAAGCGTCAGGTCACGCACAACGGTGCCGCGAATTTCGCTCCCTATTTTTTCCCGGGCGGCAAACGAATCATTTTTGCTTCAAATGTCGCCAACCAGAAAGATCCGAGCGGCTTCGATCTCTACGCCATCAACGTTGACGGCAGCGGCCTCGAGCAGATTACCTATCATCCCGATTTCGACGCCTTCCCGATGTTTACCTCCGACGGCAAGCGCCTAGTCTGGGCCTCCAACCGCAACGGCAAAGCCCCACATGAGACAAACATCTTCATAGCCGATTGGATCGAGTAAAAAGTAGGACAGGCTTCAGCCTGTCAGGTTTAAATTCTGATGCAGACAAAGTCAAAACTCGGGAGCAAGGACGAATTGAGAAGCCGAATTCGCGAAGCAGAGAGATTCGTACCGCTGGAACGTCTCGCCCTGAGCCCCCAGCGCGGATTTGCCTCCGCGAAGGAAAGGAATTTGCTCTGTAAAGCCGACCAAGAGGCAAACCTGCGTCTCGTGGCGGAAA
>Ga0206991_10094_pt1 | contig 26006 bp, 17 predicted proteins | sample Alteio_BWMinCont_9_FD_153286 | JGI IMG/M metagenome (GOLD analysis project Ga0206991, IMG submission 153286) | Enriched cells from forest soil in Barre Woods Harvard Forest LTER site, Petersham, Massachusetts, United States -... | ecosystem: Environmental > Terrestrial > Soil > Temperate forest >...
GGGCAGTGTGCTCCGCTGCTATGATCGCCAGCGGTTCTTGAGGTGGGTCGCCAAGTGCCGCCATCACTGGACGACGGTAGTAGCCTTTCCTCGCCAGAAAGACCGGATCGGTGTCCGGATCGAGGATTCGCACATGCTCGCTTTCGCATTCGAGGCAGTGGAACACGCTTGGCACGGGACGGTGGACCGATTTGCAGGTGGAACAGCGCACCCAGTCGCCGTGAAATTGGAGCGATAGCTGGCCGCCGTTCAACTGATGCTCGCCATTCATGTCACGGGTGAAGAGCGAGAGCAGTTCGTCTGTCCACTTGTCATCGAAGAACTTCTTGGCTTTCTTGTCCTTGATAACCTTGTCCATCGCCGCAAACTTACCTTTGCCCTTCTTACCTTTGATGCTGACGCCTTGGCTTCTCGGTCGTTTCCACCATGAAGTTGGCATCTGCGCCAGCCAGAATCCATAGCCGCGCCAGCAACGCAGCCATGCGCGCGCAAGAGCAACCTTATCTTCGGGTGTCTCGGCAACGCCCACAATCGCGGGTAGCCTTTGAAGTTTTGCTGTCAGTTCGCTGCGTTCGGAGATGGAAGCCAGCGCAAGTGCTTCAAAGCCGAGAAACGGGTCTTGAATCGTAGTGATGAGGTCTTCGAGCAACGCCTGCGGAGGCGTCTCAGAGCGCATTTTGGTGAGCAGAAACTGTAGGCCGCTATCCGTGTCCGCGCTGCCATCCTGCACTGCCGATTCCACCGTGTCTTCGGCGGCAAATGTCTCACCCGCTTTCAATTCAGGCCGCAAACGCACGGCGAGTTTCTTCGATGCAAGCAGTATCGACAGATAGAGGTCGTCCAAGCTGAGCAGCGGCTTGAGTCCGCCGACCTCCTGTAGGCGTCGGTAACCCCACCCGATGAGCGGTCGCAGAGAATCCCTCGTGGAATACATCTGGAGATTCGGAGCGAGCCGTGCGGCGACCTGCCGGGAATCGGAAAATACGAGGACCTTGCGCCCACGAAGTGGCGCGAACCGTGTGGCCTTGGTCGCTCCCGGCGGCTGGATCTGGATTTGTCTTGCGACAAGGGTCTGAAACGGTTGGTCGCCTTTGGTCTGATGATCCTGTACGGTGGTGCGACCGAAACGAGCCACTTTTCCGCAGCATCCGCACGGAATGAACTGGCCACGCGCTTCTTCGCTCTGGTCCGATTCGCCGTCGTCGTCAACCGGCGGTGTCGTGCGATCAGCGCGAAGATAGACCGTGCGCATTCGAGCGCCCGAACGGTTGGGATTCAACCTTCCGGTTTCGAGGTCGTAATCCGCGGGGTCGCTAGTGATCTTGGGATTGGGCTCTTCGAGGAGCATGTCGAGCGGAAACAGGCGATCCGTCTCGGCCCCGTCCATGTGTAGGCGCTGGCCCGGTTCGGTCCAGACGGCAGAAGGATTATCTACATTGTTGGTGTAGGCTCGCGCGTAAGCGGTTCCACAAAAGCGGCACGTGTACAGTTCGTGGACTCGCGCGCCGCACTCGCAGCGGTCACGCGGCTGGCAGTACATCTTGCCGCACACGCCGCTCTTTTCATCCTCCTCAAGCTCGCTGCATTTTGCATCCATGCACACCCAGAGACCGGGAAGGCCGCGAAAAAAATTGTGAATACGGCAAGGGAGTAGTCCGGGGCTGCCTGGCTCCGCTCGCGCCATGCTTCCGAGCGCCATTAGAACGGTGGCCGCGTTATCGGCGTGTTCACGAATCGCGTCGGGGAACAGCAGGCGTCCTAATTCTTCGACAGGCAGAGCTTGCTTCATTGTGGAGTTCACCAAGAGACCGAGCGGCGGGAACTCTGACAGTGCTGCGTGCAGATTACGCTCAAGACCCAAATCGTCATTTATACGCCGGTAGTCTAGAAAAGGCCGTATGACTTCGCCGCGTGTTTCTTCGGTTTCGCTCTCGTAGAACTTTGATAGGTCGATGCTGGCCAGTATCTCGGCGTCGTGTTTGCTTCCAGCAGCGGCGTGGGGCCTCCACGCAAATTCGCCCACAATAGGTATGAAGGTCTCGGCGGGAACACCCGCGAGTTGCGCGCCAAAAAGCGGTGCGTAGGTTGCCTCCTTGAAACTGGCGGTAGCGCAAATGACTTGAAACCTGTCGGGTGGAATATCGAGGCGATCCCGAAGGCGTCGAAGCAGGAGGCTCACTTCAGCCCCCGCCGCGCCCCGGTAGAGATGCGCTTCGTCAAGGACGATCAGAAACCTTTCGCTCGGGTTGGAGGCGAGCCATTCGCGCGTCTTGTCGAATACCGGGCGCTCGATCGGGCGCATGAGCATGTATTCGAGCATTGAATAGTTGGTGACGAGCAAGTCTGGCGGTGCCGACTGCACTTCGTCGCGCGTCACCAGTTCAACGTCGTCAGCGAGAGTAACAGCCCTTTTAAACGCTCCGGTCTTTCGGTCCTGCCAATCCGTCCCTTTGCCGCCAAACCACGTGAGCAAATCCGGCTTTGCGGGCCACTTGCCGCGAGTCTTTAGCTGGCCCAGTAACGCCCGCGCTTGCTGCTGCTCGTCGCTGGCGGGCCCCTTTACGAGGCGTTCAATTTCGACGTAGAAATCGTCGAAGGCTTTTAGCTTGCGAGAGTCCTTCTCGCGGGTGCGCACGCCTGCGTAGGGAGTACGGCTCGTATAGCGGGCAAAGCGCGGTGGGCGACCCGCCCAATTCTTAAACAACGCGACGATGCGCTGGTCGCCGAACAGCGACCGCAAGCGACCCAACTGGTCGTTCACCAACGCATTCATCGGATACAGGATCAGGGCGCGTACCGCAGTTTGATCGCGAAAGGCTAAAGGGTTGCCATGCGCCTCTCGCGCTAGGTTTCCGAGAATGGGGAGGAGGAACGACTCGGTTTTACCCGAGCCGGTTCCCGTCATGATCAAGAGATTCTTGCCGTCCACCAGACTTCGGTGAATGGCATCCGATTGGTGCTTGTACGGCGGATCATGCAATAGCGCAGCGTAGCCATCGCCCCCAGAGGAAAGCGTCGAATAGGCTCTTAAGGCAGCTGCCGGCAATCCTCTGATTGAAGCAAAGCCCTCGCCATTTTGATAACGCGGTGTCGACTCGATGTATGGAATCTGATGAATCACCCCAGAGCGGTCGAGCAGTTCTCTTCTTTGTGCGATGAGTGCTGGCGCGCTGATGTGATAGGTAGCCTCGATGTAGTCCCTGAGCGCGCTATGAAGCAGGCTTATCGTCTCTTGAATCGTCTGAATCATCTCGGTTCTTCCTTGTCAGACTTCGTAGCCGCTAGCCAGAGGCTTTCCTGAAGAAATCTCTCTTCAACCGCAAGTTCGTTTTCCAGTATCCAGTATGAGAAAAGGCAATTCTCTCTCGGGGCCGGGCGGCCCAATATCTCGAAGCGCCGCAACGCCCAAAGTGGCAACGGCGAGAAGAAGTCGAGACAAACGCCATCGGACGTCGACCTGCGCCGATAAAGCTGCGGTGTCCTTCGGTTATGGTCGATGGCCATCTGCAGTTGCCACGCCACGTCGCATCCCCGCCACTTTGTTCCTCGGAGCGGAAAATCCAGAAACCTATTGACCGCGCCGTCTTTCAGGCTGGCGAAACCCCAAAGCGGGGCTCCGTAGGCCTGTGGTCGCCGTGCCAGATAATTGCCGGATTCGTTAGTGGGAGCGTCCCAACGCCGAGCGTAGTGACGCACGTCCCGCTCCGAGTGGAGAATCGAAAGATCGGCAATGGCCCCGCTCCGGGGCTGTTCGGCAAGACGGCGAAGCATGCCCTCGGACAGTCCGCTTGCAGATTCAGCTTTGGGGGACTTAAGCCATACGGACTGCGGGAGCTCGCGCAGTCCCAGATCACCGAGTATGGAGGGCAGATTCTCGCCCTGCAGTTGGGTAAGCACCCGAGCAAATCCTTCGTAAGCCATTCGCACGTTGAGCGACGACGGCAAGGGTGACGCCTCATCCGCCACGATGCCGAGAATAAATACACTGCCGCCGGGTCGCACGACGAAAGTCGGCGGCGCACAGAAGATCCATGCGTTCGTCGCAGCGGGGTCATTGATCGTAACCTGATTCAGTTCCAGCAGATCGCCAACAATAACAAGACTCTCCACGGCGTCGGCGATTCGTTTTCGTAGCGACGCATCATCGCTTGTGAGAAATTGAAGAGATTCAAATACTGCTGCCACGAGAGTTGACCGTGAGCACGGGCAGACGATACCCGCTGTCCGCCGCAGCAACGCCGCCAGCATGATGTCGTCGAGTCCGGTACCGGTAGACACGGGAACGCCGAGCATCTGCAAGCTGGCCTTCAAAATCTCAGCAGACGACACTACTGTAATGGCCATGTCCACCTCGGTATTGGGACGCCCAGAGAATCGGGGTGGTTCATTGTATTAAGCAGAGCCACAAACCTTGCGCCCCGCAATAGTATCGTCCGCTGTTTGATCTCCTGAAATAGAGGCAAGAGCGCCGGTTTAGGCCAGCGCAGCAATTGGTGCGGCTGGCTGGCAAGTCGTAGCGCAAACTCACAGAAACCTTCCTCAGAGCACACCAAATACCGCGCGGCAATCGCGGAAAACCACTGCACTCCGTGGCCTGTCCCGGCTTCCATCTGTGCGTATTCGCGTCGCAGTATTGCCGCAAATCCCGGTGAACCTCCTACGGATCGCTGAAGCTGTTGGAGGGCAGACTCCGAACGGGTGTTGGAGATGTAGAGATCCTCCGCCTCGGCCCAAGTCCGTCCGCAAAATCGAAAATAAATGCGGTTAAGTAGCCTGATGATTACGCGCGCGTGTCGCAGGCCAGCGAACGGACCGACGGCCCTTGTCTCGGCCCAGAGATTCAGGAGCGTCAGCAACTCAAACATGTCTGCACTCTCACTCTCAAGACGGTGCAGGTCAGGTTCAGCGATCAGATTGCTGAGCCCCCCTTGCAGTTGAGGGCTAACAATGATCGTATCCGTCGATGTTCCGTGCCGCGCTTCAAAGAGCCCGCCAGGAAGTTGAATCTCGAATCCAATCTGAGCCGCTTCGATTGAGAGTGTCGTCGGATCGCCGGGGCAGGCAAAGCTATAGAAGCGGCATACGGCGTCGTCATCAATCCCGCTATCGTCGATTAGACGAATGGTTGTGACATCGTGAACGGTGCGGCAAGCCCAACGGACTGGTTTGACGCTTCTGTCCAGCCGGACGACATATTCGCCGAGTTCTTCCGCGGCAATCGCTAAGCGGCCAGAGGCCGCTTCAAGATAAATCCACGCACGGCGGTCATCTTTTACGAACGGCGAGTATTTCTTGATCCAGTCTGCTTCAGTCAACGGCAATGTGAATGTACCGATAGGCTCGGAGAGCGATCCCACGCCGTTTGCGCCCGTCAGGCTGATTGAGCAGGTGACGCTGTGTCCGGTCGGGCCAAGAACACTCACAGCAATGTTGCCTTCCCAGAAATCGTCTAGAGACGGCTCGTAAGGATCGATTGATATTGCGAGTCCAGCGTGGGTTGTCGTACCGGGAACCCACGGCTCCGGCTGGCGTACGTCGATGGTGACCACGCCGTGTACCTCGAGGGCGGTGGCCGCCTGAGTCTGCCTGCGCCCTTTTACGGAGAGCGTATGTCGCCCCCCCGAAAGCGGAGGAATTTGGACGAAGACCGGTTCGCCTGGGCTTCCCGCTTTGATGGAGATTTCCGCCTCATGATCGAGGCGGAGCTTCAAGACATCGAGTGGATGGTTGTGGACGATGCCAAAGCACGGCGCTTCTGTCGTAAGCCACTCGCCGTACCCCTCGCCATCCCATGCCCGGCTGTACAGCCCAGCCGGCCATATCCGGATGGTGCGGGCCACTTGTAAACCCCATTCCTGTAACGTGGCGATTATGACGGACGACGTTGCAGCCGGGACCGAAAGCAGCGCAGCATGAATACCATGGCAGTTAAGAGTGCATTCGGTAAGGAGCGACTCATCTACGAGCCGTGCCTCGCTCAACACGATGTAACTTCCGCCGGGGCGAACAACGCGGCCAATAATCTCACGAGCAGTGCCATCTGTGCCGATACGGTACAGCCAGACGGGCACCGACGATAGCCGTGCCTCGTTGTTTAGCAATTGTTCGACGATGGGGTGGGGGTGTTCGAACTTGATTAGCGAAACGTCTACTTCGGGCCACGATCTGAGCGTCGCCTTTCGCGGACCGGAGAGGAGCCAGCCCCTTGGGTGCCATGTATCCCCGGTGCCACTGATTTGGGATCGTGTGTCGGCAAGAAAATCCCGGAGGTCCGGGTCGAATCTCGCGATGCTGGCGAAGCTTGGAATATTGATGATTGCGGACCAATTGACGGTGTCGGTGCGGCTGAGCGTGATCGCTGGTCGGATGCGCGGCGCACTATTGCCGTCTCTCTCAGCCGTGGTTTGATCCGCATTGCCAGGCAGATGGAGACCACGCGCTACTCCCTTTATGCGGTCGGCAACAAGGTAACGTGTCTCCTTCAACCACTCGCGCGTGCTTTGTACCTGCTCCAGGTCAACAACTAGTCGATCCAGCGTCGGCGGATAAATGGGGCTTTGCCCTTCGATTTCTCTGTCAGAAAGGAGCGCCAGCACTATTCGGCCAGCCAACTCTCCCTGTTGGCTGAACTCGCGGAATCGTGATGACGTCTCCCAAGCGTTGGTGACCAAGAGACTTCCTATGAATCGTGGAGTCAGCGTGTCGAGATTCGCCAACTGATAGCGGAGGCTGAAGAGCGTTCTTGCAAACTGCCATTGAAGGTATTTGGGAAGAATGGCGTGAGTGATCGGCCACGTAATGATCGAGAAATGTTCTGCCCACGGTCCGGAAGGCGCTACGCCATCGTATTCTGTCTGGAATTTGACGAACCACTCGCGAAGCTGATTGCGGCGCGAGGATGTAGCGCTTTGGCGCCAGTATGGTGTGAGTCCTTCAAACGAGCGCCAATACTCGTCGCCATCATAGGCGTAGCCGAGTTCAGTCGCATAAATGACCCAGACCAGCCAATGACGTCCTAATCGCGCACCGTCCGCCAATCGTTTTCTGAGAAGTGTGCCGATTTCCTCAATGTTCTCTTCCGTTAGGCCGTGTTCAAAGGCGAACAGCGGGAAGCCGGAGTGGGCGCGCGCACCCGCGAGATCCTTGAAATGCCATTCCAGAAGCTCCTGCCAGTCATCGAGGGATATCGGCATCGGCACTCATCCCGTCAACGTCCCGCCCGTGAGCGCGGGGTTCTGCTTGATTGGAGGGAAAGAGGAGCGCTGCGTTGCTTCGCGAGCAACGTTGCGATGTCATCCCGATTCCACGCTTTATACTCCGGCATCCGTTGTGAACGGGGCAGCATCCAACGCTCGACCGCGAGCTTGGCTACGTCTTCAGCACGGAGAAGCGACGACAGATCGGGTCGGCCTTTGCCGCTTTGCAGGATCTTGAAGGCGTTTTCGGCGAGTCGGCTGATGAAGACTTCGCGCTTGATACCGTGGCGGAGCATGTCTTCTTTGAAACCCAATGCCGTGAGCGCGACACGCATGGTGCGCATCCGCCAGTTCGGTCCATTCCCAAACTCATGCATGTCGGCGTAGGTATGGCCGATCTCGCGGACGTAATTCCGGAGGTCTTCAAACATGGTGTCAGGAATATGAAAATGACCCCAACCACCTGTATATCCAATGGGCTTGAAATACTCGACTCCGCCGAGTTTTAGTCGGTTGTACACCGAAGAACGGCCCATCGACGAAGACGTGGTCACAACTAATAGACGCGCTTTCTTTTCCTGCTGCGAAATAATCCCCGTGGTTTTGCCGTAGGCCTTTGTGAAATCATTGTATATGTCCCTGCTACGAACTAGGCACGCGACGAGTTTGCCTCCCAGCAACATGTTGTAGGGGGGCAATGCACCAAGGACGTATGCGTCCATTATGTTTACAAGGCGCTCGCCACGTGCCGCAACATCCCAGTCGATGAGAGTGTCACGAACCGAGAGATTAAACACGGGATCGCCTATGGCGATGATGCCCATAAGTTTGCCATTGTGCTCATCCCAGACGAGGTATCGAAGGCGTCTGCCGAAGCCATTGGATACAGGTACAGACCACGTGAGCGATGCGAGGCGGAATAGATCTCCTTCCCACGTGTTACCGGATACGCGTTGGAGTACCGGTGAGATTTTGGCCGCGTTCACCTCCGTGCCGTGGGCGAAATAAGGGATGAGCTTTGAATAGCGCGCGGAAGTAAACTTTTCACTGTCGATTATCCGCGCTTCACGTTGGGAACTGTGGATCGTTCGGATGACGTCTTTACCAGTGCCGGCTGGCGTGAGAGCTCCATCCTCGTCCTTCCGAAAGCCAAGCGCCTTCAGGTGGCGCCGCAGATGCCTCTTGAGCGTGGCCTCGCGCGTGGAAACTGTAATGATCTTCTTGTTTTTGGAGCCCATCATCGCTGCTTTCCTGGGCGTACTACTTTTTGGAAAGATGTGATGGTCGAGGCCTGATCCTTGCCGAACACGTAATCGTGCACGCACGGGCGCATGAGTTCTCGAATGATTTGGGCTGAAGATCTTAAGCCCGCTCTAGAAACCTCGAAGCACTCGTCTCGCGACACGCCCACTTCTCGAATCTGAAACCCGATGTCCGTCGTTGCCACGTATCAAGTGTATCCGTTGGATATCACGGTTTGCTAGTAGCGGCGGCGATGTAAACACTGGGGGTTACCGCCCGATGGCCATGGCGGATCGCGGCCATGCCGGACTTCCTTCACGCCCACTGGCAATTCCAAAAGACGCCGGGCATTGTCACGCCTAGTGAAAGCAACTTCCAGTTGTTTTGTTATTGAAGTGCAAACGTAACGGCACCTGATGCCATTACAGCGTTCCCGCCGTCATCGGTCCCTGTGATCGTGAAAGTGCTTATTCCGGGCCCACGACACCAAGAAAGACTGGAACTAAATGCGCCCGACGGGTTGATGCGCCCGGGGACACCTAACGCTGGCAGACTCCAACTGTATCCTTCAGGAGAAACGGTCATCTGTGAGAGGTTAATTCCGAGGCCACTGGTCTCTGTGCCAGAGAGAGTAAACGAAAAGCTCGCCGAGCACGACGACGTAGCCTGAGGGCCGGTGACGTAACTCGGGGAAAAAGTGAGCTTCAGATTCCCCGAAGTGGCCTTACAGGAGACCGATTGGAAATGCGCTAAGTCAGTGTAGACCTGATCGACTCGAACCCAGATCTCATGGTTCTGACCATCATGAAGACTGGAAGAAAGTTGATAAACAAAGCCGTTGAACCCGCTGTTGCCGAGATACGTTGCAACATCTTGCCGCCATCCGTTGGCATACGAGCTTCCGAGATATTTCTCGCCATCAAAGATGTCGACCTCAAGAGGCGTGTTGGTGTTTTGTCTATCAGTCACCCATCCAATGACGCTGCTGGAGCAATTGTTTGTGCTCACATCAAGATATCCTTCGTAGCTGGTCAGATAAATAAACCCAGCCAAGATCAGATTTGTCCCTGCTCCTCCATCTCTTGAATTAATCTGATAGCCGGAGGTGCTTGATGGTGACAGGATGTGTTGAACCGGCAGTGAATTGACGGGATAATTTGCTTCGGTGACTACTAAGCTTCCATCAGCATTTATGTCCTCCACATAAGCAACGTGGCCCAGGCCGCCCGAGCCGCCGGTCCACACAGCGATGGAGTTTGGTCTGGCCGTTGAGCCGAGCGTGATCCCACTCTGTTGCACAACAGTTGAGTACCAACTTGAAGCATTGGGAGGTCCGTTCCTAAACTGAAGCCGAACTCCGGTCTTTTCGAGAGCTCTTCCCCAAGCGTATCGTGTGCATTCCCACGCCCCGCCTTCGTAGAATGGGTCGTTCGATAGGGAATATGCGGCACCGTTCGGATCAACTGGCAAAGTGCGTCGAGATGTCGTGGCGGTAGTGCTGGTGGGTGAGGAAGGTGAAGTCGGCGTACTATTTGCGTTTCCTGTAACGGTAAAGGACACCGACACTACTACTGCGCCATTGTCCAAAACACGTCCCTGCCAGTTGCCCAGCCTATTGCTGGATGTACCTGTGATCGTCAGGCTCGCGCCTGTAAAACAATAATTGCCAGAGACGGGGTTCCAACCGCCGCCGGAGAGGTTTGTGCCGTCCGGCGCAATCCAGTCGTTTGTAAGATAATCACCGGTACCGACTACACCCTCGAAGTAGAGATAGACGGTGTTGTCGGTTGTCGGAAACGTGGACACTGAGGGCGGAATCGTGCAACCGGAATTGGAAGGAGCCGAAGTCGTCACCCGCTGATTACTAAAGGTTGCGCCCGCAACAGTACTCGTGAGCGACACCAGCAAGATCCACGCGAAATAAACGGCGCGATTCAGTATCATGGGAGCCTCCATCCAGAGTTTACGCTCCAATATATTTCAATTGCGTTACGAATTGATTAGCGAACCGTCTGTGGGGTTGGTGGTGGTCTAGTACTCCGAGACTGGCAGACTCTTGCCGTGCACTATCGAAGGCTGCCTGATTTTGCGCGGGGCGACTCTCGATCATTTTCACGTGCTCACGGCGGAGCGTCGAGTCTCAGCGCATTTGTCGTAGATGCAAACCCAGTGGCCCAAGGCTGTTTTCCATCTTGCGATATCACGACGGCTGGATTGCGATCGGGTCCGGTTCGCACTATAGTGACGCGACCCAAACCAAATTGAAATCAAATTGACATAATTAAGTACTGGTACGCCTCAGGTGAAGGACTTAATTCAGGCATATTTACTCAGCCTTCGTGCTGCTCAAATCGTTGTAAAATTGATGAGCCAGGTTAAATACTTACGTGGATTCTAAAGGAAAAGCAGCAATCTGGACGGCCGCTATCACTACGATAGGTGGCATCATAGCGGCCATGCTCGGATACCTGCACTTTGGTCAACAGCAGGAACTCGCTGTGCTGAGATTACCAATAGCCGTCGTGGACAGCATTACGAGCATCCCGGTTGAAGGCGCGTACGTCGGCCTCAATGTGCCCGAGATACAGCCGGAGAAAACCGACCATCAGGGACACCATACCTTCCAACTTGCCGGAAAACTGATTGGAAAGCCGGTGACTATCACGATCACCAAAGACGGATATACAACACAGAACAAAGAGATTTCCTCGCTGCAATCCGAAGATAAGTATTTTCAAATTGATTTAGTTCGGTTTGCGATGACAGCGAAAGCTTCTGTTGAGCTTAAGGATCAAGGAGCGTCGGCGGAGGTTAGCCAAAAGGGCCTGGGTGCTCAAGCGCCAAGGCAGCGAAATCAGGCAACGGATAAGCAGTCAAAGCTTTCCGAGGAAGCGGACGCACCGGTGATCGTCGCTTGGGGAGCGGAGCCAGATCGAGTCGCAGGCTCATACTTTGAGCGGATCTTTCGGGCTCGCGGCGGAACTCCGCCATATCAGTGGTTTTTTCGACCAGAGATCAAAGGTCTTGAACTGGATCGCCAGACGGGAATCCTGCGGGGAAACCTTGCGGAGCCCGGAATGGTAGCCTCTTCCGTTCAGGTCAGGGACTCGCGGGGTAGTTATTCGGGATTCGAAACGCTCACGTTTAACATTGTTCCCCCTGTGCAGGCGACCAAGGCGGAGGCTCCGCCGCAAATTAGGGCTCCTCAGGTACAACCGGAATCCAAACCACCAGAACCAGCACGGACTCCAACCGGTCCATTGAAAGGGATCTTCGTCGAGGATTCACGTATTGACGACGCAGCGCGATTGCTGGCAGCTCTGGGCGATTGTTTCCAGAAGTCTCCTTTCGAGACCCGCAAGCGAGAAGCTGCCGACTGGGTCGTGCGCTGCGCGATTCCCGGAACAACAAGTTCGTGCATTGGATCCAACTTTTCAATTGTGGCGGTAACGAAAGCAGGTGATCTCATGGCCGGGGTTCCCGCCAACGTGCCGGTCGGGGGGTTCGAAAAAAATCCTGCGAGAGAATCCTCCGAGGCATCACGGTTCTGCCGTTTTTTCGAGCAAAAGGCGCGGGGCAACTGACAACGTGAAATGGCCCTCAGTCCTACCCTGCTGTATGGTCGCGCTATTGGTTGATTGCGGTCGAGTGCCCGTTTCGATCACTCCACCTAAGGTGACGACGAATGCGCCCGTATCGAGTTTCTGCGCATCGCTTGTGGCACCGGCCAATTTCAGACCCAGTGCCTCGCTTCGAGCCCGAGGGGCAGGCGCTACCTTTCCAGATTTGATCTATCAAAGGTGGATCAGTCTTTATCGCGATGCGCACCCGGAATTGCGTTTGCAATATGACGCGACGTCCAGCCTACCGGGGCTGGACGCTCTCTGCAAATACCGTATCGATTTCGCGGGGTCGGACTGGCCGCAAATAACCGACAAAACCACGACAATTCAATTCCCGACTGTAGGGGGAGCGGTTGTGATCGTTTACAACATTCCGGGTCTTCGGGCAGATCTCAGACTCACGCCGGACCTGCTTGCAGGAATCTTCAGCGGTACCATCCGACGCTGGAGGGATTCCAGAGTCTTGAACGAGAATCGGGATGCCGGACTCCCTGACGACGAAATACACGTAGTACATCGGAAAGACGGCAGTGGGACGACGAGAGTCCTCACCGAATACCTCGCCCTACGCAGTCCCGGCATTTGGCATATCTCGCCCGATTACACGATCACGTGGCCATCCGGAAGCACGGGCATGGAAGGAAACGGACCACTTGCCGACGCTGTGCTGGAGCAGAATAACTCTATAGGCTACGTCGAATACTCATTTGCGCCTAACACTGGACTGCGGCACGCTTTTATTGAGAACAACGCCGGGCAGTTTGTGCAGGCCGATAATGAGTCCATTAATACGGCGATCGGGGAGGCATCACTTACCGAAGACCCCCAGGAAATCGCCCGGTCGATTCTGCGGGAGGAAGTTCACAATCGATTGGCATACCCGATCTCCGCCGTGACATGGGTATTGTTGCCTGTGCGTGGTAACGGTGGCGCCGCCACCGTGTTGCGCGGTTTCTTTCAATGGACGATGACCGGGGGTGCCCAGTCATATGTGGATCTGCTCGGTTATGTGAGCCTTCCGCCGGCCTTGCTCGATTGGGAACGGCGAGAAGTCGGACGTATTCCGTAGTGGCGATAGACGAGATAGTGTGAATCGGCAGGCACATTCGATGCAGGAGTGTCGATACCACCATCCAAACCCGTAGTGGGCGGGACAGTACGCTGCATTTCGTTAGAATGTCGTCACTGCCGCACCGTCCGTCGGCAGTGAGGGACGCTAAGCTGGACGAATATGGGAGCTGCCTATCATCTTGGAGCGTGGATTGCCTTAGCTGGTGTTCCCGCACTCCTAACCATCGACGCACTCATGGGTCTCGCGTACCGGACAAATACAATTTCCGACGTGAAGGTCATTTCCTCGCGCTCAGGTAAGACGCACCGTGCAGTCGTAATTTTTCCGGGTTACGTTATGTCCGGTAGCACGGTCGGCCAAGCTTTCGCTCCATATGTGGCGGACAACGATGGGATCGTAGTCGTCAATTATGCGCAGCGAGGCGTAAACGTGCCCCAGATTTACGGGAAGGTCATGTCAGCTCTTCAGACGTTGCGGCCAGTTGAGGTTCGGATCTATGGCGCGTCGATGGGAGGCATGGTCAGCAAGCTGTTTCTTGATCGCTATCGGCAGGACCACGCACCCTACGGAAAAGTTACACTGATCCTGGATTCGGTGCCGGCGGGAAAGGCATATGTCAAGCGACCCGCCTTTCTGTTTCAACTAGGTTGTTTGTTCCGGGGTGGCCCGTTGACCAGTGCTTTGTGGGCGGCAGCCGATGGATTCGTTGCCAAGCCGCCAGCCGGAAAAGACGCTTCCCCAGACATAATCAGGGCTGCTCGTAGGGCAGGTGCTTGGGTTGGTACGCCTGCTGCGACTAGCCAAGCTTGCTTTATTTCGAAATTTGGGCTGCTTAGGGAGGATGAATTGGTTGATGTCGTTCAGAAAACGGTATACTTGCAAGGTAATCCGCCAGACGACGATCCTTTGGTGCGGATATCAGATTCGATCGCAGAATGGCGGTTCGCCTGCCGCAACCTGATGGTCGTTACCGTTCCAGGCCGAACTGGGCGCTGGCATCTGCCCCTCGTTGAGTTTCCTCGTGAGACCGCGCGAGCCATTACCGCGGTCGGGTATTGAGTTTAGAAAGGAAAACAATGTCAAAGTCTGGGAGCCCACTGCATCCGACGGACCCAATCCCAGCGCTGTCGGCTCTTTATCAGGGCGAGAAGACGGACGCTGCAGTCATTTTCAATACGGCAATGGCAATGATGGGTGTTGCGGTGGCCTATCTTGTCGGCGCGATTCCGTTTGTGCAGAAGATTAGCGAGGGACCAATTCCTGGTCCATTTTTGTTGCTTCTCCCGATCCCGCTCTGGTTGATTATTGCGTTCCATTCGCTAATAACGCTGAACGCGATGAGCCACGGAGTCTCCGTCATGATAATCGAAAATGCTCTGTTTAAAGCCTCTGGGCTGGGCCCTAAAGTGGACAGAAATATGGTTGGGTCGGCGGCCGGTGACAAGATTATGGACATCGGCGTATCGAGGTTCATCCACAAGATGACGACGCTATTTGTCTACGGTGGAGTTGGGATCGCTGTTTTGCTATTTACGGGTTACTCGGTATCGTCAGCTCGGGCCTTCGTTCCAGCATCGGTCATTTGGATGGCGTCGGCGGTCTACGTGCTTCTCGTTTTCATGGTGGTGGTGTCTTGGGTCGTAGGCTTACGGATGATCCACAAAGGCCGCAAAGAATCTTGCGATCAATAGCTTTTAGCGGACTGGCCGCGCAATTCTCCCTTGGAATATACTCTGCACCTGCCAAGCATCGCGAATAGTGCAGACGATTTTGACCTTAGAATTTAGTCGCATCTGGACAGGCCGTAGTAAGAGCGGCGGATGCGTCGCGCTTCGTCAGAATCTCGTCACTGCCGCACCGTCCTTCGGCGGTGAGAGACGCTAGGAACGGCAGCCGAACCGAAGACGCCCGATGGGGTGGCTGAGGCAAGCGAAGCGACGGGCACCTATCGACGAGTGATAGCGATGCCCGTTAGGGTTTCCGGATACGGATATCGATAGGTGCCCGTCGCTAGAGCGGGGACGGTGCGGCAAACCCGTAGTGTGCGGATCGATAGATTTCGCTGCCCTTCCGCGCGGTACGGTAGTAACGCGATGGGTTCAGCGATAGTACCAGTAGCGGACATGGCGCGGTACTCCGAATTTCACCTCAGGCGTCGCTGGCACAGCCTCCTCAACTCGCGGGATAAGACGATATGGCTCGCGCTCATCGTGGGCTAAAGTGTTTAACCATTAACACGTTTGCAGAGCCTGAAATCGCTCCAGAGGCGCGCGGTATTCCTCCTTCACAACTGCGACCACATCTTCTTCCGCATCACCGATTTGAGCCAGCCCTTTTACATGAGAGGAGAGAATCTCGTCTGACCATCGAAGCAAGACGATCCTCTTTCCTAGAGCGAGTGCCATCCCGAGTTCCACCAGCGCTCCATCAGATTCGAATCCCCCGACAAAGTAAACAAAACAGCTACACTCCTGAAGGGCTTGTCTGTCATATGCCAAAGCCTCGCGACGCGGGGGTCTTGTGTCGCCCCAAGTTTCCTCTGCGGGAGCGGTATAGATAGACATTCCGGCACTCCGTGTTTGTTCCAAAATTGCCTCTATCGCCCGCCGGTATGGCGAACCATCCACGCAAGCAGGCCGATAACTTACCGCCAAGTACACATCACACGCTCGCATCATGCTCTAAGATTCCCTTCTTTCGGCCACAAGTTCATCACTTTCCTCTGGAGACTAATTCGTTGTTGTTGGAAGCCTGGATCGCTGATCGCGTCCGCGGCGGTTCCAATTCCGCGCTGCACACGCTCTTGATCTAGTATGAGAAGCGGGCGATCACCAACAATGATGATGCGATCCGCGACTAGAAGTGCTTCATCAAGATCGTGTGTGATCCACAGGCCGCTCACATTTGCCGCCTTGAGCGTTTGTCGTATCGACTGTTGTAATGCAATGCGCAGAACCGCATCGATAGAACTTAGCGGCTCATCCAGCACTAGCAAGCTGGCGCCGGCAACGAGGGCTCGTACCAAACAAACCCGCTGCCGGGCACCAAACGAGAGTTCGGCTGGATAGAGATCAAGCGAAGTTCGCAAACCTGCGAGATCAACCAAGCGATCAATCGGCCCCGTTCGTTCAGGTTCCCGCAACCCGAGCAAGATATTCTCTCGAGCAGTCATCCACGGTAGACACCAGTCTCCCTGCGCGATCAAGCCGCGCTCTCTACAAGGCCCGGTGATTGGCAGACCATTGAATAATATCTCGCCACTTGTAGGTTTGAGTAATCCGGCAACAAGACGGCCGACTGTCGACTTGCCGCACGCCGACGGTCCGACCATAGCCACAATCTCGTTAAAGTCGACCGCCATTGAAAAGTCGCGAAGTATGTCGTCCCCCGGCTTTTGGGCTCGGGAGAGATACTGGAACGAAACGCGATTGACTTGCACTATTGCGCCCACGGAAGAAGCACTCTTCGCATCCTTCGAAAAACAACGTCGGAAAACCACCCGAGCACCGCAAGCTCACCAATCCCAATAAATACCAGTCCAGTTTGGAGGTATCTTTGAGAAGCCATCAAACGGTAACCGATACCAGAGTTACCGACAATTTCGGCAACCACCAAATACGACCAGGCCCATCCGAAGCTAACTCTTATCGAATCGTAGATGGCTGGAGACGCGGCGGGAATCGCGATTGAGGTAAGCACCCGCCATCTTGAGAGGCCCAAGGTTAGCCCAGTCTCGACAAATCCCACTGGAACGGAGCGGACAGCAAATGCAACTGCGGTGGCCAACTGAAACATCGTGCCGAAAAGTATAATCAGAATCTTCTGGGACTCATCTATTCCAAACCACAGGATTGAAAGTGGCAGAAGAGCCGGAACTGGAACGTATCGCATCATTTCGACAAAGGGCGACACGAGCGCATCGACTATCGGGATCATTCCGATCATAACTCCAATAGGAATCGAGATCACCACCGCAAGGACGAAGCCGAATAGTACCCGAAAATTGCTCGCCGCGAAGTCTCCCGCCCATTGTCTGAGACTCATTCCCTTCTCAAGTTGCTCGACAATCTGTTCCGCCCCGGGCAAAAAGAGCGGCGAGACCAAGGGCTTCCACGTGACAAAGAGCCACAGTATCACGATGACGCCGACTGACATCAGACCCAATACGTATCGTTGGCCGCGCGTTAGTGATATCCACATGCTTTTAAAGATGCTGGCTGCTTGATATCACTTCGCCGGCGCTGACTCGCTGCGCACGATCTCGTCGGTTAAAAACCGGCCGCTATCCTGACCCGGTGTCATTAGGCCAGCGGTCTGCCAAATGCCTATAGCTCTCGTCGCGAGCGACCATGCCGAATCGTGGGCTGACTTGTCAAAGAACCCTCTGTTGAAGGCGCGGTCCGCGAACTCTACCGTTTGCGCATTCTGCCGAACTTCATCGAGCGAAAGTTTGAGACCTCCACTCATGATTGTCAGCGCCGCATCCGGTGAAGTCTTGTAGTATTCGATAGCATCCATCCATCCCGAGTAAAGCGCTGCAACAGCCGCTCGGCGGGAAGTTAGCACTTCGCGTCGCACCGCGAGAACATCAACCAGAACGGGCGGCAAATCTGCCGTCGAAACAAGAAGCTTTCCCTTACCATCGGTCTTCGCCCGTGATAGCCAGGGCTCCCACGTCACCGCCGCGTCGACCTTTCCAGCAGTGAACGCCGCTCCAGCATCGTCGGCGTTCATGTTTACCGCGCGAATGTCAGCAGGGGACAAGCCGTTGTTCAAGAGGTACCAGAGCAGAAGGAAATGGCTGGGCATTCCCTCTTGAAAAGCTACAGTCTTGCCTTTCAAGTCGGTCGCTGTCCGCACGGTTCGGGCAGCAAGTATGCCATCAGCGCCATGAGACTTGTCGACGGCTGCGACGATCACGAGATCTACGCCCTTCGAAGCCAGTAACAGAAGCGAGTCGAGTGTCGTACAGATCGCGTCTACTCGGCCACTCGCAAATGACGCTGTTCTCTGGGCCGTGTCGAGGATCGGCAACGCCTCAACCGATACGCCCCTCTGCGTGAAATACCCTCGATCAGACGCGACGTAGATCGGCGCGAACCCGATGAATTGGTCGATGGCTACACGGACTGGAACGGCGGTTTGGTGCGAACCATTCTGGCGACAGTTCGTCAAACAGACCGTTGCGAAGCTGGTCACAACAAGAAGAAGCACGAGGCGCCAGTGAGTCATGTTGATTAAACCTCCCTTAACGATTCTTACTGATAACACGGACGGAATCGGTTGATTGTGGAGCTTCGTCTGTTCGATTCGCGTCGATCTCGTAGTCTGGCTTTGGAGTGCTCTCGTCGAGGTACCGTGAGTACCCCCGTCTGAACGCCGGTTCCCCAATGCCAATCAACTCGCATACTAAATGCGCCGCCTTATTAAGTCCCGCCTCGTCCAATCCCGAAAGCATGACGGGACGTCTGCTCGGCAGGCTAAAACTTGCCAGCATGATGTCCCGAGCGTCAAATCCGGGGCCTGAAATCGGAACTGCGATTACCGGAAGGGTTGGAATGTGGGATTTGACGGCCGCTGGCAGGCCCGGCACCAAGCCCGCGACGCAGATGCACACGGAGATTCTGGCACTGAGAACATTGAGACAATAGTCTCGCAGTTCGCGAGGGTTTTGTTCGGATGAAATAACAGTGACTATAAAAGGCACATCCATCTGTCGCAGCATTGGAAGCAACTTCGACCTGTTAAGAACGTCGAGGTCTGACCGCCCGCCGACCAAGATTGCGACCTCATTGCGACGGGTGACTTCATTCGAAACTTCTAAACCCCCGACTGGATGATCTTCTTGCGATTTGTCCAGCAGCGTCGTTATCTCGGAGAGATGTCGTGCGGTCCTAACGGCATCTTTCGAAATAGCCACCAAGCGGTTCTGCTCAACGACGAAGTGATAAACCGACGACAATGGAAAGTCGACGTTTTGTGCTGCTTCTTGGGCGACCAGCGGAATCTGAAGAGAGTGTGGGGAGCCGTCTTTGGTCAGCGTAGTCATCGAGTCAATGCGATGAAGACGGAGGGCCGTGCATAACTTGAAGCCCAATTGGTCGATATGATTGGATTCCGGAGAATATTCAAAGACCTGTTTACCAGTCGACAGCTCGCTCACTATCGACGGGTATAGCCGTGAAACGTACGAATCGCAGATCAGAAGATGGCCTTCGAAGCCATTAACGTTGTTTGAAAGAAAGCTGTCAGGCATGATGTTTGTCGCTGCGCAAAAAGTTTAAATAACATGCGCCGGCCGTTTCGACCCGACGCTGGAGTAAAGTAGACCTAAGCCTCCCGCCCCCTTCCGTCGCCGATTCTCCCTATCCATTTCCGGATTTTATCCTGTAGTGGTTCGATCAGTGTGGCGTAAAACTGGGCCGTGTTTTCGGTATCTACTTCTTGAAAGCGAGTGGGGCAGGTACCCTCGACTTGCTTGTAGAGGGTGACAGGCTCCGGATCGTTATCTACGTTTGCTCCTGCATAAAGAACAAAGGTTCCATCGCGAAAAAGCTGTCGATGCCCGGCGTCGGCGTCGATCAGATTGAAGTTCCAGTCCGTTACTTCTACCCCATGGTTCCGGAGTTTGGTCTTCAGCTTGTTGTAGGTTATGCGCGCTCTGGCCGTCTCGACTTTGCCCAACCCCGGGAAAAGATAAAGATAACGCTTGCCGTTTTCCTTAATGTTCCTCTTCACAGCCTCGAAGAGTAGGTCTTCCTCCTGCTCCGGAAATTCGTGCGTATAGAGGATGACCAGTTCAGCAGGCTGCTTCTGTTCGATCGCCGCCAACTCGGCAATGTTGACGAGATGGTTTTCGTACGACAAGCCTGAGATAAGGAACGTGCTCCAGTGCGAGGGGCGAATTTTTGCAGGGAGTAGGCCGGACGGAGTGAAGATGAGTCGGAAGAGTTGGCACTCATGAACTTCAGTCGGATCTACAAACAGAAGCGGGTATTCCAAATTCAGCAGCGTCTCGTGGGGAGTCTTGATGGATATATTCGAAGTCTTAGCCCACGGCTGGTCCCTGAGCGCTTTGGCGCGTTCCGGTGTTACAAAGAGGACGACCGGTTTCGCCAGAATTGTTACGAGCTTCCGGATCTCGTCTGTGACATGTACGTCTTCCGCGATGTACCGTGGCATGACAACCCATATCGCCTTCGCAATTCGCCCGATCTCCTCGACCGTCGAACAACAATCCGGTATGCGGCCAGATGCTTGTAGAAATAGAGATATTTCGTCAAAGAGTGTCGAAGGCGTCCGATTTAGGGCCCAAGCAATCGCCGGCACCAGTTTCTGCGACGGTTGAAGGACTCCCGCTTTCAACTGTGAAATTGTTCCCTTGCTGACGCCTACTGCCTCCGCGACCTCTGTATCGTTGAGGCCAGCCTCGGCGATCTTGCGCGCGAGCAAATGGCCGAATGGGTCGTGCTTAGCTTTTCTGCCCGGCTGTGTCACGACTTCCCTCGGGGCGGTCGCCCCGGACGCCGTGCTGAGACGCACAACGCCCACGCCGGTGCCGAGGCTGTTTGCGGATCTGCGATAGGCGGACAGGTTACCACAACCCGAGTATAGCTGAGACGGCCAAGCGAAGCCGAGAGCAGGTGAGCGGGTGACAGACGCCTCGACTTCTGGACAGTGTTTATCCGCATGAACATTATATCGACTGATGCTGGATAGTTTATACACCACAAATCCTGTATAGTGCAATTGGTTCCAAAACAAGTTCTGTAAAATATGTTCGTTGACTGGATTGCTAAACAACTATAAACTATTACTGTAAACGCGGGCTGGCCGTCGCTTCTGAGTGACGGCAGCAAGAACGCCTACCAAAAAAAGCGGGGTCCGTGCTGATACACGACCCCGCGGTTCGCGGTAAGCAGCTAACCGAGTGCCCTTTAGGAGAAAGACAATGGATGCTATTCACCGCGCAGAGCTGGTAGAGCCCAGCCCTGCGATTAAGTCTATCAGTTACAACGCTTTAGCGCAAGTGGAGCCCGGAAAGCTTGAGCCCGGTCGGCACCGATCGGGCTCTCGAAAACGCCACTCACGTCCGCCACGGATTTACAGGTTTACACCTGATCAGCTTGATCGGGTGCGCAAATGCTGCGAGAACGATAACTGGCACGGTGTTCTCGAAATGCTGCGGGATTGGGCAGTGATCGTCTGCGCGGCTGCGATTTCCCTCTATGCGTGGCATCACTTTGGTCTCGTTCTACCGGTCGTAGTTTATGGAACTGCCGTCTATTTCATCGGTGGCAGGCAACGAGGTCTGGCAGATATCCTGCACCAAGCAGCCCACGGCACTCTGGTCAAGTCCCGACAGTTCGGGGTCGTGCTCGGCACTCTGTTTTCGGGATATCCACTTTTGCAGAGTTTGACCGGCTATACAGATTCGCACGTACGTCATCACCACCCGTATTTGGGCGATCCAGTCTTAGACCCTGATTATGTCGAGTACCAGCGTAGGGGGCTCACAGGACCAAACCTGAGGAGGAAGGCGCTCTACCGATACTTGCGCGCTCTTGTCGGTGTTCGCTCTACGATCGGCTACATCCAGTATTTGATAAAGAACCGGATTTTGAACGCGGAAGAGGCGATGGTCGAACGCTGGATTCGATTCGCCTACGCACTTGCTGCGCTCGGCATTTGCATCTGGCAGGGCTGGCTGATCACTCTCGCTGGATACTGGTTTGTCCCGCTGATAACGACACACGCTTGGGTTGGATCCTTCATCGAGCTCTTGGAGCATTACCCGCTTATCGAGACGGCGCCGCTTGTCAACATTTACATGACGCGGAACCGCGAATGCGGTCCCGTTGTCAACTTCTTGCTGGGGCTACAAGCGCAGGAAGGATACCACCTTGTCCACCATTTATTTCCCAAAGTCCCACGCTGGCGTCTACGAGAGGTTCACCAAATCTTGATGGAAGATCCAGAATATGCGGCTCATCATCGGGCTACCTCATCGAAGAACCTTGTCCGAGATCTCTTCTGCAATATGCCTGATTAGATCTTCGATCACAGTCAATCGACGTCTCCGACGACAGCCGATCCACCCCGGATCGGCTGTTTTCGTGTGCGCCGTTCCTTTTTTTGCTGTCTGTCGTAGCCTGCCCCACTGTCGCCTTCCACCGTAAAGTACGCGAGCAGGGGGGCATTCCCGAAAACCCCTGATTTCCTGGGCTATGGATGACGGAGATGGCGACAAGAGGTCGTTTTCGTTATGCAGTTACGACAAAAGCCGATCTCTAACACAGACCACCTACACGCCGTATCACCGGATTGCGGATTGCTACTTGCTGGACCATGACCTAATCGTCGAGATCGACGGGTCGTGCCATGAGCCGGAAAAAGATAGGCATCGGGATGAGCAATTCGTCCGTCGGATTCAGATCGGTTTCGTTCACCAACCAACATGTGCTCTCCGGCGGCTTCGAGTTCCGGTGGCTCTCAGGAGTCAGTGCTCAGAGACTATTTCGCCGCGGCAGTAAGCGACAGCTTATTTACGGCACTCCGCTTCAGTTGTTCATCAGGGTCAAGGTACTGGCGGGTTGTATCGAGGTCGCTGTGTCCCATCAGCCGCTGCACAGTGACGATATCGCAGCCGCTTTCAAGTAGCCGTGTGGCATAAGTGTGCCTGAATTTGTGGAGCGTCGCCTCCGAAACTTTGGCCGCGTCCGCGATTCCCTTCAATCGGCGGAGGAGGTGCGTCTGTATATTCCCCGATTTTGCCGGGAACACCGATGTGGTGGTTCGGAAAAGTTTTCCCAAGAGCACCGCCAGTTCGCGCGGAATCGGAATGAAACGTTCCTCGTAGTCTTTGGGCGAGAATCCGTCCTTGCCCTCGCCACTGACGCGGATGGTCGCGTGATCGGGCTTCTTGATGTCCACGTCCGCCCATGTGAGGTAGCAGAGTTCCTGCTCCCGGAGACCGGTAAGGAGCAGCGTTGCGAAGATGGCTTTCTCGTTCGCGTCGCACTTCCCGAAAATCCGATCAATCTCGGCCTGCTGATAGACCGGAGGACGCCGCTTCGCTTTACTGCGCGGGTCCTTCAGCAGCTTGAAATTCGCGCATGGGTTCTTGATCGGAAGACTGCGCTCGCGGATCAGGAAATAAAAAAAGGTCCGAAGGACGGAGATTTCATAGTTGATCGTCCGGGGTGTGATCGTCCGCTCCTTCTGCTTCTTGCTGCACTCGGCGCTCCGCTTCGATTTGTAGTCGTCGATATCGGCACGGGAAATGGATTCGACAAACGTTCTGCCGCCAAGGATGCGCGTGACGTGATCGAGGACTTCGGTGTAGCGCCTGACGGTACCCGGCTTGTCGGGCGAGTGGACTCGGACATGTTGCAGGAACATCTGCATGGCGTCCGCGAGCGGCGTTACCGTTCCCTCAGCGGACGCTACAGGAACCTTCTTCCCTCCAAGCAACGACTCGCCCACAAGCTCGTTGCGTTTGCGCCTCTGGCTCTCCATCGCTTCGCTCGGCGTCTGCCCGGCCACCTGCCTGCATCGCTTGCGGCCATCCCACCACTCAATGAAATAAGAACCGTCGCGGTCGTCCCATGCGTAGCGGGCTCCGGCCTTCTTGAGTGAAACGAAGCGCCAGACTCCGCTCGCTTCACGGATTTTCTTGATGATCCGAATTCTCTTCGCTGCGGCCACGATCCAATCCTTGGTGTCTAAATTTCCAGAACTACCGACACCAAGAGATTATCACGACTTGCAACTGACTGAATCCAAAAGTTATTGAGGAGGTTTGGCTGGGAGACAGGGATTCGAACCCCGATACGCAGCTCCAGAGGCTGCAGTCTTACCGTTAGACGATCTCCCACCAAGTGGAAACAACTTCATTTTAGCGCATCCGGTCCGACCGCCCGGCTTACGCCCGACACTAGCGCTCGATCAGAACGCCCGCTGACGGAATGATCGGCAACATGCTGTCGAGCGTGATCGAGGTCTGGCCGGTCTTCGTGTTGTAACCGTTCAGGCTGTCGAACAGATAATTCGTCCGATTGCTGAGATTGACCACCTCGCCGTACAGCGCGAACTTCCACTTGTCATGCGTCCATGATTTGTTAATGCGGATGTCAGTCCGCTCGTAGTAATCCATCCGCAACTGGTTGCGCGAAGGCCCCAGAAAGTAGACGTTGTTCCTGAGCGTCAGGAACTCCGGGATCGGAAAACCGCTGCCGTAGCTGGAATGCACGCTCAGGTTCACGCTGGGCCGGATGCGGTAGCTGCCATAAATGCTGACCGTGTTGCGTTGATCGAAATCGGAAGGGAAGTGGGCGCCCGCTGCGTCGTCACGCATGCCGGTGCGTCCCCAGGCCCAGGAAACCCAGCCCGTGAATTTATTTGCGCTGCTCCGCTGGAGAAATACTTCTGCTCCGCGGGCCCAGCCACGCTCTGAATTGGCCCAGCGGGGGAGCAGCGGGGGAACGAATACTGTCGTGCCGATCAGCCGCGGATCGACCTGCGGGCGTTCGGCGATATCCCGGTCGGCCCGGTTGTAGAATTCGGCGCGAAGCCGCGTGCGTGTCCCGAGGCGTTGCTCCACCGCCGCGATTTCCTGCGTAGACCGCAGAGGCAGCAACTGCGAATTACCGGCCAGCGACGTGAGTACCGATAGCTCCTGATGTTGCGCGTACTCGCCCCAGCCTAACTGAATCCGCGTGGAAGGCGAAACCATCAGGGTTGCGGAAGCGGCGGGCATCGCGGTCGATACCTGGTCGAGCGAATGACGGTCGAAATGAAATCCGGCGGTCAGGTGAAGCACCCCGTGCAGGGCGTTCCAGGATTGCTGGACGAAGCCTTCGGTTTCCGTTGCGGTCCCGTTCCATTGATCCAGCAGGCGCTGAGACGAGACCGATTGGTATTGGGTAGAGAATCCCGAATCGCGCATGAGTCGAGCCGATACGCCCACATCGAGCTTTGTGTCGGTACTCCAAAACCAGGAGGCATTTGTGGCGCCGACCCACTCCCCGTAGAATCCGCGCTCCAGCGGCAACGGGTTGGGATTGAAGTTGTCGTACTTCTCGCGCATCCAGGCCGCGTGGCTGTTGAGCACGAACTTTGAGGTCGGGGCGTAGTGCCAGCCGAAGTTGGCCAGCGTGTAGTTGTAGCCTCCGGTGGCGAGCGAATTGATGCCGAGCTTCGCCTGTGCGCTATTGCGGTCGATCGACGAGTAGCTCTCGAGCAGATAGAAGGTGACCTTGCTCTTCGGACTGAAGTCGTAAGCCAGCCGGTTCTGTACGTCTTCGAGGGCGAATACGAGCGAGGTGCCGTTCGGATCGATGCGGCTGATCAGGTATTGCAGATAGCTGCGCCGCGCCCCCAGCAGCCACGAGCCGCGCTTGTTCTTTCCTATAGGGCCTTCGGCGACGAAACCGGCATTGGAAGCACTGGCCTCCAGCCGGAAGGTCGGGGCGGTATGGCTGCCATCGCGCGTGTGAACATCCAGAACCCCCGCACTCGCGTCCCCGAATCGCGCGGGAAATGCGCCTTCGTGAAGTTCCAGACTTTCCACCATATCGCCGTTGAACGCCGCACTCGATCCGGTTGTGTTCTGGCCCTGCAGCATGTGGAATGGCTGGTGGAGCAGAATGTCATCGAGATACAGGCCGACGCGGCTGTAATCCGCGCCGCGTATGGAGAATCGCGCATCGAAATCATTGTTGGAGGTAACGCCGGGAAGGCTTTGCACGGCGCGCAGGGGATCGTCGGCCAGAACGCTGGCAAGATTGCGCACGTCGTTGCCTGAGAGTACGAGGCTGGAGGGGCTGTCTTCGCTGACGGTATCGAACGGGCCGGCGGTGACGTTGACGGTAT
>Ga0206991_10096_pt1 | contig 25685 bp, 24 predicted proteins | sample Alteio_BWMinCont_9_FD_153286 | JGI IMG/M metagenome (GOLD analysis project Ga0206991, IMG submission 153286) | Enriched cells from forest soil in Barre Woods Harvard Forest LTER site, Petersham, Massachusetts, United States -... | ecosystem: Environmental > Terrestrial > Soil > Temperate forest >...
CCGCCGTTGCCCAATTCCTCGGGCTCGGCAATTGGCTGATATTGAAAGTCAGGATGAGTGCTCTTGATCACGCCCGCGATGCGGCCGATTTCGTCTCGGCCACGATATACGCCCCCGTTGGGGTCGTAGAACACGCAATCTTCGGTGAAGATCTCGTCGATTACCGCGCGTCGTCGCACGGGGTCGTTTTCACCGAAGACATCCTGAAGATTGCGGATCAGCAAGGCCGATATGCTGTGGGGCATGGTCGGTTGATGTGATTCCGGTAGACTTTTGCAGGATGCAAAGTTTTTATCAGGTGGAAAGGTAGCCAGCCGACGGATTGAATCTGTCAAGATAGATCCCGTGACTCAATCGATATTTCTGGTTGCGTTCCTGGCCGCGCTGACGGGAACTGTACTACATGCTCAGGACGCGACCGGCGACTGGCAGGGAACGCTGAAAACGAGCGGCGTCGAAATCCGCATCGTGGTACATATTTCGAAGAATGCCGCAGGGAATCTGAAGGCTACGTTCGATAGTCCCGATCAGGGGGCCACCGGTATTAAGGTGGGGCCCATCGATCTGCGCGGGACGACGTTGAGTTTTGCCGTCCTGTCGCTGGACGGTAGTTATGAGGGGACGCTGAATGACGCCGGGACCGCCATCAACGGCACCTGGTCGCAGCATCTCGATTTCCCTTTGAATTTTCAGCGTGTGACTACGGCGCTCAAGACTGAGCACAAGCCGGCGGCGCCTTCCGATATCGACGGCGCATGGTTCGGGACGCTTGATTTGGGGGCGAAAAAACTGCATTTGGTCTTTCACGTCGTTAATACCGAAGACGGGTTGATGGCGACTATGGATAGTCCGGATCAGGGGGCTAAGGGGATACCGGTGACGGCGGTGACTCGGGATGCTGCGAGCCTGAAGCTGGAAATGAAACAGCTGGGCGGCGGGTTTGATGGCCAGATCTCCGCCGATGCTTCTACGATCGAAGGGCGTTGGGCACAGCTCGGCGGTAGCCTGTCACTCACGCTGACACGCTCGGAGCCTCTTCGTTAGTTTTATCTGCTGCAATTTTCAAAGCCGGCAGGCCAAACGGCCAACCGGCATATAATCGGGTCAGCGAGCTGTGATGTCCAGGATACGTGCCAAATGGACGGTCGCGAAAATGGCGGTTTCGCTTTTGCTGCTTGCCGCGTGCCCACCGGATTTTGGGCAAGGCAACAGCGCCGTTCTGACCGGAACGATCACCGATCGGTTCGGGAGGCCCGGAGCCAACTTATCGGTGACACTGAGTTCAACCGAGCGGGTACTTCAGACAAAATCTGCGATCGACGGGCGATTTCGTTTTGAGGGGGTACCCGAAGGCGAAGGTATCTACGAGGTCGAAGTCGTGGGCAGGGGATTCATCAGGCAGAAAGTTTCCGTAGACATCTCTAACGGGTCCGCTCAACCGCTGACCATCGTTCTGGAGCCTGGCAGCATACCGAACATGGACGAGTGTGGCCCTCACCCATCGATCCGGTATGATTCTGCCGATCTAAAGAAGCCGAAACTGACTGGCGTCGTCCGCGACTATATGAGCCAAAGACCGCTGGCTGGCGCGGAGCTTGTATTGCGGCGAGAGGATAATGCCGAAAAGGCTGGCGACGCAGTTGCGGACGGTAAAGGCAGCTTCCATTTAGACGGTTTCCCGGCCGGCCATTATACTCTGAAAGTTTCCCGCGCGGGCTACCTGCCCACGGAAACGATTCAGCTTTTGGTGCCGCGCGAAAACAGCGTCTTCATCGACGTTCTGATTGTCAGGAATGACGGCAAGCTGATTATCTGAGGGGCGTTCCACGTGATCGATCACGAGCGTCTCGACCGGCGCCTTATCCGATTCCAGTTTCAACCCCAGTTGCTTTTCGATATCGGTGAAGATCGAAGAGAGAGACCAATCCGAATTGCCGATCCTGTTTTTCTGCGCGGGATCGTCGCCGGCCAGCGCTTCCATATTATCCAGCCGCAGAGTGAAATCCCAGGAGCCTTGCAGTGCGGTAAGGTCCAGTACCGGACGGCTCAATCGGTCCGCCAGGACCGACGCGAAATTCGACATTTCCGTGTTGATGAATTCCAGGCATTTCGGCATGGTACAGTTCGGGTCGCGAGGCTGAGGTCCCTTCGACTCCTTCAGCTTCGGGCCTCCTTTCGCGATCACCAGCTTGTAAACCGGCTGCACCTTGCTCTCGCGGTGCAGTTTCATGCGGAACCGATCGGCCAGCAGTGTCTGGAGCATCACCAGGAGTTGGTCCCTGGGGACTTCGTGGTCTGCCTTCGCGACAATATCGTATCTTGAGGCGAACAAGTCTTGCATGCGCGGGTCCGAGGAGACCATCGAGTCGGGAATCCGATACGCCGTCGTAATCAGGGCGAGTAAGCTTGCCCGGCGGAAATTGATTCCGGCAGGTTCGAAATGCGTCCACCCCGGGCTGTTCGTCGTGGTGTTGAGTTTGATTGAGGCCACGTCGAAGGTGGCGGGGGCGTTTTCGAGGCCGAACAGGATGGGGCCGCTGATCGCTGCGAGTCCGGCGGCCGCAAGCAGCAGATTTCTTCCTGAACCGAGCATGTCGGAATACTACTACAGTGCGTGGTCAGGTCGCAATTGCCGGATTTCTATTGCCGGACTTCCGGCCGGCTTGTTAAACTTGAGTCGATCCTGACCCGGGAGATTGCTGGTGGAGGTTAATCAGATGAAGATGATCGTCGTTGCGATACTCATCTCGGCGTGTGCATTCGGGCAAACGCCAACGCCTGCCGCGTGTGGGCCGGCTGGAGTGGAATTCAAGATAGCCAAAGACAAATCACAACATCCTACGCCAACTCCGGCGAACGGAAAAGCCGTTGTCTACCTTCTTGGAGAAGGCACTATTGGCCTTGATGGAAAATGGGTAGGCGCCGTTCACGATGGGGATTACTCCGAATTGGAGATTGACGCCGGCGAGCACCACCTTTGTTCCGCGCTCGCGACGCCCATCCCGGTGATATTCCTGTTGTGGAAGAAAATGCACTTCGCATCGGTCCATTCGCTGACCGCGGAGGCGGGTCGGATTTATTACTTTCAATCGTACGGTGCTCAGCGACCGTGGGGTGATTTCACGCTCAGGCAGCTTGACCCGGATGAGGGAGCCCGCATGGTCTCCGGGGCAACCTTCAGCACGTCGCATCCCAGGTAGCCAATCAGACTGCGACGAACGATCGAAATACCGGCCAGCATCCTCGGCTACCGCCTACGGGTGTCAGCAGGAATCCGGCCGGCCTGCACTTCAATGGGAAATGTCTCTGCGCGAATAGAGCAGGTATGCGAGCGCGAACGCGGCAACTGCGATTCCACCCAGCACGTACAGGCTCTTTGCCGGCAAGGGCGACCCCATCACTAATTCAAAAGGCGTGTAATAGCGAAAGGGCGAAAGCCAAGCTATCGATTCCGCCGGTTTCCACGATCTGCCGATGTAGTCGGTCAGGTAGGCCGTCAGCGCCAGCAATCCCGCAATGGCTCCGGCGGAACCTCTTCGGCGGCAGGCGCAGCCGATCGCAAGAGCAATCGCCGACCAGCAGAGCATGAGGAGTCCCAGATTGATTGCCAGCGAACCAATCAGGTTGGCGGATGGCCAGCCGGCATCGTTCACAGCGAATTTAGTCAGACCAAGCCAGGTACCGAGGGCCATCATGGCGAGGAGAAGAACGGTAGAGATCAGCGCCACGAGGATGGACCGCGTCACAATCCAGCGCCTGGCAACAGGCCGCGCCAGCACAAGATCGATGAAGCCGGTCTCGATCTCCATTACCGGAATCGTGGCAATGGTTATGGAAACCGAGACCAGCGCTCCCATCACAACGGGATGGAAGTAGCCCAGGCAAACGATCCCTTTGAACGTGAGGAACATCGCGAATGAGGGCCCGAGAATGTCTCGCAGGAACGCAGGAATCAGGTCGCCCATTTTTGAAAACGAGTTGGAAGCCTGAATCGAATTGGCCTGGAGAATCAGGCCAATCTGAAACCCCGCGAGCAACACAGCGGCACTGAGGAGAAGCTTACGGACTCGATGGAGCAGCTGAATAACCAGCGTGAAGAGCATGGTCATGCTGCGCCATCCCGGTAGTAGCGGACCAGTACATCTTCGAGTCCCGCTTCTTCGACGGTGAGGTCGGCTACCGGAAAGGCCACGAGAAACGAAGGCAGCGAGCCGAGCTGTCCTGTCACGCGAAGCGTCCAGTTGCGGGGGGTGGCGTCAATGATCTCGTAACAGGGGGGCAGGGAAGCCGGAACGGTAACATCCCTTTCAAATGCGACCCGCACGCGCCTGGAGGCGAGCTTGCGCGCGTCTTCGACGGAGGAGAGCAGGACGACCTCGCCTTTGCGCAACATGGCAATGCGGTCGCAAACACGCTGGACTTCGGGCAGCACGTGCGACGACATAAAAACGGTTCGGCCGCGACTGCGTCCATCGGCCAACAACTGATAGAAGGCCTCCTGCATGAGAGGGTCGAGACCTTCGGTGGGCTCGTCGAGGATCAACAGGCTCGGGTCGGCCTGGAACGCCTGGATTAAGCCGAGCTTTCGTTTCATGCCGGTGCTGTATTCGCGCAGCTTTCTGGAGAGATCTCGATCACTCAGCTCAAAGCGCTCTGTCAGGCTGTTTCGATACTCCCGGGAAACGGGGTTCCCTCCGATGCGCTCGAGGAACAGCAGCAATTCTTGTCCCGTCAAATCGGAATAGATTCCCATTTCGCCTGGCAGGTATCCAACGGCGGAACGGGCTTTCAGGCTGGCCGACTGGCAATCGCGCCCGAAGATGGCGGCATTGCCGGAGGTGGGGCGCAGGAGGTCGAGCAGGATTCTGATGGTGGTGGTCTTGCCTGCGCCGTTCAACCCGAGGAAGCCAAAGACCTCGCCACGCGGAACCTCCAGGTCAAGACGATTGACAGCGGTCAGTGCGCCGTATCGTTTGGTCAATCCGCGAATTGAGATTGCTGCGGAGCCGGAGAGCACATCAGGAGTCTAACGCACCGCCGCTTTGTTCCTGCACCTGAGAGCGTCTGGCCGCGAGATCTGCAAAAGCTCAGTACGTGCGTCCGCAGTAACCGACGAGCTTCGCTCGTATGGGCAAGCGTACCCTATTTCGGCATGGGAATGGATACTGCGTTGCCCGCGCCGCGCTCGGCGATCCAGATCACGTCACCCGCAGGTTCGACCGCGGTGGGTGTTTTGAGCCCTTCTTTGATCACCGCGACGCTGGCCTTATCGCCATTGACGGTGATGACGGATATTTTGCCGCTGGCATTCTCGGCAACGAGCAGTTTGCCATTGGCGGCGCGCATACCATCCGGCCCTTTCACCGGCTGATCCATCCAGATATCGACTGGAGTGCCCGCTTTGCCCGCGGCGTCTACCGGGATGCGGTAAAGATTGTTTGAAAATACGTTGTTCACATAGAGCGTGCCGTTCAGAAAAGTGATTCCGTCGATGCCATAAAGCGCGCGATCTTCCAGGAATAGTTCGGCGGTGGAAGCGCCGGCCGGCAGCTTGTAGATTTTGCTGTTGGCAGTGTCGGAAATGTAGAGAGCCTTGTCCGGGCCGATAGCGAAATCGTTGCAGGTGCTGTTGTCGCCGGGCAGATTCCAGCGAAGTTTTTGTGCGCCAGTGGAAAGATCGAAGCCCCTCAGAGCGGTGTGCCGCTTCACGGGCGTGACGCCGGCTACCGGAGTAAGCTGACACGTCCACAAAGTGTTGGTAGCGGCGTCCGCGAGCATGCCGAAGAAAAAGGTGCCGGGACCTTCGCTGCTGGCATCGACGAATTTTTCAGCGGCGGTGGAGCCGGGGCGCACCTTGTAAACGAACGGGGTGGCAGCGCTACCGACGATCAGGACTCCACCTGGAGCGATGGTTAAACTTTCCGGCTGCGATTTCGCGTCACCGATCAGAATCTCAGCGGCCGGCATTGTCTGCGTAAGGCCGGTCAATAGAGCGCCGGTCAGTAAAGTGAGGCAGGCGGCGAAGCGTTGTGCGTTTTTGGGCATAATTGATCTCGTTAGAGGATATTATAGTTATCATGCCCGCTGATACAAATGCCCCTCAGCCTTCGGCCTCGAAAACTGCAGTGGTCGTTGGCGGAAGCAGCGGGTTCGGGCTCGGAATTGTGAAAGCGCTGGCAGGGCGGGGGATGCGTGTCATCGCGGTGGCGCGCGACGCGGTCCGCCTTGAATCCGTTGCACGGGAAGCCGGTGTCGAGTACTTTGCGGGGGACGCGACTGACGATAAGACAGCTGCGCGGATTCTGCAGGAGTATCGCCCGAATCTGGTCGTGCTCTGCGCAGGCGCCAGGCCGGTGCTGCAACCTCTGCAACTGCAGACGTGGGAATCCTTCGCGACAAACTGGGAAACCGATACAAAAGCATCGTTCGTCTGGCTGCGCAATGCGCTGGTTCTTCCCATGAAGCCTGGAAGCCACGTCGTCGTTGTCTCCAGCGGCGCCGCGATTTATGGATCGGTACTCAGCGGCGGCTATGCAGGCGCGAAGCGAACGCAGTGGTTCATTGCGAAATATGCTGCGCTGGAATCTGAGCGGAGCAAGCTGGATATCCGTATTCAATGCCTGTTGCCCATGCTCAGCCCGAACGGAATAGGAGTTCCAGCAATCGCTGCCTACGCGGACCGCGCGGGCGTCAGTACTGAGGAATTCGCGAAACGATTGGGTCCGCCATTGACTCCCGCCATCCTTGGTCAGGCGATTGTCGACATGAATGAGAACCCCACAGAGTGGAATCAGGCTGCGTATCAGGTCAACGGGGCTGGACTTACCGCGGTCAGTTAGACCGCAGAGTGATTACTTCACAGATTGTCTGCCCTGGCCGGGAATTACCGCACCATTGTCGCTGTAAACAAAGATCAATTCGGAATCAGTGAACAGGACTCCGAAGAAGTGAGATACGTTTCCGTATGTATCCACCTCGCGTCCCTGGAAAGTGCAGTCATTGCTCACTGTGTAGGTGCCCGCCACGACGGAACTGGTCTGGGCTCCCCCAATGCCGGAGTAGGTTGCGCCGGTGAAGTTTCCGAACCCATCGAAGGTCAGGCGGCCATTTTGCGCGATATGGTTGCCGGTGATCACGTTCACTCCCACCGCACTGATCGCCCAATTGTCAACGAGGTCGGCATTGGTGCATGACGTCTTCGTCACGCGGCGGGTCAGATTTGTTGTGATGCTGCCCTGATCCGGTCCGAGGAAAAGAATCTCATTCTTCGTGGCACTCAGGAAGCCGCGAAAGCTGATCCGCAGCGTGAGTTCGAGGGTCGTAACGATGCAATCGGGTGTGACGGTGTAAGTGCCTGTCGCGCCGAATGGGTAGATAACGTGGCCGTTGAAATTGGATGTCGCGATACCGGTGAAGCCTCCGTTACCGTCAAAGTTGATGATACCGGTGGCGGAGAAAGGCCCGGCGTACGGACCGGTGGTCAGTATGCCTTGCGGTTGCACCGCGAAGGGGCCCTGAACGTCCGCAACCGTACATTTGTATTGTGTTTGCCCCTGGAGCGCGAACGCTGTCGTAAAGACAGCAAGCAGTACAACGATACTGTGTTTCACGAGGGCTCCTTCTGTTTTTTCGTCTTGACCGCTGTCCCGGGCAACGAAAAGCTCCTAACCTTGTGTCATAAGTTAGCCCGAATGTAGCATGACCAAGGAAATTATTTGTGTGCGGAATGGCACGGATCCGAAGGAAAAGTTCGGGGTTTCAAAGGTTGGCTGGAATCGCAGGATTGCGCGAACGACGGGAGGTACAGCGCACTAACTGCGTTTTACAGCTATTCCACAAGGATCCCTCTGATCGCATGCTCATAGCACAGGCGCTGATGGGCGGACTCGCGATGGTGACATCAGACCGGGCGTTTGACCCTTACCCCGTGCGCGTCTGGTAGTTCGGTCTCCAGTTGAGAGGGGTTCCGAACACGTCGCGTTCTACATAACGAACAATCGCTGGCGTCAGATACCCCGCAGTTGGTCAGTAGTTTCCGTGATAGGGTACGGCGGGCTCATTGCGGAATTCCGGGCAGGGCCCCGTGCCGACCGCTCCGAATCCGTAACCAATGACATAGAGCGAGAACATCACAGTGACGAACAGCTTCTTCCTGCGTTTATCCTTCGTCGGCACGGAACGATTGCGCACCACCCTGACATAGTGGATCAGACAGCAAAGCAACGCGGCTACGCCTAACAGGAATGCACTCAGGGATGTCCAGTGACATGTCTGGAGATGCCCGTCTATATAGCTGCTTTCGATGGAACCGGCATCGATGCCGATAGTGAAAATGCCGAACATACTGTTGAGGCCGGTGAGCGCCGTCAGCATGAAGGCGAGGTTCAGCAGACGACCGCCTTTTCCGGGCATCCACTTTGGCTTTTCCTTTATCTTTATTTCCGGCTCAAGACCCATCGATGTGCTTTTGAGCGTGTCGCACAGTTTGGGCGTGATATTCGGAACTCGTCGGCGGTAAACAAGTTCAGATTCCTGAAGCAAAATGCGCTACGGGTGGGAGAGTTCGTCGATGTGGTCGATTGCCAGGACTGGCATGCTGACTTTTCGCAGATCCATTTTCAGCCCGAGCACGCCCTGGACGGAGGAACGCAAGTAGTCCTGCGCCTCGGTCGGGTCGGCAGACTGCTCGCGATCAATCTCGCGGTAATTCACCAGACTGTCGAGGTCGAAATCGTAGACGGTGTCGGGATGGCCGGTGCCGTCGATGACGGGAAAATCCATGTTGGGTGACAGGAAATGCGCGAGGGCGAAAAGAGTAGTGCCCGCAAACGGCTGTCCGGCGGAATTCGTGGCGGGCGATTGGCCCTTCTCGTATTCGTGAAACTTCGGGCCGTTCTTATCGGGGACCAGGACGTAGACAGAGAATTTCGGTTTCGTATCCCAATGCGCTTTGAGATGAAAGCGATCGGCGAGGAGCGACTGCAGCATCTGCTGGTACTGGGCCGGGGTGGGAGTAGCGTTGCCTGGCGATTTGGTGTCGATGTCATATACGACTGATTCGCGGCCGCGCATGTTGGGCGGCAGATAGAGTATCTGGTATTCGCTGACGCCATAGGCTTCCATGATGAGGTCCTGCGCGTGAACCGCTTCGGTGAAGTGGGTGCTCGTGGGAATGACGAAGGGAGGGCTGTGGGGGAAGTTTTTGATCAGGTAAGTTCCGGGCGCCATGGGATGAAGTTTTACGGAGGCCGTTTCAAATTCAAGATGCGGAGCCGTGGTGGGGGGAGACGCCAGCTGGGCCTGGCTCGTCGCAATGGACGCGATGAGCGTGAAGCAGATTGCAATGCCTGGGAACGTTGACTTCATATACTCTGCTTGCGCCTCTGACCTTCATTGTGCGCTCTTATGGCGGTTGCAGCAACGCGCGGGGTACTCGATCTCACGTTTTGCGAATTGTGCCCGCTAGAATTCAGAAAGGTATGGAAAAGCAGCGTTGCGTGTGGGCGGGCCAGGATCCGCAGATGATTGCGTATCACGACGAGGAGTGGGGCGTGCCGGAATATGACAGCCGGGCTCTTTGGGAGAAGCTCATGCTGGACGGCTTTCAGGCCGGGCTTTCCTGGTCGATCATTCTGCGGAAACGTGACGCGTTCCGGAAAGCATTCCGGGATTTCGATCCGAAGAAGGTGGCGCGGTTTGATGAGGCTGACGTGCTGAGGCTTCTGCAGGATAGCGGCATCGTGCGGTCGCGCGCGAAGATTGAGGCGACGATTGGTGGCGCTCGCGCTTATCTCAAAATGAAAGAGGAGGGCGAAGACTTCTCCGCGTTCGTTTGGAAGATGGCCGGCGGGAAGCCGATTCGGCATAACGGAACTGTTCCCGTCAGCTCTCCTTTGTCAGAGGAGATTTCAAAAGCGCTGAAAAAACGCGGGTTCAAATTCGTCGGACCCGTTATTGTTTACGCATGGATGCAGGCGGTCGGAATTGTCAACGACCATACGGCTGAGTGTTTTCGGGGGCGGAGGAGGTAATTCCCATGAGCAGGATTCAGAACTTTCGACAGGTAAGGATTGGAAGTGCGGCTGTGGGAGCGAATGCGTTAGGCGCACTTGCCATTGGCGCGCTGGCGTTGGGGGCTTTGGCGATTGGGAGGCTCGTGATTGGAAAGCTTGCGATCGGGAAGGCGGATTTGCGGGAAGCTTCGATTGACAACCTCACGATCGGGAGGCTGCGGGTCGGAGAACTGGTGATCACGGACTCGGTCAAAATGCCGGATTCGGGAATATAATGTCGGACAGATCATGAAGCTGCGATTCAAAATCCCCCTTGTTGTTCTGGGCTTGCTTACCGGTGCGAACACCTTTGGCGCGATCAATCCAGCTTTGCCTTCGATTTTCATTGCGGGTGACTCGACGGCGGCCGATGGTATTCCCGATGCAATTGGCTGGGGCCGGCCGTTTCCGGGCTACTTCGATACTTCGAAGATAAATGTGATGAACGAAGCGCGCGGCGGACGCAGCAGCCGGACGTTCGTGACAGAAGGCCTCTGGGACAAACTACTGGCCGACGTGAAGCCAGGGGATTACGTTCTGATCCAGTTCGGCCACAATGACGGGGCCGAGATGAATGGCGAAACGATCGCGCGCGGGTCGCTGCCGGGGCTGGGCGATGAGAGCCAGGAGATCGATAATCGCGTCACGAAGCAGCATGAGACCGTGCACACTTTTGGCTGGTACATGCGGAAAATGATCAGCGAGACGAAAGCGAAAGGCGCTACTCCGATTTTGTTTTCGCTGACCGTGCGCAATATCTGGAAGGACGGGCGGGTGGAACGTGGCTCGGGTCAATATGGCGAGTGGACACGCGAACTGGGGAAGACGGAGAACACCGCGTTTGTCGATCTGACGAATCTGGTGGCCGACCGTTATGAGCAGATGGGCGAGACCGCCGTCGCGGCGATGTTTCCGAAAGACCATACGCACACGGGTCCGGATGGGGCGGACCTGAATGCGCGTTTTGTCATTGCGGGGCTGAAGGCATTGCGGGAGAACGCCATCATTCGCAACTTTTCGGCGGCTGGCAGGGCAATTGAAATTTCGCCATCCACATTTGTTGCCTTACCGAAACTTAAGCTGCCTCCGGCTTCCGCGCGCGAGGATTTTATGCGTTGGCTCAACCTTCCCGATCCCGCCGATCCGGCTTTGCCTGATTTGTTTCTGGTGGGCGATTCGACGGTTCGCAACGGGCGCGGCGACGGCATCGACGGGTTGGGGCAGTGGGGGTGGGGCGATCCTTTAGCGGCATATTTCGATCCGGCGAAGATCAACCTGGTGAATCGCGCGGTGGGAGGCACCGGTGCCCGCACCTTCATGGCGCAGGGCTATTGGGATCACGTGGTGGCGCTGCTCAAGCCCGGCGATATTGTCATCGTGCAGTTCGGCCATAACGACAACGGCCCGATGGCTCCGCTGCACGGTGTGGGTGCGGAGACTGAGGATCGCGTGGTTGCAGGCAAGACCGAAACGATTCATACATGGGGATGGTACATGCGGAAGTATGTTGCCGACGCGCGTGCGAAGGGTGCCGTGCCTGTCATATGCACGCTGATCCCGCGCAATATCTGGGAGAACGGCAGGATTGCGCGGCAGCACGATAGCCATGCGGATTGGGCGCGGGCTGTAGCGAAGGCGGAGTCGGTTCCGCTGCTGGATCTGAATGAGTTGATTGCGCAGCGCTACGATCCTCTGGGTGAGGAAAAGGTGACTGCGTTGTTTGCCGATAAGCGCGTTCATACCAGCAAAGAAGGCGCGGAGATCAACGCGGAGATTGTTGTTTCCGCGCTGGCGAAACTGCCGAAGAATCCGGTGGCACCGTATCTGCGGCCCACGCCTGCATCTGTCTGGTAGTTTTGTATTTCTATGAAATATTTTTTCCTGAAGCTGGTTCCGCCGCGCGCCGATTTCATGCAGACGATGACTGACGCCGAGAGGCAAATTATGATTGCGCACGGCGCGTACTGGTTTGGATTTGCCGAAAAAGGCTGGGCTGTTGCGTATGGACCAGTGGCCGCTGCTGGCGGAGGATTTGGCGCCGGTTTTTGGGCGTTGCCTGAGGGTGTCGATCCGAAGCCGTTGACGGACGAAGATCCCGCGATGAAAGCGGACGTCGGATTTCGATATGAGATCTCTCCCATGCCGAAGCTGGTGATCGGGAAGACCCCGCGACCGGTCTAGCTTTTGAGTGCCGCTCCTTCCAGTCGCGGTTCGGAATGAACCCTGTATTATCAGCGAATCTTTGCTGCACTCAAAAACGCTCTGGAGCTACTTCGTTCCGATCGCCACCAGTTCTTTCAGGCTTCGGTGGTACAGGCGTCCATCGCTGTAACTTGGCGTATTGAGGCTCCAGGTTTCTCCCGATGGCCCCAGATCGTTGATCGCGAGCAGCGCTTTCTCATCGAGCACTTTGGCGCTGGCGTCCACAACATATGTGATACCGAGCATCGTCGTGAAGTAAATCTTCCCGCCGAGCGCGACCGGACTGCCCCAGAACGCCGGGATCTGCCAGCCATCGGTTTGCGAACGCGTTTCGGCGGCGACGTCATTGCCGTTGATATCTTCTGTCTTCGTGTTCACCGCGATGCCGTAGATTTTCTGATCGGGCTCACCAGGTTTGCGGATCACAGTCACCGGAACTTCGAGATATTCGACTTTGCCGGTTTCGATATTGACCCGCGCGATCGAATGCGAAGGGCCGGCCTTGCCCGCGGGCGGATGATTGTTGCGGTTGTGCGCCGTTGTGGTGAGGAAGTAGTGATAGCCGCTGACGACGATGTTGCAGTGCCACGCCGGCATGACGCGGATCACTTCGTTCGGCTTGAGCTGATTGCGTGGGGAAAGCTCACGGATCTCGCGCAGGTTCACATTCTGATGCACGATGTATTTGCCGGCGGCAGGATCCCACTGGCGATAGTCGACGTTGTGAATCAGAGATTGCTCGCGCAGCAGCTTGCCGGTCTGGCTGTCGATGACGAGATGGCTTTCTTCCGGATTCAGTTTGAACCAGTAGGCGTATTTCTGATCCCAGTGGAGAACGTAGAGCGCCTGCCAGGTGGGCGCGGCGAGAGATCCGGGATCGGCAAGCGGTTTGCCGTCGGCATCGGTATCGGCGACGAAGCGCCAGATCGTTTTGCCTTCATGGCCGGGGCGGAGGTCAACGAGTCCGAGGCCGACGGGACGTTCGGGAACGTCATGCCAGCCGCCGCGGCCGGTGAGGATTGCGGGTGCGCCGTCTTTTGTGTGACCGAGAACTGAGGTGGCGTAGGTGGTGGTGCCGTCTTCCGCGATCCATGTTGTCTTGCCGGTGAGTTTGTCGATGCCTCGCAGATAATTCCAGCCTTGTTTCTGGCCAGTGCCGGGGTCGGCGGGCTCGACGTTGATGATGGTGTTGCCGATGAGCATCGGTTCGTGCTGTTTGTTGAAAGGATACGGTTCGCCCCAGGGCTTGTATTGACGCGTCCAGATTTCTCTGCCGTTTAAATCCCAGCAGCCCATTTCACCACTGGAGTTGAAGAACCAGACGTGAGTGCCGTCGGTGATAGGCGTGGGCGAGGTGGAGTCGCTGTAGGCGTACATCATCGGGCTGGGAACGGAGCCTTCGAGTTTTACGGACCAGAGAATTTTGCCTGTTTGCGCGTCGATTGCGTGACCGAGAATCGTGGCGCTGGTTTTGGGTGCCCCCGGCTTGTACGGTTCAAAGGTCGTGAGGAAGATGCGGCTACCCCAGACTGCGATACCGCTTTGTCCGCCATTGGGGAGCGGCGCGCGCCAAAGGATGTTTTGGTTGCGGGCCACGCTCCAGGAGACAGGGGCTTTGGCATCGGGGACAATCCAGGTGCCGTCGGGACCAGCCGCCTGCGGCCAGTTTGCCAGGGCGGCTGCGGTTAGGGTGAAAAGGGCGAGCGGATAAACCGGGATTCGCATACCGATTCAATCTATCAGGAAGATACCGCAGACTGCGATCATCGATCAGTCTTCAGCTCAGCCAACGCCCGCGTGAAGCGCACTTTACCCCGGAGTCCGCGGAGGCGTATGTGTGCCTGAGAAGCTGCGGCCAGTTGCAGACCAGCGCGAACCGGTGCTGTGATGCCTCGGCTGCTGGCGAGTTGCGCGAGCATGAGAAGGTCCGGGGGCACCTGAACAGTGATCTTTCGCCCGGGTCTCATGATCGTAGTTTTACACATAAAACATTGGCATCGCTACGGTCTTGTGCCGAAATTATCAACGCTTGCGCTCGCGCGTTTTGATCGCATAAAGAGAGCGCTCGTCAACCCCACCCCCGTCAACACCAGAGCCAGCCAAAGCCCGTACCAGATACCCGTAACGCCCCACCCCAGCCGGAAACACAGCCACCATCCCACCGGCAAGCCCACGCCCCAATACGCCCCCAGATTCCAGATCATCGAAGACTTGGTGTCACCCCAGCCGCGGAGTGCGCCGATGGCTACTGTCTGCAGGCCATCGAAAACCTGAAAGCCTGCGGCGATGGCTAAGAGTGTCACCGATACGGCAATCACGTGCGCATCGGCCGTATAAATCCTGGCGATCTGGCGCGGCAGAATCAGGAAGAGGCAGGCGGTACACAACTCCATTGCGGTCCCAATGGCCATGGCAGTCCATCCGGCGCGAACAGCTGCGTCGTGATCGCCCGCGCCCAGCGCACGTCCCACTGACACCGCCGCAGCCGACCCCACACCGAGTTGCAACATATAGGTCACGGCCGCTGCGTTGAGTGCAATCGTGTGCGCGGCCAGACTGATGGGGTTGAGCATTCCCGCCATTACGGTGGCCGAATGAAAGATTCCGACTTCAAAGGCGATCGTCGCAGCGGCAGGAAAGCCGAGGCGAAGCAATCGCACGGCAGTTTTTCTGCTGGCATGAAGACCGCGGCCTACACCGGGATCATTCTTCCACGCCGCAATCGCCATGAAGCCCGCCAGGTAAACTCTCGCCACCACTGTGGAAAGCGCCGACCCGCGCACGCCCATCGCAGGTGCGCCCCAATGCCCGAAAATCAACATCCAGTTGCCGGCCACATTGACCAGGTTCGAAGAGACCAGCGCGACCGCAATCGGGCCCACGCAATGTATTCCCTGCAGGTAGCGCCGGCAGCAGGTATAGAGCATCAGCAGCGGCAGGCTCCAGATCAGAATGTTCACGAAGGCCATCGCATTGTTGCTGACGCTTGCCACCACACCGAGCCGCATGAGCAACGGAACCATCGCGAGAATGACAGCGATAGTCACCGGGGAAGCGCACAAGGCAACCACCAGCCCGGAGCCAAGCGCCCGACGGGCCCCGACCCGGTCGCCTGCTCCAAATGCCTGCGACACCAGTGTGTCGAGCCCCGATAACAGCCCCACAGCCGCGATGGCAAACGGGTAAAACAGCGCCGAACCCAGACTGGCAGCTCCGATGGAATCCGCACTGGCGGGCAGGCGGCCCACCATGATGATGTCGACAACCGACATCGCCATCCAGCCGAGTTCCGCCAATGCCAGCGGGATCGCGAGACGCAACATGGCGCGAACTTCGGTGCCGCGGAGCATTCGTCCAGTTTAGAGTGTGGCGCAGGCTTTGTTTCCGCGTCCGATCTCGCAGCAGCTTGCTATCATGAGCTTTCTAACTTGCCTACAGACCACCCGCAGGCCGCTCGCCCACGCCGAATTCGCGCTCTTGTGCTGTGCGGATGTGCCGTTGCAGGCCTATCCGCTCTTTACGCAGCCGACTCCTTCGCACAGATTCTTTTCACGCGGGTTCGGGCTGACGTAATTGATAACGTGAAGCGCTTTCCCCGTTACACATGCGTCCAGACGGTCGTCCGGTCGCAGTTTGAACTGCCGAAGACCGGCGCGAGTTGCACGAAAGCAATCGCGAATGAGGAACGTAACAGCGCTGACCGCGTGTTGCGGTGGCATGACCGCCTGCGGCTCGATGTCGCGGTGGGCGAACAATCCGAGATGTTTTCGTGGGCAGGGGCCAGCAAGTTCGAATCGGGAGACATCAGCTCGATGGTCGCGCACGGAGCCAGCGGAAGCGGCGAATTCGGATCGTTCCTCGCGAGCGTATTCGGCGGCGATGCGGAGGGGTTCCTCTATCACGGCCTGAAAGATATGCCATTCGGCAGAGTGGCCTGGTACGATTTCACGGTACCTTTGTCGAAGACTCACTACCAATACAGTGCGGGGAAGAGAGGCTACACGAAGGTTGGCTATCACGGGTCGTTTTTCGCGGACTCCGATTCCGCCGAGCTGAAGGAACTCGACCTCCAGGCCGACGAGTTTCCCGTCGCCGACGGTGTTTGCCGCGTGGCGGACAAGATTGAATACGCCCGCATCAAAATCGGAGAGAACACTTTCATGTTGCCGAGTGCCTCGTCCATGGATGTGGTTTACAGCAACTCGACGGAATCGCTGAATGAGACTTCGTTCGGAGGTTGTCGCGAATATGTGGGCGAGTCCACCATACGTTTTGATGTGGACGAGAACGGCAACGTGCCGGATGCGGAAAAGCGGCCTGAGCTCCGCCCGCTGCCGCCGAAGACTCATCTGCGTGTAAGGATCAGTCCGCCAGTGGATTCGGATAAGGCGGCGGCCGGGGACCCGATTACGGGCGTCCTCACGGCGGCGGTAAAAGAGAAGAACGAGATCATCGCGCATGCGGGCGATAAGCTGCACGGACGGATTGTCCGGTTGGAGCAGACCATGGGCACGCTGCCGCGCTGGACAGTTGCGATTTTATTTGAAACGATCGAGCGCAACGGAATCGAACAGAAGATCTCGCTGAAGCCCGATGATGATGGCGACCGTTCTCCCTCGGGTCCGGCAGGTGGCGGACGCCGGGGGATCTCACCCGTGGCGGCCAGTTCGATTACTTCAGAACGCCCGCCCGGCGGTGGGATATTTTCTTTTCAGGAATATGGAAATCTCGTGCTCGGCCCAAAGTTTGAATCCGAGTGGGAGACGCGGTAACGTTTGACCTCGGGGTCAACGGCGGCTGCGGGTGGGTGCCATGGCGAGCGAGGCGAGTTCGTCGGGTTCCATGGTGCGCCAGTGTCCGATTTTTAAGTCCCCGAACGTTACCGGCCCGATTTGGGTGCGTACCAGTTTCAACACCTTGCTCTCAACCGCTTCGATCATGCGCCGTACCTGTCGGTTCCGGCCTTCGGTAATGGCGATCTCAAGATGCGTATACTTGCCGGTATCGCGAACGCGGCGAACGGTGGCCGGCCGCGTCGGGCCGTCGCTCAACGTTACACCGCGCCGGAGTTGTTCCAGAGTTTCATCGCTGAGGAGAGTTGAGCACTTCACGAGATAAGTCTTCGCGATTTTGTGCTCGGGATTGGTGAGACGCTCGGCGAACTGGGTATCGTTCGTCATGATCAGCAATCCGCTGGTGTCGAGATCAAGGCGGCCCACGGGTGAAACGAACTGGTCAATGTCGCCCAACAGATCGTAAACAGTTGGGCGGCCTTCAGGATCTTTGAAGGTTGTAATGTAGCCGGTTGGCTTATAAAGCAGAATATAAATCTGTTTTCGCTTCGTCAGCGGCTTGCCATCCAGAAGGACGCGGTCGCGTGTGAAATCAATCCAGCGGTCCGGATCTTCCACCACTTTTCCGTTGACCTGCACCTGACCGGCATGAATCCAGCTCCGGGCCTGCGTACGCGAACCCGCGCCAGCCTTCGAAAGAACACGTTCCAGCGTTTTTTGAGTGCCGGAGTCAGTGTCGGAGGTAACCATTCCAGCCGCGCCGGCCCGCTTGCGCGCAACCGGGCCCGTCTTCTGACGCCAGGGCTTCTTGGGAATCCACTTCAATGGAGAACCACTTTAGCGACGGCTGTGTTGCCGCCCGAATCCGCAACGCGCAGAACCAGCACGTGCTCTCCGGCGGGGACGTTAGCCACATGAAGACGGAATTGTTCGGTTCGTGAATCGAGAATGCCATCCACCGGCGGAACAGGCAGCCACGCTCCGGCATCGAGTGACCACTCCGCGCGCCGCAGTGTCGAGGCAGTGTCCTGGGCCTCGAACGCAATGTCTGCCGCTGTGCCAGTTCGGGCGGAGGACTGGATGCGAATCGCAGGCGGCGTATTATCGACCAGTACCGGCGCGCTCACCAGTTCCACTTCCTTTGCTGAGCCGGCGGGATTCGCCTCGCGATCCGACGCGGTGACTTTGAAATAGTAGCGGCCGTCGGCGAGCGAATCGCCGTCGATCGCGATTGAGTTCTCGTGCAGATCGTGCCGCAGAACTTTCCACTGGTCTTCGCCTTCGCCCCGAAGTGCAACCTCGAAAACGAGCTTATCGGAATCAGGATCGTCGGCAAGCCAGGAGATCAGAAGCTGCTGGATGACGGCGCGGGACATCGTCTGTGTCGGAGTGCCGGTGGATGAGGTTGGCCCCGCATCGCCCGTGTCCGTTACGGAAATGCTGTATGAGGAACTTGCCGGTGCGTTGGCCGCAGTTGTCTTCGTTGGCGTGGCCGGTGGCGCCTGCTGCGCGACAGTTATCGCATGGATGATCGGCGGATTATTTTGCGGCAGATACGCACTCGAAATATTGTCCAGATGTGCATTGAGTTTTGTGAAGCCGGCTTTGAACTGAAGATAGCGGGCATTCGGGCTGGGAATGATGGACCCGGACGCATCGGTCAGGGCGGGCGACCAGTCGCTCCACGAATTGTCCGGTCGCAGGCTGTTGCCGGAACGCGTCTGGACTGTAACACCGTCGCCCTGCCATTGCACGCGCCCCCAACGCGAGATGCTGCTGGCATCGAAAACCGGTGACTCGAACGAGCCCTTTGTGCCCGCCGCGCCCAGCTTGTAGAGCTTGCCACTGTTCGCCGTGGCCACCAGGAGTGCATCGTTCACTCTGAGCAACCGCACTGCCTCCGCATCGTTCGTCTGGGCGACCAGTGTAAGTTTGCGGTCGGCGGTCAACTGGTAGATACGCGCATTGACGTCTGTGGCAAAGTAGAGCCGGCCATCGCTCTGGGGCAGAATGTCATAGACATTCTCTTCTTTTGAACTCCACAGAGTGTCTACCGTGTTGTCGGGATTGATGCGGTAGATGGCGCTCTTTTCCACTCCCGCCAGTTCCGTGGTCGCCGCCGGCGCTGGCGCTTGCAAGGCTGCCTGGGGCTGTGCCGGGGGTTTCGCCTCGGTTGGAGCCGGCTTGATGTCGCCGCCAGCCTGCGCCGTCACTGTCACCGTGGTGGAGATGGTGGGTGTAGCGTCCTGCTGGGTAGTTTGATTCTGCTGGGTTGCCTGGATTTTCTTCGCGAGCGCACCGCCCAGCCCCGCGACATAAACCGAGCCGTCAGCCGCAGTAGCGAGAGCACGCACCTCCGGCAATGTGGAATCGTAAAGCGCGAAGGCTTTGTCCTTCGCTGTGATTCGGTACAGAATTCCGTTGGGTTCAGTGCCCGCGAGCAAACGTCCCTGCGGATCGAGCATCAGGCCAGTCACGTTCCCCTGGCCGGTTTCGTAGTAAACCTCGCCCTGGCCCGGAGCTGTGATCCGATAAACCAGGCCGGCATCGCCGGTACCGGCATAAAGCGTTCCGTCGGCTGCAAGCGCGAGTGACCAGATGTAGCGCGCCTTCGGGTCGTAGTATTCGGTGGCCTGGCCCCCGCGGATGCGATAGATCTTGCCGTTTGGCGAACTGGCAGCGTAGATGTCGCCCTGCGCGTTTGCCGCCAGAGCGAAAACTTCGGGCCGGTCAGCTGTCCAGACCAGAGTCGCGGCACCCTTCGCGTCGATTCGATAGACGCGGCCGCGATGCCCGGTGGCTGCCAGGAGATCTCCGCCGGGAGCGCTGATCACACTCCAGATCACGGGCTGTCCGGAATTGAACAATGTGTCCAGCTGCGGCGCGGGAGTGAGACGGCCATCGCGGGAAAGCGCCACGCCGTCCATCTTGCCCGCGATGAAATCCGTGAAACTCGACATTTCCCAGAAAGCCGGTGATGATGCCACTGCCGCGCCGCAACTCAGAGCGGCCGCGACCCATAACCGCGACCCACGCGTCACCAAAGCACGCATCATTCCTTCACCTCAATCTGAATCGTCTTCGAGCCTGACACCATATTTCCGCCCGCGTCCATCACAAGCTCCGTCATCTTCGCATTCTTACTTTGGGTGATCGACGCCGTGCCTCCGATGACCAATGCCAGCGACGGCGGCGGGCTGTCCATTTCTTCGCCCTGCACCGCGTAGGATGGCTCGGCACGCCACACACGAACGTAAGCTTTATCGCCTGGACGGATATGGTTTACGGCTGAAATCAGCTGGTCGGCTGAGATCGGCGTATCCGAAATGGTCTGCCTCATATCGGCAAGCGAAGCCTGCGACCCGTCGCAGACCGTGAAATAGAGCGTGCCGGGCGCAGCGCCGCTCGGGATTGTGTAAGACGCAGTGCGGGCGATCTCGGCGCCATCTTCGCCGTCGAGCAGCGCAGTGACGTCAATCGTATCGCCTGGCTTGGCTTCGCGTTTGGACGAGTAAACCTGCCCGATCGTCAATGCCTGTTTGCGGGCGGACGCCTCAAGGTGGAGGGAAATGCGTTTCAGCTTGAGGTTATCGAAGCCGCCCTGCATTACATAAGAGAGCGTGGTGGCTGCGTTCAATGCCGCACTGGTGGCTGCGCCGCCTTCCGTGGCATAGATATTCCGGAGTTGCACGGCATCACTGCGATTTTCAAATTCGATAGAGCCCTGCATTCCAACACTCAGAACTCCAGTGGAGCGCGCGGTGGAATCGAGAGCCGAGAATACGGCCATTTGGAGGAGGTATGGTGACAGCAGGCGGTCATTCACGATCTGCATATGGTATTCGCCGATTTGCGTCGTTTCCTGCGTAACGGTGATATCGAGCGGGGTCATGGCGGCCCGCGCGCCGAGCTTACCCGTGACCGCAGTATCGCGATCCTGCGAGATAACGCCCATCAGTTCACGCGCTGACGAAATCTTGAACGAAGTGTTGACGTTGGCAAGCAGTGTCATGACTTCCGATCGCGTAAACGGCAGATCCGTAGTGCCGATCGAGAGAAAGCGATGGCCGAACGCATAGACGTTGTTGCCGTCAATCGCAGTTAATGTGCCGTCCGCGCCGATGCTCATGTCGCCAATCATCAATTCCACGCTGATCATGGAACCGGGCTGGAGTTTCGAGGGGTCGCCCATGCGGTCAATGGGAGCGCCACCGATCGAGATCCCCTGTCGGGGTTCGAGTCCCAGCGTCCGCAGTTGCGGGGCGAATTGCTCGATTGCTGTCGATGTGAAGCCGCTGAAGGAAACGGGAGTGGCGACGTTGGTCATGCGGGCATCGCCGAATCCTGCCGTTGCAGGCCTGAGATCGGCCAACCGCAGAGGAGCCGGCACGGAGGGCAGGGAATTGACCCGCAGCATTTCTTCGATCGGACGAATTCCCGCAATGGGGTCTTTCGAGTACGGAAATGCGAGCGCGACCGCTCCGATGAGTTTGCCGTCGATATAGACCGGACTGCCGCTCATCCCCTGCAGGACGCCGGTATGTTCGAGCGGCCCGCCGCTGAGTCGGCCTAAGATCAGTGATTGTTTGGGGCCGGTGTTTTCGAGAATCCCGAGGATTTCGACATCGAAGTCCTCGACCTTATCGCCCGAAAATACTGTCTTTCCGACGCCATGCATGCCGGCGTGGATATCCGCAATCGGCATGACGGAAATCGCCGCCGACACAGGAATAGCAGCCAGAAGACAGGAGATCAGGCAGCGGGGGACCAACACTACTTCAGTGTAGTCTGCTCCCTAACCGTTATTAGCGCGTCCGTTGACCGCGGGCCGCCACCTGATGACGGATGGGCGCGGGCTGGGCAACGGACGCCGCCGCTACCAAAACCGCCGCGGTACCGATCAGTTCATCCATTTCATAGCCCGGCATTTGCTCTGCTTCCGTTGTAAACGTGAGCGAATCAGCAATGCAATCGAAATCGACACCGATCAGATCTCCGGCGTGGATCTGATCCGAGGCGATCAGATTTGAAATCGGATGGACCAGGCTGCGCTCGATTGCCCGTTTCAAATGGCGCGCGCCGTATTTGAGGTCCGTACCTTCATTCAGCAGGAACTTACGTGCGGACTCCGTCACGTTCATCACGAAGGGCACCGAGCCCGGAGCGCGGATGATTCTCTGTTGCAGTTGCGCCAGCTCAAGACCCAGGATCTTCTGGAGTTGCTCCGTGCCCAAAGGACGAAACACAACAACCTTGTCGATCCGGTTCATGAATTCCGGGGTGAATTTCCGGCGGGCTGCTTCCACGCCGACGCGCGAAAGTTTCCCCGTCATCTCCTCGCTGACATCGCCCAGATCGGCGGTCTGTTCCAGCGTGGAAGTTGCGAAGCCAAGATGCGGCCGCAACAGGTTATTCATTTCCGCCGCGCCCAGGTTGCTGGTCATGAAGATCAGCGATTGCGAAAAGTCGACCTTGCGGTTGTCGCCCAGGGTGAGCGTTCCCTTGTCCAGAATGCCGAGCAGCAGATTCCAAAGCGCATCGCTGGCTTTTTCGATTTCATCGAAGAGGACGAAACTGACTTTCATGGTCTCGTGATGATATTGGTTCAGCGCCTCCTGGCAGAGGATTGCGTGGGTTTCACGATGTCCCAGGTAGCCTGGAGGCGAGCCGATGAGTTTTGCGATCTCATGGCTGTGTTGAAATTCGGCGCAGTCGATTTTGATGACCGCGCGGGCGTCGCCAAGAAGAGATTCCGCCGTGGCTTCCACGAGCCTGGTCTTGCCGGTGCCGGTGGGGCCGAGGAACAACAGGTTCCCGATCGGGCGTCCCGGGCTGCTCATGCCGGAAAGATAGGTTTGATAAATGCCGACGATCTGGTTAATGGCTTCGTCCTGACCCACGATTCGGTTCGTCAGATCAGAATGCAACTTCAGTGCTTCGTGCCCCGTTTGACTCGGATCAAGTTTTCTATTCAGGCGGCCCATACCAGACTCTCCTCTGATTCCTTATCGCCCCATTCGGCGGCGATTCGATCATTAGTATGCAAGTGGCCTGCCAATGACATTTGTCGATGATTAAAGATCCTTGACCTTGAATTTACTGTGCTTTACGTGGTGGTCTGGTCGGCTTTACATCCACGCGGCTGACCGTCGTTCGTCGCGGCATTTTCAGCAACATGACCACAGCGTCCGCTATATCTTCCGGGGCGACTTTCCAGTCGGGGCGGGGGCCGCTCGGAGGGCCGTTGAAGTCAGTATCGGTACTGCCTGGCATCACTTCGGAGACTCTCACGCCGTCATAGCGATGATCGAGCATGGTGGCATCGGAAAGCCCGTTCAAACCGGCTTTGGAAGCGTTATACCCCGCGCCTCCCGCAAAGGCACCGGTCGAGGAAAGAGAACTGATGTTCACAATATCGCCGCCTCCGCGCTGTTTCAGGATCGGCAGAACTTCATGCGAACAGTAGTAAGCGGCCGAGAGATTGACCGCCAACATCCGGTCCCAGTCGGCTGGCTCGAGTTCCATGACTGACCGATAGGTACGGATTGCGGCATTATTTACCAGAATGTCGATCCCTCCAAAAACCCGTAGTACTTCGCCCATCAAAACGCGAACTTCGTCCAGTTTCGAGACATCCGCAGCTATTCCGATGACGTCTCCTTTCGACGCCAGACCCGCGACAGCTGCATCGACGGAGTCCTGGTGGAGTGAGCAGATCGCGACGCGAACTCCTTCGTCGAGCAGGTGTGAGGCGATGGCGTAACCGATGCCTCTGGCGCCGCCCGTTATAACTGCAATTTTGCCGGAAATTATTTCTTGTGCCATATGTTCCCTTGAACTCGACAGTATGGTAACTCTGCCGTACCATGGAGATAGAATGCACGACGGCAGCGCGCCGCTTTGGCGCCAAACACTGGATCGCCATCATACATCGGTGGCCGATGAGCTCGGCGCGCAATGGGATGCCGAGATCGCGTCAAGCATCGCGCAGGCTGTTTCCGACGCCGTCTCCGAAGAACGCGATAGAGCCGAGTCCCAACTGGAAAACGCCCTAGCCGACGAGCGCACTCACACGACTACTTCAGTTACGGAGCAGACTCTCCGGCGGGTTTCCGAATCGCTCAATCAGACACTGCGCCGAATACGGCAAACGTCGGCGGAACACGAAACCTTACAATTGCTGCTCGAAGAAAGCGCTGCTTATTCCGGGAGCGCGGTGGTGGTCCTGATTGAAAACCACCAGGGAACCATCGCTGCCTGGCGCGGGATGACGCTCCGGGATGAAGAAGAAGCGGCTCCGATCGATCTGCACGAAGCCGCGGCGCTGGCTTCGTGTGCGGAAACTCGTGATCCGCTTGTCGCTCTTTCGGCACCTGGCGAGATTTCGGCAGTGTTGGCAACCGCGATCGGTAAAGGCGGCGAGAAAGTCTATCTTTTCCCCGTTACGGTGCGTCAAATAACTGTAGCGTTGATGGCCGCGAGCGGTGAGGTGATTCCTGCTCCGATTGAGTTGCTTTGCGAGGCTGCCGGGATGAAACTGGAGGCGCTTGAAGAACGCGCGCCGGAGCCAGTGGCGAGGCAAACCGAACCGCTCGTGCAAATTGCCGGGACGCCGAACGGACGCGTGAACACGTGGTCGAATCTGACGCCCGAGGAGCAGGCGCTTCATTTGAAAGCACAGCGAACTGCGAAGGTTCGCGTCGCGCAGATGCGTATCAGTGAACCTGAGGCTCTGCGGCGCGGGGTGCAGGCCCATGACATTTATGGAGCGTTGCGGACATCGATAGACGCAGCGCGGCGGGAGTATCACCAGACGCATATGTCGCAGACGCCGACGATGGTGGATTATCTTCATCTGGAAATCATCCGAAGTCTGGCGCACGACGACAGCCGGTTATTGGGAGGGAATTATCCAGGCCCGATTGCGTAATTCGTCCATTCTCATTGTTCTCGCGGCGATCACTGCCAGCGCGGTGACGGCGGCGGTCGATCCCGGTGTGGCCAGGCTCGGCCAGGCACTGACCGCATACGAGAAGAAGGACTTCTTCGCCACCGTTCATTTGCTCAGTGCGCCAGGGCAACCGGCGAAGCTGCGGGACTATGTCGCTTACTACCTGGCGAATGCCGAACTGGTGACCAACAACGGCAACGATGCCGTGCGCGATCTGGCGAAATACGAGAGCAATCCCGTAGCGGACTCTCCCTTGGCGGGACGGCTTGGGCTGTTGTACGCCAAGGCCCTGATGGGGCAGACCGGCGCGACTCCGGCAAATGCCGCGAAGGCAAGGCAGATGCTCGAAAACGAATCGACCATTCTTCCGCAGCCCGATGGCGACTTTGCGCTGGCGCAGGCCTTCGAGGCGACCGGGTTCCCTCGCCAGGCCGCTGTCTACTTTCAGCGCGTCTACTATCTGTATCCGGCGAACGATCTGGCGGAGCGGGCGAAAGCCGCGGCAGAGAAGCTGCGCCCTTCGCTCGGAACGGAATATCCGCAGGCTCCGGCGAGACAGCAGCTGGATCGTCCCAAGGCGTGGCTGGCGGCCAAACAATATGTGAAGGCACGTCAGGAATATGCGGTGCTGGCCGAGAATCTGACTGGCGCGGATCGCGATGAAGCCCAGGCCGGCGTTGGCGCGGC
>Ga0206991_10097_pt1 | contig 25671 bp, 19 predicted proteins | sample Alteio_BWMinCont_9_FD_153286 | JGI IMG/M metagenome (GOLD analysis project Ga0206991, IMG submission 153286) | Enriched cells from forest soil in Barre Woods Harvard Forest LTER site, Petersham, Massachusetts, United States -... | ecosystem: Environmental > Terrestrial > Soil > Temperate forest >...
AAGCAGTTTGGGCGTCGCGCATGGCGCGTGCGGCGCTGCTTTCGCTCCCATTGATAGGCTTCTGGTGTTTGGAATTCAGCCACGCGCCTATGGCCGTGCATCAATTCCGAATTTTGCTCACGCTTGGCGCCGTTCTGCCGCTTGGTTTTCTGGCTTTCCTGCGCCAGGAATTGATGGACCGCGAACGTCTCCGGCTGCTGCGCGCCTCGCAGGATTCCATCGATAATCTGAAGCGGCTGCAAACGCAATTTGTGCAATCCGAAAAATTGGCATCGATCGGGCAGCTCGTCGGCGGCGCCGCGCACGAAATCAACAATCCGCTTACCGCCATCCTGGGATATTCCGAATTGCTTGCGGACGATCCCACCGTCGGCGAAAAAACGCGGGGCCTGGCCGAAAAAATTCGCGAACAAGCGCGGCGCACCAAGACGCTGGTCAACAATTTGCTCAGCTTCGCGCGCCAGGTGCCCAGCGAACAGCGCTCTCCACTCGATATCAACACCATCGTGAACACTTCCGCGCAGTTTCGCCGCTTCGATCTTCGCGGCAAGAACATTCGCATCGAAGTGCAAACCGGCGTGGGCATCCCGGAAGTTCGCGGGGACATGAATCAATTGCTCCAGGTTTTCTCCAACATTATTAACAACGCCGTGTACGCCATGCAGGAAGCCGGCGGCGGCACTCTCACCGTTCGCACATTGTTTGAAAAAGGCAATGTGGTCATACTTTTTTCTGACACCGGCCCCGGCATGCGCGATCCGTTGCTTGTGTTTGATCCGTTTTATACGACCAAGCCGGTTGGAAAGGGCACCGGGCTGGGCCTGAGCATTTGTTACGGCCTGATCCAGGATCAGGGCGGACAAATCTCCTGTTACAACAGGCCCGAGGGCGGCGCGACGTTCCGGATTGAGTTTCCAGCCGTCCCTGTTGCGTTCCCGTTCTCTCCCCGCAGCGTCGTCTCGCCGCCTCGCAGTAACCCCGCAAAGCTTGCCTGACCGCCCGCGTTTGAATTTCTATATCTTGAAAATCATATCCATCATACGGACGGAATTTGAGGAGGTCTGGGCTTAAGCCCAGACATTGAGCTTGCGCATGAGCGGGCTTTGGCCCCTGAAGCTTCAGGGCCTAAAGGCCTTGCTTGTGCGTCACAAGTCGTCCGACCTAAAGGTCGGACCTCCTTAACAACACTTAGCAGCAACTTCAAATTCGATTGTGGGAGACAATCTGAAAATTAGAAAGTACCGCCTTGATTGTGCGAGCGCAGAATGGCCCAACTTTCGGCTATAATCCCCTGCCATGCCGCGATCTTCTTCGGCCGCGCCGCAGCCGGCCCCCGCATTCGAGCCACCACGCTCCATAGCGATTGAAGGCCCAATCCGCGTGGGCAAATCCACGCTGGCCAGAGTCCTTGCGGATCGCATGCATGCGAGGCGCGTGTTTGATTCAGAGGACAACCCTTTCCTCGCCGACTTCTACAAGGAAAAACCAGGCTCTGCTTTCCGTGCGCAGTTATATTTCCTGGTCGAGCGGCATCAGCGCATGCTGGAAGCCCAGCAAACCGACGCGGCGCCGCTGGTCTCCGATTTTTTATTTGAAAAGGACAAGATTTTCGCTTACATCAACCTCGACAACGAAGAGTTGAAGCTCTACGAGCGTTATTTTGGAATGTTCGCGGCGGCCCTGAAGCCGCCAGATCTGGTGATCTATCTGCAGGCCACTCCCGAAGTCCTACGCGAGCGTATCGCCAGGAAAAAATCCCCCGCCGAAAAACAGATTTCTCGCGCTTACCTCGAGGAAGTCGTCCGCGCTTATGAGCATTTTTTCTTCCGTTACTCCGCGTCGGACCTGCTGGTCATCAACACTTCGGAAATTGATTTCGTTGAGCGCAACGCCGACCTCCAGCAACTCCTGCGCCGGCTGCAAGAGCCGGTCACGGGCACGCAATATTTCCTTCCGTTGGGTGCAGCTGAGTAGGTTGATTGCCCGAACTGTCGGTTAGGTAACTACGTTCGGTTGCGGCTGCGTCAAGCCTGTCCGTTGCGAGGACGAAAGTGTTTTCGGACTGGCCTTCCTCTGACGTTGGAAGTGATTGGTCGTCTCTGCCTTCTGACGGAGAAGACAGCAAGGAACAAAAGAGGAGCGTTCTGGCCTCGCCATGCAGGCATAATAAAGGGCCTTCGCTACTTCAAATCATTGCGGTACACAACGCCGCCCTTCATCACAAATTTCACGCGTTCCATTTCAGTGATGTCCTCGAGCGGGTTTCCAGAAACGGCTGTCAGGTCCGCGAACCTTCCTTTTTCGACATACCCGATTTGCTTACCCAAATCATAGTTCAAAGTCGCGGCGGCGTCGCTCGTGGCCATCCGCAGCGCCTGGGCGGGTGACATTCCCCACTTCACATAGATCGCGAATTGGTAGGCCTGCACGCCGTGCCCAACGGTGTACGCCCCGCTCCCAAATGTCTCGGTAACACCCGCCGCCACGAGCCTCTTGAAACTCAGCTCTGTGAGCCGGAAGCGGGATGTTTTCCCTCCACTTACTTTCATATCGGCATCGTCGAGAGGCCCCGCCAGGTCCCACATCGTTTGATTCACAGGACGAAGCGTTCCGTCTGAAAGAGGCACTTTGAAGAGTCGAATTGTCTCGTCATCCAGTCCCGGCGCGCCGGTAACTCCGACGATCACATGAATGGGGAGATCAACGCCTGCCGCGAGGCAATTGCGTAATCCTTCGCCGCCATATGCGTGGCAGGCCACTTTCAATCCTCGCTTGTGCGCCTCGTCGACGATCGCCTGGTTTTCCTCCAGCGTTATCGACGGCACGGTGATCATTTTTCCGTCCGGCATGAACGCGCCAGCGCCGGATGGCACCGGGTATCCGCTTCCTTCGTAGTCTTCCGTGTCGTAAATCTTGATCCAGTCCGTGCCATAATGCGAATGTTCGCGCACGGCCGCGCGAGCCAGCCACGGCGAATTGACGTTCTGCGAGTTCTGCCAGACCGGCATGCCGGGGACGAAGCCAAACGCGCCTACTTCCGACGGCGCTGCATAGTAGGTGGCGCCTCTAGGTGTGAGCCCCGGGCCTGTAACCTGCAATCTTGGTCCGACGATCGTTCCTTTATTGATGGCATCCCGCAATTCAACAGTGGCATAGGTGAAGGGTGAATTCATGTCCTGAAGCGTTGTAAATCCGGCAAATAAATCCGCCAGCGCGTAATGCTGTCCCGCAAGCAGCGCGCGCGCGTCGTTGGGTTCCTGGTTCTGCATCAGGTGCACGTGCCGGTCGATCAATCCGGGCAGCACAGTCGCCGCGCTCAGGTCGATCACGCGTGCGCCCGCGGGAATCTTCACGCGGTCCGCCGGACCAACGTCCGTGATGCGCTCGCCTTGAATCACGATCACCTGGTTCGCGAGGTTTGTTCCGGTGCGCGGATCAAACAGGCGCCCCGCGCGAATGGCGACGCCCTCCGGCGGAGGAGGCTGCATGGTCATGCGCGCAGCGTCGAATGGCGGCGCTTCAGGCCGGGTTTGCGCCGACGCAGAAAAATAATTTCCCGCCAGAAAAACAATCGCCGCGAACGCAGCAGCGGATTTACACCAAGATTTACAGGCCATCGCAATCCTCCGAAGTGTTCGATCGTTTGAATGGGAATTCAGGCAAGGCATATTTCTACACCCTTGCGCGCGGGTTTCAAACCAAAAATCCTCGCTCGATGAAATCTCGGGTCGGGGTGCTTTTTTGTCGCAATGTCTTGCAAGTCCCTGGTCGCTAACCTCCGGCATCCAGTATTCTGTTCTCTGTGGATCGCGCAAACATTGTCATTATCGGCGGGGGCGTGGTGGGTTGCGCCGTGGCGCGCGCGGTTTCGCAGCGCTGGAGCGACGTGTTTCTCGTGGAGCAAATGCCCAAGCTCGGCATGGGCGCGAGCACGCGGAACAGCGGCGTGATCCATTCGGGCATCTACTATCCGCCCGGCTCGCTCAAAGCTCGCTTGTGCGTCGCGGGTAATCGGATGCTGACCGAATTCTGTGCCGCGCACCACGTGCCACACCGGAATTGCGGCAAGTTGGTAGTGGGTCATGCCGCGACGCAGGAAACGGCCCTCGAACATCTGGCCGAAAATGGCCGCGCCAACGGCGTCGAAGGTTTGCGCATCGTGGACCGCGCCGCGGTGCGCGCCCGCGAACCTCACATCGAAGCGGCCTTCGCGCTCGAAGTTCCCTCGACAGGCATCGTCTCCGCCGAAGACCTCATAAAAACGCTCGCGCGCATGGCCACAGATCAGGGCGCGAGCCTGTTGACGCGCACGCGCGTCGTGCGGCTCGAACCGCGCTCGGATTCCGTGGCCGTAACACTCGTCGAGGGCGATGCCGGCGAAGGCGGAGAACCCACGGAGGAAACGATCGAAGCGCGCTGCGTGATCAATTGCGCGGGCCTCTACGCGGATGAAATCGCCGCGATGCTTGGAAACCACGGTTATCGCATCTATCCCGTTCGAGGAGAATACTGCGAACTGGTGCGCGCCAAATCGCACCTCATCAATAATCTGGTCTACCCGCTTCCCCACGCAGACGGCCTGAGCCTCGGCGTTCATTTGACGCGCACGCTTTGGGGCACAGTGCTCGTCGGCCCTACGGCGGATTATGTTGCGGAGAAGAACGACTACGAGCGAAATCGCCTACCCATCGAGGAATTTGTGCGCCGTGCGAAATCCATGCTGCCGGAAATCGAAGCCGCCGATTTGCAGCTCGCCTACTCGGGAATCCGGGCCAAGCTCGTGCCGCCCGGCCATGCAGGGATTGCGGATTTTGTGATTACGCGTGACGCAAATGTCCCGCGCGCCATCCAAATGATCGGCATCGAATCGCCCGGCCTGACATCAAGTTTGGCAATTGCCGAGCAAGTTGTATCGCTGGCAGGGGAAATCCTAGCTTAGAAGAAAGTAGCACGCATTTGCATAAGTATTGTGTCTTGTCATTCTGAGCGAAGCGAAGAATCTCTCCTTCTTTTTTCGCGTTTAAATCGAAGAGAGATTCTTCGCTTCGCTCAGAATGACAATAATTGATGCAGGGGAAGTTCAGGCCTTTGCCACATCCATATCCGTCTTCACCATGAAGTGATACAACCACATCAACAGCGCAGTGCCGATCCCGATTCCGGAAATGGCCCACCAAACATGCGAGGGGCGCTGCACAACCTCGCCGAAGTGATGCATCAACCGGCCGCCCAGCCAGCCTCCAACGAGCGATCCGATGCCAATCGGCATGAACGCGAAACCCATATAGGTCCCCTGTTGCCCCGGCGGGGCCAGGCGCGAGACGTATTCGTAATAGCGCGGCGAAAGGACTACTTCGCCAAGCGCGATTACGAAAATGGTCAGCACTACGGCCCACACGCTTGGGTGCCACGCGACAACAAGCCAGCCAAGCGCGGAGATCAACGTCCCGAGCGTAATGGCCTGGAAAGCGGGAATTTTTTGCGTCAGGTAGGTCACCAGAAATTGCAGGCAAATGACAGTTACCGGGCCCGTGACGAGGAGTAATTCCACGTCCGCTTGCGAATCAATATAGCCGTGAATATAAATCGGCAAAACAATGTAGAGCTGCCAGTACACAATCCAGTAGCCGGAAAAAATCAGAAGGAAGATCATGAAGCGCGGATTCGTCATTACCGTAAATAAATTTCGTCCCGTTTCGACGAGGCTTACAGTCTGGACTTCGCCGGAGCGCCGCGGCTCTTTAAAAAACAAGAGTATGGCGAAAAACATCAGCAGGACGCTCAGCGCTGAAACGCGGAATACGTTTTCGACGCCGAGGTGCCGGTGCGCCCACGACGCGATGTACGGTCCGGCGGCTCCACCAATGTTCACGAGCGTGTAGTAGATCGAGTATCCAATTGATCGGACATTATCGCGCGACGCGCGGGCAGTGGTCCCCACGACGCTCGGTTTAACCATGGAGATACCAAGTGCCGGAAGAATCAGAACAAATGCCAGGAGGCCCATGAGCGGAACAGCGCTCCGCACAGGCGCCATCCAGGCAGTGCCAAGCGAACCTAGCAGGAAATACGCGCACGCCAGAATCAAGTACGCCGATGAAAGCGCGCGCCGGAAACCGAGGCGATCCGCCACCGCCCCTCCCAGAATCGCCAGAAACCAGACCATTCCTCCGAACAGGCCGGCGAGCGAGCCGGTTTGCTCAATGGGAATATTCAGCGATTCGTGCAGGTAGTTGGCCAGCGAGGAAAACGCGCCGTAGTAGGCAAGCCGCTCGAAAATTTCGCTGATGTTCGCAACCCAAAAAGCGGGCTCGAACCCCTCGCGAATTTCCTTGAAGCGTTGACTGATGGACAAACGCGACTCCTGTCCCACCGGGCGCGCATGGCGGTGTACCCGGCTCGGGCGCGATTGTAACGGAAGAGTCGTGGACGCGCCAGATTTCGATGCGGCAGGTGGGGTTACTCCGCAATTATCCGGGTCTTGAGAATCGACGCAACATAGCGATCACCGCTATTACGTTGAAGAGAACGAATCCCGCAATGTCCGAAGCAATGGGACCCGTAGGAAGTTGGGGCGGAGTTTCAAAATTGGCTCGCATCGCGAGACCCATTGCGTACACCACGACAAACAGGAAAATGCATCCATACCAGGCAAAGAACGTTTCAAAATAGGCGAACGTTTCCGCGCGGCGCTCGGGGGCCAGCCAGTATTCTTTGTTTGGGAGGTTGAGCCGGGCGTCAGGCTTGTTTGCGATCTGGTTCGACACCCAGAATTCAATCGCCAGCGCCGGCAGCAATACGACGCCATACATCAACATGAATTGCGTCTTCGTCATCCAGCCGTTCGGAATTCCGGAAGCCCCAAAGTGCGACGCCAGGCGACCTGGCAGCAACGGAAAATCGTGGACACACTGCGCGATCGTCGCCAAAACAATGGCGAAAAATATGCCTCTAGGGATGCGTGCGTCGGACATTTGTGTCCTCTACAAAAAGATTACAAGGCGGAATCGGCAGGCGCAACAGAACTTGTGCGGAAGCGTAAAGCAAGGGCATCGCGACTCAGTCTCGTCGTTGAAGGAACAAAAGGCTGCCCGCCCAAAAGACGGGCGTCCTCTACAAAACCAACTGCTACTATTTGCTGCGGTTTTGTAGAGGCCTCTCCGCACCGCGTTCTTCGGGGCGGAGAGGGCACGGCTCCTTTCAATTTGCCCCATTTCCCGCGACGGAACTGGTTGGCCTATACCGGCCGCTTGTGTAATGCTATAGCGCTTCGCTACGGGATGGATCGTGGCAGGGTAACCCGCGAATGCATTGAGTAAGTTTGAGCCGTTTCCAATGACTGAAAAACAACTTCCAGGATTTCGCCGATGGTGACGCTTCGTTCAATCAAGGAGGCGAGGGACCGCATTCGGGACTCGATCGTAGTCACGCCCTTCGTGCACTCCGAAAAATTCTCGCACCAAACAGGAAATTCGGTTTTCCTGAAGCTTGAAAATTTGCAGATGACGGGCGCGTTCAAGGAACGCGGCGCGCTAAACAAGATTCTCCTGCTCTCGGAGGAAGAGCGCCGGCGCGGCGTGATCGCGGCCTCGGCGGGCAATCATGCGCAGGCTGTGGCGTATCACGCGACCAAGCGCGGGATCAAGGCCCAGATTTGCATGCCGCTGACGACGCCGCTCGTGAAAGTGTCCGCCACGCGCGGCTATGGCGCGGAAGTAATTCTGGCAGGAATAAATTACGAGGAAGCGTGCGAGGAAGCCGTTCGCCGCTGCAAGCAGTTCGGCCTGACGTTCATTCATCCCTTTGACGATGAAGCCGTGATCGCCGGCCAGGGGACGCTCGGCCTCGAAATGCTCGAGCAGCACGGCGACCTTGACGCTCTGATCATTCCAGTTGGCGGCGGAGGTTTGATTTCGGGCGTGGCCTGCGCGGTAAAGGAAACCAATCCCAAAATTAAGGTCATCGGCGTGCAATCCGCGCGGCTCGCTTCGATGAAGGCGGCGCTCGAAAAAAATCAGCTCGTCACTCTGCCCGCGAACAAAACCATCGCGGATGGAATCGCGGTGCGCTCGGCGGGCACGCTCACGTTTCCATTGGTTCAAAAATACGTGGATGAAGTCGTGACCGTGGATGAGGAAGAAATCGCCAGCGCAATTCTTCAGTTGCTCGAAAAAGAAAAGATGCTGGCGGAGGGCGCCGGCGCGGCCGCGACTGCGGCGCTCCTGAACAAGAAAACTCCGAACCATGGAAAGAAGCTCGGAGTTTTGGTGAGCGCGGGAAATATCGACGTCTCTCTGCTTTCTCTGATCATCCGACGAGGGCTGGTCAAGGATGGGCGCCTCGTCCGTTTGCGAATCCATTTGCCGGACCGTCCAGGCGCGTTGCAGGAACTTGCCGGCGTGATCGCCAACCAGAAAGCCAACATCGTCGAAACGATGTACGATCGTGCCTACTATGGCGTGGTTCTAGGCGATGCCGCCATCGACATCACTATGGAAACGCGCGGGCCGGAGCACGTTGCGGAACTGACTGCCGCACTCGAAGCTTCGGGCTACATTTTCGAGCGCGTACAATGAGAATTTGGAGTGTCGCGAAGAGTTCTGGTGGCGCAGGCTTCAGCCTGTGGGGTTTGGTCCATGCAAGTACAAAACCCCACAGGCTGAAGCCTGCGCCACAAAGCTTGGGCACTTTGCTGATGCATGTTGCCCCGATCAGATTTGAAGTCAGCAATGAGGATTGAAATCTCAATGAATCCCAACCCTCTCTCCTACTTACACGAACAACTCGCAGACCTCGACGCCAAAGGCTTGCATTTCCGCTTGCGGGTTCTCGAAGGCGAGCAAAAGCCCATCGCTCATTTCGATGGAAAAGACGTCATCAATCTCAGCTCAAACAATTATCTAGGCTTGACCACGCACAAAACGCTCCGCCGCGCCGCCATCGAAGCGATCCGCACGCACGGCGTCGGCGCGGGAGCGGTCCGCACCATCGCTGGCACCATGGATCTGCACATGGCCCTCGAACAGCAGATCGCCAAATTCAAACGGACGGAAGCATCCGTGGTGTTTCAGTCCGGCTTCACGGCAAACGCGGGAACTGTCGCGGCGATTCTCGGCAAGGACGATTTAATTCTTTCCGATGAATTGAATCACGCTTCCATCATCGATGGTTGCCGCCTTTCGCGCGCCACAATCAAAGTGTTCAAGCACAAGGATGTTGCCGATTGCGAGCGCCTCTGTAAGGAAACCGAAAATTGGCCCGGCCACAAACTTCTGATCACGGATGGCGTCTTCTCGATGGACGGTGACATCGCTCCGCTTGCGGAATTGTGCGGCCTCGCCGAAAAATTCAATTGCATCATGATGGTGGATGACGCGCATTCTTCCGGCGTGCTGGGCCTCGGCGGCCGCGGCACGGTGGACCATCTCGGGTGCCACGGCCGCGTTCACATTCAGGTCGGCACACTCAGCAAAGCTATCGGCGCAATGGGCGGATACGTTTGCGGCTCTCGCGAATTAATCGATTTTTTGTGCCACAGGGCGCGGCCGTTTCTTTATTCCACCGGACACCCGCCCTCTGTCATTGCCACGTGCCAGGCGGCGTTCACGCTGCTCGATTCACCGGATGGCGAGAAATTGCTCAAGAAGCTCTGGGCAAACACGAAATTTTTCCAGCGCCGTCTGAAAAAATTCGGCTTTTCCACCGGCGCCACGCAAACTCCAATCACTCCCATACAGGTGGGAGAAGGAGCGAAGGCGTTTGAATTCTCGCGCCGCCTTTACGACGCTGGCGTCTACATTCCCGCGGTTGGATTTCCCACGGTCCCGGAAGGCAAGGCGCGGCTGCGCGCCATGGTGACGGCGACGCACAAGCGCGCAGAGCTGGAGCGTGCGTGTGAAATCATCGCGCACGTGGGGCATTCTTTAGGCCTGGTTTAGGTTCTCTTTTCCTTCGCCGATTGCACACAATTTCCGGCCAAAAAGAGGAAGGCTTTTTCCTCCGTAGAAATTGCTCGACTTTCCAAAAATGACTCGATCCGGACGCCCCGCCTAAGGGCTTCTCTCCTCTTAAAACATTGACAAATAAGGGATTGACCCTTGGCCAGTCGATTGCACCACTGAGCTGTGTTCATTCAACCTGCAAATCGCGGGCATCGATTTTGAGTCATAGAATACAACTCAGCCTTTAGGAGGACTCTTCATATGAAATGGATACTTTTATGGCTTGCCATCGGAGCGTTGGGCGCGTGGACTTCGGCCGCGAATAACACGACTTCCGGGCAAGCGGGCGCTTCGGCACAATCACAAACTGGGGCGCAAGCGGCGACGCAAACTGGAGCGCAAACTGGGGCGCAGGCAAACAATTCCGGCGCGCAGATGAACGGCGGCAGCTCGGCAGCGATATCGTCTTCGACGCCGCAAGCGACGCAGTCAACCACTAATGCAGGAAACGCCGCCTCAAGCCTTCCCGATGGCACGAAGATTGATGCGACGCTGGCAACCTCTCTCGACGCAAAAAGGAGCAAGCCCGGCGACGAAGTGGAAGCTCGAGCAGAAGAAGACGTAAAGCAGGATGGCAAGGTAGTGTTCAAGAAGGGTACGCGCCTCGTTGGACACGTGACGCAAGCGCAGGCGCGAGGCAATGGGCAGACTCAATCCCAGCTGGGCATCCTGTTTGATCATGCTGTTACGAAGAACGGCCAGGAAATGCCGTTTAACGCTTCCATTCAAGCGCTTGCCTCTGCGGAATCCGCATCGGCGGCTTCGACAGGCGCCGGCGATATGATGAATTCGGGCAGCGCGATGAGCGCAGGGCAAGGGTCGGCGCGGACCAGCGGCGGTCTTGCTGGCGGCGTGGCATCTACGGCCAATGCTACGGCTGGCTCGGCGACCGGCGCGGTGATGAACACGGCTAGTTCGGCCCCCATGAATGCAGGAGGGTCGATGAACACGATTACGCGTTCCTCAGGCGCTGTTGGCGGGCTGAATTCGGCAGGCCGCCTCGCGTCCAACAGCAACGGTGTATTTGGCCTGGAAGGCCTCGCGATCGATTCCGCGGCATCCAGCGCCACGCAGGGATCCATGATCGTTTCGGCAACGAAGAACGTTCACCTGGATAGCGGAACGCAACTCTTGTTGCGTACTACTGCCCAGGCCAAGTAAATCACACAGGAAAGCAAATCAAGGCGGAAGCGGCGTCCCTGCACGGAGGGGCGCCGCTTTTATTTGTTGCGCGCCGGAAGCACCAAATGCGGTGAGACGGGGACTGGCCTTTGGGACAGAGACTCTTTGCTCATTTCTCGGTCGGATTTCGATGCCGCAAATCATGCACTATGCTAGTTTTATAGATGCCATCCAGGCATCGGACCTGACAGTGCTCAGTGAGGTGTTTGTACCTGTCGGTCAGTTGAATTATGTCACTGGGATACCATGCTTCGAATACAATCAATCCGGGCACTTTCTGTCCTGATCCTCTGCGCGGCGCTCGCGGGCTGCGGGGCCTCATCTCAATTTGGTTCGCAGCCACAAAACAACGGGAACTCGTCCGTCGTTCTGGCCATGACGGATTCGCCTCCTTCGCTCGTCACCATTCTTTCGGCCCAGGTAACGCTTACCGGGGCGACGCTCACACCAGGTAATATTTCATTATTTTCCGGATCGACGACAGTGGAGCTGACCCGGCTGCAAACCGACATCGCCTACCTTGCCACGGCCACCAGCATCCCTGCGGGCAATTACACGGCAGTGACTCTGACGTTTGCGAATCCGTTGCTCACGATTGAAAACGACACGCCAAGCGCGATCGGAACCTGCCAGGTTGGTTCGATCTGCACGATGGTGCCGACTGCAACGGCGAATCTATCGACGACCGTCCCCCTGACGGCGTTCACGATCGCCTCTGCCAGCACTACAGGGCTTCTCATCGACGTCAATCTGGACAATTTGTTGAGCACATCACTTGGCGCGGATTTCAGCGTCGGGACAACCGTGACTCCTTTTACTCCCGCAGGGGCCGGTGTTCCACTGGCAGGAGCGGAAGACGTCGTCGGTCAAGTTGGAAACATCAACGCGTCGAACAACGCCTTTACGCTGACGAACGCGACGGGATCCTACACATTGAAGGTGGGAAGTAATTCGACGTTTTTTCAGTTTCCGCAGGTTGTCTGTTCAGCTCCGGGGTTCGGGTGCTTGCAGAGCAACCAAATTCTCAGCGTGGATATCGGCATCCAGTCGGACGGATCGATCGTTGCTCGAAACCTGCTCTTTGAGGACGCGGACAGCAGCGACGCGGAAGTCGAGGGCATGATCACCAGCACGAATGTGGGGTCGCAGCAATTTAATATCGTGGTGCAAAGCATTTCCTCTGGAAACACGGGATTGACGATCGGCGAACCCATAACCGTGCAGTACTCCACACCGCCGCAGACTACTTTTGACGTGGATTTCACTCACGCAGACAATTTGCAGGTGGTAACCACCGGTTTATTTGCCGCCCCTGCGGACCTGGTTGTCGGGCAGCAGGTTTCCATACGCCGAAGCAGCGGTTCCAACATCGTCATGGCGGATCGGGTGCGGCTCCGGTCATCCCGAATCACCGGGACCGTCCAACAGCTGGGAGCGCCGAACATCTATCTGTCCGTGCCTTCGGTTATTTCGGGTCATGGCGTGACGCAGATACAGGCACAAACTTCAACGCCGACGATTTACTTCGAGATTGGACGCACCATTGTTATTTCAGATATCGGATTGGGCATCCCTGTTTCGGTGCGCGGCCCTTTGTTCAATTCCAGTGGTGTCACGCGACCCTTAGTTGCCACCAGGGTCGTTTTGAAATAATGCATCCATGAATTATTTCTGCCCGGAATCTTCCAGCAAATTCTATGCGGGAACCGGCGCACTCTCCACACGTGACATCCGATAGAAGCCCAACAGCACCGCGCCTGTCCCCCAAAGAAAAACCGCCAGCAATACCAGCCCCCCGAGAACGGGGACAAATTCCGCAATGCGAAGAATCAGCAGGCCCACGGCCATCCGGGCAATCACCGCGCTTGTGACCGCCGGCGGCTCGCCCATAATTTTGTTGCCGAGCCACGCGCCCACAAACACTTGCGCAACGTACAGAATCGGCGCGTAAGCCAGCAAGCCCGCCACTCCCGCGCCTACTCCGACAAACAACAAGAGCACTCCGAGAACCAACAGGAACACAGCTGCGATGAGGGCAAGCGCCCCTATCCCGATAGGGAGACCAATGCTGCCCGTCTCGCGCAAGACCGCGCGGAAAAAACCTGGGAACGCAATAAGGAGCAAAATTCCCACCACCAGCGCCCCTCCGTAGCCGAAAATTGCGCGGATCACGATGCGTGCCGTCGAACGTCTGTTCCGCTGCATTTCTTGTAAGATTTCGATTCGAATGGGACTGGCAAGCTTGGCTCCCGCTTGTACAACAGGTTGTTCGCGGCCTTCGAACGTGGCCGGCCCTCGAATTTCCGCCGAGGATGCCACCGTAAGGCTCCCTCCGCGAATCCACGCCTGCCCGCCAATCAATCCATCGAGATCAGTTCTGCCAACCATTCCGAGAAGGTCGCGCTGTATCTTGCCGTCAAAATCCGTTTCGCCTGCGAGCACGATCATTCCGCCGCCCACGTTTGACTTGGAAATTGTATCGACCGAGCTCCCGAACGCCGAAACATTCTTGCCGACGTTCCCCTGCAGGATCACGCCGCGCGAAAACACGCGCACATTCCCGTCCACAGTTCCGTCGATGAGGGCTTCTTGTGTAAATGCAATCACATCGCCAGTGACGTGACCGGTCACGGTGAGATCGCGCGTGAACGCGATCACGTCACCTTCGACCGTCCCTTCGATCCTCACCGAAGCGCCTGCGGCAATCAGGTCATTGTGAACCGTTTCTCCCGCAGGGACGGAAATCGACTGCCCGCGCCGTACTTCGGCCGCGCCAGCCGGTTGAGGCAGCGCCAGCGCGAGTAGAAGCGCCGACATGACCATGGCAATTGCCACGGGACGGCGCAGTCGCCGCCTGATCCATCCGATCGCCACAATCGCGACAAGTATCAATGCCCCGATTTGCATCACGTCAATCATGTCACCCCATCCTTCCCAGAAAGCCCCGCTGAACAAAATCATGCTGAACAAATCCGTCCCGCCAAAGCCTGCGTTGCTCAATTGGTCGAACCAGGGCCCGATTCCGTCATTCCAAAACCAATACGCGCCCGCGGCAAAAACTCCGAACGCCAGCGTCCAGACCCAGGGCGGCATGCTTCGAGCCCGCTCGCTGATGAGGCGCGCGGGCATTGATTCGTTGTCCTCGGTCAGCGCGCTCGAAAGCAGCGCCGTTTCGTGTTGCAGGGCGTGAAGAAGATCGCCGCAGGCGGCGCACTCTTTAACATGGTCGGAGAGTTCCCGCGAGCGCGCTGAATCCAGCTGGCCTTCGAGGTACAGCAGGCACGCCATTTCATCAAAATGGATCATGCGGCTCCTCCCGCGGCGAGGCTCGCGCCGCCCTGCCCTTCGAGGATTTCGCGCAGTTGGTGGCGAGCGCGCAGCAGGACCACGCCCACAAACGTCCGGCGAACGCCCAGCGTCGCGGCGATATCGTCGTAGCTCATATCCGAGTAGTAACGAAGCACGAGCGCCATGCGCGAACGCGCCGGCAGCTTGTCCAGCGCGCGGCGCACTTCCTGGCCGCTGCGGCGCTCGATGAGTTGTTCAAGCTGTCCGGGATCGGGATGCTCGAGTGGCATATTTTCGACTTCCCCTGTCTCCAGGTCCTGCCGAAGTTTTCGACGCCGCAGCAGGTCCCAGCAATGATTCGCGGCCACGGTATACAGCCAGGCACTGAATGGTCGGCTGGCGTCATATTGCGAAAGTTTCTGCCGCACTTTGATGAAAATATCCATGGTGGCGTCTTCGGCATCCTCGCGAGTGGGCATGGCCCTGCGGCAGAAACGAAAAATCGCCGGAGCGTGCTGGCGATAGAGTTCACCCCAGGCCTCCGCGTTTCCGGCCTTGGCTTGGGCGATCCGATCCTGAGTGACGGCCTGTTCCGCGGGGTTCATCCCCTCGGGATGTCTCCTGGCATCCATCAGTTAGTACGCGCCAGTAGGATGAAATATTTCATGCGTGAAACGCTCCGGTCCGATAGTGCGTCGGACCGTGCTGTGGCTGAGAGCACTTTATCAAAGTGGTGGTGATTTAGCTTGACCACGAAAATGCCCATTCCGCCCCGGAAATCACGGGACGGAATGGCCGCTACAAAACCGTTCTGCCTTGTTGGTATTGGGTGTTGTAGAGGCCGGACGTATTTTGGGCGGGCAGTTGTTGGCTCCCTGCGAAGCCATGATGAGCCGCTGCCATCAGACTCGAAGTTGTGCGTGGAAACAGGCTTCAGGTGTACACTTTCAGCCCGGGAATCGCTGGCAGGAACCCCTTGGGAAACTAAAGATACTGAAAATTTAGAATGGGTTTGCGTCGTTTTTCGCGCAGGCGCTTCCAGCCGCAGCTGGATGCGGACTCGAAACGGGAGGACACATGTTTGGCAAAGCTCGCGTGCGGAATGGAAAAGCCGGAATTTTTGTGCTGACTCTATTGCTCATGGGATACGCGGCCATGACCGCGCTTGCTCAGAATAAGCCCGAGAGCAAAAACATGGATCTCGTCGGCTACAACGATTTGCAGGGACGCAGCGCCTACCAACCCACGATTCATCATCAGGGTAATCGCTGGATTGCGTATATCGGCCACCACGGCGGCTCGGCGATGAACTCTCTGACGGGCAAAATGGAAGACAACGGCACGTCCATCGTGGACGTCACCGATCCGAAGAATCCGAAATATCTCGCACACATTCCCGGCGATCCGCGCATACCGGGGCCAGGCGAAACTGGCGGCGCCCAAATGGCGCGCGTGTGCGACGGCAGCGAATTGCCTCGCGCCGACAAGAAAAAAGTGTATTTGCTGCGCTCGCGCGGCACTTCATCCCATGAAATGTGGGATGTGAGCGATCCCGCGAAGCCCACCCTCATGAATGTTGTCGAGAGTGGCCTTCGAGACACGCACAAGAGCTGGTGGGATTGCGATGGCGGCATGGCGTTCCTCGTTTCCGGCGCGCCCGGCTGGCGCGCAAAACGTATGGGACAAGTCTATGATTTGGGCGATCCTTCCGAGCCGCAATTCGTTCGCGACTACGGACTACCGGGACAGGAGCCGGGCTCGACCGGCCCGCAGCCTTCCGATATGCACGGCGCGATCTCGACAGGGCCGAAAGGTAATCGCATTTACGCCGGTTACGGCACGACCAAAAGCGGCGTCATTGAGATTTTGGATCGCGACAAACTCATCCACGGTCCCAAGGAACCGACCGCGGCGAACCTCGAATCTCCCATGATCGCGCGGCTCGATTTGCCTCCTGACGTGGGGGCTCACACCACCTTTCCGATGATCGGCGTGGATGTGCCCAACCTCGGGAAATATGGCCCGGCCATCAGCAAGCGGAATTTTCTGCTGATCGTTGGCGAGACCACTGACAATGAGTGCCAGGCTGTCGAGCAGATGATGCACATCTTCGATATCACCGATGAATCGAAGATCTTCGGCGTTTCCACGTACTATGTGCCCGAGCCGAGCGGCAACTTCTGCAGCCGCGGCGGCCGCTTCGGCACGCACTCGACCAACGAAAGCATGACGCCGGTCTTCTACAATCGCATCATTTTCATTGCGTACTTCAACGCCGGCCTGCGCGCCGTCGACGTGCGCGATCCCTACAACCCCAAGGAAATTGGGTATTACATTCCCGCAATCACCGACAAGACCGACAAGCGCTGCGTCGGCACGGGTGACGCCGCAAAGTGCAAGGTCGCAATCCAAACCAACAACGTGGAAGTGGACGATCGCGGCTACATCTACATCGTGGATCGCGCCAACACGGGAATGCACATCCTGCAACTGACCGGTGACGCGCGGAAGATTGAGAATCTGCCGTAGTTCCAAGTAGGACAGGCTTCAGCCTGTCAGCTTTTGTGGCAGTGAATCTAAACATGACAGCTTGAGCAGGCTGCGAAAAAAATGCGTGATGTCATCCCGGGAATAATTCTGTGCCTCGATCTACTTCTCGGACTTTCCACCTTCAGAATGGTGGGCGATGGAACGTGCCCTCACCGTCCCGAAGAACATGTGACGGAGAGGCCTCTACAAAAACCGTAGGAACATCGTGCAGTTGCTTTTGTAGCGGCCGCCCGTTTTTTGGGCGGGCAGCTTTTATTCCGTTCGCGACACAACGCAATTCAGGCTGATGCACGAATGAAACGACCGCAACGGTACTGTTTTAGGTCCTAGTAGGGTAGACTAGAACGTTCCGAGCCTCCCGTTCAGGGTTCGTTGTGTCCCCAGTGACAGGAAAAATGACTGAAAAACTTCCTTCGGTAGTGATTGTTGGCCGGCCCAATGTTGGCAAGTCCACGATATTCAACCGGCTCACGTCGTCCCGGCGCTCGATTGTCACCAACGAGCCGGGGATCACGCGCGACCGCATCTACGGCAAGGCAACCTGGCAGGAGCGAACGTTCGAAGTAGTTGACACAGGGGGGATCGTACCCGACGACAAGGCGGCCATTCCGCGGGAAATTCTTCGCCAGGCGCAAGTGGCCATTGAAGGCGCGTCACAGCTTCTTCTGGTGGTGGATGTGCGGGCGGGCTTAACGCCGCTCGATAGCGAACTGGCGCGCCTTTTGCGGCGCACAGGGAAGCCTCTGGCGATCCTTGCGAACAAAGTGGACACGCAAATGCAGGAATCGCTCGCGGCGCCATTTTATGAGCTTTCGAACGATGTGTTTCCGGTGTCCGCCGAGCACGGCTACGGCTTTGACAATCTGCTCGAAGCGATCACTTCACGTTTCACCGCTGGGGAACCCGATACTGAAGAGACGCCAACTTCTGACAAGAAAGTCAATGTGGCGATCATTGGGCGGCCCAACGTCGGGAAATCGACGATGCTCAATCGTCTGTCCGGCGTGGATCGAGCCATTGTCTCTGATATTCCCGGGACGACGCGTGATGCCGTGGACACGGTGGTGCAGCGCGGAGAGCGCACGTACCGCTTTGTGGACACGGCCGGGATTCGTCGCAAGGGCAAAACGAATTTGGTTGCGGAAAAAATGAGCGTGATGATGGCTCGGCGGCATCTCGAACAAGCTGACGTTGCGCTGCTGATTGTGGATGCGAGCCTAGGAGTGACGGCGAACGACGCCAACATCGCGGGCTACGCGGAAGAGTCCGGTCGCTCGGTAATTATCGTTATGAACAAGTGGGACTTGGCGCTCGAGGCAGCCAAGGAGAAAGCTGCGCGCGAATTGGAACACCAGGGAACCAAGCCGCATGTGGCGGAGCCGCGCAGCCGCAAGCACACTTCGGTGGTGCGCAAGAAGGCGGTGACGGGAAGAGTGATTCCCGCGCAACTCATCGAGGATTACGAAGCGATTGTGCGCACACGATTTAAATTTCTTGATTACGCGCCGATAGTATTTGTTTCCGCGAAGACCGGCGAGCGCACCGAAAAATTATTTGACCTGATCGATCGCGTTGCCGACGCGCGACGCAGGCGCATCTCTACGGGTGAGTTGAACCGCTGGGTCTCGGAAGTCGATCTGGACCGCGGAACATCGCCCGCCGCGCGCCGGGTGAAGGTCTACTACGTCACGCAGGCAGGCACTTCACCGCCGACATTTATTTTGTTCACTAATCAATCCAAGCGCCTGCATTTCAGCTACGAGCGGTTCCTGGAAAACCTGCTGCGCAAGAGTTTTGATTTTCTGGGCACGCCGATACGTTTCCTGCAACGCATGAAGGAAAAGCGCGACTGGACCAAGGCATCGTCCAGGCGGACCCCGGAGCCGAAGCATCCCGGCATGAGCCATAATCGGGCCAAAGGGCATAAGCCTGAAAAAGAATAGGCCGCGGGAAAAGTCGACTGCGAGAGGATTTTGGTAGCACAGGCACTCTGCCTGTGTGGGTTTGTAAGCTACAGCGTTTTCGAACACGTAAATTATTCTGGATATTTCGATCGCAAAAACGGCACAGGCAGGAGTGCCTGTGCTACTGGGACATTGACACCGACCAGAATCGGAATAGGATTAGGGCCTGAGTTGGGCGAGGATCAAAGGCTATGGAAGGCATTCAGGGTAACGGACATTCCGAATCGGGCATGCCGGACAAGAGCTTGTTCCGGATCGGCGAGGTCAGCCGGGTGACTGCTACCAAACCGTTTGTGCTGCGGTACTGGGAGACGGAGTTCCCCATGCTTCAGCCGGTCAAGAGCCCCAAAGGGCACCGGCTGTACCGCCGCGAGGATATCGATACGGTTTTCACGATCAAGCGCCTGTTGTACGACGAGGGGTTTACCATCGCGGGCGCGCGGCGCCACTTGCGCGATCAGGCGCTGGGACCGAATGGTTCGAACGGTGGCTCGGCTGCCGCCGAGACCGGGGCACAGGCCGGAGAATCCACGCCGCAAGCGATCCCGCAGCACATTGCGATGCTTAACCGCAAGACCTTGCTGGACCTGCGTGACTCGCTCCGCTCGTTATTGACGGTCCTCGAATCCGAGTGATACGCTGGATACGTTGTAGCCCGCGTCTTTAGACGCGGGGCTTTCCTTTGAAACAGGCCAGAAACTCCGCCTCTTCATAGGCGGGCTACAGCAAAAATAAAGCAATGCGATCGGTCGGGACGTAGCGCAGCCTGGTAGCGCGCACGCTTGGGGTGCGTGAGGTCGCTGGTTCAAATCCAGTCGTCCCGACCATTTGTTCTGCACTTCTTAAATTTTTCAGGCAGGTCCACTTACTTCGCGTATTAGGAAACCACTATTTCTGCGCACCTTGTTGGGCTTCCACCGTTATTGCTAAAATGGAAATCTTAGTTGGGACGAAGATTTGGATTGCTGGCTTGTGACGGATTGGGTGACTCGCATCTTTTCTGCGCATGCTTGCAGCGGCTTCCGGGAACATTTATGAGCTTGCAGAGGATTGTGCTAGCCAGCATGTAGGACAGGCTTCAGCCTGTCCGCAGTTTCGACCTAACTAGGATTAAAACCAGACAGGCTGCCCTTCCGGACTGCTCAGGGTAAAAAGCCTGTCCTACTGGGACCCATGGCACATATTCTGATTACTAATGATGATGGGATTCAGGCGGAGGGCTTGCGCGCGCTGGTCCAGGCGGTGGAAGGGCTGGGGACGATCAGCGTTGTGGCCCCTAGCCATGAACGCAGCGCGGCCGCGCAATCGCTGACTTTGCGGCAGCCGATCTTTTGGGAGCAGGTGGCGGAGCGCGAGTGGGCTGTTGAGGGCACGCCGGCGGATTCGGTGATTCTGGCGCTGAACAAATTGCTTCCCAACCGGCCTGACCTCGTAATTTCCGGCGTCAATCGCGGCGGGAATCTGGGCGAAAACATTTTTTATTCCGGGACGGTGGGCGCGGCGATGGAAGCCGCCATCAATCACATCCCGGCAATTGCCATGTCCGTGGCGCATAAGGGTAGAGGATTCCGATTTGAACGGGCCGCGAAATTCGCGCGGGATCTGGCAAAGTTGACGCTGGCTGAGGGCATGCCGGACGGCGTTCTGCTGAATGTGAACGTGCCGATGGTCTGGAACGGCGGCGTGCGCATAACGCGCCAATCGAAAAAAGTCACGCGCAATGTTTTGCAGGAAGGCACAGATCCGCGCGGGCGCAGCTATTACTGGCTACTTGAGCAGGAGCATATCGAAGGGATCGATCCGAAGAGCGACTATGCGGCGATCTTCGATGGCGCGGCCTCCATTACGCCGCTTCATCTGGATCGCACGCACGAAGAGTCGCTCAATCATCTTTCGGAGTGGGCGGCCAGGTTGGAATCGAGCGCCGAGAATTCAGAAGCAATTCCAGTGGCACGCGTCAATCAGAAGTAGCGTCAACGAAGACCACAATATGTTGAGAAGTTTTCGAGAAGCCTTCACAATCGGAATTCAACAGGACGAGATTGCCGGTTTGTTGTGTTTGGATACCTTTCCCATGTTCCACATTGAACGCCACTTTCATCGCCTCGGCCTTCGTGGTTCGATTCAAGAATTAATTCAGTTGGGACGATAGAAGGAACGAACGGGTGCGCCGTGATTGGGCGCGCGATTTGGGGCCCACGAGTCTCTGTCAGCAAAAGGAAACTGAATGAAGTACCGGATTCTTGTGGTGGATGACGATGCCGCGTATCGCGCGCTCCTCAAGAATTGGCTCGAATCCGAGGGTCACGAAGCGATTCTTGCGGAGACGCTGGAAGACGGTTTCGTGGGTATTGCGACCATGCCGTTGCCCGACGTTGTTCTTCTGGACATTCATTTAGGGAAGAAGAGCGGCCTCACACTCGTCCACTGGGCGCGCAAACAAAGGCACCTTGCGCACATTCAAATTGCCGCCGTCACCGGCTTGGCGTCCTTCAAGGATTTGAAGAGCATCGGGGAAGCCGGCTGCGATACCTGCTTTATCAAGCCGATTGATTTCAGGACGTTGCGCCAGTACCTTGCCGGTTTGGCAGTTCATTCTGTAAATTAGTGCGTCGCACTTTCCACATCTTTCAAATATGAGAGGCTCCTAAGTAGCACAGGCTTCAGCCTATGAGGGTTTCGGCCTCGCAAGGACCAACCTCACTCAAGCTGTATGATTTCGGGGCTTGCAAAGTCAAAACAACACAGGCTGAAGCCTGTGCTACTAAATCAAAATTCTTCTGGCCCAAATGGCACGTTGGCTCCATGATTCCGATGTGAAGCGCCCAGCGGATAACCCCACATCAACATTTCCCTCCGAGGTCGATTTCGGCCGCGAAATTTGCGGCGACTTGAGCGCCGCGGAATCGCGCGAGTGGCTGGTGACGAATGGCATCGGCGGGTACGCATTCGGCACGATCGCGGGTCACCAGACGCGTTGCTACCACGGACTCCTGGTCGCTGCGCTTCAGCCACCCCTCGGACGAACTCTCCTTCTTGCGAAACTCGATGAAACCGCTCGTTATGCATCGGAAGAATTTGCGCTTTTCACGAATCGCTGGGCGGATGGGACGGTGGCTCCCGAGGGGTACCGCAATATCGAACGATTCCATTTGGAAGGGACGACTCCGGTTTGGACTTTTGCTCTGGCTGACGCGCTGCTCGAAAAGCGGATTTTCATGCAATCCGCGGCGAACACTACTTTCATTCTTTACAGGCTCGTTCGAGCAAGCTCTCCCGTCGAGTTGTCGATCAAAGTGCTGGCGGACTATGGCGATGAGCACTGCGTCACATTTGGCAGGACTCTGCCAATGGAGGTCACGCCGGTCGATCGAGGATTGCGCGTCACAGCCTTCGATGGCGCCACGCCGTTTTATGTCCTGAGCGACTCGGCAACGGCGCTCCCCGCCAAGAACTGGTATCGCAATTTCGACCTTGCTGCCGAGCGGGCGCGCGGACTTCCAGACCGTACCGACCATTTTTTTGCGGGGGAGTTTCGCGCAACGATTTCACCGGGCGCGACGCTGACGATAGTTGCCAGCACCGCGGCCACGCCATCTCTCATCGGCGAGGCCGCGTTTGCGAAGCGCCAGAGTGAATCGACCGCGCTGCTTGATCGTTTCTCCGCCGCAAATTTTGGAGGGCCGCGCGCGAAATGGGCGGCAGTCCGCCAACTTGTTCTTGCGGCGGATCAGTTTATTGTTGCGCGCCCACTTGATGAAGCAGTCGATGCAAAGACGATCCTGGCCGGATATCCATGGTTCAGCGATTGGGGCCGCGACACCATGATTGCGCTGCCGGGATTGTGCCTCGCGACGGGGCGGCCTTGGCTCGCGCGCAACATTTTGCGAACCTGTTCCCGCTTCGTCAGCGAAGGCATGCTGCCCAATCAATTTCCGCGCGCGGGGGCTGCGCCTCTTTACAACACGGTGGATGCCACGCTGTGGTATTTCGAGGCGGTGCGCCAGTATTTTGAAGCGACCAGCGACGTCGGATTGCTGCACGAAATGTATCCCGTGCTTGACGCGATCGTGGACGCGCACGTGCGCGGCACGCGTTTCCAGATTCACGTTGATCCCGCCGACGGGTTGCTCTATGCCGGTGAACCGGGTGTGCAACTTACCTGGATGGATGCGAAAGTCGGCAACCGCGTCGTGACTCCGCGCATAGGAAAGCCCGTCGAAGTGAATGCGCTATGGCTCAATGCCGCGGAGTCTATGGCGCGATTCGCTCGAGCCCTGGGCCGGGACCCATCGCGGTGCGAAGGACTCGCGCAGAAAACTCGAACTGGCTTTGCACGATTTTGGAATTCTGAAAAGCAATTTTGCTATGACGTGATTGATGCACCCGGCAGCCCTGATGGCAAAGAAGCCTCGTTGCGGCCCAATCAGATTCTCGCGGTTTCGCTGCCCGAGACTGCCTTGAGCACGGAACAACAGCGCGCCGTTGTGGATGTTTGCGCGAAGGAGCTGCTAACTTCGTTTGGGCTTCGCAGCCTCGCGCGGAATGAAGCCGGTTACTGTGGGCGCTACGCTGGGAGCCCCGAAGAGCGAGACGCCGCCTATCATCAGGGCACGGTGTGGGGCTGGCTTCTTGGTCCATTCGCGCTGGCTCATATGCGCGTGTACCAGGATGCCGGCATGGCAATGTCATTTCTCGAACCGATGTTTGGACATATCAAGGCCGCGGGGCTTGGCACTGCGAGTGAGATATTTGATGGGGATCCCCCATTTGCGCCGAATGGGTGCATAGCGCAGGCATGGACTGTGGGAGAAACTTTGCGGGCGTGGCGGACGATCACTGCGGCTGTCAAGCCGGGTTAAGTAGCACTCGCACTTTGCTTGTGCGGGGTTTGTCGTTCTTAGCCTGATTGGGCAGCCGGCTTGTCGTTGCAGCTTTCACAACCACACAGGCTGAAGCCTGTGTTACTTAAGCGCTACCGCCGGAAGCCGCCGTATCTGCCGAAACCGCCGTAGTATCCAAAGCCGATGAAAGGCACGGGATAAAAATCGTACGAATAGGGATAAGCGTACGTATATGGGTATGGATAGGGATACGGTCCAGAATAGTAAGGCGCAGGCGGCGGACCTGGCCTGACCATTCGCGGGCGGAGTTGACGCGAGCGTGAATCATAATCTGTCTGCGTCACGGGTTGAAACGCAAATTGGCTTTTGTCCGTGGAGATCGTTACGGCCGTCTGCAAGCGGAACGATAGGATCGTTTCCGGAGAAATCACTGTCGGCCTTCCAGGAGTGGACATCACGCCGATAATTCCGGCGGTTGCGCCAACTCCAGCGCCGATTGCAGCGCCGGTGCCGCGGCCTGCGATGGCTCCGATAATGGCTCCCATGCCAGTGGTCGTACCAATCACAGCTGCGTCTTGGCCATGTGCAGTCCCGGCCGAAGTCTGGAAGAGCTGCGTCTGAACAGGCAATTGTTGGCCATCAACGAGGGTCAACTCGGGTATATCAACTCCCAGCTGAGAGGCTCCTCCGCCGTGGCCACCTTTTTTCACGATGGAGACGCGGCCTGTTTGCGCCTGGCCGCGGCGCGCCACAACCCATCCGCCCACGACGATTGGCTGATCGAGGACGGCGCTGAAACTGTCGCCGGTCACGTTGCGATCGCTCGAAATCCATTCATCGACGCGGACTCGAACAATGGTCCCTGCAGGCAGGGTCAGTGTCTGCGGAGGCACCGCCTGGTTCGATTGTCCCTGGGCCTGTGCATCTGGCTGCCTCTGGGACTGGGAGTCCGGTTGACCTTGCCCTTGAGATTCCGGCGGCGCGCCCGCCTGGACTTCGCCGGGCTGATCCGGTTGATTCTGTTGAGCGGCGGCGGGTAAAGTGCCCGCGCAAAATGCCGCTACTAAACCCGCTAGCGCCAGGGACTTAAGCAGAACCCAATTTTTCTTGAGTGCGAGTCTGGGCGTCATATTTCTTGCTCCTATTCCGTCAAAATCTGTCAGCTTCCGATAGCCGGGGCGCAAAGTACCAAAAATTAATCTAATACGCCTATGTGTATATTGATGATCATTCCATGGGATTGAGTTGTCCAGCGTAAAAGCGCTGGTTTCCCTGTATGATACACAATTTCGATTAGCCCCGACCTGGCGGATTCTTGCGAGTAACCTGCCTGTAACATTGGCGGGGTAGGTTTGGCGACCTAGGGGAAATGCAAATGCGCCGCGCCTCGCTCGAGGACCCGCGTTACTTTCTAAATCGCCACCTTTCCTGGCTGCAATTCAATCGTCGCGTTCTCGAAGAGGCCGCCGACCCAAGTAATCCTTTGCTCGAACGCGTGAAATTTTTGGCGATTACGGCCAGCAATCTCGATGAGTTTGTGGAAGTTCGGGTAGCTGGCCTTCTGCAACAGGCAGAGCAAAGCCGTGGAGAAATTGGGCCCGATGGGCTCGCGCCGGGCGAATTGCTTCCACAACTTGCGACGGAATTACAGGAATTCGTGAAGGATCAGTATACCTGCTGGAGAGAGGAACTCGTTCCGGGGCTCGGCGGCGAATCTGTCCGGGTACGAAAGGTCGATGAGCTGGATCCGGAAGCGAAGAAATTTGTAGAGAAATTTTATTCGGAACAAGTTGAGCCTATTCTGACTCCGGTGACCGTGGACCCGGCCCATCCTTTTCCGCG
>Ga0206991_10098_pt1 | contig 25625 bp, 27 predicted proteins | sample Alteio_BWMinCont_9_FD_153286 | JGI IMG/M metagenome (GOLD analysis project Ga0206991, IMG submission 153286) | Enriched cells from forest soil in Barre Woods Harvard Forest LTER site, Petersham, Massachusetts, United States -... | ecosystem: Environmental > Terrestrial > Soil > Temperate forest >...
GCCAGTCCCAGAACGGCTCCAACTCCAGCCAGCAGCAGGCCGTGACGCACGTACATTCGCAGCAATCCCGACGGCTGGGCGCCCAGCGCCATGCGGATGCCGATCTCGCGGGTTCTCTCGGAAACCGTATAGGCGATTACACCGTAGATCCCTACGATGCCGAGCACCAGTGCCATTCCGCCGGCGATGGCTAGCATTACGAGCGTAAACGAAGTCCGCGCCATGGACTGATCGTAGAGCTCCTTCATCGTGGTAGCCAAAAAGATGGGTTGCTTTCCGTTGACGGACCAGATGATTTGGCGCGCCTCCGCGAGCAAGCCTTCCGTCCCCGCGCGATTGGACCGTATCGCGAACATGCCTACGGTCTGGACGAATCCGTGCTGGCCGCCAAACAGCCATCCATCCATCAGGGCCGGCCAGTACGCCATCGTCGGCGCCTTCACTTGCACGCCGTCGTCGTAAACGTCCTCGACCACGCCCACAATTTCGCGCCACGCATCCGTGGTGCCCACCCGAATCCGCTTTCCGAGAGCAGCGCGCGGATCGACCCAGATCTCGCGCGCCAGATTCTCGGACACCATGGCCACATGCCGTCTCGCATAAAGGTCGGTCCAGGTGAAGTCGCGCCCCGCGATCACGCGCGTTCCCATGGTCTTGAAAAATCCCGGTGCCGTCATCCGGTATCTCCGGACGGGAGGGATCTGCCCCGGTGCCAGGGGCTTGTCCTCGGCATAGATCGGGTTGTTGGGGGTAAAGAACGGTTCCAGAGGAGCGGAGCCTGCAAGCGCCACCGAGGTGACGCCTGGAATAGCCTCCAGTTTACCCTCGACGTCTTGCCACATTCGCATCAGGCGCTCTGGCTCGTCGGCCATCGATGGCGGGGGGAAGGCGTGCAGGATCTGGATCTCTTCGGGGTGCGTGAATCCCGGCTTTACATTGCGCAACTGCTGAAATGTGCGAATCATCAGGCCGGAGCTGATCAACAGCACGAGCGCAAGCGCCATCTGCACCACCACCAAGGTGTTGCGCGCGCGGTGGCGCTCCCGGCCCTGGCTGAACGTGCGGCCGACGCCGCGCAGCGCGGTAGCGACACGAGGGCCTGCGTATTTGAGTATCGGTATGAGGCCGAACAACGCACCCGAGAGCAAAGACACACCCAGGGCGAATGCCAGCACCAGCGGATCGATTCGGATTTCGCCCAGGCGGGGCAGCGTGGCCGGACCTTTCGCGACCAGGATCCGCAGCGCCGCATAGGCCAACCCGAGACCCAAAGCGCCGCCAATCACTCCTAGCGCCATGCTCTCAATTAGCATTTCCCGGGCGATGCGGCCCCAGCCCGCGCCCAGCGCCGCCCGGATCGCAAGTTCCTGCTGGCGGCTTTCGCCGCGTACGAGCATCAGATTCGCCACATTCGCGCAGGCGATCAAAAGAACCAACAGGAGCGTCCCCATCACCACCCAGAGTGTGGCGCCGATGTCTCCCACCACTTCCTGCTGCAGGGGCTGGATCTTGGGCGCCACGCGAGCGTTTTGAAATATCGCACGGTCAAATCCCTGCGGCGGGGGCCAGGCGTTCAGCCAGATCCCCAACATGCGAGCCTGGTCCGCGTTGGCTTGCGCCAGCGTGACGCCGGGCTTTAGTCGGGCAATCCCTTGGTAACTGAATTCGCCCAAAGAAGCCTCCTTCCGTTCGAATCGCTCGGGAAGAATCAGCTCGGGATCGCGACCGAAACGGAATGCCTGCGGCATCACGCCGATTACAGTGGTGGGCTTCGAATTGATGGTCAGCGCGCGCCCGACGATGGATTTGTCGCCCCCGAAGCGGCGCTGCCAGTAGCCGTAGGTGAGTATCACGGTCTCCGCCGTGCCCGGCGTGTCGTCCGCCTCAGAAAACCATCGGCCCAACAGAGGCGGTACCCCGAGCGTGTTCAGTACGCCATAAGTAACTAAGAGCGCCCGAGGCAGCTCAGGCTCGGCTGTCCCGGTCACACTTGCCCCATTGGACGACCATACTCCGAACTGCTGAAATGTCCGATTCTGTTCGCGATACGTGAAATACATGGAGGGAGTACAATTGAGATTCTCGCCGAACGCTTGGAACCCGGGCGCCGTGTGCCACACGCCCACCAGAGCCTCGGCGTGCGGATACGGCAACGGTCTGATCAATATGCTGTCGATCACGCCAAAGATCGCAGTGTTTGCGCCGATTCCGAGCGCGAGCGTCAGGAGAGCGGTCGCGGTAAATGATGGATGGTGACGCAGGCCCCGCAACGCGTAGCGCAAATCACTGAAGAGCGAATCGAGCCATTCGATTCCGTTCATTCGATAAATCTCCTCCCGCCGCGCGATCAAATTGCCGGCTTGCTTCAACGCCGCCGCCCGGGCCTGCTCCGGCGTCATGCCCTGCCCGAGGAATGCATCGGTGGCCAAGTCGATATTCGCTTCCATTTCCTCGCGCCATTCACGGTCCACTTTGTTACGGCGGAAAAAAAATCGCCACGACATATCGACCTGCCTTTACGAGGTCCGCATGACGAGCTGGATGGCTCGGATCATTTTGTTGAAGGCGGTCGATTCCGTTTCGAGCTGCTTCCGGCCCGCGGCAGTCAGCCGATAGAAGCGAGCGCGGCGGTTGTTGTCCGTCACGCCCCATTCAGCCTTGAGCCAGCCCTTGACCAGCATGCGGTTCAGGGCCGGGTAGAGCGAGCCGTCTTCGATTTGGAGGTCGCCTTTGGACCACTCCCGAATCCGCTTGGCGATGGCGTAGCCGTGCAGCGGACCTGGATTGAGTGTCCGGAGGATCATCATGTACACCGTCCCGGGAAGCAGATCGGGATTCTGAGAGTCGCCCATGTCGTGCATACCTTTCTTGACTAGGTATAGTTCAAAAAAGGGGTGGAAGTCAACTTTTTGTTAATCAGTTGCCCAGCGATTCGGACTCGAGAAGGGCCTTGACGGTCGTTTTCACTACGTGGCCGAGGGGGATGGGATCTGCTTGGAACCAGTGACTTTGGGATGGTTGCGGGGGATGGATTTGAACCACCGACCTTTGGGTTATGAGCCCATTCTTGAGGTCAAACCAGGTGACGTGGGGCGTCGGAAAAACAGACTTCACGTGCACTTAGTGACCGTGGCGCGGCCCGGGGCAACTCGGGGCCCGACGATCGAGTAGCACATTTTTAGCACAAGCAGGTGGGGTGAACCCTGGGGTGAACCCCTCCAGTGAGACAATCCGCGATTGACACACCTGCCGTGCAGGGTTACATCTAGCTCTTTGCGCCCTTATTAAGCAGGCCGCTTATGCGGCGGCCTCGGCAGGATCGGCGTCTGGGCCTGGTAACGCTGGCCAGCCCGGACGTTTTGACCTGAGATGGCGACGACGTCGTAGGTGCGGACTTTAGCGTCGTCGCTCTCTATACGCGGCCAGCAACTCGCCTTTGACGCAGCCCTTCTTGAAGGCGGCGGCTTATTCGGCCAACCGGCCCCAGGCCTGGACGCGGTGCCATCCGGTCCGCGACTTTCTGATCGGCGCGCTTTCGCGCGGGCGCTCGGTTCCTCTTGATGGCGCGCTTTCGCGCGGGGCCTTTATATAGGACGTCTTGGTGGCGAGTGAGAAAGGTCGTGACGGCCTTTCCGTTAGCGCTTGATCCGCCCCGGAGCGCCGGCGACACACGGTACCATTAGAAAGCCCCATTAGATCCTAAAAAATGCGGGTAGGAGTTGGTATTAAGCCGATGGAAAACGCTTCCCTTACCGTATCGCTCCCGCGCGCGATGAAAGATTTCATCGAAGAACAGCTGCGCGAAGGCACATTTAGCACACCGAGCGAGTACATCCGCTCGCTGATCCGCACGGACCAGGAACGCGCTTCCCGGCGTACGCTTGAGGCGTTTGTCCGGGGAGGGCTTCGCTGTAGAGATGTACCGCAACTCGACGATGAGGATTGGAGCGCAATTCAAGCTTTTGTCGTGGAACGCGCAACAGCCAAACAAAAGAACAACCGCAGCAAGCGAGTGTCCGCAGGCTCTCTTTGAAAAGGTAAACGATGAAGCAGGAGAGCAATGAGTTTTTAGTAGTAGCCCTTGGCGCTTCTGCGGGCGGGCTAGAGCCGCTTGAGACGTTCTTCAGGTACATGCCCCCGGATGCCGGGTTTGCGTTTGTCATCATCCAGCATCTGGCTCCTGATCATCCCACCGCCCTCCCGCAACTCCTTGGGCGTCACACCGCGATGCCGGTCGAGGAGGCGAAAAACCATACGCCGGTCGTGCCCGACCACGTCTATGTGATCCCGCCAAACGCCACGCTCACCATTCAGGACAGCGTTTTGCGAGTGGCCGCGCCGGCGGAGGCGCGTGGCGTACGTACACCTATCGATGCTTTCTTCGGCTCCCTTGCGGATGACCGCAGTGAGAATGCCGTCTGCATTATGCTGTCCGGCACTGGCACTGACGGCACGCTTGGCCTGAGGGCAATCAAAGAACACGGCGGCATGGCCCTGGCCCAGAGCCTCGAGTCCGCGAAATACGACTCGATCCTTCGGAGTGCGATCTCTACAGGTCTTGTGGACCATGTGCTCCCCGTGGAAGAGATGCCAGGAAAGGTCCAGGAGTACGCCGCGCACCTGGTGTCCATGAATGGGAACGGCAAAGCCGAGATCATTCGCGAGCAGATCGGCGCGCATATGGGAAAGATCCACGCCATTTTGCGGCGCCGGGTTGGACATGATTTCAGCCAATATAAGGAGTCGACGGTTGCCCGCCGCCTGGAACGGCGGATGAAGGCGTTACAGATCGAAACGGTCGAACAGTATGTCGAACAGCTAACACGCCTGCCCAAGGAAGCAGACCTTCTATTCAACGACCTGCTTATCGGCGTGACCCACTTCTTTCGCGACCCCGAGGCTTTCGAATCGCTGAGGCAAAACGTGATTCCAAAGCTCTTTGCAGGGAAAGGCAGTGGCGACCAGGTTCGCGCCTGCGTCGTGGGTTGCGCTACCGGAGAGGAAGCCTACTCGATCTGCATCCTCCTCTGGGAGTACGCGACGGCACAGGCGCACCCTCCGAAAATACAAGTCTTTGCTACTGACATCGATGAACAGGCCTTGTCATTCGCCCGGAAGGGCCGGTACCCGGAGAGCATCGCCGAGCATGTGAGCGCGGAACGACTGGACCGCTTCTTTACAAAGGAGGAGAACGCCTGGCAGGTCAACCGGGAGCTGCGCGAACTCTGCCTCTTCTCCAGCCACAGTTTCATTAAAGACCCGCCCTTCTCGCGGCTCGATCTGATCTCGTGCCGGAACGTCATGATCTATCTCGGGCAGGAGCTACAACAGAAAATCATCCCGCTCTTCCATTACGCGCTCCGACCCGGCGGCTATCTCTTTCTTGGACCCGCGGAGACAGCCACTTCCCAGCGGGAGCTGTTCGAGATCGTGGACAAAAAGCACCGGATCTTCCAGCGTAAAGAATCTTTGCCCAGACCTGCCGTAGCATTTCCGCTCGCACATATCGGCCGTCCCAAGCTTCCCGGCGCGGGACTGTCCGAGTCGGACGAACGCGAGCTTCCAAAGCGGCTGGAGCGTGTTATTTTACAGCGTTACCGACCGGCATGCGTCGCGGTGAAGGAGAGCGGGGAGGTTGTGTATTATTCCGGTCGGCCAGGCCGCTACCTTGAAGTGCCAACGGGTAGCCCTGAGACGAATGTCGTCAATATGGCGCGTGAAGACTTGCGTGTTCCCCTCCGCTCGGCACTTCATAGGGCCGTAACGACTCGTGAGCGTGTGGTCCAAAAACTGACTCCCTTACAAACGAACGGCGCTGTCAGCCAGGTGGACATTTGCGTTGAGCCGATCTTGGAGTTTCAGTTGGCAAACCTCTACATGGTCGTCTTTGAGGATGCACCGCCCGCAAGCATGCCGCAACCGGGTAACGCGACCGCCGCTGATCCCGGTTCCGCAGAAGCAATCAGGTACCTCGAAGCTGAACTTCGGGCTGCACGGGAACATGCGCAAGCGATGTTTGAAGAGCTTGAAAGCTCGAACGAGGAATTGAGATCCGCGAACGAAGAGTATCAGAGCACGAATGAGGAACTCGAGACCTCCAAGGAGGAGCTTCAGTCGTTCAACGAAGAACTGGGAACCGTGAACACTGAGCTGAATCGCAAAATCGCTGAGCTTGACAATGCCAATAGCGATCTGCAGAACCTGCTCGTCAGCACGCAAATAGCGACGGTTTTCCTGGATCGAGAGCTGCGGATCAAGGCCTTCACGCCTGCTGGCGGCGCGGTGTTCCGGCTCATTGCTGGCGACGTTGGCAGACCGATCACAGATCTTGCCGCCCAATTCACCGGCCTTTACCCCGCCCGCGATGTCCAAGAGGTTCTTGAGACGCTTACCGAACGTGAGCGGCAGGTTACCGGAATTGGCGGCCGGCATTACCAACTGCGAATTCTGCCATACCGCACCGTAAAGAACGTGATTGACGGTGTCGTCCTGACCTTTACCGATGTGACGATGCTCAAAGATGCCAATCGGCAAACTGAAGAAGCACGGGCGCTTGCCGAGAATATTATCCGTACGGTGCGCGAACCCTTGTTAGTGCTTGACGCCGAGTTGCGCGTCGAGGCCGTGAACCACTCGTTCTATAGCGCGTTTCAGGTGTCGCCGGAGGAGACGCGAGACAAGCTTCTTTACGAGATCGGCAATGGACAGTGGGATATCCCGGAGCTGCGGCATTTGCTCGGCGAGATTCTTCCCAAGAAGCGGGTGCTTGAGGATTTTCAGGTGGAACATATTTTTCCAAGAATCGGGCAGAGAACGATGCTGCTCAACGCCCGCGAGATTCTGCAACAGGATGGCAGAGCGCGATTGATCCTGCTTGCGATCGAGGACATCAGCGAGCGCAGAGAGGCAGAAAAATCGCAGGCCCGGCTTGCCGCGATCGTTGAATCATCGGACGATGCTATTGTCGGGAAAGACCTGAGCGGCATCATTACGAGTTGGAACAAGGGAGCTCAGCGGCTCTTTGGGTATTCGGCAGAGGAAGCGACGGGCCAGTCAGTTTCGATGCTGATCCCGAAGGACCGCGAGGACGAGGAACCGCGCATTTTGGAGCGCATCGGCCGCGGCGAGACGGTGGATCATTATGAGACGATTCGCCAGCGCAAGGATGGGAGCTTGGTTGATGTTTCCCTGACGATTTCTCCTATTAGGGACAGCCGGGGGCACGTCGTGGGCGCGTCAAAGATCGCGCGTGATATCACCGAAAACAAGCGTGCCGACGCGCTGATGCTGTGCCAGAAGCAGGCTTTCGAGATGTTCACCTCGGGAACGCCGCTCTTCGAGGTGTTGCAAACGTTCGTTCGCTCGGTGGAGAGTCAGTTGCGGTTGCAAGGCTGGATCGCCATACACCTCTTGGATGAATCCGAGACGCATTTTGCGCACACAATAGCGCCGAGTCTGCCATGCGAATATACCTCCGCCGTGGATGGGATGGAGGTGAGCTCCGGAATCGGCCCGTGCTGTGAAGCGGTTCTGGCGCGTCAGCGCGTCGTCGTCACCGACGTGGCCGCGAGCAAGGAATTCCCGGCATTCGCCGCATTCGCGCTGCCGCTCGGCATTCGCGCTGGCTGGTCAACGCCCATCGTCGGCTCTACCGGCAAAGTGCTAGGCACAGTCGCTGAATACTATCCTGAGGAGCGCGGCCCGAAGTCCGCAGACGACTTTCTAGAGGAGATTACCACACGCACCGCAGCCATCATCATCGAGCGCAGACAGGCGGAAGAGGCATTGCGGCGAATGAATGTGGATCTTACGCATTTTGCATATGCGGCATCGCACGATCTGCAGGAGCCGCTCCGTATGGTGATGACCTACACGCAGCTCCTGGCAAGAGAAAACAAAGGCAGGCTTGACCCGCAATCGGAACAGTTTGTTGCTTACGCCGTTGAAGGCGCGCAGCGTATGGAAGCATTGCTCAGGGACCTGCGTGAATATTGGTCGGTGAATGAGCAAAAAATCGAACACCTGATTTTAGTGGACTCCAATCACAGTCTCGAAAAAGCGCTTGCCTTGCTTCAAATGCCTATCCAAGAGAGCGCCGCAATTGTCACTCATGATTCCTTGCCGACAGTAACGGCGGAGGAACTTCCGCTGACGCTGCTCTTTCAGAATCTGATCGGCAACGCTATTAAATACCGCCAGCCGGAAACGGCGCCACGCATCCATGTGTCTGCGCGAGAGAGCGCGCGCATGGTAAACTTTTCCGTGCACGATAACGGTATCGGCATCGAAACGGATCACCTGGAGGCTATTTTTGCTCCCTTTAAGCGCCTCCATGGGCAAGAGGTACCCGGCACTGGTCTCGGCTTGGCCATGTGTCAAAAGATCGTTGAGCGTTATGGCGGTCGAATCTGGGTCGAATCGAGTTTTGGGGAAGGATCAACGTTTCACTTTACGATCCCCACGCAAAAACAGGCATATACCAATGAATGACTGCGAAATCGTGCTCATTGAGGATAACCCCGCGGACGTTTACCTGGTGCAGCTCGCACTCAAGGAAAACGATGTGAACTGCCATATGATCACATTTGCAAACGGTCAGGAGGCGCTTCGATCTCTTTGCAAGCCAGGAACAGCGGAAACACAAATTGTCCCAGATGTCATCCTCCTCGACTTGAACACGCCAAAAAGTGATGGATTTGAAGTGCTCATTCGGCTCAGAGGAACTCCCCACTTGGCGAACGTTCCCATCGCAATCGTCACCTCCTCTCAGGCCTCGAGCGACAAAGCCCGCACCGCCCGGCTCGGGGTGGTGCGTTACATTCACAAACCGTCACAGCTCGCAGAATTCATCACCACGGTGGGAGGAGCGGTCAAAGAAATGTTGCACCAAGACGGCGCGCCTGGGTGCGCACCGAACAAGTGACCTTCTTTAGGCCCGTTAGCGCCAGCACTAACACAAGAGTGATACCCCCCCTTTCGCCTTCATCGAGCGTTTGCGGTCCACGCCCCGCTATCGCGACAAGGGCTGAAAACGGCTCCGAGACCCCGTCGCCCCCGGTGGTTCTTTCGCTGCCTCTTGCGGGCTGGGCCTCGGCCAGGTATCTGCCGATGCGCGAATCATGAAGCTTTGACCATCGAGCTGATATTATGAGACCGGTCCCAGCCGCCTCTGGTCCGCGCGATGATCGATTGAATGGCGACTCTACCCGAAACCTTTCTTTACTTCGTTTGCGGCTCAAGTATGCTTACGCATCGTCTCGTGGCCCGAACGCCGTCAGCGGAGCGGTCGGGACCGCCTACGTCGAAGGCTATCGCCCTGACATTCGACAAGGCGGGCGCGGATGGCTCCGGAAAATGTGATGTCGAAGCCACCGGCAACATCACCGATCGGGTTTGGGGGTGTCCTGTTCAGGATTGCCACTGACGAAGCCGGCGACCTCGACGCCGCAGGGGTTGGCACACGGGTATCAAAACACGAAATCGAGGCCGCTGCCGCGAGCACGAAAACGCGTGCGATCGCGTACATCGCCACGGCCAAAGACCCGGGGCGCACGCCGTATCAACTTCTGAAAGGGAATGTGACCGAGCTCGGCGGACGCGAATTCGGGATCGCTCGAACAAAGACTGGCAACTTTGCCATCGTTCCCATGGGAGCAGGTATCTATCGAGTTGCGGCTATTGAATGGGACCGTGACGCGGCGAATAAAATATTAATCGGAGGCGGCTAAATGACCCCACTTCGCACCCCTTGCCCAATTTGTAATCGGAGAAGCTTCCTGAAAGCGGTCACGTCGGCTGGAGCGGTGGTCGCCGCAGCACGGGGTACTTCCGCTCAGCAAGCGCAAGAGAGGCTAACGACTGCCAACGGCGGCACCGAGCCCTTCCCCATCCCCTGGTTGGATAAGAACGGCAGCCACAATCAGCCGGCCGGCGCAAACCTGGAGCCCTCGCATATTTACGACTTCAAAGGACGCGTTGCTCGGTGTAGCACGTTCACCGGCATGGGCACCGATAACAGGGGTAATCGGATCGCGTTTGGTAGTCCGACAACCGATTATGGCGTCATGCAGGGAGAGTACTGGGCTGCGCGCACCACACAGCCCGGAACTTTTACGCACATATGACTCACTCTGTTCCGGGGACCGGTGGTCCCCTCCAACCAAATTCACGACCTTCATCCCCCGATTGCACCCTCCGGGCTCTACTGGGTTGTCACTGTACCGGAGGGAGGTTTGAAAATCAGCCCAGATGGAAACACGGTCACGCTCGAGATGAAGAACGTTCCGGTAGTCGATCAGCCACGGTGGCCAGCGCTGGATTCACTTGCCACTGCCGCACGGATGACATTCAAGATGGTTTGGAAGTCGACCGGCGAACCCGTGCTTTACGAGAACGCCTCCAGGCAATTCCGATTCAGAGGTACGAAGGCGGGCTGTCAGCTGGAGGCGCAGATAGAAGTGCCCTCGATTGGGTATTCCTGGAAGTCCGATGCGCTGGAGACATCGCGTGCGGATTTCGCTGTGATGGGCGAGGAAGTTAATGGGCGCTACTATGGCTCATGAGAAAGCCTAATGAGCCCGTTGCGGACACCTCGGCTGCTTCAAAATTGAGAAGCTGGGGTCCGATAGCTTTGCAGGATCTGTTCGACTGCCCGTCCAAATACAGCGCGAAGACCGAGAACAGTTGCCAGCTTGCAGCATAGCGTGGTCATTAGCCCGACCGTGCAATTGGAGTCAGGAATGCCAGGTCCGCATTCGGGAGGTTTGCAGGGATCGATACCAGGAAACGGGCTCTGTTCCGCTGATCATGCGGACACGATACTCTGTCTTCATCGCCGACGCGATGCCAACTCCCGCGGACCTATCTGGCCAATTCGCTAATAGCTTTGTACGAGTCCCGGACGATCCACTCGAAGCGCGACCACGAGGCTCCAATCCAACGCGTCGGGCCCCATCCCACAACGTGGCGCCGAAGCGTCTAACTTCTCGGGCGACGTTGCCGCTTATCGGTTGCCATTTGAGCTGCGTGGCTCAATCGTTGACGCAGTGATTCCCTCGCTACGTTCACGGAGGCCCTTGGCCTCCAGAGCAAGATAGCGCTCATTTAGTTTTCGAGTCAGACGTGCAAACAGCGGGCCTAGGGGGCCGGAGAATTGAATTGAAAGCATGGCTCGGCTGGTATTACCCGCACCTTCGGCCCGATGCCCGGGCGTGGAGCCGCATGCCCGGACCGCGCGTCTCCCAAGTGAAACTTCTTCGTGAGTCATCGAGTTCGGTCACCGTCCACTTCGCCGGTAAACGCCAATCAAACCGCTTGGCAGAAACAGGCCGGAAGGATGGTGCTCATTATGCCCAGTACATAATTGGTGGATCTCCTATCTCCCCGAGATCCTGAAGTTTCTTTCGAGTTAAACCGATAGCCAATAAGGGGGATCCTCATGCAGGCCTCTCAGTCGCGACAACGCGGTCCTACTGCCGCAATCCTGATTACGCTCATACTCGTTGGCATCGCGCCATTCGTCGCCCGCGAGCACTGGCATGGTACTCCCGAGTTTCACACCGTAATGGAAGTCATCGCCACGGAGATGGCGCTGATGATCGGCATCTTGGCCTTGGCGAGTTATTACGCTAGGCACAGTCGCATGCTTTTGTTGATTGGGAGCGGGTTTATCGGCAGTGGAATTCTGGATGGGTGCCACGCCCTCGTTACATCCACGCTTCTCGTACGGCACATGCCATCTGGGTTTCCAGCGCTCTCACACTGGAGCGGCGCAATGTCCCGAGTGTTTTTGTCCTTGCTTCTGTGCGCAAGCCTATTCGCGTGGAAAGAGCGACCCACCGCGGGCAAAAATACCGAGAGGACCATTTACCTCCTGGTTGCCTCTTGGACACTGGTCAGCTTCTTCTTCTTTGCACTTGTTCCGCTCCAGCCGATCAATGTTCCGAACTTCTTTATTCATCACCCGACTGAACTTGTGCCGGGGGTTTTCTTTCTCGTGGCTGCCTGGGGATACTACCGAAAAGGCTTGTGGAGAAGTGATGATCTTGAACATTCACTGCTGCTCTCATTGATTGTATTTTCAGCGAGTCATTTCCTCTATCTATCCATTTACGCTCAGACGGGCGACAGCCTAATCCAAGCGGGACACCTCTTGAAAATAGTCGCTGAGGGCATCGTGTTGACGGGCCTGCTCTCCAGTACATTCTCAGTATTCAAGCGAGATGCCGAAAACGCCGAGGACCTGGAATTGCGAATCAAAGCGCGGACTGCGGACCTGGCGGAAGCCAACCGGTCTCTTCAAATGGAGGTCGCTGAGCGTCGGCGCGCGGAAGCGATTGCAGAAGCGGCGAGTCAGGCCAAGAGCGAATTCCTTGCCAACATGAGCCATGAGATCCGTACGCCTATGAATGGCGTACTGGGCATGACCGAACTCGTGCTTGAAACCGAGCTTACCAGCGAACAGCGTGAGTATCTTAATATGGCGAAAAGCTCCGCTGATTCGCTCCTATCCGTGATAAACGACATACTGGATTTCTCAAAGGTTGAGGCCGGTATGCTCGATCTTGACCCGACTGAATTCGGCTTATGGCGGAGTCTTGAAGATATCGCCACGATGGTAGCCCTCCGCGCCCACCAGAAGGGCCTCGAACTCATTTGTGATATCGACCCTTCGGTTCCTGAATTCGTTATTGCCGATGCATTACGAATCCGCCAGGTGCTGATTAACCTGTTGGGGAATGCCGTCAAGTTTACGGAACACGGAGAGGTGGTCCTGTCCGTTCGTGCCGATGGAACAACCTCGAATGAAGATGGTGCGAATGTCGCCCCCAAGTTGGTCTTTTCGGTTCGCGATACCGGCATCGGTATTCCAGCTTCTAAGCAGCACCATATATTTGAAGCGTTCGCTCAGGCGGACGGTTCCACGACTCGGAAGTATGGCGGCACCGGCCTTGGCCTGACCATTTCTAAGCGTCTAATTGACATGATGGGCGGTCGAATATGGCTGGAAAGTGTGGGCTCCGGCGCGACTTTCCACTTCACCGTCCCGGTACAACAAGCTGCGGCGCAGCCCGCGGCGGAGGAACCCGCCGCTTACGGCTGTCTTTCTAATGTTTCCGCTCTCGTTGTGGATGATAATGCAACCAATCGACGATTCTTGGCGGATCGTTTAACCACGTGGGGAATACACGTGGTTCTCGCCGAGAGCGCTGCCTCGGCGCTGAATCAGCTTGAATCACATGACGAGCCGTTCTCGCTAATCCTCACAGACGTTCATATGCCACAGTTGGATGGCTTTGATCTCGTCGCGCAAATCAAAGGCATGCCACGCATGGAGGGAACAGCAATTATCATGCTCACCTCGGGCAGTATGCCAGGGGATCGCGCTCGCCGCCGGCAGCTCGGGGTCAATGCTTATCTAACGAAACCCCTTCGACGTGGGGAGTTACTGACGGCGATCCTCCGTGTCATCAATTCGAGTCGCTCTAACCAGTCGGCGCAGGCCGATGCGGCCCAAATTGAGGAAGATATAACCGCAATCAGTGGTGCGCTCGATCCCGAGCTTGCAGGAACAGCCGAGAGACAGGCCGCCAAGAACCCTGCGCAAGTGCCTAGCACTGGTCTACGCATACTCTTGGCGGAGGACAACCGTGTAAATCAGACGCTTGCCACGCGCCTACTCGCAAAGCGTGGCCACCGTGTTGTCATCGCTGACAACGGGCACGAAGCGTTGGCGAAGTTGGGTCAAGAACCTTTCGATTTAGTGTTGATGGATGTGCAAATGCCAGAGATGGACGGTTTTGAGGCCACAGCCGTCATTCGGGAGCGAGAAAAAGGGACGGGGGCTCACATCCCGATCGTTGCTATGACAGCGCGAGCTATGCGTGGAGACCGCGAAAAATGCTTCGCGAGCGGAATGGACGATTATGTTAGCAAGCCGGTGAGTCTCGCCGAGCTTTCGGGTGCCATCGAGAGAGTTATTTTTGCCGGCAGGCTTGCTTCTTCGATGCGGAAGGTTGAGAGCCCTGGTGCCATAGAAATATACGAGCCGTCTCAATCTTGAAAAGGCGGTAAGGTTACCTTCCTTGACCTGGAACGTCCTACGGCAAAGGGTTTCAACGACAAGGCGCACACATACACCCTCGACGACCTTATGGACCTGGTAGATCCGGCCGATATCCTCATTCGCGCGGGAAAAGTAAGGAGACCGAAGTCTCCCAGGTCCTCATTAGTCCCTCATACGGCAACTGACAATTTTTGGCCGTCACCGAATCTCAATGGAAGTATCACGCGTTAACCAGGATCTGAGGAGGCTTGCGCGGATAGAATTGTTCAACCTTCGTAGTCCTTAATGCTGGGTTCCTCTAGCACACATCCGCCAGCTCAACGACGTGGGGCCAAATTATCTGGTGATGGAGTACATCTAAGGCACTCCGCTAACCGGGGCGCTACTGCTCGATCAATCGCGAAAATCATTCCGAATCCCGTAGTCTCCAAGAGTTGAAACCGGCCCGATCACATTTTCGTCGCGGAAAAGGGCGTCGAGGCCCATAGGCGACCACAGCTCGATCGAATACTTGGATCCTGCGGGGGAGGCTTAAACTAGCCTCGGATCAAAGCAACTTGCGGCGGCGCAGAAGAGTAACGACACGGTCATTACCAACACGGTTACGTCATCGTACAAATCGCCACGACTGAAGTCCGATACCGCTTTGATCACTGCCTCCTGCATTTCGAGGGCGCTACTAGTGGCCCATCGCAGCGAGTTCGTTAGCATGGCAGGATTCTGCGGCGGACATCGGAGTATTTCCATTTGAAGGGGCGGGCGGTTTTCGAATAGGCGCGTATGTAGCGCATGAGCTTGCGCGAGAGGTCCTGGACCGACGTGAATATGCCCCGGGCGATGACTTCTCGCTCGAGTCTTGCGAACCAGATTTCGACCTGATTGAGCCAAGACGAATAGGTGGGCGTGAAGTGCAGGTTCACGTTGGCGTTTCGCTTCAGGAAGTGTTCGACTTGGTTGGTCTTGTGCGCGGACAAGTTGTCCAGAATAATGTGAATCTCCTGGTTGGGCTTACAGCTTGAGATAATTTGTTCGAGGAAGCCAACGAATTCCGCGCTGGTGTGCCGCTCGGCAGTCTTGCCCTGCACCTTTCCAGTCTTGACGTCGAGCGCCGCGTACAACGACAACGTGCCATTGCGTCGATACTCAAAGCCATGCCGTTCCAGTCGTCCGGGCGACAACGGCAGCACTGGATCCAGGCGGTCCAGTGCCTGAATCGCGGTCTTCTCATCTACACAAAACACGACCGCGTGCTGCGGTGGAGTCAAGTACAATCCAATCACGTCGGCAGCCTTGGTCTCGAAATCCGGATCGTCGCTGACCATGTAGCGCTCCAGTCGATGCGGGCGTACATCGGCTTGCGCCAGAATCCGTTGGATGGTGTCTTTGCTGACATGAAAGCGGCTCGCCAGTTTTCGGCACGACCAGTGCGTGGAGCCATCTCTTGGTCCTTCTTTAATCGCGGCCAGCACCTTGGCCTGCAGTTTCGGCGTCCTCACGGAGGGCTGCTGGCCTGGATGCAGTTCCTCCGTTAAACCGCCGATACGATGTTGCAAGAAACGACTTTTCCAACGCGCAATCGTCGGAGCGGTGGTGTCCAACAGATCCTGAATCTTCTGGTAAGAGACTCCATCCGCGAGTAGCAGAATCATCCGCGACCTCATCACATCGCCCGCCGGAAGCATACGCGACTGCGTCATCTGTTGGAGCTGTCGCTCCTCTTCAGTTAGGATTAAAGGCTCCGCGTCAAACGGCACACTTCTAGGACGGGAGACTAAATGCTTATGGTTACTCAGAGACAGGCCACTAGTATTCGAGGAGTTGATCGTAGATTTCTTGGACTGTCCATGGACGCGTTTCCACCACGTCTCACTGATGTGAAACCAGCGCTATTGATTAACTTTGCCGCGCGTCTTTCGCCCGACGGAAAACCGGTAGAGAGCGCGATATCTAGAACGGTTCCAATAACACGCAGCATTTACTATGGCTTTGGGTTGTGTAGCCATGACTAGTACTCTACCGGTTGTCCTTTTCTATTTTTCTTCATTGGTAGCGCTTTGACAACCTGCTTGAGCAACTTCTCGAACTTAACCGGTCATCTGTAAAACAGGGGAAAACAGAAGCGTTTGTCTTTGGGGGCGTCTCTTGACCCTGGGAATGGTGGCTCTGTTTTCGGCCTGTTATTTCGTCGCCATACCGCCTGCAAATTGATGACGCAAAAAGGCAGACGCTTCTGTTTTTTCCCTGTTTTACAGGGGGCGCGAGTGGATCGGGCGGGTGTCCGCCGAGGCTTTGGGTGCTCGGTTTTGTCGGGGATATCAGGGGACGTGCTGTTTTTATGATTGCGGGCTTCGTGATCATCCTCGTGGGCCAGTTGTCGCAATACAAATCTTCCTGGAACGTACGGATATGTTTGCCGGCGGGCGTCAAAAGACTAAGATTCGCGCGTTCTAAAAGACACGCAAACTCGGTACGGCTTCGCCGTGCGCGTAGGTTCTGTGTTTCGTCGAGCGCCGCCAGTTCCAGAGCGCGCTGCGCCGAGATATAAAAACTACTGAGGCTTGCGCTGCAAATCCGCCGGAACGCGGGCACGGTCCAGACCTTCAAAATGAAAGTGCCATTCCAGGGGCACTACCTGCGGAACGTAGCACACACGGTCATCGCATGCCTGATACCGGAATGATCCCTTCAGCGTCAATTCGCCAGCGGGATTAACCAACGGCTTCAGCGCAGCTTCCTGACCGAAAGTGATCTCTCGCTTGATGATCACGCGGCCTCGATAAACCGGCACGGTCTCGCCGATCGCTTCCAGGTGCAGCATCTCCGAAGCGGGGTATGCGACAGGTTGCAACTTCCCGGCAGCGCGCTCCTCCAATTTCCATTCGATGGGAATGTAGCCTTGCACGCCGGGAGCGTAGACGTGCATTTTGGGTTTGAGGTCGATTTCGAGGCTTAGCACGATCCGATGACCCGGCGTTGCCACGGGGGTGCTTGCGGTCGTGGTGAGACGAAGATGCTTGGTTTCCGCAACGTTTCGCGCTGCATCCGCCGCCTTGCCAAAGTCCCGGGTCAGAATGTCCGTCGCGGAGACGCGTTCCCGGTAGTCGTCCTCAAAGTGCTTTGAAACGACTCTGCCCTGAGGGTCTATGACGTAAGTGCCGGGGTTGGGAATTCCATAGAATGCCGTGCCCGGCGCGACTGTCTCATTCAGGATATCGAAGGCGCGTATGATCTTCGACTCAGGATCCGAGAGCAGCGGAAACGTAATGTGCTGCCGGTCGGTAAAATTCTTCAGCACTGCGACCGAGTCATAGCTGATCGCTGCCAGCCCCAGCCCGTGCTGCCGGATCGCATCCAGATTTCGTTGCAGCTCCACGAGCTGCGTTTTGCAGAAGGGTCACCAGTCGGCCGAGCGGAAAAAGACGAGGATCGTTCCTTTCGGGCCGCTGACGGATTTCAGAGTTTGTCTCCGTCCTTCCTGATCCTGGGCCGAAAAATCTGGCACCCGATTTCCAACCGCAGGGCCGGTCTTGATGTTCTGGCCGTCAAGAACGGCAAGCGCGAGCATACACAGAGCGCCTAAGCGCATAAGTCTCCGTTTCCCTTTTTCACAAATTCCGGGCGCCGGCTCCGCGCCTGGACTAGAATGTGAACGTGTCTTCTTCAGCAATCATGAAAAGCGGCGGTCCTCCCGATGAGATCTTCACTGCATTCGCCAGAGTTGCCTTGCCCCCCTCCGAACCGGCACACTCCTCGAGAGCCTTCATCGAAGGAAAATGTACCTCTGCCACACGATAAAACTGTGGTTTGCCTTGTGGCGACGCGAGGATCTTCGTCGCGACGATCTTGGTTTTTCCGGCAAGCTTCGCGATCGCCAAGGGAACATGTTCTTCCACGTACACCTTTTCAAAAGCGGCGACGTCCACTGGTGGTGGATATGCAACAATCAACTTCGCACTACTCATATATATGACTCCTATCCTTAAAATAAGTATTTCTAGCTAACCCGGAACTCAACGTTGGGCGGGTTTGAGGCGCCTTCCGGCAGTCTCTCCCGCGAATCCTGCTGCTAAACCTATCGATGCTCCCAGCACTGCGACGCCTAAGTGCCACGTCAGGATATGCGACGCATCGAGAATGGGGCAGTAAATCTCTTGCGCGCTCGTCGTGACCAAGCCTGCGAGCAAGCCGGCTGCGGCTCCGGTAACCCGCGGCGAAAGGCCGGCTCCCCGACGCAGTAGCAGCCAAAAGGGCACGGCCGCGAGCAACGCAAATGGACCACCCGCCCTCAGACAAGCCGAACCAGTACCCCAGAAGGCCCTCTCGGGCTGGAACTGGAATAAACCGGCCATCAGAAGCGCAAGCAAGCCTATGACGGCAGCCGGCAGTACTGTCGGAGAGATCCGGTGCTGGCTGCCTGGCGCCATCTGATGCACAACCGAATAAACCAGCAACCCGGCGCTCGCCGACAAGGCGCAGAGAATTGTGACGGATTGCAGCGGACTCATTAGCGAGATCCCGGATGCACCCAGGCGATAAACACCCGCGGCGACGATCAGGATGAAGATCACGGCGAAAGCCGCATAAAAGTAGCGCGCCGGCGCAAGCGGGCGAACGGGCCGCAATCCGGTGGTGAGCGTATCCTCAAGCCGACGAAGGATCTCCGGCGCAGGCGCGTCCGCCATGATCGAAGGGTTCAGCGCTCGCATGAATTCAGCGCAGCGGTTGCAGGTCAAGACGTGCTTTTGAACCTGTGCCGGTAATCGCGCCGCTCCTCCCGACTTTTCATGTTCGATAAGAGAACGCTCCACGTCACGGCAGTTCATTCTTTTCCTCCTGCAGTAATCTGCGCAGCCGTTCGTAAGCGCGGCTCGCCTTTTGCTTCACGGCGCCGACAGTGCATGACGTGGCACGGGCTACTTCCTCCAGGCTTAGCCCTCCGGCTTTCAACATCGTCACCACTTCCCTCTGCGCTTCGGGCAAAACCGCGACGAGCGTTTCGAACGCAGGAAGGGAGTTCCGGTTTTCAAAGCGCGGGCGTGGCTCGGGAACCATGTCCGTCGCGATTTCGTGGGCTCTGATGCGTCGTGTTCGGCGGTAGCCATCCACGCGCACTCGCCGCGCAATCGCATACACCCAAGGCAGAACCGGCTGGCCAGGCCTGTAGGTGTGCCGGACCCGATGAATCCGCAACCAGGTTTCCTGTAGCAGATCATCGGCCTGTTCCCGGCTCATCAGGTCCTGGGTCCTGAAAAATCGCAACAACGCGGGGCCGAGGGCGCCAATCAGAGCAGCCGGCGCTTCGGGGTCCGCTTGCTGGTAGCGCGCCATCCAACGGTCCAGGGCAGCAATCGACGGCGGCGGGGCCACGGCGCTTTCCTGCTGAGTTGGTGCCATCGCTGGACTGTTCGCTGGCGAGCCCTCTGGAGTCACGCTGGCTGAAACTATTTTTTGGTTCAGCCCTCTTGGGCTGACATTTCTTTGTGTATGGGCCGCCCCGGACTCCTTAATCATCCTGGAAGGGTCTCAGCCACCCCGTCAAGCCGGGGCACCGTAAAATCGGGAGCGACCCCCCCGTCTTCCATTTCTGCGCCGGATCGGTTGCACCAGCAAACCTGGTAACCAAACGCCTTGGCCCCGGCGGCATCCCATAAGTTCGAGGAAACAAAGAGAATCTCTGCGGCGGGAAGATTCAGGATTTCGGGCCCAAGGGCGTAGACGCGAGGAGACGGTTTGTACGTCTTCACCCTGTCCACCGAAATGATTTCGGCGAAATACGACTCCAGGCCGTTGCTGCGGACGGCCGAGTCCAGCATTCTTGGCGAACCGTTCGAGAGGATGGCCAGCGGCGATCCCTTCAGTGCGGTCAAGGCGGATCTTGCGTCGTCAAAGGCAGCCGGAACGACATACGCCTGCATGAGGCTCTCCGGCTGTCGGTCGGTCAATTTGAGCGAAAGCCTCCGGACGGCAAAGCGCAGGGCCGCTTCTGTCACCTCCCAGAAGTCCTCGTAGCGTTCCATCAGCGCTCGCAACCAGGTATATTCGAGTTGCTTCTGCCTCCACAGCTGCGAAAGAGCCTGCAGGTCGCCATGGATGTTGGCCTGCTCCCGCTGGACCACGGAATGGACATCAAAGAGCGTTCCATACCCGTCGAATATCACGGCTTGGGGCTTCGATAGCACAGGATTTCACGGCGGACAACTCAGCATTGAACCGAAGAACCTAGACGGCCGCGCCGATGAGCACGCGCACGTCGAGCTTGCCTCGGAGTGTGTTCATCATGATGCAACCCCGGTCAGCAATTTCGACCAGCCTTTCGAGCAGCACCCTATCCCCTCTCTCGGCGGCGACCCGCAACTCGACTCCCGCAAACCGGGCGGGCGAATCGGCGAGCGCTCCGACCACCTCTACGCGCACATCCCCGATATCCGCTTGGCGCGTCTTAATGGCGGCTAACAGGTTGCTCATGAAGCAGCCGCCCACTGCGGCGAGGAACAGTTCGCCGCCCATGGGTCCGGCATCGCTGCCGCCTTTTGCGACGGGCCGGTCGATGAGCACCTGGTGCTGGCCTATCGTTGCTTCCGAAGTCGAAGCCGAAATCTGGCGGAGTTCAATCTTCATCTCGCTGGCCATATATTCCTAACCTTCCTCTACGCGGGGATACTAACGCTCTCTCTGGGTGTACCGTCAAAAGCTATACTCGGTGCCCCGGATGGACATCTTCATCATAAAGTCCTGAAGCTCCTCCTCGCCGCGGAACTTGGAACGGTCGTACCGTTCATAGTGAACTATTTCTTCGAGCGCCCGGCGCGGATGGTGAATCGTAGGACTTCGCTTCGCGAACCCTATGGGCAGCAGATGATAAATCTGCAACGGCTCCGGAATGCCGAGCAGGGACTTGAGCATGACACTGAAGTAGGGCGAAGCTACGTCGCTGATGTACATGGAGCTGAGCCCCAGCACCTCGGCGGCCAGCAGCATCTGCAAGACGCAATTCGCCAGGCTGCTGTAAAAGTGCGCTTCCCACTTGTCCAGCTTTGTGCGCATGGGGTAGGCGTCGTTTGTGCGCGGATCGCCGAGCACGAGTACATGGACCGGCGCATGGCGGAAGTCCACACCGGCATTCACCCGGCGGCGCTGGCCGCGCGTCGCCTCCTCGATTTCGATCTTGTCGCGCATTTGAGTCTTGAAGATCTCCACGATCTTTTCCCGAACCTCCAAGCTCCGTATGACAAGCAATTCCCAGGGCTGCGAGTTTCCAGCCGAGGGAGCCCATCGCGCCGCTTCCAGGATCTTTTCAATAAGTTCATCTGGGACTGGCTTGTCCTTCAGAAATCCGGTGCGAATGCTGCGGCGCGCCTGAAGAACCTCCAGAAAGGCGTCAATCGATTCGGCGCGGCAAGGAATTGGAAGTCCACCAGGTTTTTCAGAAGACACGATTTTAGACCCTCATCGTCATTACACTTGGTCAGCAAATGCTCGCGCGGATGGAAGCGAGCGCCGCCCGGTTGTCGAATGTGACGCCGCGATCAGCGCGGACTACGCCCAGTTGCTTCCACAAATCGAGCAAGTCCACCGAAACCGGCTTCGAGGCCATCTGGCTATAGAGCTCGACCAACACTTTACCATTTGTCGCTTTGTCGCCGACCTCGATGACACGCTCAAGAGGCCAGTCGGCCTCAATCGTCCCGCCCGCGCGATTGATGGCGCGTAGCGCATCCCGGAGACCTTGGGCATTGGCTGTCCGTTTTCGAATCTCGATGTCCGCTAGAAGGCAGAACATCGCGCCTCCCCAGTAAGTCCGGCCCCATGTATGCGTGTTATCCAGCCCCTGGTCGCCGGGAGCCGGCAAGCCTTGCGGCATGCGATCCACCATCTCGCGCCATACGCGCTCGGCAGTCAATCTTCCAACCAGGGATCGGGCAATCGGCTCCACGTAGGTCGCTATCCCTTCTTCGATCCAATGATGACGTTCCTCTACCGATGGAAAACCGAAATGAATCATCTCGTGGGTCAACACCCAATCGTCGTCGAGATCGGCCTGCGTGACATGTTGACCCACTGTGATCCGGCATCGCGCTCCCGGTTCACCGAAACTCACCCCGTTGGAAACGCGCGCGCCTGGCGACTGAAGGAGCCGGACCTGGGCGTGTCTCACCGGGAACCTGCCGAAGTAGACCGTCGTGGCTCGCGCGGATTGCATCACCCAGTCAAACAGCGCGGCCCGGTCGATGTCGAACTGGTCGGAATCGAAGGAAACGTCGATCGAGGCCTCGCCGACTTCAAGGTGCGACGGCAAGTCTGCGGCGCGCAAAGCCGCGCTCATTCCTTGCCCGAAGGCCACGCCAACCACACTCTCTAACACCGCTCGCCGGGATATGCGGGGATAGGGTGAGATTCGCGTCAAGCGACCACAGCCGATCCAGGGGCTTCTGCGGCCGTCGGCCGGATTCGCCTCCCCTTCATTCGGCCGGCCACCAGAGCGTCGAGCGAGAACCAGCCCGCGCCGAAGGTAAGCACCACCAGGGAAGCCACCAGGAACGTGAAGGGAGCGGCCGCGGTGAACTTGTCGGGATCGGAGATGACCGAGAACAAGGCCTCGCGATCCGCCGTAATGTAGGCGACGACGATGTCGATGACCAGGGGCAGCGCAATGAGTCGCGAGCCGAACCCGACGAGGAGAAGCAGGCCGCCTCCGAGCTCAAGCGCCGAGACAAAATAGGCGTTCAATACGGGGGCCGGTATGCCAAGATCGGTAAAGAAGTGTATGACCTTACCGATATCAGTCAGCTTTCCCCAGCCGGTTTGCATGAACTGCCATCCCCAATACAGCCGTACGGCGAGCAGGAACGGAGATGCAAGGCTCGACGACGCACGATTCAACAGGCGATAGTACTTCTCGAAATTTTCGATCATGTGGTTACCCTCTCTTTCTTGACTTCGCTGGCGGGCATAACCAGCCCAACTCGGCCCACGCAGCAAACCATGTCTCCAGCAGTCGCCGCTGTTCATCGAGCGACGCGGCGCTGTTCTCGAATCCGGACTGAATGGCATGCCCGACGGGCTGCCCTTCACGAAGCGCGTTGAGAATCTGAAACTCTTCAGCGGCGATCCTGCGGTAGTAGACGGTGAAGTCCATCCGATGCACGGCAAGATGGGTGCGCTCACGTTTCAAATGGATCGCCGGCCGCGCCGCGCCCTGATGTTTTTGTTTTAGAACGGCATTGCTCGCCTCTTCGTGCTCTTCGGAGGAGCGATTCACCTGAATCAGCAGCTTGTCAACCGGAAATTCGAATTCGAGCAGCCGGATGTAGGGCTGTAACCCGGCGCGGAGGTCCGGACCAAGCTCGATCAAATCTTCGGGCCCAAGCGCCTTCTCGGCAGCGCCGTCGAAAGCCTCGATATGCGCCCATTCCAGACGCACCATGTCGAGCGCTAAGGCATGCCTTCTTCCTGCATACTGCGGGTTCTGTTGCAGCCAACCCGCGAGGCGTTCGCCCAGATTACGCAGGGTGAACGAGCGCGAAGGGCACTCGGCGACATAGGCTCGCGACAACCGATGGAAGGCTTGCTGGCCGAGTACGGCGCGCAGCCCAGGGAAGTCGTCATAGAGAGAATCCAGAGCGCGATACCAATAGCTTCGGCTGTAGATTTCCAGGCGCTCCAGCGAAGTGAGCCGGCTGTTCGGCGTGATGAATTCAGCGGCCTCGATTTTCATTGGCCTCCCGTCCGCCGTTTTCGGAGCTATTCGATCGGAACTCGTGAGTGGCTGCATGACCGCCGTCATCATTCGCCGTTGTAATTCGAGGAGCGTCATAAGCCTGCCGTCGCGGGAGCTTGAATGTACCTTTTGGCCTTGAGCGCTTCCGCGTGGACCTCTTCAAAAGACGGAATGCTATCGTCCCACTCCAGCAGAGTCGCCGTCGGGCCGATTCGGCGGATTGCATGCTCGTACAACTTCCAGACCGGATCGATCACGGGATGATCGTGCGTGTCCAGTATGTACTTCTCGAACTTCGAGTGGCCCGCGACGTGAATTTGCGCCACCCGCTCGGCCGGAATGCTGTTGAGATAGTCGTAGGGATCGAAGTCGTGATTCCGGGATGACACGTAGATGTTGTTCACATCCAGAAGAATCCCGCAGTCCGCGCGCTCGACCACCTCGGTGAGGAATTCCCACTCCGTCATCTCGGACATGTGAAATTCGGCGTAGCTGCTCACGTTCTCGACGGCAATCGGCACTTCCAGAAAATCGCGGGCTTCGCGAACTTTGCATGCCGTGATCTCGGCCGCTTCGAACGTGTACGGCATGGGAAGCAGATCGTGACTGTACCTGCCGTCCACGCTACCCCAGCACAGGTGGTCGGTTAGCCAGGGGGTTTTGGTGCGCTTTACCAACGACTTGAGGCGCCGCAAATGCTCCCGGTTCAGCGGCTCCGCCGAGCCAAAATACGTTGAAACGCCATGCTGGACGACGCGGTAACGTTCAAGGATCTGGTCGAGAGTCATCAGCGGACGACCGCCATCGACCATGTAATTTTCCGAGATGATCTCGAACCAGTCGACCGCGGGCTTCTTTTCGAAGATGTGGGCGTAATGAGGAATCCGCAGACCGATGCCGATCCCGTAATCCGTGAATCCGTTAAATCGATTGGCTGGCATATGTTTGAGAAAAAGGGACCGGCGCAACGCTGGCGACGGCCCCCCTTAGGAGGGCTTCTTACTTGGAGCCGTCGGTGGCGCAAGCGCCCTTACCCTTGCAGGAGTTCTTGCCCCACTCCTTCTTGGATCCGCCGCCATTGCCCTTGCACGAGTTCAATCCCTTGCAAGCGTGCTTTTCGATATCCTTTTTGTCCGAGCTGTCTGCTGCCTGCAGCACGGCGGAAGGCGATGAGCCGGTTGCCGGAGCCGCGTTCAAACGGGCCATTGTGCCGCCCAGCAAGCCGGTGAAGGCAGCCGCGAGCACGAGAGAGTCCTTGTTGATCTTCATTGAATTTTCTCCTTGGTGTCTGGATTCTGACTTGATCGGCGGTTTCATGCCACCGTCAACTGATGGTTCGTGGCGACTGCGGCAAAGTTACGGCCCCCTTGCGAACGTAACTGCGCTTGGAAGTTTTGCGAACGATGAATTGGGACTAAACTGCGGACCGGACCACCGTCATGGGCGGCGGTGTCGTCAGGGTGAAGGACAAGCTGGAAATCAGCTTTTGGGTGTACACGGCGTCAGGCTGACGCGATTGCTCTACGAGCGTTGCTCGGCGTTCGGAAAAGTTCCTCGCTACTTCTAAAGAGAGGCTCTTCACGGGCTGCTTCTCTCGCAAGCCGTCCGCGAAACCTGCCAGGTCCACCCTTATCTAGGATTTGTCGTTCCCCGCAGCTTTATTTCGTTTCGTGTAAGTGGAAGGTCAGGCTTCTTTCTGCTGGCCGATAGGCGTTACTTTTGCCGATCGAGCGGCGAACTATCGCTTGGAGTGGGGCGCGGTTCGACTGATGGAAGTACCTCCGACTTCCATTGCCGGCCCGGCTGGCACGTCCCGCTCGCCACATCGCCCAATCATCACTG
>Ga0206991_10093_pt2 | contig 25474 bp, 24 predicted proteins | sample Alteio_BWMinCont_9_FD_153286 | JGI IMG/M metagenome (GOLD analysis project Ga0206991, IMG submission 153286) | Enriched cells from forest soil in Barre Woods Harvard Forest LTER site, Petersham, Massachusetts, United States -... | ecosystem: Environmental > Terrestrial > Soil > Temperate forest >...
AATCGTCGGTGGAGCTGGTCGCCTTCAGCACAGCTAAAAATGCCTCTTGAGGAATGTCCACGCGGCCGACGCGTTTCATGCGCCGCTTGCCTTCTTTTTGTTTCTCCAGCAGCTTGCGTTTACGCGAAATATCGCCGCCGTAGCATTTCGCCAGGACGTTTTTGCGTATAGGGCTGATGGTTTCGCGCGCGATGACGCGGCTGCCGATGGCGGCCTGCAGCGCCACCTCAAACATTTGCCGGGGGATCAATTTGCGCAGGCGACTGACGAGTTCGCGCCCTCGTTCGTAGGATTGTTCGCGGTGGCAGACGAGCGTCAGGGCGTCGACGGGTTCGCCGCCCACGAGCACGTCCAGTTTGACCAGATCGCCTTCGCGGTAGCCGGCCAGGTGGTAGTCGAGCGAGGCGTAGCCGCGGGAGACGCTTTTGAGCCGATCGTAGAAATCGAGCACGATTTCGTTGAGCGGCAATTCGTAGGAGAGCATCACGCGCGTGGGCGAGAGATACTCGAAGCCCTTTTGCACGCCGCGCTTCTCTTCGCAGAGTTGCAGGATAGCTCCCACCGAATCGTCGGCGGTGATGATCATGGCAGTGATCACCGGCTCTTCGATCTTGGCGATTTCGCTGGGCGAGGGGAATTTCGTGGGGTTATCGACCTCGAGCACTTCACCCACAGTGGTGGTGATGCGATATTGCACGCTGGGAGCGGTCGTGATCAGATCGATGCCGAATTCACGCTCCAGGCGTTCCTGCACGATCTCCATGTGCAGCAGGCCGAGGAAGCCGCAACGGAAGCCGAAACCCAGTGCGACGGAGTTCTCCGGCTCGTAAAAGAACGCGGCGTCATTGAGCTGCAGCTTGCCGAGCGCATCGCGCAGCGCTTCATAGGCATGGGCTTGCACGGGATAAAGGCCCGCGAAGACCATGGGCTTGATCGCCTCAAAGCCGGGAAGAGGCGGGGCCGGGCGCGCCGCTTCGGTGACGGTGTCGCCGACCCGAGCATCGGCCACGCGCTTGATATTGGCGATGATGAATCCAACGTCCCCGGCGGCCAGCTCTTCGAGGACCACCGGTTTAGGCGTGAGCGCGCCGAGGCTCTCCACCTCAAAGACTTCGTTGTTGGAAACGAGGCGAATCTGCTGATGAGGACGCAGACGGCCGTCGACGATGCGCACCAGCACCACGGCGCCGCGATAGGCATCGAACCAGGAGTCGAAGATGAGCGCGCGAAGGGGCGCATCCACCAGACCGGAAGGAGCGGGAACCCGCGCGACTACGGCTTCGAGCACTTTCTCCACGCCCAGCCCATTTTTCGCGCTGATGGCCAGCGCGTCGGCGGCGGGAATCGCAAGCACGCTTTCCATCTGGGCTTTCACTTGCTCGATCTGCGCGGCGGGCAGGTCGATTTTGTTGATCACGGGAATGATGGTCAGATTGTGCTGCGCGGCCAAAAATGTGTTGGCCACGGTTTGCGCTTCCACTCCCTGGCTGGCATCCACGACGAGCAGCGCGCCTTCGCAGGCGGAAAGCGCGCGGGAGACTTCATAGGAGAAATCGACGTGACCGGGAGTATCAATGAGGTTGAGCTGGTATTCCTGGCCGTCGGAGGCGGTGTAATGCAAGCGAATGCTCTTGGCTTTGATGGTGATGCCGCGCTCTTTCTCCAGATCCATGGAATCGAGCACCTGCGCGCTCATTTCGCGCTGGGTGAGCGCGCCGGTAAGTTCGAGCAGGCGATCCGCCAGCGTCGACTTGCCGTGGTCGATATGCGCGATGATGCAGAAGTTGCGGATGAAACGGGAATCCATGTAGATGTTTTGTCCCTGCGCGGGGCGGTCGCTCCGCGAATCAAAGGCGCGCTGAGAACACTCAGTTTGCCACATCTGGGAGCAAGCGGCCAGACAGCCTTGGGCGACGTATTGCCCGAGGCTTGAGCAGAATCAGCGGGTCAGTTGAGCGTGGGGAAACTGGGGTACGTCCGAAAGTTTTCCGCTGAATCCGAGACAGTATATATTGTCTCTGGCTCCGGCTCGCCAAAGGGCGACGCAGCCCGGGTGTTTTCCGAAAATAACCTATGGGCGTTGATGTCAGCAAACAGCTGGACCGTGCCAAGCGCTATCTCGAGAGAAATAAACTCGAGGAGGCCGCGGAGGCTTACGAGTCGGTCCTGAACGACATGCCCGGCCATGCAGAGGCACTGCAGGCGCTGGGAGACTTGTACACCCGGCTCAACCAGCCAGACCGGGCCATCAAGCATTACAACGTTCTCTTTGACCGCTTCTTCGAGGCGCGTGAGGAAAACAAAGCCCTGGTCATCTATACCCGGGCGCTCAAAGGGATCCAACAGCCGCCAGAGCGTATGGCGCGGTACGCCCTGCTCTTACAGAAGCAGAACCGGCCTGAGGAGGCCATCGAGCAGTATTCGTTTGCGTCAGAATTATTTCTGGCGCGCGGAAACCAGGAGGGTGCGCTCGATTGCCTGGAGAGGATGGCGCAGCTCGATCCGGACAATGCATTGCGGCAAGTAGCCATTGCGGAACTGGCCGAGCACCTGGGCAAGAATGCGCTCGCGGCGCGTGGCTTTGTGCGCGCGGGCCAATTGGCGGAAGCTGCCGGCAACGCAGACTCAGCGTTGAGCATGCTGATGCGGGCCCATAATCTCGTCCCTAAAGAACGAGGTCCGGCTCTGCTTTGCGCGCAGGCGCTGCTGCGCCGTAAGGATGCGGCCGGAGCGGTTCAGTTACTGGAACCTTTTTCCAAAGGCGAACTGGATCCAGCCTTCCTGCATACGCACGCCGAGGCGCTGATGTTGACAGGAGCGTTGGATGGCGCGCGCAAGGCGATCGAACGCCTCCCCGCGGGCCAGCCTGAAACAGCGAGCAAGGTATTCGAGCTTGCCGACAAGTATCTCGCCGCGAATCAGGGTAGCGAAGCCATCGCGCTGCTGCAAAAAGTGCAGAAAAAGATGAGCGAGGCGCATCGGGATAACGATTTTGCAACCAGGCTGGACGCACTGGTGGAAGCTCACGCCGCGTCGCTGCCACTGGCCGAATTCTGGGCCGGCGTCTACGCTCAATTAAATCGCGAGACGAAATACTTTGACGCTCTGGTACGCCTCTTCGATCTGTATCTTGCCGACAAGAACATCCAACGCGCCTGCGATACTTTTGAAAAGCTTGTCGATATCGATTCCTACGACGCGCGCAATCAGAAGCGCTTCAGCCAGCTCGAAGCTCAGGCGGACGCGGCCTTCCTCTCTCGCATCCGCAATCGTCTAGGCCAGGTGGCCACGTATAGCACGATCCAACTGATTGAAAAGCCTCAACAGCAAACCACCCGTGGCAGGCGGAAATTTTCCTTCAATACTCTCTACAGCCCAAGGCCATTGAACGGCTGGAGAGAATTGCCGAGCTTTTCCCCGGAGAAGAGAGGCACAACGATCGGCTGCGCAAGCTCTATCAGCTCGCGAATTGGTGGCCAGAGGGAACCGCCGAACCGCGTTCGGCAGAAGACCCATCAGCCCCAGTAGCTCCAGTGACCGATTCCGCGGATACCATGCGGGATTTGGCCAAGATTTCGGAGATCAGCCGGGCCTTGTTTCGGCTGCCTTCGGCGCGGGCCATTCTTTCCGCCGGAATCAATGAGATCGGAACCCATTTAAAGGTTACGCGGTGTATCGCGGTGATTGGTCCGCCGGGAAAGCCTCCGCAACTGGCCTCTGAATTTTGTGCCTCGAGCGTCGAGCCTGCCACGGGTGGTTTGCTGTTGAGGCTTTTCAATCAGTTGGATCGCGCGGCGCCCGATCCGCTCGGGGGGCTTCCCCTGGATGCCGCCGCCGCGCCGGTTTTGCGCGAACTGGGCCTCGAGACGGTGCTGGGCGTTGGTTTGATGGATCGCGAAACGCAAAGTCAGGCGGGCATGTTGGTGGCGGGCTATGCAACTGCGCACCAATGGCGGCCGCAGGAGACTTACTTTTTGCAAGCCATCGGAGATCAAATCCTCCTGGGCGTGAATCACACGCGCCTGCGCACGCTGGCGCGCACCGTAGGCGTCGCGGACGAAAAAACAGGTTTGCTGGCCCGAAGCTCCTATCAGGAATGCCTGCTTTCGGAGGCGCAGCGCGCGAAGTCCAACGGCATCGCCCTGGCGCTGGCGCTGGTGCAGATTGATGGCGGATCCGAGGTGTTGCGCCAACAGGGCGAGATCCAGCTGGAGCGTTATGTGGAGCAGTTGGCGCGCGCTTTTCAGGCGCTTATCCGGCAAACTGACCTGGCCATCAAATACACGGCCTGGACGATTGCGTTCATCCTGCCGGATACGGGGCTAGGCGGTGCACAAATTCTGGCGGAGAAGCTGCGTAAGGCGGCAGCCCAGATTGCGCCGCCCTGGAACGGCGGCTCTCCCTTGAGTTTCAGCGCGAGCGTGGCGGAAGCGGTCGCTCGGCCCGATTACGACAGCGAGGACATCGTGACGGAGTTGATCAATCGTGTCGAGGCAGGTCTGGCAGAGGCGCATAGCCGCGGGGGCGACGCGGTGATCTCCTCCAGGCTGCGGGGAAGCTGAGCACATGGCGATTGAAAAGGTGGGCGTGGTGGGTTGCGGGCTGATGGGTTCCGGGATCGCGCAGACGGCTGCGCAAGCTGGACTGCAAGTGACAGTGCGAGAAGTTTCCACGGAATTGATGGAGAAAGGCTTCGGCAATATCGATAAGAGCCTTTCGCGGTTGGTGCAGCGCGGGACGCTCAATACCGAGCAGCGCGATGCGACGCGGGGGCGGCTTCGCGGAGTCACGCGGCTCGAAGAGCTGGCGGGCTGCGACATCATTATCGAAGCCGTCACCGAGCAGCTTCCCGTGAAGCGCGAGCTTTTTCAGGCTTTGGACGCAGTCTGCCCGCGGAACACGATTTACGCGAGCAATACGTCGTCGCTTTCGATTACGGAGATGGCCGTGGCTACCCAGCGCCCGGAGCGCTTCGTGGGCCTGCACTTCTTCAATCCCGTGCCGATTATGAAGTTGGTGGAGATCATCCGCACCATTGCGACCGAGCCGAAGGTTTACGAGGAAGTGGTTGCGTTCGCCGGTCGGCTGGGCAAGACGGCGGTGCGCACGACCGATCGCACCGGCTTCGTGGTCAACCGTCTGCTGGTGCCCTATTTGCTGGACGCGGTCCGCGCGCTGGAGGAAGGCGTGGCCACGATTCCCGATCTCGATCAGGCCATGAAGATCGGCTTAGGGCATCCCATGGGGCCCCTGACGCTGCTCGATTTTGTGGGCCTGGATACGACCTATTACATCGCAAACATCATGTTCGACGAATTCAAGGAACGGCGTTTCGCTCCGCCGCCGCTTCTGAAACGCATGGTCATGGCGGGATGGAACGGCCGCAAATCGGGGCGCGGCTTTTACGACTACAGCGACCCCGAAAATCCCAAGCCTGTGCCGCTGGCGTAAAATGCAACGGGAAAACGAAAATCGCCTGCAAATTCACGGGAGCTTTGGCAGATGCCCTATCAAAATCTGATCTTTGAGAAACGAGATCATGTCGGCACGGTCACTTTCAACCGTCCGAAAGTATTGAACGCGCTGAACCGGCAGACCATGGACGAGTTGGATGCGCTACTGACGGAAGCTCGTGCCGATGCTGGTGTGCGCGTGCTCATCTTGACGGGGGCTGGGGACAAGGCTTTCGTGGCGGGTGCGGACATCAATGAACTCGCGCGGCAAGTGCCAACGAGCGGTCGCGAAACCGCCCTGTACGGTCAATCCGTGCTGCACAAACTCGAAACCCTGGGCAAGCCTTCGATTGCGGCGATCAATGGCTTCGCTTTGGGCGGCGGTTGCGAACTGGCGTTAGCGTGTTCGATTCGGCTGGCCAGCCGCGGCGCGAAATTAGGCCAGCCGGAAGTAAAACTGGGCATCATTCCCGGCTACGGCGGAACGCAGCGGCTGGCGCGGCTCTGCGGAAAGGGCCTGGCACACGAGTTGTGCCTGAGCGGGGAGATGATCTCTGCCGAAGAGGCCCAGCGGATTGGCCTGGTGAATCACGTGCTCGAGCCCGGCGACCTTTTGCCCGCAGCATGGGCTTTAGCCACGAAAATCGCCCAGAATGCGCCTTTGGCTGTTCAGTTTGCGATGGAGGCAATCGAACGCGGTCTGGACATGCCGCAGGAGCAGGGACTGTTCCTTGAAGCCGCCCTGTTTGGGGTGAGCTGCGCGACCGAAGACATGCGCGAAGGAACACGGGCTTTTCTCGAAAAGCGCGCCGCGCAATTTCAGGGCAAGTGAGGACAGCAACGGTGACCAACTCAGATAACTTGAGCAACTCAGATAACTCGGGCTTGCGATGAGCAACGATTTTCAGCCGAACGAGATTCGCGGCTCTTACGATGCTTCCGGGATGCGCTTTGGCCTGGTCGTGAGCCGGTTCAACAGCTTCATCACCGAGCGGCTGCTGGCCGGTGCGATCGAGGCATTGGAAAAAGGCGGCGCATCGGCCGGGCAGACGGACGTGGTGCGCGTTCCGGGTTCATTTGAAGTTCCGCTGGCAGCCAAGAAGATGGCGTTAGCGCGGCGTTATGATGCGATCGTGGCCATTGGTTGCGTGCTGCGGGGCGAGACCGCGCACTTCGATTACGTGGCTACGGAAGTGGCGCGCGGAATCCAACTGGCGCAAATGGACACGGGCGTCCCGATCATTTTTTGCGTGCTCACGTGCGATACGCTGGAACAAGCCATCGACCGCGCCGGCCTGAAAAGCGGGAACAAAGGTTTTGAGGCCGGGCTTGCAGCACTGGAAATGGCGCGGTTATCGAGCCAGCTCCGGGCCGCCGCGCCCATTGCTGCGGTGCGCATCAGGAAGCGCCGCTAAGATGCCACAGCGGCACAAGGCCCGGCAGTACGCCCTGCAGATGCTGTTTCAGTGGGAGATCGGAAAACAGGAACCGCAGCGCATTGAGGATGGTTTTTGGCGCATCGCTCGCGCGGAGAAAAGCACGCGCGCGTTTGCCAACGAGTTGTTCGAGGGAGTTGCGGAAAACGCGCCCGAATTGGATGCGCTGGTTGCCGCGCACACCGACAACTGGCGCCTCGAGCGAATCGCGCTCATCGACCGCGCTATCCTGCGGCTCGGCGCCCACGAGTTGCGTACGCGCAAGGCGCCCGGCAAGGTGGTGGTGAACGAAGCCGTGGAACTGGCGAAGACTTTTTCGTCCGAGGATGCCGCCAGCTTTGTGAACGGCGTTCTCGATTCCGTGCTGCACGCGCTGGCCAAGGCGGCATCTTCCTAAGCAGGCCGCTTGCCTGACTCTTTACCTGACCGCTTACCCGAGTCAGCCCCTGAATCAAAAATCCAGAATGCCTTGCATGATCGGCACAGCGGTTCCGCTCACGCGCGGCACCAGCTTGCCGTGTTGCGCCAGCACCTCCACGCGTATGCGGCTGGGACGCAGCATTTCGATGCCTTGATGGATCTCCAGCGCCGTCGCCAGCTTGAGACGACCCTGGTGCACCAGATAAGCGCCCAGGGCGCCCGCGGCGGAGCCAGTGGCTGGGTCTTCACTTACTTGCATCATCCCGCGGGCATATGCCGCATTGCCGCTCGCGAGCGCGAAGCAATAAACGACGGCTCCCGGATCGCGAACAAGCTTGCGAAGGGCGGGAGGATTCATTTCTATGCGTTGCAGGAGTGCGCGCCGCCGAAGCGGAACCTGGAGACTGAAAACGCCAGTGGAGACGTATTCAAGGGGCAGGGAGGGGTCGATGTCACGCGGGCCGAGGCCGAGAGTGCCGGCGAGGGCGCGGCGATCGATGCGTGCCGGGCGGAACTCAGCGGGCTTTTGCGTCATCGCCACGCGAACCGGCCGCCCTTCGTGAAAAGCAATGTCCACGGGGAGGATACCGGCGCCCGTTTGCTGCAGGACGTGCACGCTGCCCTCCCGCGCCGGAACAACACCGAGCAGGGCCAGGAGAAACCAGGTGCCGATAACGGGGTGCCCGGCCAGAGGCAATTCGCGTGTGGTCGTGAAAATGCGCAAGCGCGCCAGAGCGCGATTGCCGGTGGGTTTCTGCACGAAAACGGTCTCGGAAAGATTCATCTCTCGCGCAATCGCCTGCATCTGACGCGACGAGAGGCCGTCGCCATCGGTAACAACCGCAAGCGGATTGCCCGCGAGCGGCTTATCGGTGAATACATCGAGTTGATAGACGCTGCGTTTCATATTCGGTGTTTTCTCACATTCCCTGAACCAGAGCGCTCACTTCGCTTAAGAGACGTTCGGTGGTTTGTGCCCGCGTGGTTTCGGAATAGACGCGCAGCATATGTTCGGTGCCGGAAGCGCGAACCATCACCCAGCCGACGTCGCCGACATACACCTTGATGCCATCCAGGTCTTCGCGTCGCACGATGGGCCAGCCGCACAGGCTCGCGAGGCGGGAATCGGCGAAATATTCGATGGCACGCTCTTTTTGTCCTGGAGCCAGCTCCAAGTCCACGCGACCGTAGTGATGGTCGCCATACTCGGAATGCAACTGCGCGACGAGTTCGCCCAGCGACTTGCCATGCCAGGCCATGACTTCGGCAAGCAGCAGCGCGCTGACCGTGGCGTCGCGCTCGGGCAGATAAAGCTTGGTTCCGATACCTCCCGATTCCTCGCCTCCCATCAGAATATCGGTCTCCAGCATGATTTCGCAGATGTACTTGAAACCGACGGGCACTTCATAGACACGGCGACCAAAACGCCCGGCGATCTTATCGAGCAGCTTGGTGGTGGAAAAAGTCTTGGCCAAATCGCCGCTGATCTTGCGCGCACCGGCGAGATGCCAGAAAAGAATCGAAAAGATCTGGTGGGGCGTGATGAAGGTTCCGTCGGAATGCATGGCTCCGATGCGATCGCCATCCCCGTCGGCGGCAAATCCGGCGTGGTAACCGCCCGCGCGAATGGCTTCGCGCAGCGCCGCGACATGCGGCTCGATCGGCTCCGGATTGACGCCGCCAAAGAGTGGATCGCGAGTGCCGCGGATCTCATCACACACGACGCCATGGCGCTTCATCAACGAGCTGAGCAATCCACACGCGGAACCGTGCATCGGATCGACGACGAAGCGCAGCCGAGCGGCGCGCAGCTTTTCCCAATCGACCAGCTTATCGATGGTGTCGAGGTAAGGCGCGAGGAGGTCGAGCGAGCGAACTTGCTGCGGCCGCTGCGGCAGATTCGGAACGCCCTGGGCAAGCACCGTTGCGAGCTCCTGTTCGATTTGCGCGACGATGGAAGGCAGGGCCGAGCTGCCGTAGCTGGCTTTGAACTTAATTCCGTTCCAGCGATACGGATTGTGGCTGGCGGTGATCATCAGGCCGCCGGCCGCCGCGCGCTGACGGACCAAAAGTGAGACGGCAGGGGAGGGGCAAGACGAATCCGAGAGCCACACGGGCACGCCCGCCATGGAAATCGTGTCCGCGGCGATGCGAGCGAATCGCTCCGAGCCGAAGCGGTTATCGTATCCGACGATGACGCCTCGATCGGGCTCCTCCGCACGAACTACATACCGGGCGATGGCGTACGCGACCTTGCGAACGTTCTCAAAAGTGAAGTCGTCGGCGATGACGCCGCGCCAGCCGTCTGTGCCAAAGCGAATCGGATTCACGCGGACAGTATATGCGAAGCAGCGACGCGGGCGAAGAGTGCAGGAACTACAGTAATTTGTGCAGGCGTTGCTTCTCGAGCCATTTGACTACGTTGCCGACATCCTGAGCCCGTTCGCGGGAGCAGACGAGAAGCGCATCGGGAGTTTCCACGATCACCAAGCCCGAGACTCCGACGGCGGCGACGAATTTAGAGGGGCTCCAGATGAGGTTCCCGGCGGCATCCAGAGTAAGGATAGGGCCCGAGGAGACGTTGGCGCCCGGCTTTTTGGCCAAGAGCTCATAAACGGCCGCCCAGGAGCCGATATCACTCCAATCGATCGAGGCGGGAATCACAAAGACGCGACTGTGTTTCGGGTCGCGCGACGCGGGTTCGAGCAGCGCGTAATCGACAGAGATATTCTCGAGCTGGGAGTATTCGCGGCGCAAAGCCGCCGAATATTTCGATGTGCCGACGGTCTCGGCGATGCGCATCACGGCGGCGTACGTTTTGGGCAAGTGCCGCTGAAGATTTTCGAGGTATGTCGAGAGTCGCCAAAAAAACATCCCGGCATTCCACAGATAACGGCCCGAGGCGATATACGTTCGCGCCAGCGCCGCCGACGGTTTTTCCGTGAACCGGCGAACGGCGCCGGCGATTTCGCTCTTGGGGCCTGACCGTCGGGCGGAAGCTCGTTCGATATACCCATATCCAGTCTCCGGCCGAGTGGGCGCAATACCGAGGACGACCAGAGCCCCCGGCTGAGCCGCGACCTTCAGAGCGGCGCGGACGAGTTGCCGGTAGCGAGCCGGCTTGCCAATAAAAGCATCGGCGGGCAGCACCGCCATGAGCGCATCGCCGCTGGGGTCTTCGTGCAAGAGATGCGCTGCGGCAAGGCCAATGGCCGCAGCCGTGTTGCGCCCTGCGGGCTCGATCAATACGTGCCGGCGGGGAACCCGCGGCAGCTCCCGGCTTACGGCATCGGCCTGTTCGCTATTGGTAACAACCCACGAGTGTGAAGGGGCGAAAATCGGAGCCAAGCGCTCGACGGTTTGCACGAGCATGGTTTTTTGTCCGACGATATTCAGCAGTTGCTTGGGCGAGCGCGTCCGGCTTCGGGGCCAAAAACGTGTTCCACGCCCCCCGGCAAGAATAATGGCGTGAGCGGATGGCAAAGATGGCGTCATTGACGGAGAATGGCGGAACGCTGCAGTTCGTTCAGACCCTCTGCCGCGAACTCGCGCGGAAGCCGCTCCAAATCGGGGACGTACGTGCGCAAGAGCTTGGTAGACGATTCGGTAATGAGCCGATAGTCGCCCACGGTTGCCGGCAGCATCCAGGCTTCGCCGGGATTAAATGGCATGGACTGCGAGCCCCAGCGAATGCGTCCCGCGCCAGAGAGGAAAATAAGTAATTCAAAGTGTTCCGGGCACGTTTTGGCATCGATGGTTTCGGCAAATTCCCAAATTTCCGTCGCGAAGTGCGAGCAGGCCGCCAAATATGTTCGGTGCAGAGATCCGGTCTGGATCTGAACGCCTGGCAATTTTTCGCCGCGCTGTGGCCCGAAGCGCATAACATCCAGGGCCTGGGCAATGTGCAGGGGGCGCAGGGAGCCATCGGCGTTTTTCCGGTTGAAATCGAAGACGCGGTAGGTAACGTCGGAATGCTGTTGAACTTCGCAGAGAAGCATACCAGGACCGATGGTGTGCGCAGTTCCGGCAGGAACGAAGAAGGCGTCCCCGGCCTTCACAGAAAGCCGCGATAGACAGCGCTCTACGTCTGCACCGGCCAGCGCCTGGCGCAAACCTTCCGGCGTGACGTCCGGCTGCAGTCCCAAGCGAAGTTCCGCATCCGGGCGTGCCTCCACCGCATACCACATCTCCGTCTTGCCCGTGCCGCCCGCGGCCGCTTCATTTTGGCGAGCATATTCGTCATTCGGGTGGACCTGTACCGAAAGCTTTTGCTCGGGGAAGATAAACTTCACCAGCAGCGGAATGCGCGGCATACCGCGTAGCAGGGTTCCCGTCCATTCCTGTGGCAGGTAAGGCCAAGCTTCACCGAGAGCACGGCCTCTGAACGGTCCCGAGGCAAATGCACAGGAGTCTCCGGTGAGCCAGACCTCGCCAATCGGTTCGGAAGCGGCTAGCGCGCTATCAAAGAATGGGGCCAAACTCCGAGAGCCCCAGATGCGGGGTACGAAGACGGGCGCCAGGCCGGAAGGCGAAACGCTCACCGAGCTGCAACAGCCGAAGCGAAGAAGCGCTCGAGCCTGCGCAACCCTTCTTCGATACGGTCCATGGAGGTCGCGTAGGAAAAGCGCAGAAAGCCAGGCGCCCCAAAGGCATCGCCCGGCACGACCGCTAAATGCTCGCGCTCCAGCAACTGTCGGGCGAGCGCAGTGGAATCTCCGGAGCCATTCACCAGATGTGCCGATATATCCGGGAAGGCGTAGAAAGCCCCGGAGGGCTCCGGACAAAAGACCCCAGGAATCGCGCTCAAGCCTGCCAGGATGCGAGCTCGCCGGCGGGCGTACTCAGCAAGCATGACGGGCACCGAATCCATAGGTCCGGTAAGCGCTGCGAGCCCCGCATATTGCGAGATCGAGGAAGCGTTGGAGGTCGCCTGACTCTGCACCTTCAACATGGCGTCAATGACGGGCTTGGGAGCGAGAGCATAGCCGAGGCGCCACCCGGTCATCGCAAAGGTCTTGGAGAGTGAGCCGATGATGATCACGTGGGGTTTCGATTCCTTAATGCTGGCGACCGAATAGGGCCGCGCCGAGCCGTACGTGAAGTGCGAATAGCACTCATCGCTCATCAGCCAAATATCGTGACGCCTGCAAACTTCGTAGATCTTTTCAAACTCGGCCGGCGGAATAACCGCGCCGGTGGGATTGTTTGGTGAGTTGACGATGGCCATGCGGGTGCGCGGAGTTATAGCCTCTTCCAGTTGCTGAGCGCGCAAACCGAAAGCAGCGGAGGCCTGGGTGGGGACAAAGACAGGTTCGCCGCCGGCAATCTTCACGATGTCGGGGAAGCTGACCCAATAGGGCGAGGGAATCAGGACCTCGTCGCCCTCCTGGATGAGCGCGGAAACAGCGTTATAGATGGCATGCTTGCCACCGACGCATATGATGGACTCGCTGGGCTCATAGGAGCTGCCGAGCTGCTGCGCGTGCCAGCGGCAGACGGCTTCGCGCAACGGGGTGATACCGGCGGTCGCTGTGTACTTCGTGCGATTTTTTTCGAGCGCCTCGATGGCCGCGTCTTTGATGTGAGCGGGCGTGGGGAAATCCGGCTCGCCGGGTCCGAAATCAACGACGTCCAGACCGCGGGCGCGCAGTTTTTCGGCCTCCACGAGAACGGCCATGGTCGGCGACACGGAGATCCGATTCACACGATTAGCGAGTCGTACAGTCATATAGCTCCCCTGAGAATCTTCTTAGATTACCTTGGCACGCAGGCGGTGTTCAACTGCGACCGGCACAAGGCCGCTGACTGAGCCCCCGAGCTGCGCGATCTCGCGAACCAGGCGAGAGCTCAGGAAGCTGTACTCCACGGCGGGCAGCATGAAAACCGTCTCCAGAGCGGGCTCCAGTTTGCGGTTCATCATGGCCATCTGCAGCTCAAATTCGTAGTCCGACACGGCGCGAATACCCCGAAGGAGAACACGCGCCTTGCGCTTCCTGGCATAGTCAACGAGGAGGCCGTGAAAACAGTCGACTTCCACATTTGCAAAGCCGACAGTGACTTCCCGGAGCATCTCTGTCCGTTCGGCGATGCTGAAGAGCGGCTCCTTTTCGTTATTTCGAAGAATGGCGACGACCAGCCGTCCGAAAATCTTCGCGCCCCGTCCGATCAAATCGAGGTGACCGTTGGTCACCGGATCAAACGAACCGGGATAGATGGCAAGGACTGGCTCCATAAAAATAACGAGGAGCCATTCTATCCCAGAGACGCGTTCGATTAGACAAAAATCACATCCAACGATCTGCAGGGGGGAACCGATACCAGAGCCGTTTCTTGAAGTAAACGGTCGAGGTAAGTGGTTAGAATCCCGGAGGTTGCGGTTTGCCACCCGTGTCTGAAGCTTTAGCGATACAATGAGATATGGCCGTACGTCCTGACGCGCATATGCCGCGGCGCGGCGGACAGAGCCAGGCGAGAAAATGGCGATCAAGCTGCCAATCTACATGGATAGCCACGCGACGACGCAGGTGGACCCTCGCGTTGTGGAGGCCATGTTGCCGTATTTCGGCGAGAAGTTCGGCAACGCGGCCAGCCGTAACCATGCCTTCGGCTGGGCAGCCGAGGAGGCGGTGGAGAATGCCCGGGCGCAACTCGCGCGGATCATCGGCGCTTCTCCCAAAGAGATTATCTTTACCAGCGGCGCCACCGAATCGAACAATCTGGCCATCAAGGGCGTAGCCGAGAAGTATCGCGAGAAGGGAAATCACATCATCACGCAGGTCACCGAGCACAAAGCGGTGCTGGATACCTGCAAGCGCCTTGAAAAGCAGGGATACGAAGTGACGTACTTGCCCGTCTCGAAAGACGGCCGCATCGATCCGGACGATTTGCGCCGCGCCATCACGCCGAAAACCATCCTGATCAGCATCATGTACGCGAACAACGAAATCGGGGTGATTCAACCGGTCGAGGAGATCGGAAAGATCGCCAAGGAAAAAGGCGTCTTCTTTCACAATGATGCGGTGCAGGCGGTGGGGAAGATTCCCGTCGACGTGAACAAAGAGAACATCGACCTGCTGGCGCTCACGGCTCACAAAATTTACGGCCCGAAAGGGTGCGGAGCGCTTTACGTACGGCGGCGCAGTCCTCGCGTGCAACTCTCCGCAATCATCGATGGCGGCGGGCATGAGCGAGGCATGCGTTCCGGGACGCTCAATGTTCCGGGCATCGTCGGCTTCGGCAAGGCAGCGGAGATCTGCCAGAACGAGATGGCGGAAGAGAGTAAACGGCTTCGTGGGCTGCGCGATCGGCTCAAGGAAGGGATTTTTGGGGGGCTGGACGATGTGCATATCAACGGTTCCATGACCCACCGATTGCCGCATAACCTGAATGCCAGCTTCGCCCATGTGGACGGAGAGTCTTTATTGATGGGTATGAACGATGTGGCCGTGTCGAGCGGTTCGGCCTGCACTTCGGCGACGCTGGAACCCAGCTACGTGTTGAAGGCACTGGGTGTGGAGGAGGAGCTCGCTCATAGTTCGATCCGTTTCGGCCTCGGCCGTTTCAATACTTCGGACGAGGTGGACTATACGATCCATCGCGTGGTGGAGGTGGTAGGTCGGCTGCGCGAGCTTTCGCCCCTTTATGAAGAAGCCAAGGAAGGCGCGAATTCAAACAAGATGAATGGGAAGCCAGTGTAAAATTGAATGCGGAAAGTTGGCGCGATGCATCATCGAAGAGTATGGGGAGCAGGGGAATGATCCAGATCACCGAAAAAGCGGCGAAGAAAATTCAGGAGATGCTGGCCAAGGAAGGCCTTCCGAGCGCTGGAGGCTTGCGGCTGGGCGTGCAAGGCGGCGGTTGTTCGGGGCTTTCGTATGCCATGCGGCTGGAGATGCGGGCTCGCGAGCGCGATAACGTGTTTGAAGAGAACGGCGCGCGGGTATTTGTGGACCCGAAAAGCTATGTGTATCTGGACAATACCACGATCGATTATGAAGAGACGCTGATGCGGCACGGCTTTGTGTTTCAAAATCCTCAGGCCACTCACAGCTGCGGTTGCGGCAGTTCGTTCACTGTCTAGCTGCCTCTTCATCCGTAAACAGGCGCATTGAAAAATGCAGGTGGAGGCTAAGGGCCCAAACCTGCGCGGATCCAGCATATTCGGAGCTGTCGGAAGTCGAAAGATCATTGGCGCAAGTCTGAACGCTAAGAAAGAAGCGACATGCCACGGACCGTTGGAATCGATTTAGGAACGACTTTTAGCGTTATCGCATATGTGGATCAAGGGACCGGGGTGCCGAAGTGCATCGAGGGCCCTTATGGCGAAACGCTGTGCCCATCGGTGGTTAACCTGGACGCTGGCGGCAACATTATCGTAGGCGCGCCGGCGAGCCGGCGATTGCTGAGCCAGGCGGACCGCACCGTCAATTCGATCAAGCGCCTGATGGGACGAAGCGCCGATGACATTCGCGCGGAACTGAAGAACGTTCCGCTGCGCATCGATGGGAAAAGCCAAGGCGGGGAAAGCCAAGGCGCGGAAGATCAAGGTGTGGCGCGCATTTGCCTTGGAGATCGTGCCTGCACGCCGGCGGAAATTTTGGCATTTATTCTTCAAGAGCTGAGAATGTGGGCGGAAGTGTCTTTCGGCGAATCGGTGAGCCGGGCCGTTATCGCGGTGCCACCCCATTTCGACGATGCACAGCGCCAGGCGACGAAGGAAGCGGGAGGCTTGGCGGGATTTGAGATGTTGCGTCTGGTGAGTGAGCCGGTGGCTGCCGCTCAGGCTTGCGGCTTGCACGAGCGGAAACGCCGGCACGTAGCCGTGTACCATCTGGGCGGCGGCACGTTTCATATTTCAATTTTGGCACTGGCCTCCGATGGCGAGGCGGACGCGTATCGGGTGCTCTCGACCCATGGAGACATGCATCTCGGCGGCGATGACTTCGATCATGCCCTGCTGGGCGTCGCGCGGGGGGAGATCCGCATTCGGCACGGTATCGATATCGAGAAGGATCCGGAAACCACGCAGTTATTGCGCAGGGCATTGATCCGAGCGAAGCACGAGCTTTCGCTTGCAGACCGCGCGAATGTGCAGGTGGTGCTGCCCGACCGAAGCCTATACGTGCGCGAAATTTCCCGGGCGGAGTTCGAGGGACTCGTGCAACCGCTTCTGGACGGAAGCCTGGAGCTCATGGGGATGGCGCTGGCGGACGCCAAGCTTTCGCCGGAAGAGATCGACGACCTAGTGCTGGTGGGCGGCTCGAGTCGCGTGCCGCTGGTTCGGCGCATCGTCGAGCAGTTCTTCGGGAGGCGCGCGCATGCCGACATCAATCCGGATGAAGTCGTGGCACTGGGGGCCGCCCTGCAGGCCAAGGCGCTGGAGAATGAAGTAACGAATGTGCCAGCGTCCGTAAACGCCGCAAATGGATGAGCAAGCTCGATTTTCGGGGCATTCTTGTCAACTTCCCGGATTTCCTCTAACCTGTCGAGGAGTGTTGTTCTCTTCGTTGTGGCGCCATGGTGCAACGGTTAGCACGCGGCCCTTTCAAGGCCGTAATGCGGGTTCGATTCCCGCTGGCGCTACCAAATTCCCGATTCAGAGATCGAGCTGAGAGAGAAGTGCGTCGAGGTTCGATTCGTCCACAACCAGGTCGGGCCGCGCGGCCTCGATATCCGTCAACTCGTCAAGAGCTTGAAAGAGGCGAAGTTTCGCCACGGCATACTCTTCCGTGCCGGAGAGCGGACGACCGGTGGTGCGTCCCCACTTCTCGATCGCCGTCTGCTTGATGAAAATCCGCAGCGGGAAAACCTGCCGGCGATCGACTGAAACCATGTACACGTACTCCGTCCCTGCAGAAAATCCGCGGCGCGTCTTTTGCACTTCGTAAAAATAGTATTGGTAGACGTAGCCGGTTGCCGCCGAATAGCTCTTCACGCGCCGAACGGCCTCAGGACGGGTCATCAAGCGATTATTCCGGCGAGCAGCGGGGATGTCAATTCGACAATGCGAGCCACGACCAGGAAGGAAGCTCAAATCGATCAAGTCACTGCAGGCGAAAGGGGCTGGTCTCCGTAGCCAGTTGCTGATTTGTCTCGGTGGGCTCGTGTGCGGCAATCCAGAGAAAGACGCCCAGAAACAATGCGCCGATCAGGAATGCGATCAGCGCAATCTTTGAGATTGCGGGAGCAGCCCTGCCGGCGGGCTCGGCACCCTGATCACGTTGAGGCGGGTCGACCAGAGTGATGCTGACAGCGGAGCCTTCGGGAACCTCTGTAGTCTTCAAGTCGTGCGCAGTCTTGATGACGAGCTTTCCCCTGATGGCGGCTAACACAGCGGAATCAGGATTCTCGACGCGAATCAGGCCCATGGCCAGCGGGTCGGTTGTGCGTATGGTGGCATCGCCAAGAGTGGTTTCGACGGCGTCTTTTGGGCCCCCGCTGAACGAGACGCCACCGCGCTGCACCGTGAACTGTATTCCATCTGCATTGCGATTGAGCTGCACTGCGCTGTCGTGGAGAACTTCGATGCGGCCGCCTCCACCAAGAGCGACCTGGGCGCTACCCGTGGGACTAACCGAAATGGACTCGCCGCTGAAGACCGTTGACCCCGGAATCAGGGGAGAATCTCGCATCGTTGCGGACTGGCTGACAATGACCGTACCCGCAACCTGCGATTGGGTCCAAGCGGGGGATGACAGCAGTGCAATAAGGACTGAAGCCAGTAACTGCTGCAGGATTTTTGGGATTACCAAGCTCGATTCCTAAACGATAGAAGACCCACCGGGGCCATGCTAGCAGACGAGATGATCGTGTCAAGGCTGGTGTCGGGCAGGCGCTATGTGTTGGATAACATTGATGATGTGGTGAAAATCAGGGCGATTTATGCAGCACGGATGACAGGGCAGGCCGCAAGTCGGGAAATAGAAACCGGTACCCCAGTTTTTCCAGTTTTCTGGGGTATACGCGCTGGCTCGCAAGGAGCAGGGAATCGGCCATTTCACCGAGAGCCAACCGCAAAGCGAAGGCGGGAGTCGGGAAGATCGCGGGCCGGTGCAACACCCGGCCGAGAGTGGCAGCGAATTCGGAATTTTGCACTGGGTTAGGGGCGACAGCGTTGGCTGGACCGCTGAGAAGATTCGTCTCGAGCGCAAACCGGATGATGCTCACGATGTCTTCCAGATTGATCCAGGAGATCCACTGACAACCCGAACCAATTCTGCCTCCCGCACCGAGACGAAAAGGAAGTGCCATGCGCGGAAGGGCGCCTCCGTTACCGGCGAGAATGACGCCAAAGCGCAAGATGACTACGCGAGCTCCAAACTCCGCAGCGAGCGCGGATTCCGCTTCCCAGTCAGCTGCAACCTGTCCCAGGAAATCCGTCCCTGCCGGACTGGATTCAGTCAATTCTTCATCGCCGCGGTTTCCGTAAAAGCCGATGGCGGACGCAGCGATGACAATCTGGGGAGGACGGCGAAACTGACGCAGCGCCGCGATCAAACGGTGAGTCGCTGCCACCCGGCTGTCGCGCAGTTCGCGCTTCCAGGATGCGGTCCAGCGATGCCCGGCAATCGACGCTCCGGCCAAGTGAATGAGAGCGTCCGCGCCCTCGGCCCGCGAGTCGAGGAGCCCGGATTCTGGATTCCAGAGCACATGCGGCTCGGGTGATGGTGCCGAGCGCTGCTCGCGGATTTCCGTTGAGGGTCTAAACAGGCGAACGAGGTCATGGCCCTGATGCGTGAGCGCGTCAACAACCGCGGAGCCAACCAAGCCCGTCGATCCGGAAACCAGTATCCTCACTGAGTTGCCTCCAACCGCCTGATCCCGGACGGCAACGAACTCCACCAGCAAACTAGGTCATCGAATTGTCAATACACCGAAAGGTACGGCTGAGCGGTCACAGGGTCAAGTAATTCTTTCCTAGCAATTTGGGCCGATCCTAGCCGAAGGTCGTGCGGGCTTTTGGCTTTCGAACCCGGAGTCAGAATGAAATCGGCACTGCCGGAAGAAATAGATAGAATACGTACGTGCGTGTGCGGGTGCTATTTTTCGGACAGCTCAAGGAGATCGTGGGACGCGCCGAAGATCAGGCCGAGCTCATGGATAACGCGCGCCTGGAAGATCTGTTTGCAAGTTATGGTGAGCGCTATCCCAAACTCGCCGGGTTTCGCCATTCCGTGGTCGCATCGGTCAACCAGTCCTTCGCCGATTGGAGTTCTCCTCTTGCTGCCGGAGACGAAGTGGCATTCCTGCCCCCGGTGAGCGGCGGCGCCGGAAAACCTGGCGTGGCGCCGAGTGAATTGGTCATCGAAATCGTACGAGAGGTTATTCGAACGCCCGAAATCAGCGCCAGATTGAAAGCGCCTAAAGATGGGGCGATCGTTGTCTTCGAAGGGATCGTGCGCAATGAATCCGGCGGGCGGCGCACGTTGTACCTGGAGTACGAAGCCTACGAGGCGATGGCGCTGAAGCAAATGCACGTGATCGGCGAGGCCATGCGCAGTCAATTTGACGTCGATGCCGTAGCCCTGGTGCACCGGCTGGGGCGCCTGGAGATCGGCGAGACGAGCGTTCTGGTGGCGGTAAGCTCGGCACACCGGCGCGAGGCGTTTGAGGCTTGCCGCTACGGTATCGATACGCTGAAGCAGACCACACCCATTTGGAAAAAGGAGTTTTTCGAAGACGGGGCCGTCTGGGCCAAAGGCGAAGTTCCACCGCTGCCATCCAATTTGCCCAAAAGGGAATCTATTAAGTGACGCGCCGTCAGGGGCGCCAACTTTTGTTGCATACCTCGCGAACACAGTGCCTGGGCCCAGCAGTCGTCGCCGTTTTGTCCTTGGCACTCACGGTTTCTCCCTGCTTTGTTTCCAGCTCTCGCGCCCAAAGCCGCGGAGCCGACCAGCGCGGTTCCATCCGTGTCGATGTGAATCTGGTCGGCGTGATCGCCAGCGTGCTGGACAAGAACAACCGGCCGGTGCCGGACCTGCAGCGGGATCAGTTTGAGATCTATGAGGAAGGTAAGCTGCAAAAAATCGAACTCTTCGAACCGGAGACGCAGCAGCCGCTGGACCTGGTTCTGATGGTCGATTCCAGCTTGAGTGAAGTGAAAGAGCTGCAATTTGAGACCGATGCGGCGGCTCGTTTTATCGGGCAAGTTGTGCGGCCCGACGATCGCATGGGGATATTTGAATTTGCCGATACGGTTACGCAGTTGGCGGGCTTTTCTGATAACGTGCCGCAGTTACAATCGGCGGTGCGGCACGTCATTCCCGGCGACGGCACGGCGCTTTACGACGCTGTGTATCTCGGTTCCGACGCATTGGCGAAGAGGCCAACCGATCGCCGCAAGGTCTTGATATTAATCACGGATGCCGGTGAGACCACCAGCCGAGCCGATTTTGAAACCGCACGACGGGCAGCGGTTCGCGCGGAGGCTTTGCTCTACACCATCGTCATCCAGCCAGTGAAGGGCGAGAACGGCCGGAATACGGCCGGCGAACACGCCCTCGAGACCATAGCCGACAGCACGGGCGGCGCGATGTATTACCCCGGCGAGGTTTCGCAACTGGATGCCATATTCGATCGTATTAATCGCGAACTGCGCACGCAATACCGGATGGGATACTATCCACAGCCCCGACCGCCTCAAGGCATCTATCGCTCGATTGAGGTTCGGGTCAAAGGGGAGTACAAGGTGCGCTACCGGAAGTCTTACTATAGCGGCGGCGTTGCAAACTAGAACCGCTCCATCCTGACAAAATGGGCAATCAATTTCTGGAAGCAGCCGTGGAAACGGCAATGGAAGCCGGCGGGCTGTTGCTTGCTGAGTTCGATCGGCCGGCGAAAATCAGCTACAAGGGCGAAGTCGACCTGGTGACGCAGGCGGATCGGCGGTCGGAGCAGGCGATTGTGGCGCGCTTGCGCGGCTTTTTCCCGAAGCATGCCATCCTCGCGGAGGAGGGAGGCGGGCAGCAAGGCGATTCACCGTACCGCTGGATTGTGGACCCGCTCGACGGCACCACGAATTTTGCCCATGGCTATCCATGTTTCGCAGTCTCGATCGGATTGGAGGAAGCGGGGGAATTGGTGGTGGGCGTGATTTACCAGCCCATTACGAAAGAACTGTTCACCACGGCAAAGGGAGAAGGCGCATATCTGAATGAAAAGCGGATCCAGGTTTCCAGCATCGATCATCTATCGACTAGTTTGCTGGCCACGGGTTTTCCAAGCGCCAAACGCGCGCACAATCCGAACATTCATTATTACTGGGATTTTACGTTGCGGTCGCACGGTGTGCGGCGCGACGGCTCCGCCGCACTGGACCTGGCGTCGGTTGCGTGCGGCCGCTTCGATGGGTTTTGGGAGTTTGGCCTGCATTCCTGGGATACGGCGGCGGGAGTGCTTCTGGTGCGGGAGGCGGGCGGAGTGGTCACAACTTTTTCGGGTCAACCCTACCGCGTCGACGACTCTGAAACGCTGGCTTCGAATGGGCGCATTCATACAGAGATGTGCCAGGTAGCTTCCGATATTCGCCAGCGGATCGCCGAAAGCCCGTACAGCGTTCAGAAGCCGGTTATTCGGGATACACAGTGACTTTTGCGGTTTTCGTTGCTCCAGTTTGATTCGCCGGCCTAATCCAGGATGCGGCTCCCGTTCGTCGTGGGGCGTACTTGTAAGTGGCATTGAATGACATTAGTGGCTTGCAAAATGGGCTCGGAGTGCCATGATTGAGTAGATGGGAAGTTTACTTACATCGGTGCCTCTTGCTAATCGCTGGGCGGCGTGGCGTAACCGCTACATCTGGCGCGGGCAGAGCGCAAATGCCGACGATTTGCCCGTTGATACTGAATACACGCTTGATCCGGCGTATGGATTCCGAGGCAGTCTGGGGATCACCACTCAGCGGATCTGGCTGAGTGACCTGCCCGAAGGATTCCGCAGTTTCCGCATACTCCAGCTTACCGATATACATCACAGCTTATTCGTGCCGCTGAGCCAGGTCGCGGCCGTGGTCGAACTTTCGAACAGGCTCAAACCGGACCTGATTGCTCTCACAGGGGATTTCGTCACCTATTCGCGATCATCGATTGAACCTGTGGCAGAAATGCTTGGGGCGCTTCGGGCGCGAGCGGGTGTTGTCGCAGTCCTTGGGAATCATGACTTCCGGGTGGGCGCCGATGCCGTCGAGAAGGCGCTACGCCGCCACCATATTCAAGTTTTGAGGAATCGCCATCGGCTGCTTCACCAGCATGGCGATAAGCTATATCTGGCCGGCGTGGACGATTACGGCTACGGTGCGGATTTGGGACGCGCGATGCGCGGCATCCCTGAGGATGCGGCTACTATTCTGCTCGCGCATAATCCCCGTTTGCTGAGAGCGGCAGCGTGCCGCGGAATTGGCCTGATGCTATCGGGACATACCCATGGCGGCCAAGTGAACTTGCCATTGCTGGGCACGGTATACGGGCGATCGCCTGAGCAGATGCGCTTCAAAAAAGGCTGGGACCGGCTGGGCGCGACGCAAATTTACGTAAGCCGCGGCATTGGAACGATTGTCCTACCGCTGCGATGGCGCTGCCCTGCAGAGGTACCTTTGCTCGAACTCGAGCCACACCGGCGCGAGGAAGGTCGCTTGCCGGGGCATTATGTGCAACGCGATTACGCGTTCCCCTCGAACGTCTCGGCTCTGAATATCGCTGCCGATTGACCTCCGGTTACTACGTTTCACGACCTTTCCGTTGAACTTGCAGCCGCATGGCGGCGGTTCGCAGGGGATCCGAGACATTCTTATTCGTAGCCAGCTTTTTCAAATCCGGCGCGCTTATCGATGGCAGCATATGGAGAGTGAGATCCAGAGGCGTCTTGGGATTATTCATAAGATTTCTGACGACTGCGTAATTCCGCCGGAACTTTCTATTCATTGCAATCATCCGCAAGACTTCATCACTGAGGCTGGCCATCGAGGCGAAAGTTTCCACCTCGCGATCGGTAAGCCTGGACGACTGCAGCACCGCTCTCTGAACGACTTTGCAGGGATCGCGGATGAGAGCCATGCGCTCTTCTCGGTTCCCCTTTAGCCCCATCTGTACCCGTTCTACAACGCGCATTCCTGCCAGCCGTTGCAGGAGCGTTGCCCGCTGCTCGGGGCTGACATCGACATCCGCAACCGCGTCGGCAAATGCCGACGCGCCGGCGGCCTTGTCAGCCAGCAGTTCCTCGAGCTGTTGACGCTGTTCTACGGTGAGGGAAGGGGACCGGGTCAGGGCGGACACGAGCGGGCGATTGGTGCTAATCGAGTCCAGGTCCGCCATCAACTCCTGCACGACGGAAGTTGGCAAGGCTTTTGCAGCGGGAGTAAGAAACTCGACGGGACATCGCCGGCTTTTAACGAGTGCTTCAGCTATTTCCGGTTTGTTCACCAGATTCTTTCCGCAATAGCGAAAGAGTTGAACCGCAGGAGCGTCTCCGGCCAGGGCAACCGCAAACGCCTGTGGCGATTGCGAGAGCAGGACGTTTTCGGCGCGTTCGCGCACCAACTGATCGGCGTCTTCGGCCAGCAGAGCGAGGAGTTCAGCCCGCTCGGCCTCTGTGAGCCCTGCCGATCCCGAGCAGACGGCGAGCTTCCGCTCGCGCGTGGTACGGCCGGAAAGAACCTCTTGATATAACTCTGAGCTAATTGGCGCCTCCGCCGGATGGCTTCAAATCACCGCGAGTAAGCGTTATATTCCCGGGCTGCCCGGGAGGTCCCAAGGGGGCAAGTGTCTGGCCATTCAATTCCAGGAGAAGAGCTCCGCCGTCCTTCGCGGAGATATCAATGGTGGTCTGCGCAGTGAATGTACGACTTTGGCCTGCGATCATGCTGCCTTCGAAGGCCTTGCTTCCGTCAGCCGACACGCTGACCGTAGTCTCCTTACCCGCTTCGACTTTGAGTTGGAGGCCCTGGATTTCGGCCGGTGAAGGGCTGGAAGGCGCGGGAGATGTGGCTGAGGCGGCCGGCGATAGGCCAGCGCTGGAGGCAGCGCTTCCATCGGTGTGGCCCATTGCTGGGTTTGACGCCGCCGCACTATTGCCATAAGTTGTGGCTCGTTGTGAAACGTAGCTCTGGCGCCATCTCCAGGCGGTCCAAACCATTCCCAGTAAAGCCAGCACAGCGACAGCGCCAATCGAGACGAAACGGGGGTGTCGCGATCTCGCAGCCTGCTGCGGCACAGGGCTCATCGGTGCGGCAGTCGCACTCTGTTGCTCGCTGAAGGCTAAATCGTACTCGGCTACCAAGTCGTCTTCATCGAGACCCAGGAAGCGCGCCACGGCCCTGACGGCGTCGAGAAACCGCGTGCTGATGCGGGTAGCCGCGCATACTTCATCCCGCGAAACGCCGCGCATTTCGCGTTCTCGCTTCAGGTGTTCGCCAAAACCAGCTTTACTCATGCCCGAGTCATTCAACAAGATTTATCGGCAATAGTAGGCAGGGATACCCGAGGTGTCAAATTCGGCTTCAGGGCGATTTTCGTGTTTCTCTCTCCGATCATGGCGACCGCAACCAATCGGAAACATCGTATTGAACAGAGCATTGCACGGAGTTTCGACCGACGCCTATAATTTACAGGCTCCTTCGAGTGCGGTACCGGCGTCGACGCGAGCGTTGATACAAAAATGTCAGAAAGCAAAATGTTTACGGGCATTGAGCGGCGCCGCAATCCCGGCCTTCCCCCGTCGGCGAGGGAAGTTGGCGAAGTGGCTATCTTCCACGAACTCGGCAAGGCCCTCACGTCGTCGTTACAACTGGATCAAGTTCTACGCACGATTATGGAGAAAATCGACGAATTTCTCCATCCCGATACCTGGTCCATGTTGCTGGTCGATGAAGTCAAACAAGAACTTTATTTCGAGCTGGCCATCGGCAAGAACGCCCACGGCCTCAAGGACGTTCGCATCAAGATGGGTCAAGGCATCGCCGGATGGGTGGCGCAGAATCAGCAAGTCGTCATCGTCCCGGACGTCAGCAAGGACACGCGTTTCTTCGGCAAAGTCGACGAAAAAACGAAAATGGAGACGCGCTCGATCGTGGCCGTTCCGGTGCGTTTTCGCGATCATTGCCTGGGCGTGATTGAGCTGATCAACTGCGTGGGTATAGAAGGCTTTCACGATCGCGACCTGGCACTCCTGGAG
>Ga0206991_10092_pt2 | contig 25405 bp, 26 predicted proteins | sample Alteio_BWMinCont_9_FD_153286 | JGI IMG/M metagenome (GOLD analysis project Ga0206991, IMG submission 153286) | Enriched cells from forest soil in Barre Woods Harvard Forest LTER site, Petersham, Massachusetts, United States -... | ecosystem: Environmental > Terrestrial > Soil > Temperate forest >...
TTCACCGGCGTTCCTTTTCCGTCGCCTACGCTGACGGCGACTGGGCCTCTCTCCATCGACGGCTTTACCTTCACTTCGCAGAGCCTCACGGACCAAACTGCGGTTGTCTTCCCGATCGTTATCAGCGGCGTCGGAAGTGCCACGGTACCCAGCGATGTCAAGATCACAAATACGCTGGTCGAGGCCGTTTATGGGGGCGGCCTGATGCTCTATGAGGCGAACAACGTCCGCATCGACGCACTGGAATGCGACGCCTGGAAATCCGATGGGTCGCTGGTAACCGGAGCGTGTTTGCTTATGTTCGGAATTCAGGGTTTCACGGTAGATCGCCTGAATGCGCACAATTCCGATCCACAGGCCTGGCACGCCCTGGCTATCTCCAACTGGACGCGGGCCAGCATGCACGGAAAAGTGTCGAACTTTATTATCCACGACGTTTACATGGGCGATGGCATTACAACCGAAGTCAATAACGAACCAAGGTACGACAAGGATATTTCCTTTGAAAACGGATCGATCTATAACCTGCCGGGGGGGCACGCTATCTCCCTGCAGGGCCAGTTCCAAGTTTCCGATGTTTACATAGACGCCGTTACCTCCGGGATCATGTGCCTCCCCGGCGACGGGACCGTGCTTGATATTCAGCTTGTCAACGTTCATATATCCAACACAACGAGTGGTACTTACGGCGGGGTTTCGTGCTTCGGTTCTCCATCGGGAGCTGACAGATTCCTGATGGAAAACTCCTTGATCCTCAATTCGGCGGCACAAGGCATCGGCGTAATTCAAATGCTGAGCGTGGATATCCACGATAATATCGTCGCTAAAACGCAGCAGGAAGGAATCTACGTAACGAAGGTTACCGGGCGCATTAATGTAGCGGGTAACCATGTCAGCGATGCCGGGTTGGGTGCTTCGGAGTCCTCCGCATCCATCGTCGCCGTTTCTCCCGCAATCCCAGTCGATGCCACTAATAACGTAGTGGACTTCCCTGCCGGGGCATCCCATCGGCCAAAATACGGGTTGGAATATCGCTCGGTACCAGGCGCGATGGTGTTTTCCAACACCATCGCGCCCGGTACCGCTGCAGCCTACAATCCTGGCGTTTTTTCTTCCTTTGCGCTTCCACCCCGCATGACGGCTCTCGAAGCATTGGACGCATGCCGGGCGGATGCCAATCATGAACGTCTGGTGATCGTAACCGATTCGAGCACACTTGTCTTGGGCACTCCGGTGGCAGGCGGCGGAGCCAACGCAATCGTGGCATATTGCGGCACGGCAGGTACGCTGACGGTAATGGGAAAATGAAGCGACATACGTTTTCCGGGCTAAACCAGAGCGAGACTGCCCGAATTCGGTGGTCCGCTGACGCGGGGAATGCAATACTCGGTAATCCGGCGAACTTTCATGCGAACATCCTGAAAAGAACCTGGCTCCCGCCCGGCAGCAACCCTCCCGGCAACTGCTGAATGGGCGACCCTGTAGTTTCAGCTTACGATTTTAAAAATTGCACGAAACGAGAAAGGTGGCATGGAAAACACACAGACGATGCACGAAAAGAAGATAGCTGACCTGCTGAAAGGAAGGCCGGTGTTCGTCACCGGAGCCGATGGATTCGTGGGTTCCCACCTTACCGAGAAACTCGTTGAGTATGGTTCGGTGGTCCATGTGTTCGTGCGGGCTACTTCGTCCGGTCTGCTGAATAACATCCCTCATTTGCGTGAATCCATAAAAGTCCACCGTGGCGATCTGACTGACAAACAGGCCGTGGTTACAGCCCTTCGCGCCCTGAAGAGCGATGGCGGTAAGCCGATCGTGTTCCACCTCGGCGCACAGGCGCATGTCGGCGAGTCATGGGGGCGGCCTTATGAGACCGTCGGCGCAATCGTACAGGGCACACAGAACATGCTCCAGTCGGTCGTCGACATCGACCTCGACCTGCACAGGTTCGATACCGCGGGTTCCTCCGAAGAGTACGGAAACGTGCGCGATGACGTAAGGCATCAGCATCGGTTCGATCAAAACGGGGGGCTGATTCTGGACGAACGGTCGCCGATCAATCCTCAGAGCCCCTACGCTACCGCCAAGCTGGCTGCGGATTTTCTTACGAGAAACTTCAACCGCGCCTACGGTATTCCGAGCCTTGTAACCCGTATGTTCAATAACTATGGCCCTCGCCAAAACCCCCGTTTTGTAACGGGAACAATAATCACCCAGGCCCTGTCGTGCGATGTCATCAAGCTGGGCTACATGCTTTCCAAACGGGATTTTTGTTTTGTCGATGACGGAGTGATGGGGCATATCAATGTCGCGCTGTTTGGCGAACCGGGGGATGTCTATGTCTACGGCTACGGCACAACGATCTCGATGCTGGACTGGTACAACATGATCATCCGCATCGGGCAGGAGGGCGGGCATTGGGGACCGAAAGAGCTTCAGGCCGACACCAAGAGCCGGGCCCGTCTGGGTTCGAGCGAAGTTGAGGAACTCCGCGTCGATTCTTCTAAACTGAACCAGCTGACGGGATGGACCCCCCAAACTTCGTGGGAAACCGGCGTTCGCAAGACCGTTGAGTGGTTTGCCGCAAATCGCAACCGGTGGATCAGCCGCGTGGACTGGTAGTCGATCAGATGGATAACTCCAACTATTGGGCAGGGAAGCGAGTCCTGGTTACAGGAGGGGCTGGCTTCCTGGGTTCCTACGTCGTCGAAAACCTGATAGCCGAGCGCGGTGTCTCACGGGATGACATTGTGATCCCGAGGTCATCGAACTGCGATTTGAGGCAGTTTTCAAACTGCGAGTCTGCCGTCAGGGGCTGCGACGTCGTGATCCACCTGGCTGCCATTACCGGAGGCATTTCATTCAGTCGGGCAAATCCGGCCAGCCAGTATTACGATTCCACCCTGATCGATCTGAACATGGTGCAGGCGGCCAGCCGTGCGGGCGTGAAGAAGCTCGTGGCCATAGGCAATGTATTTGCTTATGCCTCCGATGCCCCCATTCCGTTGACCGAAGAATCGTTGTTCAACGGCTTGCCCACGGACGCTCATCGCGGTGTCGGCTGGATGAAACGAAATCTAGCTCTCGTCGCTGATCTCTACCATCGACAGTTTGGCTTATCAATGGTAGTCGTTTATTCCGCCAACGGGTATGGCCCGCGGGATTCCACCGATCGAAACCACGCGCACGTCATACCAGCCACAATCATGAAGTGTCTTCTCGACAAAGAACTCGTTGTCTGGGGCGATGGGACGCCGTCTCGTGACTTCCTCTTTGCCAGTGATATTGCCGAGGGGCTCCTACTGGCCGCGGAGAGGTTAGAAGGCCCGAGGTTCGTGAATATCGCGTCAGAATCGGAAATCACGGTGCGGCAACTGGTTGATCATGTTGTCAGGTTCAGCGGTTTTGAGGGATCGGTCACTTTTGATGCCAGCAAGGCCGGCGGAGACGCGCGAAGATCCGTCAGTGCGGCGAAGGCCCGGGAATTGATGGGATTCAGCCCCAGGATTTCGATGGCAGACGGTCTGGAAAAAACTGTCGCCTGGTACCGGCAGCAACTGAAAGCGAAATAACCCGCGTGCAGAATATCGATCAGATGGCCCCTTGGTTGGGCGAAGAAGAAAAGCAGGCTGTCGCCGCTTACATGGACACCGGCCCGTGGCTCACCGAATTCCGTAAAACGCAGGAATTCGAAGCCATGATCGCGGCCTATGTAGGCAGCCGGCATGCCATCGCTCTCAGTAACGGGACCGTCACTTTGTTCGCCGCGCTTGCTGCGCTCGGCATTGGCAAAGGCGATGAAGTCATCGTCCCTGATTACACGATGATCGCGTCTGCCAACGCCGTGGTCATGGCTGGCGCGACCCCGGTTTTCGTGGACGTGAGTGCAGATACGCTTTGTCTGGATCTGGACTTTCTGGAACAAGCGATCACACCGCGAACCCGCGGCATTATGCTGGTAACGCTGAACGGCCGCTTTCCCGATATGGAGCGTGTCCTCGCTATTGCCGGCCGGCATCATTTGCACCTGATTGAAGATGCCGCTCAGGCTTTGGGTTCGCGTTGCGGCTCGAAGCATCTCGGCACCTTCGGAGAGATCGGCAGCTTTTCTTTCAGCGCTCCGAAGATCATCACAACCGGACAGGGTGGTGCGCTGGTGACCGATGATCCACAACTGGCGGACAAAATCCGGAAAGTCAAGGATTTTGGCCGCCAAAAAGCCGGCGTCGATTATCACGAATCAATCGGCTATAACTTCAAAATTACCGACCTGCAGGCCGTAATCGGTATCGAGCAAATGAAAAAGCTCGATTGGCGCGTCGCCCGCAAGAAGGACATGTTCGGCATTTACCGCTCTGAACTGGAGGGAGTCCCCGGCCTCAGTATGATCCCGACGGATCTGGCCAATACCTCGCCCTGGTTCATCGATATTCTTGTGAATGATCGAACCGGATTGCAGGCTTTCCTTCGCGAAAGGGGAATCGGAACGAGACCCTTTTACCCGGCGATCCACAGCCAGCCGCCCTACGGTTTGTCGGGCAACTTTCCCGTTACCGAAGACATCAGTGCCCGTGGTCTCTGGTTGCCATCGTCGTCTTTCCTGACGGACGACGACATTCGCCGCGTCTGCGCGGACATTCGGGAATTCTGCGGCACAGCCGGCAAGACCCGTTGAAAAAAGGCGCCTAATGAATCTCCATCTCGGCTGCGGCAAACGGTACATCCCAGGGTTCATTCATGTTGATCTGGCCGATTTTCCTCATATCGACCATAGGCATGAAATTCAGACGCTCCCCATGTTTGAAGACGGCAGCGCGGATTTGATTTACTCCTGTCATGCCTTCGAATACTTCGATCGCTTTGAAGCTCTGAACTTGCTGAGAGAGTGGCGGCGAGTTTTGAAGACCGGAGGTACTCTGCGGCTTGCAGTACCCGATTTCGAAGCTCTTATCCAGGTCTACAGGGAAACCGGCGATTTATTAAAGATCATTGGGCCCCTCCATGGCCGAATGGAGATCATGAGCCCGCAAGGTCCCTCGTGGATTTACCACCGCACCGTATACGACTTCAAGCTATTGAGCTCCATCCTGAATGAGGCCGGCTTCAGCGACGTACGCCGCTACCGGTGGCAGGATACTCTCCACAGGGAACATGACGACTGCTCGCAAGCCTATTTCCCCCACATGGACAAAGAGAATGGTTTACTGACGAGCCTGAACATCGAAGCAACCAGATGATCGCGCAATTTTATTCGCCGGCAAAGACGGCAATTGACAACAAATGAAACTGGATTTTCTCATCATCGGCTCTTATGGCGGAGGCGCAGTCGACCATGATGCCAATCTCGCCAGAGCATTTGAACGGGCCGGCTATACCGCCGCCGTCGCCTCCCACTGGCAACCGGCGCATGAGGCCCTGATTGCCCGGTCGGTCCGGTCTTTTGATCTGGAAACGCCAATGCGCGCGACGCGCCTTGCCATGCCCCTGCCCGAGGCGGTCCGGCAGATGGAAAGCAGACTTAAAATCCCAAGTCTGCGCGATTTCTGTTTCCCCGAAGCATGCTATACGTTCCTATCCGAGAAGGAGCTTTTTCAGCGCGCGGTTCGAACATTTCTGGTCACTGAGGACTTCTTCGACCAACATGAGATCGGAGCCTTCATTGCCGGGCCCGGAGCGGAGATCGCGGCCCGCTGTTTTCGTGAAATCGCTCGTCAACGAGGGGTGCCCTTCGTTTACATGGGAGCCGCGCTCAACCTGTTCCCGGACCGGATGTTTCTCCATACTGAGGAACGGACCTTGCTGGAGACCTACAGCCACACACCCTACGAGGATATCCCGGAAGTTGACCGATCCGCGGTGCGTGAATTACTCCAGGGTATTCGGGGTGAGCGCAAGGTCGTAACTTTCAGGAACCAGGATATCAGCAGCCGCGCTCTGGGACGTCTGCAAACCGTGCTCTCACATTTCCGCAGCAGGAACTGGCACCGCCTCCACATTACGGTAAGGTTCTATCTGCACAACCGGATTCTGGCGGCAATTCGCGGTTTGGCAGCCAGAGTTCTTTATCGCCGGTTCGACCCCGATGTTCCCTATGTTTTTTTCCCGCTACACCTGTATAACGATTCCCAGATTTCAGTCCGTAACCCCCACTTGTTCCAACAGACGTGGATCGTCGAGTACATGGCCAGAAGTCTCCCGCAGGACTACAAACTGTATGTGAAGGGCCACCCCGGCTGTCCCCAGGACCGGTTACGCAATCTGGCTGCAATGGCCCGACTGCCGAATGTCGTGCTCCTCAATCCAAGTGTCAACGCGCATAAGGTCGCCGGCCGCGCGCGGGCTGTTGCCGTAATCAACTCAACTGCCGGGGCGGAGGCCCTGATTCATCGAAAACCCGTCATCGCGCTGGGAAACTGGGAGATGAAGCATCTGGGCGTCACGTTTGACGTGGATGACATGTCGAAACTTACAGACGTTGTCGCCAGGGCGATTAATAGCCCGCCGATCGATGACAACACATTGTGTTCCGTGATTTATTCTGTCCGGCGCGCCATGTATCCCGGTAATATCTTCAGCCCGGATTATGACATCATCGTGGCTTCGCTGATTCGTAAAGCCTCGCTGAATACCGGCAGGATTCCTCAGCACGCTGCTTCGTCGTCCTGACATGGTCTCTTACAGAATCACAATGAGAAATTCGAGGAACCGGATGTTCTGTCGAGTCCGCCTGCAACTCGCCGGACCCGGTTCACCTCGACTCGTTGCGGAACGAGTCCGGAAAGCGCCGCGCCGATGGCACTCGCGAGACAAAGTAAATGAATAGTGCCGTGACAGAGGAGTCCGGCGACAATCCGCAGCCCGCGCAACCTGAGGTGACGTTACCTGCCCAGTCATGGGTCCGGTCGCTGATCGCCGACGTCTTTCGGGTGACCGGCAGTACATTCCTTGGGCAGGCAGTCGGGTTCGTCGCATTCCTCGTGATGGCCCGGCAACTCGGACCGGCTGTTTACGGGGAATGGCAGACACTCCAGATACTCGTACCGTACCTCGGATTCGTGGCCATCGGGTCTATTCAGGGATTGCACCGCGAGCTACCGATCCTGCGCGGGCGCGGCGACACAGAGCAGGCCGAGCATGTCATACAGGCCACCTTCTCGTTCGCAGGCCTCACCTCATTAATCGCCAGCCTTCTGCTTTGCCTGGCGGCAGCGTCGGGAAAAATGCGGCAACCGCTTCCGTTCGGCCTCGTGGGACTGGCCTTGTTCTGCGTTTTCGATATGCTCGCGGGCGTCTATGGTCACATATTTAGGGGGGAAAACAGGTACGACCTGCTGGGCAGGGCGAATATCGTCAGCGGACTCAGCAACCTTTTCTACCCTGCGTTGGCAGCATTCTGGATGTTCCGGGGAGCGGTGGCGGCCCAGGTTCTCGGCGCCGCCGCCGTCCTGATTTACAGCGCTGCCATTTACCCTGTCCGTTTCCGCTTCACACTTCCCTGGCCGCTCATTCGAAAACAGATTGCTATCGGCTTCCCCATTATGCTGCTAACTGCCATCGCTCTGGTAGGCCGCACTGTCGACCGATACCTGATTCTCGGATTTCTGACGCCAGCCCACCTCGGCTACTACATGGCGGCCTCCATGTTCTTCGCTCCACTGAACCTGATCTTCAATGGCCTGAATGCCGTGCTCTACACGCGCCAGGGCCTGAGCTACGGCAAGGATGCCAGCGACCCTATGGTTCGCCAACTCGTAGTCCGGCCTCTTGAAGCCATGGCAGGTATCGTATTCCCGGCAGCAGCGGCGCTCGCTGTGGGGCTCCCGGAGGTAGTGGGGTTCATCCTCCCCAAATATCTGCCTGGCGTCGTATCCGCCCAGATCATCCTGCTCGGGCTGTCCTTCTATCTCACCCTGAGTACCGGCGCTTCGGTGTTGTTCGTTCTCGGCCGCAGTTATTCGATTTATATCAGCTATGCGGTGATGATTCTCCTCAACGGGTCTATCGGTTATTTCTTTCTGCGCAATGGATGGGGCCTGGCTGGCGCGGCAATCGGGGCTTCCAGCGGCTACATCGGTTCCGGGCTCGTGACCGTGGGACTTTCGCTAACCGCGTTGGGTCTGACCCGTGATGAGATTCGGGCCACTGCCGGCAAACTGCTTGGCCCGTTCTTTTGGTGCGTGGGTATTGCGGCGGCACTTCTATTTGCCTTCCGGCACACGCCAGCCTCCCCGCTCTCATTTTGTCTCAAGATGGGCCTTTGTCTTTTGGGAACAGCCTGGGTGGTTCGGCCTGCATTGTCCGGAATTATGCGCCGCCGATGACCTCAAAAAAATCTGACAGACCGATTACTGCGATGACGAACCTTCAATCGCATTCACCTGAGCGGCTTCCGCGGATTTCGGTGGTTACGGCCAATTTTAACGGTGAACGCTTTCTCGAGGAAACAATCCGTTCTGTCGTTACCCAGAATTATCCCGATCTGGAATACATCATCTGCGACGGCGTAAGCACAGATAGAAGCGTTGAGATCATTCGCAGGTTTGAGAGTTCTCTGGCATATTGGTGCAGCGAGAAAGACAAAGGCCAGGCCGACGGGTTCCATAAGGGTTGCAAGCTCGCAACCGGCGACATTCTCTATTGGCTGGATTCGGACGATGTGTTGTTGCCCGGAGCTCTCGACGCAGTTGGAAGATACTTCCTCGCTCACCCGAAAATGGAAGTTGTCAGCGCGGGTTGTAAATACATCGACGAGCGGGGGAAACTGGCCGGAACCATGTTCGGATGCTACAGCCTGGGGGTGCGGGCCAGCTATCGCCGATTCCTGAGCATCGGACAGGATGGGGTTTTTCAGCAAGGTGTGTTCTGGAAACGAAGTGTGTACGAAGCTGTAGGTGGTATCGACACGCATTGGCACTTCATTAACGATCTCGACCTCTTTACCAGAATGGCGCGGCGCAGACGGTTTGGACGGCTTCCCCAAATCGTCGCCCTGTGCCGCATCCATCCGTCCGCCAAATCGTCCAATATCCAGCACGTCCGATTGCAGGAAATCCGAGAGTGGCGCGCATCTCTCCCCTCCCGGGACGTTCAGCCAGCCAAGCATTTTTTTTTGTACTGTCTGTACCGTGCCCAAAGCCTCGTCAGGAAAGTATGGCTCGCGTTCCTTCGTCTTTCCCGGCTTGTGCATGTTTAGGCTCGTGGGCGCACCAAACCTGCCGACAGTAGCCCATGCCTCTTCAGCAAATGGATAGGCGATAATAACCTATTCGCGGGCGGTGCGGAGCGAAGTGGTACGCGGAAGACCGGCGTCGGGACGAGGTCGATGTTCGCACTTAATTCTACGCAGTTACCATTCGATGATCGACTTATTGCGTCAGCGGGGTTTTCATTACGAAAGATTCGTTGGTGGCTGGTACGATTCACGAACCAGTCAAGCCTTGTACGCAGGCGTGTTTTTTGAAACCGGAAGGAACCATCCATGAATCTAACATCGCTGCAATTGCCTCATAAGCAACGGCGGAGCCGACAGGCCCCCTTCCGCCGCAGTGTTGCAGGCGGTCTCGGCTGCGTTCCCGAAATCCGGCCACCGCGCTACAGGGTCAGGCTCGCGGGAAAGATAGCCACCGGGCGCATCATATGAATACGTCTGTCGATTCTTCGCCACAACCGCACAGCGTACGGCGAGATCTCATCTGGATACTGGCCCTCGTCTTCCTTGCTGTGCCCGACTTCTTTGATACGTATCGCCTGATGGTATTGAAGGCAGTGTCCTATGACGACTATGCGCCGCTGCTTTTGCGCATTATGGGCCTGACGAATGACCCACTGCCGGCCGCTCGCTATGTACACCGAATATTGTCCATCGTACCCGCAATTCCATTCTACTTTCTTCCGGTCCTGCACTTCTCTTCGATTCAGGAATCCGGCGTCTCGCAACAGTACCTGAAGGCGAGCCAGGCAATCGCATTAGTGAGTTGGCTTTCGGTCGTTGCGGCATCGGTAATCGCCTATTGCTTTGCCCGGCGAAGATCGCTGTCTGCAACCGAGGCGGCGATCGCGTCTCTTGCATCTCTTCTTCTATCCCGGTTTCTCGCCCTGACGGGCGTCGACGCTATTGCCGTATTAACCGTTCTGCTCCTGGTAATTATGGAAATCGAGAAATGGCAAATCGGGTTTGTACTGCTTAGCTGTGCCTCCATAGTCATTAACGAGAAGATATTGATTCTGTTGGCTCTCTACTACGGCTACCTGGCGATTCATAACCGCCGCTTTCGATTCAATGCTGTTACGGCGATGACCTGCTTCCTGGGGTATTGGCTGGCCAGAAAAGGCTTCAGACTCCCAGGGGGAGAGTTTGAAACGCAGGGGGGCTCTTTGTTTGCTAATCTGCTCCATGCAGGGGGTTGGATACTGACTCCCCGGAGTCTGATTTTGAACTTCCTCCCGTTCTCTCTTTTGATTTGCCTCCTGCTATGGGTTGCCACGTCTGCCCACGCAGACGATCGACTGCCCGCAACCTGTATCGCGCTCTCGGCAATGTTTGTTGTGTCCGTAGCCGCCAACGGGTGGTTTAATGTTGGACGTGTCGTGATGCACGGCTATCCTTTAGTGATCGCATACTATGTCATCTGCCGGGCCGCGACCCGGGGCGGAACTGACGGCAAAGTCGCCGTCCCGGATGGTTTGTCATGAATCGGGCCTTGACGGTGGGGGAGAAGAGGGTACGTTTCCTCAAAATCCTCGCGATTCTGTTTGTGCTGTTGTGGTCGGTTCCTGACGATTATCAGAGGGTTTTTTATGCTCTTAAAGTGCCGCTCTACGCCTACGCATGCGGCACCATTTTCGTCGTCTGCCTCAAACGCCTGCTGGATCGTCCCCGGCTTTTGTCGGGTCATTTCTTCGCTCTCCTGGGAATAGGCGTCATTCTGGCATGTATCGGGCTACCGAACCCGCGGAACAACTTCGATTTTAAATTCTTCTGGATTGATCTTCAGGTTTATTCGGGGCTTGTGGCCGGCTACATCATGGTCAGAGTTATACCTGAAAATGGACTGTTTCGGATAGTGAGGCCCGCGTCACTTATTGGGCTGATCATAGGAACCCTCACGCTGGCAGCGCAAACCAGCGGGTTACTGCGGTCTCAGGAGAGCGTCTTTCAAATCGCCAACGATCTTGCTTATAGTGCGCCGCTCCTGGTCGCGTATTCCGCGGCAACACGGCGGAAAAGCGAATACTATTTCTGGATCGTGGCGATACTAACGTACCTGACCTTCGTCGCGGCGATAGACGTCAATCGCACCACTTTCCTACTGGCGGTTGCGGTCGTCTGGGAAATATGGTTTCTCCATCGGGCACGCCTTCGCAAGCAGGTTATGTTCAGTATCGTTTTCGCCCTGATCTTCGGAACCCTGGTGATGCGCGTCCTGCCTGATATCGAAGCGTATGTCAGCCCGGCGTTGGAGGAAAAATTTCGACGAAACATTGACGAGGAATGGCGGGCGCAGGAAGTGCAGATTATATACCAGCAAATCGGGGCGGAACTAGCATATGGGTGGGGCTTCGGAAGCAGGTATGTAGGAATGGCTCCTTCGGGTTCCGATGCGTACAATACGGGGTTTGCGTTTGCACCGCACATCGGGATACTCGCCTTTCTGCAGAAAGGTGGCCTCGAAGCATTCGTCTTCCTCGTAATTTTGCCTCTGGTAACGGTTATTCGCACTCTGGTAAAACGCAACGCCGGGACCGTCGCTGTAGCTGCGTCTCTGGGCACCCTCTCTTATTACGTGCTGGCGTCAGTGTCGGGAGGTTGGACCTCTGTGGATCTGTTTTTCTTTGGAGCCTGCTATTCACTGGCGACCTTACCGACGAAACTTCCGGCAGGCGCGCCGCTTCCAACACAGTACGCGGTCGGCGCGACAAGGCCGGCTGTGACACAGACGATAAGCCAACCCCTCATGGAACCGCATTTTCAGGTGGGGCTGCCGGCGCAGACGAAAGCAGGTGCGGTTACGCGTATCGCGCCCGGCGACGCCGGAAGAAAGCTGTAACTTGAAGGACTGCTGCCAGTGAGGGTATTGCAGGTAATCGATAGCCTTGCTACCGGTGGTGCCGAGCAGTTGGTGGTTGATTTATCGACACGGCTGAAATCGCTGGGCGCTGACGTGGATTTGTTCCTGTTAAGGGCACAGGGCACAAGTCTGGAGCGTTTGGCGAGTAATTGCGATTTGCCGGTGTTAGGTGGTTCGGGTGTCATATATTCTCCCTGGCAAATCCGCCATCTGGCGCAACATCTCTCTCGGGTTCAGTACGACATCATTCACGTACATTTGTTCCCCGCCCAGTTGTGGAGCTGCGTCGCCGCGCGACTTGTCGCCGCTCCGGGATGTCTTATCACTACCGAACACAGCACCACCAGCCGCCGCAGGAGAAACCGGGCGGTACGGTTCCTTGATCGATGGATGTACGCCCAATACAGTGCGATAGTTTGCAACAGTGAAGGTACCGCTCGTAACTTTGCTGAATGGGTTGAAGGCGCAAGCGACAGGACGCGCGTCATTTTCAATGGCATTGACCTCGGGCGGTTTGGGGGTAAATCACCGCTGGATACGCAGCACCTTCTCGATACGTCCGGCCCGTTAATACTGTGCACGGCAAGTCTCCGCGCGGAAAAAGACCACGCGACGTTGCTTCGCGCGGTGGCGATGGTCGGTGGCTTACATCTGATGCTGGCTGGAAGCGGGCCGTTGGCTGACGAACTGAGAGAGCTCTCGCGGCAATTGGGCATCGCGAAGCGGGTGCACTTCCTCGGGGCTCGGGATGATATCCCCGACCTCCTCGGCATCGCCGATATTTACGTTCAGCCTTCGAGAGTGGAGGGCTTCGGAATCGCCGTACTGGAGGCCATGGCCGCCGGAATCCCTGTGGTGACCAGCGCGATTCCGGGCGTCTCGGAGGTGGTCGGGCAGGCTGGATTACAGTTCCCGGCTGGCAACGAGCGGGAACTGGCGAAGTGCCTGACGAGGCTGCTCGCCGATGCGGACTTGCGCTGCAAATTGTCGTCTCAAGGGCGCGCACGCGCCGCGAAGTTCAGCATCGACCAGACCGCTCGTGAACATCTCTCGCTATACGAGACGATCCTCCGGGCCCCGAAACCAGGCTCCTCTTGCAGAGATTCTTTGGCTTCCTGAAATGGTTAAAACACTTTTCCGGCTTACTTCCGCGGGCAGCTTTGAGCAACGCGCAGCTTTGAGTAACAAATCACCAGGGGTTGCGGATGACAGAACCGTTTAAGCAGGTGAAGATCTACCGAACCTGGTTGCCCATTTCGGATTCTCACGAAGAACCCGGGATGCGGGCGAAGAGTCTTCACTTGGGCAATTCGGCTCGCCGATTTTGGGACGCTCTTCGCCTCCGGCGCGGCGTGATTACTGAGCTACTCTATCCATGAAACCAGACCATCTACTACCTGTGGCAACCGGCGCTGTTCGTCCCTGCGGTCCGCGCCTTTCTCCGGCGGGACCGAGACTGTTGGCCATCTGCAACATAGACAGCATGGCCTGGACACTCCTCTTGCCGTGGTTCACTGGCTTACTGGAGCGCGGCTACGAACTCCATATTGCCTGCGCGTCAAGCGAGTACTTTGCCCGGCTTGCAGCCCAGGGCTTTCAAATGCATGCAGTTTCGATACGAAGGACATTCTGGCCCTGGGCTCATGTGCTGCCATTCTTCCAGATGTGGAAACTCGTGCGCCAGGGCGGCTTCGATGTTATAAACACCCACAGTGCCGTAGCGGCTGCGCCTGGGCGGTTAGCGGCGTGGCTCAGCGGATGCGGCACCATCGTGTACACAGTCCACGGATTCTATTTCCACGACAACATGCCGGCTGTGCCCCGCAGCCTGTTTAAAGCGATCGAATGGCTGCTAGGCAGATTGACGGGCTTCTTCATGTTTGTGTCGGACGAGGATCGACGAACGGCGATCCGGACAGGCATCGTACCGGCGAAGGCAAAGTCGATAACCCTGCTAAACGGGGTCGACCTCGAGATCTTTTCCCCCAGGGAAATGTGCGCGGAGCGTGCGCGGGATTTCAAACACAAACTCGGAATCGACCATGCTGTGCCCGTTGTTGGCATTATCGGACGCATCGTTCGCGAAAAAGGGTACCGCGAGTTCCTCGAAATGGCGCGCTATGTGGCCGGGAAGCGAAAGGCGGTATTCCTGGTTGTGGGAGCCTCCCTGCCGAGCGACCGCGACCAGTTCGGACCCGTCTTCAGGCGGGAAGTGGCGAAGGCTGGATTGGAGTCTCATTTTATCTTCACCGGTCAGACGGACCAAGTGGCCGAATATCTCCGCATCATGGACATTTTCGTGCTGCCTTCGTATCGCGAGGGGTTTCCCCGTTCCATTGTTGAAGCCATGAGTGCGGGAGTGCCTGTCGTTGCCACAGACATTCGGGGCTGCCGTGAAGCGGTCGTGCATGGGGAGACGGGATTGATTGTTCCGCCGAAGGACGGTGAGGCGCTGGCCCATGCCGTTGAACGCCTGCTCGCGAACCCGGAAGAGGCTGCTGGCATGGGCCGTGCGGGGCGTAGGCATGCCGTCGAGCATTATGACTACCTCATCGTGCGCCAACGATTCGTAGACTTCATCGACAATGCTTACTCGGCTAATGTGAAATCCGTTCCCGCGCGTGGTTAAGACGCCGGAGCCGATATACGCGGAGTGACCATTTCCCCCCCCCCGTATTGGTGCCGAAGCGTCAGGCGTGTATCATGAATTCATGTCGGAGGGGGGCTTCTATCAGCGATTCGGAAAACGCCTGTTAGACCTTCTGGTGACCGTTGCCCTTTTTATTTTGCTTTCGCTCCCGTTGCTGATCATCGCTCTTTGTTCGCTCGCGATCCTGGGGAAGCCCGTATTATTCAAACAGCAGCGTGCGGGTTATCGCGGAGCGTCCTTCGTGCTGTATAAGTTCCGGTCCATGACGGATGCCCGCGACGAATCCGGAGAACAACTGCCGGATGCCTGTCGATTGACCGCGTGGGGGCGCCTTTTGCGAAGCACCAGTCTGGACGAACTTCCCGCACTGTGGAATGTTGTAAAAGGAGAAATGAGCCTGATCGGGCCTCGGCCACTGCTGGTGAATTACACTGCGCTCTACACCCCGGAACAGGCCAGACGCCTCGACGGAGTGCCCGGCATCGCCGGATACGCGGCGCTGCACGGCAGGAACGCGCAGTCGTGGGAGAGCATTTTCGAGCAAGACGTCTGGTATGTTGACCACGTCTCCTTCATGCTGGACCTGAAGATCGTATTCGGCATCTTCGGCGTGGTATTGAGAAGAAAAGGGATCGACCGCGGGGATCACAATCGCGACTCCGACTTTCAGCAACGGATCGAATCCGCGAATCGTGTCCGAACCTCCTATGTCTCCCGGACTTAATTGGGCAGTTGTCGACAATAAGCGTGTTTACGCGGATCACCTCGGTGCAACTGCGAATCTTTTCCAGGCGGCCTTCCACCGGGACTTCCCCAAGACATTATGGAATCAATACTATTTCAATAACCCTTACGGAGACCCCATCGTCTCGCTTGCCTATTCCGGATCAACACTGGTTGCCCATCAGGCGCTCGTTCCCTCTACCGTTTCAGACGGTAGCCTCGACATCCGATATCATCTCTCGATGTCGACGATGGTGCATCCGGCCCACCGGGGGATGCCCGTCTTTATCGAGCTTTTCAAGAGCGTGCATCGGCACGCTTTGTCTCAGGCCTCCGGCTTCGTGCTCGGTTTTCCAAACGCGAGTCTTTACGCACCGCTGGGCCGGTGCTTTGGTTACAGAGCCATCGTCGAGTCGCCGCTGCGAAATTGGGTCCCCCCTGACGTCGAACCCGCGACGATATCGCAAGATCCGGCCCTCGGCCAGCCCCTGATGGGACACTTCACACCTCCTTTCACGACCGAGTACTGGGCGTGGCGGACTAAGCTGAATCAGGCGCGCGCTGTTGTCGTCAACGACGGAATCCGAATTGTGTATAAACTCCTGGGCGGAGGCACCCTGAATGTGCTGGACGTGGAACTGCCAGGCCGCGAGGCGACCTGGCGGGACTTGGCTGGCCTCGCTGCAGCCGAAGGATGCAGGAGTGTCCGGATCACCGATCATCATGCCTCGATGCTCGGACTTGCCGGTTCCGAATTGACAAGCCACGAGGGCTATTCCGTCAGAATGTGTGCATTGCCCCTCAACCAACCGGTTCCACAGCTTCAATTCAATTTGTTATTCTGCGATATTTTTTAGCCCTACACGCACACCATGACCAATAACGACAAGCTGACAGACGCTTTCCATGCCGCCCTCGGCGGCCAGGAGGGCAGTAGTTTCGAACATGCCGAATACGGTGTTACCACCGGATGGGACTCGATGGCGCACATGCAGCTAATCAGTGAAATCGAATCGGCATTCGATCTTATGCTCAATACCGACGAAGTGATCTCGTTAAGCAGTTTTGCCCGGGCGAAGGAAATCCTCAAAGCACATGGCATTGACGTTCAGCCTTGACGGCAAGGTAGCGCTCGTCACCGGATCGACGCGCGGCATCGGTTGGGCCGCAGCCCGGGCTCTCGCCGGAGACGGCGCATCCGTGGTTCTCAACGGGACTCACGACGCGGATCTCCTCAAAAAGCGAACCGGGGAACTTCAGAACGAGTTCGGTGTGCCCTGCGTCGGGCATCTTGGGAGCGTTTCGGATTAAGCGTCCGTTAAGCAGTGCTACGCGGAGATCTTCAGCAGGTTCAGGCGGCTGGATATTCTCGTCAACAACGCCGGCGTTCTGTCGGATGCGCTGCTCGGAATGATCTCCTCCGAAACAATCGAAAACGTGCTGGGCACGAATCTCGCCGGTGCCATATACCATCTCCAGGAGGCGTCGCGTCTGATGGGGAGGAACAAGTCAGGATCCATTATCAACATCGCTTCCATCATCGGCCGGGTCGGAAACGAGGGACAAGCCGTCTATGGCGCGTCTAAGGCGGGTGTGATCGGCTTGACCCTGTCCGCTGCGAAGGAACTCGCGCCTAAAAACATCCGGGTAAACGCGATCGCACCGGGGTTCATTGAGACAGACATGGTGAAGGCGCTACCGGAACAGAAATACACAGAACGCCTCAGATCAGTCAAGATGGGCCGGATCGGTCAGCCGGAGGACGTCGCCAACGCAGTCCTCTTCTTCGCTTCCGAAGTGTCAGCCTATGTGACCGGTCAGGTGCTCGGGGTTGACGGCGGGATGCTCATTTAGCCTTCCGATGTTACTAATACCTGACTCGATGACAAAATCGCGACGCCCGGCCGTCTTCGAAGCGGTGGGCCAGCGGTGGTGGTCGTACGCAGAACTCAGCGACGCGGTACGGAACCTTCAATGTCATCTCGCGTCACCCCCGCGCCTGGCATTTTGCTTCTGCGACATGGATGTCGCGACTATCGTCAATTACGTTGCGCTGCTCGAAGCTGGCCATGCCACTGCTCTGGTTAGTGGGGCGCTGGATCCGGCATTGCAACAACGGCTGATTGAACTGTATCGGCCCGAGTTGCTGTTATCGTCGAAACCCCTGCTCTTCTCCGCGGATCGATTCAAGACTTCGGTTAAGGGGGATTCTCTGATCTATCAATCGGCGCCCGAGCCGGTTTCCGAACTCAATCAGCACCTTGCCGTCCTGCTCTCCACTTCAGGTACTACGGGCAGTCCAAAGTTCGTTCGCCTGTCGCATAGCAACATCCGGTCCAATGCGGATTCCATTTGCCAGGCGTTGGCGATCTCACCTGACGACCGCGCGATGTGCAGTCTGCCGTTTTACTACTCGTACGGTCTTTCCGTTCTGAACAGTCATCTTGCTGCAGGTGCATCCCTGGTCGTTCCCGCCCACGGGTTATTGAATTCGCAGTTCTGGGCTGTTTGCCGCGAAACGGCGTGCACCAGCCTGGCAGGCGTACCATATTCGTATCAAATGCTCCAGCGCCTGGGGTTTGAGAACCTTAAGGTTCCCGATCTGGTGACACTGACGCAGGCTGGCGGCAAATTGAATTCAGAGACGATTACCCGATTCAACGAAATCATGACGCGAAGAGGAGGTCGTTTTTTTGTTATGTATGGACAAACTGAAGCCACCGCGCGAATGGCGATCCTGCCGGCTTCGGATCTCCCGGGAAAAGTGGAGTCCGCTGGCCTGCCCATCCCAGGCGGAAACTTCCGGATCAAGCTGGAAGACGGAACACTTACAAGCAGGAGTGGCGTCAAAGGTGAGCTCGTTTATTCCGGCCCGAACGTCATGCTCGGATATGCCACGCAGCGAGCAGATCTTGCCAGCGGAGATGTGCTGAACGGAGTACTTTATACCGGCGATCTCTGCCAAGTCGACGCTGAAGGCTATCTGTATGTCGCTGGCCGAATGAAACGCGACGCCAAAGTGCTTGGGATGCGGATCAACCTTGATGAGGTGGAGGCTATGCTGAAAGTGTATGGGCCGACGGCGGTCGTGGCAGTATCGGATAAGCTCTGCATCTTCTGTGAATACGGCACGCCACCGTTTCTCGCCGCTCTCCGGCAGCAACTGGCGTCGGACCTCAGACTGAATTACGCCGCTTTTGAATTCAAGAGGATTGAAAAGCTACCGACTACTCAAAACGGGAAGATCGACTACTCAGCGCTGGGTAATATATGACACTTACCGAACTGATGGATGCCCCGCAGTATTCCATACCGCAGGAGCAAAAATCGCGGTTGTTGGTCGAACAACTGAATTCTCTCACCGCTCAGCATCGGAACCGGTGTGCCGGCTATGATCGGCTCGTGCGGGTTCTGCATCACAGTGCGCCTGCCGCCCGCTCGCTCGCCGATGTCCCATACGTTCCCGTTGGGGTGTTTAAGACCCACGAACTCCGCAGCGTAGCGCCGAGCGAAGTGTTTCGGGTCCTGACTTCGAGTGGAACAACGGGGCAGCGCGTTAGCCGGATTTGCCTTGACCGAACCACTGCCTCGCTCCAGACGGTGGCGCTCGGCAAGATCATCGCTCACGTTATCGGCCCCAACAGGCTTCCGATGATGCTTATTGAAACTTCTTCCGTCGTCCGGGATCGCTCCTCGTTCAGCGCACGCGGTGCTGGAATACTCGGAATGAGCAACTTCGGAAGGTCGCACTTCTACGCGCTCGATGAACACATGGAACTGAACATTGCGGGTATGCAGGAATTCCTCGGCCGTCATGGCAGTCGGCCGTTCCTGATATTCGGCTTCACCTTCATGGTCTGGGCTTACTTCTTCGACCGAATCAGGCGCCTTGGCCTCGATCTTTCGAACGGCATCCTGATCCATAGCGGTGGCTGGAAAAAACTTACCGAACAATCCGTGACCAACGAGGAGTTTAAGCGCGCCTTTCTGCGCGACACGGGGCTGCGTCGAATCTATAATTTCTACGGGATGGTCGAACAGGTTGGAAGTGTTTTCCTGGAAGGCGAAGACGGTTGCCTGTATGCACCGAATTTCGCCGATGTGATCGTTCGGGACCCGATCACGTGGGCTGAGTTGCCGCCCGGGCATGAAGGAATAATCGAAGTGCTCAGCCTGTTGCCCCAGAGCTACCCGGGGCACGCAATTCTTACCGAGGACATCGGCGTGGTGGATCACGTGGACCGCGATTCTTGCGGTCGGCTGGGAAAGGCCTTTCGCGTACTCGGGAGGCTGCCGAAGGCCGAACTGCGTGGTTGCTCCGATACCCATGCCGCCAGCGTGGTCGCCTGATGCCTAAGCTTTTCACACCCGAACCCTCTGCTACGGAGCCTCGCGCAGTCCTTGCGGACATGGTTACGACTCCCACCGACCGTCCGTTTTCGCGGGAAGCCGTGGATTTCTGCGGGGAACTGTCGCATGCGCTCTTTCGGGCTGGAATGAAGAACCGTCCTGAAGTAAACGCACTTGCTTACTGGTTCCGGGCCGCTGAAGTGGCCCGTCTCAAATCCTCCTTTGAGGGACTCTCGGACGATCGCGCGATCATAATGCCCCGCGGTACTGTTTTCCACGTGCCACCGGGCAATGTCGAGACGCTATTCCTCTATGGTTGGCTCCTCTCGATCCTCTGCGGAAATCGAAATATCGTGCGCATCTCGTCGCGCGCGTCCGGTCTCACCGGGGAGCTTTGCGGACTCGTCGCATCCCTGCTTAAGAACTACAAGAAGCTTGCCCGTATCAATTTCGCCGTCAGTTATGGGCATGACGATCAACTGACGGCGGACCTCTCAGCCTGCTGTGACGTGCGAATTGTTTGGGGGGGCGACGAGACCGTCCGCGCCCTCAGATCCGTGCAGTTGCCGCCTGCCGCCAGAGACCTCTGCTTTCCGGACCGCTACTCTTATTCGGTGATTCGGGCCGGCGCGTTCATTACATCCTCAGATGCCCAAAGACGGGCTCTCGCGCACGCATTCTACAACGACTGCTACTGGTTCGATCAGATGGCTTGCTCTTCGCCCCGTCTTATCGTGTGGTGTGGTGGACCCGAGGAGTGCCAGTCCGCGCGGACAGGTTTTTTTGATCTTCTGGCTCGCGAGATCGAACAGCAGGGATACACCTCCGAAGCCGGCACTCGTAGTGGCAAACTCCTTTTCGCCAGTCAACTCATCCTCGACGAGTCGGTGGATTCGTACGAGACCTATGGCAACGAGCTTACGGTCTTGAAACTCTCGGATCTTTCCACTCTTGACAGGAATCACTGCGGCGGAGGTTTGCTCTTGTCCGTTGATGTTCCCGATCTGCCTTCACTGGCGCCGATTGTCCGGCGTCGGGACCAGACCCTCACATATTTCGGATTCGAGCGGCAGGAGATGATGCTGTTAGCACATTCCCTGAACGGTAGTGGTCTCGACCGCATAGTGCCCGTTGGCGAAGCGTTAACGTTCAACCGATTCTGGGATGGATACGACCTGCTCCATGAATTGACTAGGCGCGTCTGGGTACAGTGACAGGATAGTTTCGAGGTTATCAGATGCAGAATATCATCGTTGTCGCACCCCACCCGGATGACGAAGTGCTCGGATGCGGCGGTGTTATCGCACGGCACAGCGCTCGTGGCGACCGCGTTCAGGTCGTCGTTGTTTCCAGAGGCGCGCCAGATATCTTCCCACCTGAAATAATCGAGGAGACGCGCTCCGAACTGGCTGCGGCGCACAAACTTCTGGGCGTCGAAAAAGTTCATTTCCTGGATTTTCCCGCTCCGCGGCTCGACGCGATGCCTGGCCATGCGCTGGCAGACCAGTTGATTCGCATCGTCCGGGAGATACAACCGCATACCATATACGCACCTCACTGGGGAGACCTTCATTCGGACCATAAGGCCGTTTATTGGGCCACGATGGTCGCTGCACGGCCGAATAGCGCAAGCCAGGTGAATCGCCTGCTCTGCTATGAGACTCTTTCGGAAACCGAATGGGGAACACCTCCACACGCGAACGCGTTCGTCCCAAACGTATTTGTCGATATCACTGAATTCCTTCCCGCCAAACTCGCCGCCATGGCCTGCTACCGGACGCAACTCAAGGAACATCCGAATTCCCGCTCTTTGAAGAGCGTCGAAGCTCTCGCAACCTATCGCGGGGCCATCGTGGGAGTGAATGCCGCTGAAGCCTTTGTCCTGGCACGAGAGGTAATAACGCCTTGACAGCGGAATCCGCCCGCCCGCAACTCATACTCTGGGGTGCCAGCGGACACGGCAAAGTAATCCTCGATATCGCCCGGGCGATGGATGAATTCGACACCATCTCCTTCATCGATGATGCTGTTGGGGAATCCGCGCCTCAGTTTTGCGGTTGCCCCCGTTTCTCCGCCGCCAGCTATTGGCAATCGCCCGAAGAATGGTATGGCGCTGCCGCAAAATTCGTAATTTCTATCGGGAGAAACGAAGCAAGATCCGCCTGCTTTCAAAAAGCTCTCGACAGCGGCCTCTCAGCTGCCACCTTGGTCCACCCCTCAGCCGTGATTTCGGATTCAGTTCGATTAGGCGAAGGCACCGTAGTCATGGCCAGGGTCGCTATTAACTCCTCCGCCGCTGTCGGCAGGAATTGCATCATCAACACGGCGGCAGTCGTCGAGCATGACTGTCAGATCGGCGATCACGTCCATCTCTCTCCCGGAGTCCTGCTGGCCGGAGGCGTAACCGTAAGTTCGCTTGCCCACGTCGGCATCGGCGCGGTCGTCCTTCCCGGGATAAAAATCGGCGCTGGTTCCATCGTGGGAGCTGGAGCCGTAGTCACCCGTTCAGTTCCTCCCGGCGCGACTGTTGTCGGAGTACCCGCTCGACCCATTTCCCCCATTGCCAACCCGCGCTGAGTTCGCGGCGCCATCCGCCTTTGCCGCACGCTTCCCTAATTGATCCGCAAAGGCTCAAACTCGTAGCTCATCGCCCCCTCCACTAAATCCCGGTCGAACGCTCCACTCACCGTTTGTACGAATTCGCAGAGATACTCCTGTCGGAATCGCCGGTCCCCCATCGTCTCCCGCTCCTCTTCCAGAAATTTTGGCGAAATCCGTGAACACTCCGTCGCCGGAACCCGGAACCGTTGCCAGTCCGCGCTCGTTCGCATCCATTCGTCGTAAAAAAATCCGCGTTTCCCGGGACGGTGTGCTCATCAGCCAGAGCGCGCCCCCACTTACCGCGAGCATCGGCCGGATCGCCATGTATAGCTCGTCGCTCACCCGCGCCGCTTCGTCCACCAGCAGCAGCGACATCGCCGAGAATCCCCGGATTGTCGCCTCGGTACCCGGCAGTCCGATAATTCGCGATCCGTTCGGCAAAGCGATCGAGATCTCATTCGCGCCGTCGCCCGTAACCTTCACGCCGAGCCGTCGCGCGAAAACCTCCGCCTTCCGCACCAGTTCGCCGCTCTGGCGCGCCGACGGGCTCACCATGATCGTCAGGCTCTCCGCCACGTGATACGCCTGGTGAATCGCCTTCGCCGCCGCAATCGTCGACTTGCCCCACTGTCGCGTGCAGTTGAGCATCCCCCGTGTGATTCCTGCGGCAAGAACTCCCGCCTGTTGCGCATCCGGTGAAAAGCCCAGTTCCCGCCTGACCCACGCCACCGCGTCCTCGCGCAAGGGTGTTTGATTCCTCGCACGTAGGCGCGATTCATGCTTCTTTTGTGCCGTCGGTCCCCGTTTTAAGTCATACATGAAACAACCATAACAGCCACAACCCAGGAAACTAGGGCGCCATTTAACCTATCTATTTGGCTGAATGGCACTTAATGAACAGAAAATTGTTGTGATCGTATGTAGGGCGCGGGGCGAAATTGGCGGTTTCCGGCGGGAACAGGTTTTTCGGTTACCTTGATCGCCAGGAGGTTTTACAACGTGAAGCAGTATATCGGTTGTGAAGCAGTATATCGGTTGTGACACACATGCACGATATTCGGTGTTCGTGAGTATCGATGAAAAAGGATGTATCGGAGCACCGGTGCGTATCGAACACGGCGGGCGCGATCTGCGCGATTATCTCGGCAGTCTGGAAAAAGGAACACCGGTGGCGGTGGAAGCCAGCGGTGGCTGGTATTGGTTCATGGACGAATTGGAAAAAGCGGGTCTGGATGCGCGGCTGGTCAATCCACTGGAAGCGAAGCATCGGATGGGCGGTAAAAACAAGACGGACAAACTGGACGCCAAAGGGCTGGCGATTCTGCTGCGCAACGGCACACTGCCGGAGGTCTGGATTCCGTCAGCCCGCTTGCGCGATCTGCGGGGTCTGATGCGAACCCGCCGGGCCACTCGGTCCCATACGACGGTTTTGAAGAACCGCATTCATGCCGCGTTCAGGCGGTACGGCGCGATGGAGGGTGAGCCGCCCGCAGATCTGTTCTCACCGAAAAACCGGCTGCGGCTCTCGGTCGCCATCGGCAGGCTGCCGGAAGAAACGCAGCGCGCCACGCTGCACGAATGGGAGATGCTCGATCTGATTAACCGCCACATTGGCGAACTGGAAGTACGCATCCGGGAACGCATTGGCAAGCTGGGTTGGGTTCGGCTGCTCAAATCAATGCCGGGTGTGGGAGAGATTCTCGGTGCCACAATCTATCTGGAAATAGGCGACGTCGAGCGATTCCCAACTGCCGCGCATGTGGCCAGTTACGCCGGACAGACTCCGACTGTTCATGCCAGTGGCGGCAAGAGCTGGCACGGACCCACATCGCCACAGGCTAACCACTACCTGCGCTGGGCTTTTGTGGAAGCAGCCAATGCGGTTCTGATGCATCGCCACACTTACGCCGATCAGCATGTGATTGAACTCTACGACCGGCTTAAGAAACACAAGTGTCACGGCAAGGCCGCAGTGGCCGTAGCCAGACATCTGGCGGAAGCCAGTTGGTGGATTTTGAAAAAGCGTCAACAATATCGGCCACCGCATGCGCAGGTGGTGGCAGAGTCTTCGTCCAAAAACGGATAAGCGCGGAAGTCAGTCTGGCCGTCAAGGCCGTTTTGTGATTGCGAAATCCGGGCCGAAGATGCTCATGCCCGCTGTCAGGGCGGATAGATGACTTGTGGACGAGACAGAAAGTAAGAGCGAAGGGACGAAAACAACAGACAACTCAAAGGAGGCTCATGCCGGCTCGACGTGAAACATCGGGGAACAAGCCCTGGGGCTCTGCCCCAGACCCCGGAGTTTAACGCTTTCCGGCCAGGATTGGTTCTTTGACTCTTCGAAAGGTTGGGCGGGAGCGCGAACTCCCGCACCAATCCCGGCTACCGGATCGGCGCTCAGGTTGCTCTCCAGCGTTGCCCTAACCTCCGTCCGGATACCCGAAGTGTATCCAAATGCCGTTCGTTTTTCACTTTTCAGGAAAGTTCCTGCCGGGTTTTGACAGAGAGTGCGCACTCATAGATGACTGTCTTTTCCGTTCAACCGGAAGCCATTCCCGCATTTCCAGTCATAAGATTTATATACATGAAAACAAAAGACTTAACTACATAACACTTGTCCGCCTCTGGTATCGTTGTAATCAAGAGATATCAAATGCAATCAAGAGCAATACTCGCAGCCAGAGCGGCATCAAGAGCCAACGGATCCCTTGGACGCGGACCTGTCACGGAGGCGGGAAAGCGTAATTCCTCTCAGAACGCCATACGCCACGGCCTCCTTGCGAAGACGGTCGTTCTTCGGAATGAGTCGGGGGAAACCTTCGCGCGGGTTCTCGCCCAACATCAAGCCAAACTCAGACCCGCCGACGACGTCGAGGACAGTGCAATCGAGGAAATGGCCTCCTCCCTCTGGCGGCTTCGCCGGCTGTGGACTATAGAAACGACCCTTTTTGACAACAACATCGAAAAACGCACGGAAACCGACGAGCGTGATCGCCTCGCCGGCGCCTTCTCT
>Ga0206991_10100_pt1 | contig 25288 bp, 19 predicted proteins | sample Alteio_BWMinCont_9_FD_153286 | JGI IMG/M metagenome (GOLD analysis project Ga0206991, IMG submission 153286) | Enriched cells from forest soil in Barre Woods Harvard Forest LTER site, Petersham, Massachusetts, United States -... | ecosystem: Environmental > Terrestrial > Soil > Temperate forest >...
GCTTAGGATTAAGTTTGTGGATATGGGAGCAACTTGATAGAGGCGCGTTTCGCGAAACTTCCGTTCGATGTCGTACTCCTCAGCAAATCCGAAACCGCCGTATGTCTGTACCGCACAATTCGCCAATTCCCACGACACATCCGCCGACAAAAGCTTCGCGATGTTGGCTTGCGGGCCACACGGTTTACCGGCATCGAACAAACTCGAGGCGCGAGCCACTAGAAGCCGAGCGGCCTCCAGGTTCGCGTATGCCCGCGCGATTGGAAATTGAATACCTTGATTCTTGCCGATCGGCCGGCCAAAAACGACGCGCTCATTCGCGTAACGGCAAGCGCGGTCCAAAAACCAATGCGCGTCTCCAATACACTCCGAGGCAATGAGGATGCGCTCGGCGTTTAAGCTGTCCAGCAGGTAGCGGAAGCCTTGCCCTTCCTCACCAACCAGGTTTTCCGCCGGCACTTCTAAATTGTCAAAAAACAATTCCGTGGTGGCGTGGTTCATCATCGTCCGGATGGGACGAATCCTCAATCCGTGCCCAACCGCCTGGCGCAGATCCACCAGAATCGTAGATAGCCCTTCGGTTCGTTTCTTTACCAGGTCGACGGGGGTGGTGCGCGCCAGCAGCAACATCAGGTCGGAATGTTCGGCGCGTGAGATCCAAATTTTCTGGCCATTGATTACATAGCGGTCTTCTTTTTTGACGGCCATGGTTTTCAGCTGCGTGGTGTCCGTTCCGGTATTCGGTTCGCTCACACCGAAGGCTTGCAGCCGCAAAGATCCGTCAGCTATTTTGGGGAGATAGCGCCGCTTATGGGCCTCCGATCCATGCCGCAAAAGCGTGCCCATGATGTACATCTGCGCGTGGCAAGCTGCGGCGTTTCCTCCAGAGTGATGGATCTCCTCGAGGATCACAGAAGCTTCCGTAACGCCAAGGCCCGCGCCGCCATACTCTTCTGGGATTAAAGTGGCCATGTAGCCCGCTTGCGTCAGCGCTTGTACGAAGGCCTCAGGGTACGCGCGTTTCGCGTCAAGCTCTCGCCAGTAAGTGTCGGGAAAATCCCGGCACAATTCGCGCACGGCAGATTTCAATTCTTCGTGCGTTTCGCTCGGGAAACTGTTTGTTTTATTCAACGAAAGACCTCGTCGGAGAATCGCTACGCAAGGAGACCACTGCGCTCGTTAACTGCGGGAAGTTATCGCGCAGTTATGGCCTCCGCTCGCGGATCCAGAATTGCTACAAACTTAAACCTGAAGTTTCAGCTGGTGAACGCCCACGTAAGCTTGCTTACGTCAGAAACTTTTTCCATAGATTGAACCTGTTCAATAATGAATTCAGCTTTCTGCGCACCCCCCTCTCTCCGTTAACTATCTTCGCCGCGATACCTTGAGAGTCTGACGGCCTTACGCTAAACACTTGTTGCCCCCAGCGGCCCAGTGTAATGCATACTCACTTCCTAACTTCATAAAAACCGCGCCCACTTCATGGCAAATAATCGTACAGTACTGGGAAGAGGCCGGACCTCACCGCGATGGATAAACCATGGAGCCCCTAACCCGCACGCTAGTTCATTTTTCTCATGCACTAAAGTTCGAAGATTTGAGCGGCGACATTGTCCATCAGACGAAATGTTTGCTGCTTGATTATCTGGGTGTAACCATCGCCGGCACGCGCACTGAGTCCGCGCAAGCTGTTTGCCGCATGGTGCTAAATGACACTTACAATCTTGGACCCGGGCCTTGCACAATAATCGGCACCTCCGCACGATCGTCCCCGGAACGCGCCGCACTAGCGAACGGAACCGCCTCTCACAGCATTGAGCTTGATGACACTCATCAGGCTGGTTCCATCCACTTGGGCGTTGTGATGTTTTCGGTGGCCATCGCACTAAGCGAAATCCATCCAGAAGTCGCCACCAAACAATTTATCGCCGCTGTCGTTGCCGGCTACGAAGTTGCCGCGCGCCTGGCCATGGCGCTACAGCCCAAGCTTCACTACGAGTTGGGATTCCACCCCACGGCAACCTGCGGCGTATTCGGCGCAGCGGTCACAGCGGCGAGAATCCTCGGTCTTGGCGAGGATCAAATGCGGTGGAGCGTTGGAATTGCCGGCAGTATGGCTGCTGGTTCCCTGGAGTTTCTATCCGATGGTTCATGGACCAAACGCTTGCACCCAGGCTTGGCCGCGCAAAATGGAATTCTCGCTGCTAAGCTCGCCGCTGAAGGTTTTCGCGGACCGGCGAGCATCCTGGAAGGCCGCGATGGCTTTCTGTCTGCTTACTCGCGAGATGCGAAGTTTGATCTCGTCAATCAGGATCTGGGAAAGACCTATGAAATTTTGCGCACCAGCACTAAACCTCATGCCTGCTGCCGCTATATGCAGACCCCCATCGATGGTCTAACAGAACTCGCGATTACCAACGATCTTCATCCGCAGCAGGTCTCGCGCGTGGAAATTGCTGTCTTGGAAGCTGGATGGCCCCTCGTTTGTGAACCCCGGCAACGAAAGTATTCCCCATCCAGCATCGTGGACGCGCAATTCTCAATGCCCTTTGCCGCGGCGCTGGCACTGACTTATAGACAAGCAGGCCTGGATCAATTCACGGAGGAGAATCTGAAATCAGCGCAGCTCCAAAGCCTCATGTCAAAGGTCGTCATGGTCAAAGACCAGCGCATCGAAAAAAACTTCCCTGCAGAGTGGGCCACCCGCGTAAAGGTTCAACTAACCAATGGCGATGAATTTGAAAAAGCTGTGCGCTTTCCTAAAGGCGATCCGGAAAATCCGTTAAGCTGGCAAGAATTAACAACCAAATTTCAATCTCTGGCGAGGCATGTTTTTCCCCAAAGCCGCTGTCAGGAAATTGTTGATTCTGTAAAGGAGATGGATCGTCGTTTCATGTCACTGAGCGCCTTATGGAACTTGCTGGCTCGCCCTACGCCAGAAACCGCCGGTCGCAGCGCACCGGCGGCTCGGGGCTCTTAGGCTTTTTTCGGTTTTGGATGCGTTTCTAACCGCGTTCTCGCGGACGGCGGAGGTTCACTAATTCCCGCCGAACTCAACTAGTATCGATTTCCGTTATCCGCGCCTGGCACCAGTGAGGTTGAAGGTATGGATGTATTGCAAAGTTTCCTATTCGTGCCCGCTGATAGCCCACGAAAGATGGCCAGCGCTAGAAATGTGCGTCCCGATGGCTTTATTTACGATTTGGAGGATGCTGTTCCCGTCGCCAGTAAAGTGGAGGCGCGCCATCTGCTGACCGAAGAACTAAACAGTTTTATCAATCCGAGCTCAAAAATTTTCGTACGCGTAAATGGATTTGATACGGCATTTGTTGAAGACGATCTTCGCGCGTTTGTGCGCCGCGAAGTAACGGGTATTGTTCTGCCGAAGTGCCATGACGCTTCTCAAATCGCGCAGGTCCATCAAGAGCTTTCGCGGTTGGAAAATCAGATAAGCGTGCCTGATGGTAGCGTGAAACTCGTCCCAATCCTCGAAAGCGCCAAAGGCGTAGCACGTGCCGGCGAACTTGCCCGCTCGAGTTCAAGAATTATTGCCCTTTTCTTCGGGGGCGAGGATTTCTGCGCGGACATGGGGATTACCCGTAGCAAGAACGGCGACGAAATCGGTGTTGCGCGCTCGCTGGTCGCACTTGCCGCAAAATCAGAGCGTCTCGAGGCCGTCGATGGGCCGTTCACCGATTTCCATGACCGGGCTGGATTGTTCGATGAAACTCGCCGCATCAAGCAAATGGGATTCACAGGCAAGGCTTTGATTCACCCTAACCAGATCGAAACCGTGCACCTGGCAATGGCTCCATCCGATGAGGAAATCGCCGTGGCCCAAGAAATTGTAAGCGTTTTTGAAAATTCAGGAAGAGGAGTCACGGTGGTTCGCGGCAAGATGATTGATGAACCGGTTGTGGCCCAGGCCAGAAAGCTTTTGAAGCAAAGCGCCAGAGAGAGAAAAACTTAATACCTGGCCATGCAAGGCGCTGGTCCGTTAAGAAATCAAGACGAATATTGCCTGAACCAATCTTCATCAACTAGGCCGTTGCCGGTAATATATCTTCCACGGTCAGCTAACGATTCCACGAAACGAAGAGGCACTCCGTATTCACCTAAAATGCGAGGGCAACGACAATGGCAATGATGCACACGACTGGCCTGCTGCTGACGATAGCAGCGTACCTTTCGACTATGTTCGCAATGCCGTGCGCGATGGACGCTGCCCCCCGACCTCAGTCCACTGAGATAACGATCATCTTGGCCGGGCAGTCGATGATTCGCTCCGATATTCGCACGACCTCACCTGCGACGGTGCCGGTGATCCAGGAGTTGCTGAAGGGCGATGTGGTGTTTACCAACTTGGAAGCCGCGATCGCCGAGGAGGGCCAGACGGTCCAGGAAGGCAGAGGATTTCTTACTCCGCCTGAAGCGCTCGATGCTCTAACAATTTTCGGTTTTAACTTGTTATCCCTTTCCGGTAACCATGCATTCGATCTGAGCGCACAGGGTATTCAGAACACCATCCGGGAGGCGGACAAGCGGAAAATAGTTCATGCGGGCACTGGAAACAATCTCGTCGAAGCTGCAGCGCCCAGCTATCTACATACCCCAAAGGGCACGATTGCACTCATCGCAAGCGCCTCTGGCCTGATCGAGTCAGGAGCGAGCGCTACCGCCGAACGGCCGGGGGTAAACGAGCTTCGCGTGGAAGCCGGCGATAAAGAAAATGAGGCGACCAGCGACCTACCCGGTGCGCCCGCGAATACGCCGAATCAGGAGGATTCGCAGCGCATCTTAAAAAGCATTCGCGACGCCCGCCAACACGCCGACCTCGTCATCGTTTACCAGCATAACCATGTTTTTGGGAATCACTCTTTTTCGACGATTTTCACGGAAGGGATGCAGGAACGGCTCGCCCCGAATGATTGGCTCAAGAAGTGGACGCATGCCGAGGTGGATGCTGGTGCGGACGTTATAGCGATGCATGGCGCGCCTTTGCTGCACGGCGTCGAGATTTATCGCGGCCGCCCGATCTTCTACGATCTGGGCAACTTCATATACAACCTGCCGCCAACACTGACCTACATTGACGAACCGATGAGTTGGGAGAGCGTCGTCGCGTACCTCCAATTTCAAGGGAACGAACTGCAATCGATTTCGCTGCGGCCTATCGTCTTAAACACCCTTGGCGAGGGCGAGCCCGATATTCACAACGCGCACGCCAACAACCGGTTCCTCGACACCCGCGGTTTGCCCTCGCCAGCGACAGGTGCGAGAGCGGGTTATATCCTCCAACGCTTGGCCGACTCGTCAAAACCCTTTGGCACCACGTTGCAAATAGATGGTGACAGGGCGAAGATCAAGTTGAACGCCGTAAATGCACGCTAAATCTTGGTGACCTGAGCGTAATCGCCGTTAGCTGTGAATAGATTCCCCAGCATTAGTAGTTCAAGCTTGAATTAACGCATTCGCCGCACAACTGTCATGCGTCGACGTAATCTGTCTTCCTTGAGAAGAACTGAAAAAATGCTTGAGGTTCTGGACCTGAACGCGAATTAATTATGGTTTAACCCCGTTTTTTCGCTGTTGGACTACACTTCGCTCTGACGGCTCTCTGGGCATTGCTTGCCCGGACCGTCTGAACTTGAGGCAAGTGGGCTTAGGCTCGGCCTCAGGAGGTGGGGATTCGAACCTGTGTCATCAAAATCCGGACAGTGCACGAAGCTAACCTCGGAACAAATTACTGGGTTTTGGGCTGCATGGACCGGATGGACCCTTGATGGTATGGACTCGTTCATTTATGCACTGGTACTGAGCCCGGCGCTGACGGAGCTGCTGCCTAAATCCGGGATGGCAAATACCCACGAAAATGTTGGCCTCGTTGGTTCGATCCTTTTTGCGTTGTTTCTGGTGGGATGGGGTCTTTCTTTTATCTGGGGACCTTTGGCGGACCGCTTCGGTCGTACGCGCGTACTTGCGGGGACGGTTTTTGCCTATGCGCTCTTCACCGGTGCGGCAGCTCTGGCACAAAACGTTTGGGAACTCGGGCTTTTCCGCCTGTTGGCAGGCATTGGAATAGGAGGGGAGTGGGCGCTTGCAGGAACTTATGTAGCGGAGGCGTGGCCCGAAGACCGACGCAAAATGGGCGCGGGGTATTTGCAAACCGGATACTACTTCGGATTCTTCATCGCTGCTGCGTTGAATTATACGGTGGGAGCTCGATTTGGTTGGCGAGCGATGTTTCTGTGTGGCCTTTCGCCTGTGCTGCTTTCTCTGATCATCACCCTTCGAGTAAAAGAGCCCGCGCGTTGGAAGCAACGGACTGACGGAGGCCTGGACAAACGGTCTGGCACCGGCATTTTTGGTCCGAAATACCGTAAGAGAACGATCGTAAACGCCGCCTTGCTCACCGTTGCCATTATCGGATTGTGGGCTGGATCGGTTTATGAGCCTACTGCGATCATCGCTTTGGCTAAGAAGGCTGGTATGACGATAGCCGAGGCCTTAAAGACGGCCTCGTTTGGAACCGTGATCCTCTCCATTGGCACCATACTTGGTTGTCTTGCGGCCCCGATCCTGGCAGAGCGCCTTGGCCGCAAGAAAACGTTGGCAATATATTTCGCGGGAATGTGCGTCTTCATTGCTCTTACTTTTGGCTGGGTCTTCTACTTGGAGAATGGCCTCCGGCTATTTATTGCCTGCTTGTTTTTCCTGGGATTTTTTGGCGGAAACTTCGCATTGTTCAGTCTTTGGCTTCCTGAGCAGTACGACACTTCTGTTCGTGCCACGGCCTTTTCGTTTGCAACTTCCTTCGGAAGGTTTGTAGGAGCTGGCGTGAATTTTTTAATCGGTGCAATGGTTCGTCATGTAGGGTCAATCGGGAAACCTGTAGCGTATACAGCTATCGCCTTCGGGCTTGGACTGCTGATCGTTCCGTTCGCGCAGGAAACTCGGAACGACCCATTGCCGGATTGAAGGTTATTCAGGATTTGAGAGCTTGGCACCGTGCTGAATGCGTGCCAAAGCCGTATGAAATGCAGAAACTACCATGCCCGCGTTCCTCAATAAATTGCTGAAGATCTTGCGAAGCCGCCGCGGCAAAGATATGAGTTTTCTCTGCCGCCATCTCCTTTCGCAACGTGGCGAAGCGTCTCAGACGGCGCTTGCCCAGGAGATCATTAGTACTTATACGGCGATGGACTCCACTCAACGTCTCAAATTCTACGAGATGCTCTGTGGTGCATTTTCTCCAGATTCGAAAGCCCTTCAGCGTGCCGCAGCGAACTATCTGAAAAATCCGAATGAACTGAATCTCTCTCTTCTATCCGCAGCGGTCGAGCCACCACGCCAGGAGCTTCTTCGCCGTATTAACACCGCCCCGCGCGGCACCGAGACTCTCGTGGCAATCCGCAAACACCTTCTGGACCTACCTCTAAAATCGCCGGACATCAGCCCGCTCGATGCTGATCTAAGGCATTTGTTCAGGTCGTGGTTTAACCGCGGATTTCTCAGTTTGAGGAGTATCAGCTGGCAAACTTCTGCCCTTATTCTGGAAAAACTTATCCGCTACGAATCGGTGCATGAAATCAACGGATGGCCGGACCTTCGCCGGCGTTTGCAGACAGACAGGCGATGCTTTGCTTTTTTTCATCCGGCGCTTATCGACGAACCGATCATTTTTGTGGAGGTGGCACTGGCGAATGGCCTAACCGGCGATCTGGAACATTTGCTCGACGTAAACGCTCCCGTGTTGACGTCCGACAAAGTGAACACGGCCATCTTTTATTCCATCAATAACTGCCTGGATGGCCTACGAGGAATTCCCTTCGGCAACTTCTTGATTAAGCAGGTGGTGGTCGAGTTGACGGCCGAGTTCCCCAATATGAAAACCTTCTGCACGCTTTCTCCCTTGCCACGTTTTTCCAAAGTGTTGCTGGACCGTCACAATGAAAATGGTTTTACACCGCGGCGCCTCTCGGCGCTGCTCGCCAATTACGCTAGCAGTCTGACTCAGGCAGCAGGACGCCGCGATCCCGTCGAAGCGTTCTTTTTGCTACTGGAGAGGCCTGTCGATCATCGGGACGTACTTGGCGCGCCATTATCTCGCCTGGCATTCGCGTATTTAACGGAAGCACGCCAGAATGGAAAAGTTTCCGATCCGGTCGCCGCATTTCATCTTTCGAACGGAGCTCGGCTTGAAGGGATCAACGCTTTCGGCAACCTCCGCCCCTACGGACTTAAAGCGTCCTTTGGAATCACAATTAACTACCGTTATGTCCCTGACGAACTCGAGGAAAATCACGAGCGCTTTGTGGCCGGAGGACAAATCCGGATTTCAGATGCGCTTTCGCGGGAACATGCCACCGTAAAGAAGGCCTGGCATCAAGATTAAACGCATCGCATACACATCCTGTCGATTGGGACGACCGAACTAGAGGTTTGGCGTGCGCGCCCCCGCCAAACTCACGGTCTTACCATCCATTCCTTTCACCGCAAAAATGGCGGTGCTGCATCCGGGCATTCGTTGCCGGTCTCGAATTTGTTAAATCGCCGAAATGCCTTTCATAAAATGTCAACTTTGACCATGGTCGAAGAGAACTTTTCGCGCTAACTGTCTCATTCCAAATCATTAGCCTGTAATTCTAATAAATGCGGTTTGGCAAAAGCGGCTTCTTGATCTGTACTAGCGCACCGACGTCCACCCTTACCCAATCCTTACATTGGCGTTCATCCATACAGTCTGGGAAATTCGCACAAACCGCTGAGCCCCCGAGTCGCGAGTTCGGCTCCCATTCCCGTTGGAGGCTCGATCACCCAGCCCCCGGAAGAACACGGCAATGACGATGCCGGCAGCGATTGTCCACATTGGGATGCCTCCCTATGCCGAGGCTTCTAGGTGCTGCATCTTATCATGCGCACACGTCGAGCAGAACTAACCAGGAGGTGGCATCTGCTCCTGAAGCCAGTAAGTGCGGAGAGCCTAAGCTATGGTGTAGTTTAGAAGCTTTGCGCCTCTTGAAGTCCGCTCTCGCCATCTTCTTATTGGGACAAGCACCACTACTATCGCGCCACTAAGCAAAAGGAAGAAAAAATTCCGACGTTTCATACGGAGAGTATTAGAGCGAAAAGACCGGTTTCAAAAATTCTCCATCATCCACACATTGCACTCCGTAGTCGGGGCGTTAATGGCAACGTGCTTGCCATCGTGCGAGGGGATACCCCAGATGGCTTGGTGCCGCAATCGAGAGCGCGAAAAGTTGTTTACTTGCCAGAGTGGATGAGCGTTGCCGGCCATGTCTACGTATAAGAGCGTGGATAACTGACCGGTGGGGTTGCTGGAAATGAAAAAGCCTTTGCCGTCCGCGGCCCAATCGAGGGACAAGAGATTGTTCCAGTCTTTCACAGTGATCGTGCGTGAGGGCGCTCCACCGAGTGAGATCAAGTGAATCTCCTCGTTATTGCCGGTCAATTCGATGGTGCCAAGCGTGGTTCCGTCAGGAGAAAGGCCCCAGTTATCCGTCGCATCCTTTCGCTCAAGCTTCGCGACTTCACGTTGTGTGCCTCTCGTGGGATCAAATGCCGCAAAAACGTAAGACTTTGGTTCTAACCGGCTTAGAATACAGATGTCCGCCGGAGCTCGCGAGCATAGAAAATTGGTAATCGCGGGGCTTTCCAGTATGACTTGCGAACGGCCCCCTGTATCGGGGCTCGAAGCAGGCGAAACGTTTGCGGCCCTGTTTGCACCTGGGGCGGAATCAAATAAATGATCTGCGTGCCATCGGGATTCAGTCGGGCCATAATTTTTGGTTCTGGGCTGGAAACCACCATATCAGCAGAATTTTGGTCAATTCGCTGCGTGAAAATGTCGACGTTGCTGCCGCCAGTCCTGTCGGACACGAATAAGACTGATCTGTTATCGATAGTCCAGTCGAAGGGTGCGTCTTCGGCGTCGTTTAGGGTAAGGCGGCGGGGCGTCGATAGGCGCGGTTCCTTGGCAAAAAATTCGGCTACGTATACGTCAAGTTGCACTTTGCATCGGCTGAAAGCGAGCCCTTTGCCTTCGGTAGTGGCGCTAGGCATAGTTACATAATCTTCGCCACTGGTCGTTTTCATGGGAGCCCCGGATGGACGGCCCGTGACAGGGTCCACGATTATGCTCCAGAAATTCGAAGTATTCCGAGCCAACGGCTCGAACACAGCGTAAATCAGACGGCTATCGGGCAGCCAGACAAGGCCCCATCCCAATTGAGGCTGATTGACCACCGTGCTTGTCGTTCCGCTCCCCAAATTGAAAAGGTCAACCGAGCGCTCATTCGTTAAGATTCCGAAGCGGAATTTATCGTAGGCGATCCAGCGCCCATCGGGGGACCAGGTCGGCGAGGAAAACACCACACCGCTGTCAAGACCGGAAACGATTTTGCGTTGATCGGAGCCGTCGGCGCGCATGAGCCAGATTTCCGAACCGGTCTCGCCGTACCTTGCAGACTTCAGAAAGGCGATTTGCGAGCCGTCGGGAGACACGGAGCCCGACCAGCCCTCGTCAGAAAGTTGCCGTGGATTACCGCCAAGAATGGGCATCACCCACAAGCTCATCTTGGCGGTCGGAGATGATTGCCAGCCAAGCATGAGACGCGCACTGTCGGGATACCAGCTCAAATATTGGAGTTCAGTTTTGTTTGGCAATAAAACGTGCGTTTCCCCACTGGACATGAGTCGCAAGTAAGTGCCGGTTTTGTCGGAGTACGCCAGGTACTTCCCGTCAGGAGATATTGCCGAAACAGAAATTGGATTCTCGGTCGGATTCGAAGTTAAGCGCCGCGGAACGGAAGTCGCTTGCGCGACTTTGGATTGGGTCCCGCGATGAGACGCAAACCATCCTGCGAGCGCGCCAACGATAACGACAGCGGCCGCGACGGCGCCGCCGACCTGCCACTTTTTCGAAGATCGCCCGGTGACAACCGCTGGTGTCACGTGGGCCGCGGTTCCAGAGATTGAGTCGCGTTGCAGCCGCTTGAGATCGGCTCTGAGTTCAGCACCCGACTGGCAGCGAACCTCGCGATCTTTTTCGAGAGCTTTGTTGATAATTTCTTCGAGCCTCGCAGGAACTCTCGGATTCAAGCGAACGGGAGCCACCGGCGCGCGATTGAGAATCCCGTCGAAGATCACTCCCGAAGTGTCGCCGCGGAAAGGCAGCGCGCCAGTACACATTTCATAAAGCACCGCGCCGAAAGAAAACAGATCCGTACGGCCATCCAGTTCCTTTCCGCGCACCTGTTCCGGACTCATGTACGCCACAGTTCCAATCGCAACTCCAGGACTGGTCAGATTTTCTTCGGTTAAAGTCGGCGCGGAGGTGGCGCCGCCGACTTCGTGGATAGTGAGCTTGGCGAGACCAAAATCCAGCACCTTAGCTTGACCATGCTTGGTGACGAAGATGTTCGCCGGCTTGATATCGCGGTGCACAATACCTTTGCTATGGGCCACCTCCAGAGCCGCAGCGATCTGTATGCCCAGCTCCAGAACCGTCTCGATTTCCATCGGCCGGCCCGCAATCAGATGTTTGAGAGTCTGGCCCTCCAGCAATTCCATGGCAATAAAGGTCTGGCTTTCGCTTTCGTTAATTTCATGAATCGTGCAGATATTGGGATGGTTGAGAGCAGACGCCGAACGTGCTTCGCGGCGAAAACGTTCCAAACTTTGCGGATCGTGAGCTACATTTTCTGGCAGGAACTTCAGAGCCACGAAGCGGCCCAACTGTGTATCTTCCGCCTTATACACGACACCCATTCCACCGCCACCAAGCTTTACGAGGACGCGATAATGCGAGATGGTTTGGCCAATCATTGCAGGAAAACCGCTCTTGGCGAGGCATGTTAGGCCGTGCTCGAAGGCAAGTCAACGCACGGAACGTGGGACACGCACGGAACTTGGGACGGTTGGAACCAGGGTCGCCTGAATACCGTGGGCCAAAGAAAGCTCTGTCTGCATACGCACGCTGGCCACGCCCTCCGTACCAGCGAAGAACAGCAGAAATCGAGTCCCGAGACCGATACCAACCAAGATCCCGATCGCATCGAATAGCACGCGCCGATGTACAGCGACGGGGACCGGGAGAGGCGTCGAAACGTGCGAGGCCCAGTAGCCCAGCCAGACTGTCAAGCCAACCAGCAGAAACAGGAGAGGGATAACACGGACTCTTTGATTCCTGCGGCCCTAAGCGCCATCGATCCCGTGCCCACTAAGACAGGCCAAAAGAAACCTCCGCCGACGCGCGAAGCATTGAGTTGCAATAGATCGAACGCGAAACCGCCGGCGGCGCCTACGAAGAAGTACCCGGCCAGGAACATCTTCATCCGCCCTAGCGGCAGCACGCGCCAGTAGGGACTGAAGGCGGTGGGAAAGGCCGAGTTCACACCAGCCAACCACGTACGGAGCTTCTTTCTCATCGGTACTTCCTAGGGCGTCGTCGATCGCAGGGAAACCGAGCGCTAAGCCAGAGCTTCGACCATTCGTCGGTGGAAGAGGTAGAGCGCCAGGAATCCGAGCAAGAGGACGGTGACGACCACCCGGACTTCAAGGTATTGAAATACACGCCCGAAATCCAAGATGTCCAAGTCTCGGATGGCTGGGCGATTGAGTGGGTCTAGGTCTATTATGAAGCCACGTTCAAGATGTCCGCAAAGGACGATCCGGTCAGTATGCGACGAAAAGACCTGCGCGTGTTGAAGCGGCAGAACGATGGTTCATGGAAATTTGCCCGGGAGGCCGAAACTGATTGAGGGAAGAGTCGAAAGTCATCTTTGGAAATCGCATGGCTTGGCGGGTGGCACACGCTTAAGTTATTAGAGGATTCTGGCTGGTCTACCCATTGCGGTTTTTGCAAAGGGTGGGGGCTTTTCTCGGATTCCTTTCATCTTCTTCAGTATTCCATCTTCCAATCCATAATTTGACTAACTGCCGCATGAAGACTCTTCCTGGAGTTTTGCAATCAGTTTAGGACGGGGACCGCAGATTCGGAGCAATCCCATGACGCCGACACGTCTCTGAGACGTTCCCGCTCTTGATGCCTTCCTGGATGATCTGCCACTTCTCTTCTGGGGATCGAGCTACGCGCGGTTTCCTACTCACGTTGCCTCCTGTTTTGGAGGCCCTGATTCTACCTACCTCAGGTGTCCAGATTTAGTGGGGAGCACTACATCTCCGATTATTGGGAGTCTTCTGAGCCGGAATTACCCCAAACCACGGAATTACCCCAGACCACGGAATTGCCCCAGACTACCGAGTTGCCCCAGACTACCGAGTTGCCCCAGACTACCGAGTTGCCCCAGACTACCGAGTTGCCCCAGACCACGGAGTTACCCCAAACGACCGAGTTACCCCAAATTGTCGTGGGATCTCCAACGATAGAGACTGTGTTCGTCGACGAGTCGTACACTGCGGTGGGTGATTGTGCCGCTCCCGGGGTCGCAGGAGCGAGATCGGTGTTGGCGAGTGCAGCAGCAGCGTCCACCGCGCCTGATCCGACCGTAAAAATGTCTTGTGTGATGCTATATGCTGTGCCAGTGAAAAGGTCAGTGGCGGTGGCGCTCGAAGAGAATCCCTTCCAAGCAGTTTTCATCAAGCGAGCTTTGACCTGATCAGGCGTGAGTGAGGGGGTCTGCTGCATGAGGAGAGCCGCGACCCCGCTGACAACTGGAGTGGCCATGCTGGTGCCGCTCAAACGCATGTATCGGGCATTGCCGTATTCCGCGCCGCAATTGCTTCCCCAATTATTGCAGGGATAGACGGCCAATCCTGGATGCGCCGTGATGAGCGTGTTGTTGGAGCCGGCCATGTGAGAGACCACTCGATTACCGGGCGCCACAAGATCCGGTTTAACGATGTGATCAAAGGATGTCGGACCCTTTGAGCTGTAGCTCGTCATCGTCTGGGAAGTTTGCAACCCGCTGCCGTGGGTATTGGTCGCACCAACGGTAATCACGTAAGGATCGTTGCCGGGAGCGCCGATGGTGGAATATCCGCTGGTACCAGCGCCGTTGTATTGACCCATGTTGCCTGCAGAGACGACCACAACAATTCCCGCATTCCAGGCTGACTCCACGGCTTGGCAGAGGGGATCAAGCGTATAACTTTCGTACACACCGCGGGCCAGAGAGAGGTTGATGACTCGAATGTTAAAGACGTCTTTGAGATAAATCGCTTTCTGGATTGCGGATATAACCTGACTGTCGGTCCCGGCACCGGTGGAATCCAGCACTCGGAGATTGATGATGTGTGCTTCCGGGGCGATGCCACGATAGACGGCCGGATAGTTGGAAGAAGTTGAATCGTAGCCATTCCCGCCAATGATTCCTGCCACATGCGTGCCGTGGCCAAAGGCGTCACCAGTGCTGGTGTCGTTTTGCACGAAGCTTCGGCTATATACGATTCGCGAAGGGTACGTGTTCCCATCGGAATTCAAGTCGTCATCGTAGCTCACGCCGCTGTCGATGACGGCGATCCCGATGCCTGTGCCATCCCATCCGTTGGCATAGGCGAGGTCATCATTGACCGCGGTGACCACTTTATCGAGTGCACCGTGCACTGGCCGGTTCGGGGAGATATATACAACGTCGGAGTGAGAGGCCAGGTTACTCAAACTGCTACCTTTAACGTTCACCAGCTGTCCGTGAATTAGGGGCAAATTGTCTTTCGTGGTAGCGCCGTCCGCAGTCAGGTCAGTCGTGGTCGGAAAATTCTTGAACTGCACAATGACGTCTAACACCTTCTGAGGATCCGTGCCCTGAAGGTCAGGAGCGAGCTTGGCGGCGATTAGTGCTTGAGCGTCCTGGGCGCCCTGCGGCGACGCACCACCAGATCCAGATTCTGGCTTGGCAATAGACAGCTGCGACGAAGAGGGACCTGATGACGCGAGAACAGCCGGGCTATCAGCCAGGGGAGAAGTCTGGGCGAGTATCAGGGTGTTCTCGGGGGACTTCGAAAAAGGATTGAGCTTCGCGACCTGGGTCACGGCGCTAGCGAAAAAGTTATGGTCGCGCGCTGGTTTGGCAACTTCAGGGGCCAGAGTCGGCGTGGCGGAACGGTTACCGGCGAAGTTTGTAGAGTTTCCGCGATTCTTGGAAAGAGGTCCGGTGAACCCGAGAACGGTGAGGATAAGGGAAAAGGCAATGAGGGTACCCCATGTCGTGGTCCTAAGAACGCCGCTGTTCCCTTTTTCGGACCGATCACTTGATTTGAGTGCCATTTTGCTCTTTCTCTCCTGTCGAAACGTTCCTCGAGTGGTTCTGACGGAAAAGTTGTCGTCTCAATCTGCAATTGTTATAGAACCCACGGCAAAAGCGGTCGATGGTACAGGAGAGGGACGGGACTAGTACCAACGTACAGCCAGTTTCAACCGAGCGATTCCGCGATTAATAAATCAGAAGCACCTGTTTTTGTGTCTTTCCGGGGAGTTCACATTCGGACAAATCGCGGCGGTCGTACTATAGGCGTCGAACCCCATAGCTCACACACTATTGGTGTTAGAACGAATCCGATTATCAATGAAGGAATAATGTCGGACCATGCTATTAAAGCTGGACCGGACCCGCTCGGTCCCGCGCAGCACCATCAAGAGGTAGAAAGTAGATCAAGTCCCCACCGGTATTCTTCGTTCGGGGCGGCTTTTAATTTCGCACGGAACTGGTATCGGGATCTTTGGAAAATACCAAGTAAGAACGGCGAAAAACTGGATGGGCTCGCCATCTCGTTTATTCTACTGCAGCTATTCGTCGGTCTTCCGCTGTTGCCCTACGCAATGCTTCATTGGCATTCAGAGAATGTTTTCCGCTTTGTCTGTTTTTTTGGGGTGGCGTTGTTTGCCTCGTTACTCAAAGTTCGGCTTCCGGGCATTGAAGCGACTATGTCCGCCAATTTTCTATTCATTCTGGTGGGCATCCTGGACCTCACCTACGCCGAGACATTACTCATGGGATGTTTTGGAGGCCTGGCGCAGTCTTTTTGGCAATCGAAGCCAAGACCTCGAGCGATTCAGATTCTCTTCAATTTCGCGAATCTCTCAATTTCCATCACTGCCGCAAATCTAGTGTTTCACAGTAGCTTCGCCTACCAGCAAGGACTTCGCTGGCCCTTCTTATTGGCCGCCGCGTCCACGACCTACTTCATGATTAATACTTTGTCGGTATCGGGAATCATCGCCATGACGGAAGGTCGCAACCCGCTTTCGGTTTGGAGGGAGTGCTACTTGTGGTCATTTCCATATTACCTATTGGGAGCTCTAGTAGCCGGTGGAGTTAGCCTGATCAATCATGCCATGGGATGGCAATTCGCAATCCTCGTCCTGCCCATCGTTTATTGGATCTATCGCTCGTATCGTGGCTATCTAGACCGTTTGATCGCCGAGAAAAAACATACGGAGGAAATTGCGGACCTCCACCTTCGAACCATTGAGGCGTTGTCCCTTGCGATCGAGGCGAAAGACCACAACACCCACGACCACTTGAGACGCGTTCAAGCGTATGCGATGCAGCTCGGCCACGACCTAGGTCTCGGCGAGGCGGAACTGGAGGCATTGCGCGCGGCTGCATTGCTGCATGACATAGGCAAGCTCGCCGTCCCCGAACAAATTCTTGCCAAGCCTGGACGTCTAACTGCCGAAGAATTCGAAAAAATGAAGATTCATCCGACCGTAGGGGCAGAAATCCTAGACCGCGTTCAGTTTCCTTACCCTGTTACCCCCATTGTGCGGTCGCACCACGAGAAATGGAATGGACAAGGGTATCCGGAAGGTTTAAGGGGGGATGCAATTCCCATGGGAGCAAGGATTCTGTCGGTGGTGGATTGTTTTGATGCGCTGACCTCGGAGCGGCCTTACCGTCGGGCGATGTCCGCTGACGACGCTATGAAGCATGTCGTTTCGGAAGCCGGAACCAGCTTCGATCCACGTGTCGTGGCGGCGATTGAGAAGCGATACCGCGAACTGGAGCAAGTCACGAGTGTCTCCGGCAGCACGACAGGCGTCGCGGAGGTAGTCTCAAAAATAAATAGAACCATCGCCCCATCAACGGGATTTGGAGACGTTCCGAACGCCGCTGAAGTTCGCACCACATCTTTTCTGGCCTCAATTGTTTCAGCTCGGCAGGAGGCGCAGCTACTATTTGAACTTGCCCAGACGCTTGGCAATTCCTTGAGTTTGCGAGAGACGTTGTCAGTCGTCGCAGTTCGCCTGAAAGAAATGATCCCGCATGACCTGATTGTCTTCTTCGTGTGCGACCAGGGAAAGCTGATTCCTCGTTACGTGCATGGGACAGACTATGAGCTGTTTCGGTCGCTCGAGATCCCTTTGGGTCAGGGTATCGCTGGCTGGGTGGCGCAACACGAAAAGCCAATTATCAATGGCGACCCCGCAGCCGAATCCAAATACCTGGAAGATCCCAATCGCGTCTCGGTCTTGCGGTCGGCACTTTCCATTCCATTGCAGGGGCGTGATGGAGTTGCCGGTGTACTTTCGCTGTACCGCAGCGAGAACCAGGCGTTTAAGACAGACCACCTGCGTATGCTACTGGCCGGTAGCTCGAAACTGGGGTTGTCTGTGGAAAATGCTTTGCGATTCGAGTGTGCCGAGGACTCCGCGAGTACGGATTTTCTCACCGGTTTGCCTAACGCTCGGTCAATTTGCGCCCATTTGGAAGGTGAGCTGGCTCGTTGTAAGCGCAACGGACGATCGCTGGCGGTCCTAATGTGTGACCTGAACGGGTTCAAGACCGTAAACGATAACTACGGCCATCTTGTCGGCAATAAACTCTTGCAGAAGATAGCCAAGAGCCTTCGCGACATCTGCCGCGAGACGGATCTCGTTGGGCGCTTGGGGGGCGACGAATTTGTTCTAGTCCTTCCCGAGTTCGATGCGATTTCTGCCAAAGAATTTCAGAGCAGGCTGGAGACCGCCGTTGAAGAAGCTGGGGAATCGGTTTGCGGCAAGAAAGTTGTTTCTGCAAGTGTGGGGACGGCATTGCATCCGAAGGATGGTGTGACACCCGAAGATCTGCTTTCCGAAGCAGACCGCGCGATGTACGAATGCAAGGAAAGCCACTACAAAGTTAGAGGACAGTTGTTACTGGTGTAGTGAACCTATTTTAATCTTATTTATCGGCTATCAAGTGTTTGGCTGAAAACATGATTTATTGGATAAGAAAACTTGGACAGAAATTCGCTCTGCTAACGGCCCTCGCGATCGTTGGGGCACTACTGTGCGCCACGATGATCCGCTTTGCGCCTGGATACGGAATGGACGAGCGGGAACTTAATCCTGGGCTTTCTCAGGTATCCCGGGACGCGATTCGTAGCGAATATGGAACGGGTGAGAGTCTTCTCTCTTACTACCGCCATTATCTAATAAACCTGTTGCACGGGGATCTGGGCACTTCCGTCTTTCTGCGACGACCCGTCGCGGAGCTATTGAAAGAGCGCGCTCCGCTAACGGCAAGAACCGTTTCCTTAGGCCTGCTGACGGCTTGGATAGCCGCTTCGAGCCTCGCGCTGCTGACGATTCGCTTTCCAAGCTGGATACTGGGTCACTTGGCGACGGCGCTAACCGGACTTCTCATCGCATTGCCGACAGCGGTTATTGCTCTTGTGTTCGTTGTTTTGCGCGCTCCGGTCTTCCTGGGAATTGCGGTGGTCACGTTTCCGAAACTCTTCCGTTATCAGCAGAACTTGCTGGCCCATGCTCAAGCACAGCCGTTCGTGTTTGCGGCCCGCGCTCGTGGCCTGACCCGGAATCGTATTCTCTTTCGCCATGTAGTTCCGTCGGTGTGGCCCACCCTCGTGGCTCTTGTGGGAGTCTCCTCGAGTATGGCGTTTGGCGCGGCCATTCCATTGGAAGCGCTGTCAGATTCTTCGGGGATGGGTCAATTAGCTTGGCAGGCCGCTCTAAATCGGGATTTGCCGCTGCTCACGAGTATCACTCTCTTGGTGACGCTGGTGACCGTGGGAGTCAATTTTGTCGCCGATGCAACTCAAAAGAGGAGGCTCGGATGACGCAGCGTGTGTTTCGCACGATTTGCTGCGGCATTCTGGGAAGTGTGTTTGTTCTCGGGTTGTTTGCAGAAGGGTTCACCCATTACCCTTACGCTTTGCAATTCCGCGAATTTCCCAATGCGGCGCCATCTTCAATACATTGGCTAGGCACAGACGGACTAGGAAGGGATTTGTTCACCCGCGTCATTTATGGAACTCGCGTTTCGTTGTTGCTGGCGCCTGCTGCAGCACTTTTAGCTACGGCTATAGCGGCTGTTTTGGGCGGAGCTGCGGGCTTGTGGGGGGGCTGGCTTGAAACCCTCATCCTCGCGACCGCTGACTTGTCGATGTCGCTGCCGCTACTTTTTGTGCTTATTGCGCTGCGCGCTTTCTTGCCGCTGGATGTATCGCCGGCTCTATCAGTAGTCGCTACGTTCGTCACCCTCGGCCTCCTGGGGTGGCCCTCATCGCTCCGTCTTGTATGCGCGGCATCCCGCAATCTGCGCCAATCTGACCATCTGTTGCTGGCGCGAGCGACAGGATACAGCAATTCTCAATTGCTCTTTCGGCAGGTGATTCCTCACCTTCGCCCAATTTTTCTCGCGCAGTTCTGGATTTCGGTCCCGCTTTTTATCCTGACGGAAGCAACTCTGAGCATGCTAGGTCTGGGGGTCATGGAGCCACTTCCGTCCTGGGGAAACCTGCTGCGCGGCTCTGAGGATTTCAGCGCAATGTCGGCCAATCCCTGGCGACTCGTTCCACTCTTTCTTCTTGTGCTGACCGTAATCTGCTTCCAATTCGTTTTACCATCGTCGGAGGAACTTACGTGATGTGGCGATATCTACGACTGCCAGTTCTGTTGTTTAGTGTGGGCTGTACCGCTGCGTCGCGCGGCGAAGCGCCATCGGAATTACATTTTTGCCTGCATGGCGAGCCAAAGACTTTCAATCCTATCCTCGTCGACGATGAAGCTTCAGAAAACATTCGCTATTTGACGGGTGGCGTCTTGATTCGTGTCAATCGACAAACTCAGGCTCTCGAACCGGGATTGGCGGAGTCCTGGAAAGTGTCGAGAGATGGCAGAAAGATCACCTTTCAATTGCGAAAAAGCATTTATTTTTCCGATGGTACTCCTTTCTCGTCGGAAGACGTGGCACACACCATGCGGTGGCTGATGGATCCTGAAACACATTCAGCGACAGGCGACGCGTTCCGCTCAGGACCAGGCGCCATCGACGTGCAAACTCCGTCTCCCGATGTTGCAGTGGTTAACTTTCCAGCTCCGGTCGCCGGGCTAGAGCGGCTGTTCGACCAGGTGGCGATTCTGTCCTCCAAGTCTCCCAAGAAAGAGATGAGCGTCCTTGGACCGTATTATGTTTCGGAATACAAGGCGGGATCCTTCGTTCTTCTTCGTCGCAATCCCAACTATTGGAAGCACGATGTCCAAGGGAATCCGTTGCCGTATATTGAAATCATTCGGCTGGATATTCAAAGAAATCGCGACATCGAACTGATGCGCTTCCGCCGCGGCGAACTTCAGCTGATTAATCGCCTCGACGCTGAGCAATTCGAACGGCTTCAGAAAGAGAATCCGGCCGTCGCCCGAAACGCGGGCACTGGGCTCGACGGCGAAGAAATGTGGTTCAACCAGACTGCAACTTCCACGTTGCAGGATTATAAGAGGAAGTGGTTCCAGCTAACGGAGTTCCGTCGGGCCGTTTCGATGGCCATCAATCGCGCCGATGTTTCGAGGATAGTATTTGGTGGCTATGCGACACCGGCTTTTGGACCGGTGTCGCCATCCAATCAGTTCTGGTTCAACTCTTCGCTTCCGGCCCCCAAGCACGACCCCCAGGGTGCCCAGACTCTACTTTCACGCGCGGGATTTCGTCTGGAAGGTGGGAATTTAAAAGATCCTGCCGGCAATCGGGTTGAATTTACCCTGATCACCAATTCAGGGAATGCTGCACGCGAAAAAATGGCGACGATGATTCAGCAGGATCTTGCTGAGATCGGCATCAGTATCAAGGTTGTGACTTTGGATTTTCCGTCGCTAATCGAAAGGATCACACACACATTCGACTATGACGCATGTCTTCTGGGGCTCGTAAATACCGATCTCGACCCCAACGGTCAATTGACTGTGTGGCTCAGCTCTGGCGAGAACCATCAATGGAACCCCAACGAGAAAACTCCGGCTACAACGTGGGAAGCGGAGATCGACCGGCTGATGCGGGAGCAGGCTTCCCTTTCGAACGAGAATCTGCGCAAGGACAAATTTGACCGCGTCCAGGAGATTGTGGTTGAACAGCAGCCCTTTATTTATCTGGTGAATAAAAATGCGCTGTCCGCTGTGTCTTCGGAAGTCGTTGGTGCTTCTCCGGTCGCACTCAATCCTCAGGCTTTTTGGAATATCGATACGCTGCGCCTTAATACTTCCCGAGAAATGGGAGCCAAGCAGTGATATTGGAAGAACCATTGCTCTCGGCAAATATCTCGGTGGATTACCGGAATAAAACCGGAGCGCTGAAGAATGTGTCCCTGAAGATGAAGCACCAAGAGGTGTTGGGATTGGTCGGACAAAGCGGGTCCGGAAAGAGCACATTAGCCCTTTCACTTATGGGACTTATCCCGTTCAAGGGTGGGGTTGTGACGGGAGAAGTCGTGTTCCTCGGTAAAGATATTTTGAAGCAGTCCGAAAGAGAACGTAGAGCCCTTCTTGGGAACCAGCTGAGCATTGTATTGCAGAGCCCGCTGACAGCGTTGAACCCTGTTATCTCCATTGGCACTCAGCTAACAGAGGCCTGGAAGGCCCATGCGGCGGGCGCTCGGGCCGAGGGATCAAGAGCCATAATTTCTGCGCTGGAGAACGTCAGTCTGCCTACCGACGATGAGTTTCTTCGCAGGCGGCCCGCACAGCTGAGTGTTGGCCAAGGTCAACGCGTGTGCATCGCCATGGCTATCCTTCATCGGCCAGCACTGCTCCTCGCTGACGAGGCGACCAGCGCGTTAGATCCGATAACGCAATCGGAAATCCTGAAGTTGTTCGCACGCCTTAACTTTGAAATGGGAACCGCGATTCTCTACATCTCCCATGACCTTTTGTCCGTGGCCGCGCTTTGCCATCGAATCTGCATTCTCCTTGAGGGTCAAATCGTTGAGTGTGATACGCCGGAAAATATCTTCAATTCGCCGCGACACGAATATACGCGCAGGCTGGTCACAGCTCTTCCACGCACCCCATTTCGGAGAGATGACGAAAGGTCAAAGACGAAAGAGTTACAGGAGCAACTCTTGCAACATTCGTCTTTCTGAAGCACAGTTGCGGGACACATATGGCCAACGGCAACGCAAACCCATATCGCATCAAGATGCAGCTAGGTCATCGGAGCTTCAATTCGACGAATGAGCGTCATTAAGTGACTTTGAAGAACGCTCAAAAATCGTGCAACAGCCAGACACCGCGTTACGTCAGAGTTGCCCGCCATCCGGACATCAACCGTCTTTCTAGGCTCATGAAAGTCTTCCCAGAGAACACCGGACTTCGTGTATGGCGTCGAAATTTTAATGAGCTTGGCGTTGCGGACGGTAGCCATGCTCGGTCGCAGCGCCGTTAGCCCTGCCCGCCAACATCCGCAGCGATAACGGTGTGCCGTTCGCTTCCGGACAGGCGTTGTTCAACTTGAGCAAGCTCGCGGTGTGGTGGCTCCGCCTGGGGATCGGTATTGAGCGCATCAAGCCCGGCCATCCGCAGCAGAATGGGCGTCATGAGCGCATGCATCTGACCTTGAAGAAAGAGGCCACCAAGCCGGCCGCCGCTAATTTTCTTCAGCAGCAGGCGCGCTTCGAAAAATTTATTGAGGTCTTCAACCACGAACGTCCCCACGAAGCTCTAGACATGAAATGTCCGGTGGAGGTCTATCAACCTTCCCAGCGTCCCTACAGTGGATTGCCGGACATCGACTATCCCTTGCACGATAAAACCATCGTGGTCACCCGTTGCGGACGCATCTGTCTGGGCAAGAAGAAAATCAATTTCAGTCAGGTCTTTGCCGGGCAGGCTGTGGGCATCAAGGAAGTGCACGACGATATTTGGCTGGTGAGCTTTATGGATTATGATTTGGGCTACTTCGATCTGGAAACTCGAGTGCTCGAACCGCTCGAAAATCCATTCGGTCCAAAAGTGTTACCTATGTCTTAAGTACGTTGTGTCACCCATGTCTCCGGGCCGGACCTGCGGGGAAAATGGAGCCGAGCGCGAGAGTTGAACTCGCGACCTGCCGTTTACTCCATCCATATCAGATTGTTGGTTCTACGATTTTGCGCTGGGACTTCCCGACCCAATGGGCAGCCCGATGATCGCTCTCTCGGAAATTGATAGGTAACGAGAAACGTTAGTGCCCTATCGGAGGCGCGTTTTCACAAAAGCGTGAAGTCGGGCGATGTGCTCTGCGCGCGTTCGATAGAGCCGTTTGAAGGGACATTCTGCGATATGCTGACCCCGATCGGCGCCGAAGATGCGCCCGACCGGGTTCGCTTTTTGCGCATGAATTCAAGGAGGAGGCTTTGCAGCGGCGCTTCTTCAATCCGCGATGATACGCGTGGCACGCTCGCGTAGTTCTTCAACAGACACTTCAACAACGGTGCCGTCGCGCCAAACATAGATCGGACGTCCCTCACGGGCACTTTCGAGAATAACATTCTCCACCGCCGCCTTCAGTGCCATCTCGGCACGTTCTTCCAGCGGCAGGTCGAGCACATTGGCAGGGGGCTTCGTCATAATGTCGTGTAGCGGGTTAAGAGGTTCTCGTAAAGCTCTCGATTCATTATACGAGGAGTTGCTTCTTTCTGGAAAGCAACGACGACAGGTGTTGTGCCCGCATTGTCAAAAAGCATCCAAGAATCACTCAAAAGGCGATATCGAAGCAGAAAATTGCGAATGGAACGCTCGAATCTCCTTCGCACGATGGTCTCCGGCACGTTGTGTCCCCCTCGAAGGACCCGATCTCTGACTCGGGTCAAAGCGAGAGAAACGGTTGGCACCCAAAGAAAGAAAAAATGCACCTCGTATCCAGAGTTCTTAAGACGACGGAGTAACCTCAGATAACCTAACCCCGAGAGCGTTGTTTCAAAGCCGAAAGTCTCTCTGAGGCTTGCGTAGCGCTCTATTTCTTCTAGCATCAGCCGTCCCGCGCGGAAGGCAGCAGAGTCTGGCGAAAAAGGCGACATTCCTTGCGCAATGAGATCGGCATTGATGAACTGCTTGCAGTCAGCGTAGTGCGGCAGAAATTGGCGAGCAAACGTCGTCTTGCCGGCACCATTGGGTCCTGCGATGACATAGATTCTTGGCTTGCTTTCTCCGTTGTGAGCCATGTTCTTTGTATCCCGGCAGGACGAATCAGAAAGTCTAGCATGCGGGCTCCGATTCGCCACAAAAGGGGTTAGACCGACCGACTATTGGTTTGCGTTCCAGAGATCACTCAGAGTGCGATATGCTTTCGGTGACCCGGATCGGCGCATTTCATCAGCGCCTGTCCGGGTTCGCTTTTTGCTTGACATGAGCGACATTATGTCGCATAAGTTGAATGGGCGAAAAATACTCGATTTCTGAGACAGCTAGGTTGCTCTTGGTCCATCGATCGACTCTTCACAGATGGATTGATGCTGGCGTAGTTCCGAAGCCAATTGAGGAGAATATAGCCGGGGCGAGACTTCGCTATTGGGACAAGGAAGGGTTCGCCAAAGTGAAGGAGTATAGAGAGAAACACTTTGGCGAGGGTCGGGGCGAAAGAACCGACATTAAGAAGAAGAGAATAAAAAAGGCCAAATGACATAGCGGGACGCGCCGGTGCACTAACACCAACGCGCCCCTGACCAAAGTGCACGTCTGAGGTGCAACATGGTTGTAAGAGAAGTTATCCATTTCCCATCCTGGGCGCAACCTGCCGCGTGCCCACTGTCTCCGGCTCGAATCCCTCCTGAGCCGGTTGCCGAATCCCCTCCGCAGCTCAATAGCCGAGTAGTTTCGCGCGCTTCTGTTCGTGTGTCCGAGAGGCTGGTTTCACGCCTATAACGCTATCGCGGGCACCAGTCTTCGGATCGGTTGACAGTCCCCGCTGCTTGTCAAGAAGGTCATCGCGAGGTTATCCGACGGGCAGCTGCGAAAGCGCGCCAGGGGTATATCGGCCCCAGCGGGTTCGACAAATCATTCCGTATCGCAGAGAGGTTGGACCGTGGGCGAGTGGAGAGTCCAAGTCAGCGTGAGGGT
>Ga0206991_10003_pt1 | contig 25256 bp, 24 predicted proteins | sample Alteio_BWMinCont_9_FD_153286 | JGI IMG/M metagenome (GOLD analysis project Ga0206991, IMG submission 153286) | Enriched cells from forest soil in Barre Woods Harvard Forest LTER site, Petersham, Massachusetts, United States -... | ecosystem: Environmental > Terrestrial > Soil > Temperate forest >...
CGCGTCAGCTTCTACGAAGAGACCGGCGCCCTGCGGGACATGGTGGCGAATCACATGCTGCAACTGCTCGCGTTGACGGCCATGGAGGCGCCCATCGAGTTTGAAGCGGACGCGGTGCGCGAGCAAAAGGTGCAGGCGCTGAAATCGATTCGTCCCATGACGGTTGAGGAAGTGGCGAAGCGAACCGTTCGCGGACAATATGGCCCCGGCGAGATCGCCGGCAAACGCGTTCCCGGGTATCGCGAAGAGCCGGGAGTGAAAAGCAACTCGCTGACCGAGACTTATGCCGCGGTGGAATTGTACGTGAACAACTGGCGCTGGGCCGGCGTGCCCTTCTACGTTCGCACCGGGAAGCGGCTGCCTCGGCAAACCTCTGAAATTCGCGTTCATTTCAAGCGCACGCCGCAGGCGCTGTTCGCCTCCACGCCTTACGAACACCTGGGTCCAAACGCGATCACGCTACGCATTCAGCCGGACGACGGAATCAGTATCGCCTTTGACGTCAAACGGCCCGGCGCTCAGATGCGGGCGCTTACGGTGGATGCGAACTTCTCCTATCAAACCGCGTTCGGATCCAAGGGGCCGCCCGCTTACGAAACCTTGTTGCTGGATTCGATGCGGGGCGATGCAACGCTGTTTACGCGCCACGATGAAGTGGAGGCGGAGTGGCGAATCATCACGCCGATTGAAGAGGCCTGGGCGCAACTGCCGCCTCCGACATTTCCCAACTACGCGGCTGGCTCGGAAGGGCCGGCGGAAGCGGATACGCTCATCTCCTCTGGAAAAGCGGGCGAACATCCGGCGTGGCGGCGGCTCTCGCCGTAGCGGCGCGATCGGCAGAACGTTATAAAATGGGTGCCGTCAATATGAAAATCGCGGCAATCCTTCTCCTCTTTCTGTCGTCCCTTGCTTGGGCCGCTCCAGGCAAAGGCGCGCTCGACAAAGCAACGCTCGAAAATTACCTGCGCCACGTGGAATTGTTCCGGGGCGACGTCACCTTCCGGATCGACGATCCCCAGCCCTCCAAGTATCTGCCGGGCTTCTCGGAAGTGCTAGTGCACCTGATTTTCAATTCCGTCGAGAAAGACGAGCTGTTCTACGTCTCGGCGGATGGCCAGACAATCATCCGGGGCGACATCTTCAATCTCGGAAAGTCTCCCTTCCAATCCAATCTGGACAGATTGACTCTCACCGACCAGCCCAGCTTCGGGCCGGCCGACGCTCCGGTGACGATCGTCGAGTTTGGGGACTTCGAGTGCCCCGATTGCAAGATGGAAGCGCCCGTCCTGAGGCACGATCTGACCGACGCGTTCGCCGGGAAGGTGCGGGTCTATTTCAAGAATTTCCCGCTCGAATCCGTGCATCCCTGGGCGCGCGCCGCGGCGATTGCCGGGCGCTGCGTGTATCAGCAGGGAGCACCCGCGTTTTGGAAATTCTACGATTGGATCTACGAGAACCAGGAGCAGATCAGCGGCGATAATCTCAACGCAAAAGTCCAGGCCTGGGCGGGCGAGAACGGCGTGGACGCATTGAAACTCGGCCAGTGCATCGATACGAAAGCGACTGAACCTGAGGTGAACCGCAGCATCGCGGAAGGCCATGCGCTGGGTATTGGAGGTACGCCGACATTGTTCATCAACGGCCGCAAAATTGGCGGGCTGATGTGGCCAGATCTTCAGCTAGTGATCAATAAGGAGCTGGAGTACAAGTCAGCGGGTAGATGAGGTGATCTGGCGCAAGGGCACCGGCATATCGGCCAGCACATAAGCCATCACCGCCATCGCGGCGATATTGGCGCGCAAGTCTTCGAGCTTCACTTTGTCGGTGGTATCGGCGCGCGAGTGATGCCAGTCGAAATAGTGCGTGCCCGCCGTGCGCAATGCGAGTCCCGGTACGCCGTCCACCATAATGGGCGCGATGTCGGCACCCCCACCGCCCGGTTGAATGGACCCGGCATCGATGCGATCGAGCAAAGCGCCGATTTCGCGCACGCGTCCCAGCACTGCTTGCAAATCGCCGTTCGCGCTCAGGCCAAAGCCCACGGGTTTCTCGGCGCCGCCGTCCATTTCGATCGCCGCCACGTGATTCCTGACCGTGTCGCCCGCCCAGGCGCGGTAGGCGTCGGCGCCCGCGCCGCCATTCTCTTCATTGGTCCAGAATACGACGCGCAGCGTCCGCCGGGGCGTAAGACCAAGCGCGTGGATGATGTGCGCAGCTTCCAGCGCCGTGATGCAGCCGCTTCCATCGTCCTGCGCGCCTGCGCCCACATCCCAGGAATCCAGATGGCCACCGATCACCACCACTTCGTCCGGCCGCTCGCGTCCGGGGATCTCGCCGATGACGTTGGCCGAATCGGCGTCCGGCAACATGTGCGCTTCCATCTCCAGGTGCACGGTTACCGGATTTCCGGCATCCACCAGGCGCTGGATCAACAGCGCGTCTTCGATGGTGACAGCCGCGGCCGGAATCTTCGGGAAACCTTCGGAATATTCGAGCGCACCGGTGTGGGGCGATTGGAGGCTGATGGGCGTAACAGAGCGCACCAGCGCCGCCACGGCACCCAGACGAGCGGCACGCGAAGGGCCCGTGGTCCGATAAACCACCGTGCGATTGTAGCCGTCAAACGGCACGTTGAAGAGCACGATCTTGCCTTCGATATGGGCCCGGCCCTTCTTATCCAGATCCTCAAAGCTCGATACCGGCACCACTTCGGCCGTGATCCCGCGCTTGGGTGTCGCGATGCTGCCGCCGAGGCCGAGGATGGTCAGCGGCCGGTTCACCGGCTCCAATAACGCCGCGCTCTCGTTGCCCCGCACCCAATGTGGGACCTTGACATGCGGTGTGACCACGTTGCTCAGCCCGTCGGCCTTCATCTGAGCGGCGCCCCAAGCAACCGCCTTTTCGAGCGCCGATGAACCGCTCAAGCGATTGCCGATCCGGTCGCAAAGGTAGGCGAGCTTCTCCATCCCGCCATGGTCGGACAGCGAGGCGTCAATGAGCTTCGACGCAGTTTCGCGGTACTGTTCGGTGACCGTACCCGCACTCTGCGCAAAGAGCGAAACCGCAAGGGCGCCGCCGGCCAGGGTTGAAATTGTTCGCTTGTTCATCAGGCGCTTTCCGCCGTCAGGAATCGAAAGCCATGTTCCAGCATGATGCGGCGGGCTTGTTCAGAGGCCTCCGGCAAAACATAAAAGAAGGCGCCCACGCGCTCGCTGCGAAAGATCACGCCGCCGCTGTATTTGTCGGTTTCGACGGCGTAGTCCACGCCCGATTCGGTAAAAACCGATTCCAGCCGCAAAGCCTCCTGCAGTTTCCTGGCGATGTAGACCAGATCCATCTCACGATTCTCGAAGAAATCGGCTTCGCGGCGCATGGGCAACCAGGTTTAGTAAGTACTAAGAAATTCCGGCGTTACGCCGCACCCCGCACGCGCGCCGCGAACGCTTCGTAGGCCTTCGGATTGGCGGTATTCATATTGTCGATCATGGCTTGCGCCACGGTCTCCAGGTTGGCGAGATACATGGGATTGCCCATGGCCTTGCGCGAGTCGGTGATGGTTGCTTTGGTCTTTTCCCAGACGAACAGCAACTCGCCGGCGTTCTGCAGAAATAGTTCCTTATTCACTGCGCCGGACGTGACGAACGACGCCGCCATGTCCCAATAGCTGGTAACCATCCGGAAGTAAGCGTTCTCGTCCGATCCGGGCGGACAGGCGGCCATATGCTCTGCGGCGTTGCTGGCCTTGTAGCCGAAGAGCCAGCCTCTCGCTTTACGCATGCGGTCCTCACGGCGCAAGTCGTAGAGCTTCAGAATGACATCCACGTCATGGTGATTAGGTTTATCCATATATGGAACAGTGTAAACGAGAGGCGGGGCGAAGCGGCGGCAGGCCTACTTCGATCATCCAGCGCTACGAGCTACACTTTGTTGGGGTGCCGCGATACTAACTGCTCAGAAATCGAACCTGAGAACGGCGGGACAGTTGGCCGGCTACGGCGTGATTGCGCTCGCGCTTTTGGGAACGCTCGGCGTTAATTTCTACACCTTGGCCCAGGTGGTCCGCGCCAGAACCAGCATGCTCTGGGCGGATCAGTGGGTAATTGTGCAGGACCTGGAGCAGCTCGCGCAGGGACATCCGCTCTGGCCGATTCTATGGGCGCCCTACTGGGGGCACCGGCTGGTGATCCCGCGCCTGCTGTTTCTAGCCGATTCCCGCTGGCTCTCGCTCGCATCGCTCACGTGGCTCACTTTGGTGGTCCAATTTGTGCATATCGCGCTTCTGATCGCACTCGCGTGGCTGCTGCTGCGGCGAAAGTCGCTGGCATTATTCCTGATTGGCACCGTCGTGATTCTCAACCTGATGCTGTCGCCGTTTCAGATGGAGAACTTTGTCTGGGGCATGCAGACCATGTTTCCTCTGGTCTTCATGACGGCCACCGCGGCTTGCCTGTGTTTGTCGCTGGCCAGCGTTGATAAACGCCGGCCATTTTTAGTATTGTGCATCGTTCTTGGCATGGTCAGTTCTTACAGCATGCCCAACGGGATTCTCGTCTGGCCAGCCCTGGTCGTCCAAAGTATCTACTTAAAACAGAGCCGGAGGGTGGTGATATCGCTGGCCAGCCTCGGCACGGTGGTGATCGCTTCCTATCTCTGGCACTATACAAGACCGCTCGAAATGGGGATGGGTGGGGGAGGTATTCTTCGGCATCCGGTAGATGCCATCTTGCTTCTGGGACTCATTGTTGGAAGTGCGTTCCGCTTCACCATTCCCTGGGACGTCGCCGTGGGTGTGGCGGCGATTGCCGTGACCGCAGCCATCTTGATCCACGCATTATTCGCGCGGAGGAACGATCGGCGATGGTTCTCGGCGCTGTTCGGCATACTTCTGTTTCTATTGCTCAGTTCCATGAGCCTGGTTGCGGGCCGGCTCACTTCTAAGGATCTGCACTTCGAGGGCAAAGATCTCCTGCCGGTCCGATATTTCACCATGATCTGCCTGTTCTGGGCTAGCGTCGCGTTATTAGCGCTGTGCACGTCGCAAGGGCGGTGGCTCCAGGCCTTGGCGCTCTGCTTCTATGGAGCGCTCTTGGCTCTCCTGATGTTCACGAGCGTGGTGCGCCAGCTCACTGAGGCGGAGGACTGGGCGGATTTCTTTGTCGGGGCCGACGCGATGGGCTCCGCGCTGATCCTGGACGTGACCGACGAGCAACTATTGTCGCTGTTCTGGCCCAACCAGCCCGAGCGCGAGGAGCGAACGCTATTTTTGCGGCAAAACCGCCTGGCAATGTTTCACGAACCGCGTGCAGATTGGCCAGGAAAGCGGGTCTCGGACCTGTTCCCTTCCCCGCCACATCCCTGCGAAGGCGCCATTGAGAAGATGGTTGCTCTCGATGGGTCCGCTTGGCGTGTCGAAGGTTGGGCGTGGGATGGGGAAGCAGCAAGCTCGCCGGACGATATCCTTTTTGCGGACCCAACCGGCCGCGTGATCGGGCTGGCGCGTGGCGGTTTGCGGCATGGTTACATCCCAGGCCTTCTCCTGGAATCAGGGCCATTGCCATCGCACGTCCGGTTTCGCCACAGTGAGTGGCTGGGTTATGCGCGCCTCCCCACTGACAGCCAATGGGCGCAAGTGAAGCTTTATGGCTTATTTCGCAATGAAGGAAAGGTCTGCGCCATAAAATAGCTAGCTTTATACTATGAATCGATGGAAATTACCTGCGGCTTTGGTTGCCCTCTGCTGCACCGGAGTGCCTTTTGTCGGCTCGGCACAAGTTCCATCGACCCAAGATCAATTAATTATCGACGCGACGGACGAGCCTTCTAGCCCTCCCAGGGGTCGCGGCCCCTTCACGGGCTCTGCCAGTCCGGGCCATTCCCCCGGACTCCCGATTCGGCTCGAACTTCGGATTCCAAATGGCAAGCTCCGATCCGACGGAGCCGTGCTCGTCGATTTCCTGATTACCAATGTCGGAACGGAACGGATGACGCTCCCGGTTTCTGTGGACTGCCGGATTGAACCGAGGGATATTCTCACGCTGTGGTTCAGCTCGGACGCGATCAAAGATCAGTATTTGATCGACCAACAGACGGGTCGTCCCGTGAAGCTGGAAATGGTCCCCATCAACACTGAGTTATGCGGCCGCGGCAACGACCCTCAAACGTTTCATGTGCTGAACCCAAACGAGACCATTCGAGTGCGTGCATCCTCGCCCGAAATAAATCCCGGGACCCACTCATTCACCGGCCACGCCGAACTTCTGCGAATCGCGCACGGGACCTCCGAGGTGGCAGGAACCGCCGACGCAGAGCCTGTAACGAAGACGCTTTCGCCTCGTTAGGATGTTCTTCGCACGGTTATGGGAACCGATGACGCTTCGCGCCTGGTGCCGCCGGCGCTGGACTCATTGCGTTGCTTCGCGCGAGCCGGTTTGTCCGCCGTTCGCTGATCTGCCCGGCTTTTGTCCGCCAGGCTTTGGAGGGTTGGCTTGACCTCGTACTCGTAGATTCCGAAACGGGGAGGCTGCCGGTTTCCATCGCCTGGACGCGGCTCGGCGATTACCTTCTTGGCGGTGATTTCCCACTCCGACTCAATCACGTCGCCGATATCTTTGTTGGAGCGGCTGTGGATCGTCTTGATTGAATTCACGTTCGTCTCCTGTTCACGCTTACTTGTGCCGGTAAGTGATTCTGCCTTTTGTCAGGTCATAGGGCGATAGTTCCAGCGAGACCCGGTCGCCCGTCATCACCTTGATCCGGTTCCGGCGAAGCCTCCCGGCCATCGTCGCGAGCACGGCTTTGCCGGCGTCGAGTTCCACTGTAAACATTCCAGCGCGGAACTTCTCAACCACTTTGCCCATTACTTCGATTGAATCTTCTTTTGACAATTGTTCCTTTCAGTCCTTCGGTTTGGAGCGGCAGAGCTGCTGCCGCCCTTACTGTGGTTCAAATGTGCTGCTTACCAGCGACTGTTACTGCGTCCGCCGCCACCCGAGCTGCGCTCCGGTTTCTGACGGGCTTCGTTCACGTTCAACGCTCTACCGTCGAGATCCCTACCGTTGAGGCCGCTGATCGCGGCATTACCTTCGGCATCGACGCTCATTTCGACAAAGGCGAATCCGCGCGCTTGCCCGGTATCGCGATCGGTCACGATGTTGACGCGTTGGACGGCGCCATAAGAATCAAACATGGAACGGAGCGTATCTTCCGTCGTCCCGAAACTGAGGTTACCTACAAAAATATTCTTCAAATTAACTTCTTTCTGAATTTGCAGAGCAGCGAATCAGGCACGATCAGACAGCGGGCGGGTACACCGGACGATGCGGGACGATGCGAAAATAGGCGGAACTTCAAAGACAATCCCATATTAGCACGAATTGCAACAGACGGTCGCGGTAGGTTACGCAACGCCGAGCGTGATATTCTCCAACCACAATGACCCGGCTTATCAGAATCTTCGCACTTGGCCTTCTCGGAATGGCTGCATCGGTTGCTTCCGCTCAGACTGCGGCACGACAGGTGGGAGCGGTGCTCGACGACTGGCATCAGGCCGCTTCGGTTGCCGACGAGGCCCGCTATTTCGGCCACTTCGCGCCCAATGGCATTTTTATGGGCACAGACGCCACCGAACGCTGGACCGTGACTCAATTTCGGGAGTGGGCGAAGCCGCAATTTCAGCGCAAGTCGGCATGGAGCTTTCAGCCTCGCGACCGGCACGTCGAATTCTCCGGCGATGGCAAGACGGCCTGGTTCGACGAGATGCTGGATACACCGAACCTGGGCCTCTGCCGGGGATCGGGCGTCCTGGTGTCGCTGGGCAGGAAGTGGAAGATCGCGCAGTATAACCTTTCGGTCCCGATTCCGAATGCTTTGGTGAGCGGTATCGTCAAGCAGATTGCCGCACGTTGAAAAACCAAGGGCGCGGCTGCGACAATCAATGATAAATGCCTCAGGATCTTTCGCTTCTCCTGGCACAACCCGTCGAACGCGAGTTGCCAAGCCTTCGCGATGTCAGCGAGGAACGCGCCTCCCTGGCGCGAGCACCGGGTAAATGGTCCGCGAAAGAAGAGCTGGGGCACCTGATCGATTCGGCCGCGAATAACCACATCCGATTCGTTCGTGCGGCCATCGATGGGGAATTCCGGGGACCGGGATACGCGCAGGACGATTGGGTGCGCCTGCACGATTACAGCGGCATACCGTGGGAGACCATCGTCAACGTCTGGTTCCAATACAACACGCTTCTCGCGAGACTGGTGGATAGAATCCCAGAGGAGCGATTGGACGCGCTGTGCTTCATCGGTACGAGCCCGGCGGTTACGTTGCGATTCGTGATCGAGGATTACGTTCTGCACATGCAACATCACATCGACCAGCTTCTTTGCCGCGAAGTCATCACGCAATATCCCTCACAGTGATCGGGGCAAGGCTGCCGATTCCGAACAGTTGAGTCCCGCGAGCGGACACGGTTGAGAAGCGGAGTGGTTTCGCGCCTTTATAAGCCGGCTGGCCAAGCAATTGCTATCGGCATCAAACACCGACCGATGAAAGGACGTCTCCGTCATGCCGTTTTTGTGAAAGCATTTGCAGGTTTTGTATTTTTCTCCTCGGCTGTTTCCGCGCTGGCCGGTCCCATGACCCAGCAGGACCGCGAGCGTCTGCTTGCTCACCTGCAAATGACTCAGGCCTGGCTCACCGACGAGGTTTCTCCGCTTTCCGCCGCGCAGCTCAATTTTCGGCCGGCGCCCGACCGATGGACGGTCGCCGAGACAGTTCAGCACCTGGTGGTCGCGGAACCGAACTATTGGAAACTGCTCCACGACGCATTGAAACAACCGCCGAAGAAGATGGACAAAGCGGCCACCGATGCCGACGTGCTGTTGTATGGGATCGATCGCACACAGCATGAAAAGACCACACCGAAGCAGAATCCCAAAGACCAGAAGATCGACGCCGCGCAGGCGCTTCGGGCCTTTCTCGCGATGCATGCGCAGTTGCTCGAAATGGCTCGGTCAACCCATGAGGACCTGCGAGGGCATGCGGTACCGGAGTGGGGCGTCGATGCGTACCAATGCCTGCTCGAGATCTCGACACACGAGCAACGTCACATCCTGCAGATCCGGGAAATCAAGGCCAGCCCGGGATTTCCGAAGAAGTGACGGCGACTGCTTCTGCGGTGGATGGTGTTTCGATCGGCTAAACTGAGCCGCAGGAGGATTCGTGAGTGGAAGCCACAATGAATTCCGCAGCAGCGAATATCGAGCGGTACGAAGCATTGATGGATGTCATCCGGAATCGCATGACCAACCGCGCCTTCGCGCCGTGCGAGGTGCCCAGGGAGCACTTCGAGATGATCATCGAAGCGGCACGGCACGCGCCCTCGGGAGCTAACGCCCAGCCCTGGCATTACATCGTGGTTGGAGACCCGGCCGTCAAGCAGACCATCAGTCACTACTTTCTGCAGGAGCAGCAGAATCGAATCAAGCTACGCATGGGCTTCCCGACGCCGAATTACGCGGGCGTTGCGACCGCGCCAGGGCTGGTGGTGGTGGCCGTCGACTACCGCTTCGTGAGGGCCTTTCCCGTGCTGAACGACGGGTCGGAACTGGACAAGATGTATCGCCGGAATGCCGAACGAATCCTGCTGCAATCCGTCGCGGCATCGACGATGTCGGCTCACCTGGCCGCCGCCGCTTTGGGCTACGCGGTTTGGTGGATTACCGCGATTGGGCAAGAGGCGATTCAAAACAACATACGGCCGCTGCTGGGCGTTCCCGACGAGCTTGAGGTGGTGGACGTGATGTGTTTTGGCCCGCCGCTAAAACCGTCCTATAAGAGGTGGAAGAGGCCGCTGGACGAAATCCTGAATTGGGATCGCTTCACCGCCGGGAACCTTTTGACCGCAGAAGAGATCGACGAGTGGATCAAGACCCGGCGTCACAAAGTGATGTACCGGGACGAGGCGAGGGTCGATTAAGTTTGCGAGCCAGCCGTTAAGGTTCGCTTTCCTGCGCGCGAACGATTCCACCTTGTGCTTGCTGCGGCGATGCCTTTTTTCGCGGGCGCCGCGGAGCTTCATCGACATCGCGCGGGTGACCACACGATCACCGTGCTCCAGCCCGTCCATCCCGTTCTCAAGTCGCGGGTCTGCTCTCATCAAATCGCTGATCGCGTTGGTATCGAGCAGGTAGGTCGCCACGGCGGCCGTCAGTCGAATGCGCCGCGATCGCCGACCGGCAGCCGTGCTGCAGCAATCGCGGCATCGAGGTCATCGACGGCTGCGGCGCTGGGATGAGGTAGTTCTCGAATGGTCCGCAAAACGGCTTCAGGCGAACTCGCTCTGTCGAAGAGAGAGCGCAGTCCCTCCAGCGCCAGCTGTTCCACGCTCTTTTGTTGCGCGGCGGCAATTCCCTGGAGGTTGCGGGCGAGGTCATCTGGGATTTGAATCGTCATTGGATCCCTCTGCTATATTGCCTCAACACCAGGAGGCGCCGTGCTTTGGCTCGAATCGCGGCTCCCTGGGGCTAGGCGCTGAGTTTCGTGTTCTTGGGGGCGAACGACACCACCTTGTGTTTGGTACGGCGCTGCCTTTTTTTCGCGGCCGCGAGGATAGCCTTAACGTCAAAGCCATGCTTCTCGGCCTCGCTCTCGCGAGCGCGCCGAACTTCATCGACGATCGGATCCCTCGGCATGACTCATCTCCAAACAGCTCTTCCCTGGCCGCCATTCTCTCGACCGCAGGCGGGACGCTCTGGCGCTCCCCACGTCGACGCACCGCCTTTACAGGCGCGGACGAGATGACTTCAGATGAACAGCGAAATCCTGTTCCCGGTGGCCAACGGAATTTCGCAACACCAGTCGGCTGAAATTGATGGCTCCAGGCGCGTGGCCGGGTGCGAATATGAGAGCGTCGTACGGAAGAGCGTTGGACCGCTGTTTTGGCCTAGAAATGTCGATAGCAATGACGACAGTTCCAAATACTTTTCCGGTTTGTTCCAATTCCTCAACCATGTGATTGATCATGTCATTCCGTTGTTGGCGTGACACGCCGCTGTACGGGAAGCCGATAACGCCATATTGCCTTTCGGAACGAGTGCCGCTACGCATTACTACCCAGTTGTGCCGGTGCCCCGTCCTACCGTCCTGGATTTGGCTCCTCAGAGCCTTAAGCCGCTGCTCGAACCTCGCCTGGTCCTGATACTTCACGCTAAGTAATACGTACGCCACTTCGGTCCAACACTCGGTCCGTACGTCTTCAATGCGGGAAAGAATTTGCCGCCACCAGTTGGTTAGTCGCAACTGTGGCTTCGGGATTGAAACTCCGTTTGCTCGCCCAACGAAGTACGAGTCGAGTTCCTTGGACTTCAGGCCCAGGTTGAGAAAATGGCCAGGGCTTTCCCATTTCCCGATATTAAACCCCGTGTCGATATACAGGGCAAATAAGTCCAACTCGTCACCGCGATATTCCATCGTTCGTTCGATCTCGGCCCGACGGGCCAGGTAATGGATCCGTTCGGCCTGGGAATCGAGCGTTTCAAAGATCACCTCAAGGTCCGTATAGCAAATCGAAGGAACTAGCGGTTGCCCCGACTGAATCAAGCCGGCCTCCACGGACTGTTTGAGATTTGCGCTTACGAACCCAAGGTTTTCATAGGTTACGGAGATTGGGATAAAGCGCAGTATCCTGGACGCGTTGACATTGTTGGTGTGGCCGGCCTTCGTCTCAAGTACGTGCCGCCGTGGGTTCGCCTTCAGAAACTCCGTAAACCGGTAGGCCTGCTGCGATGCGGCAACTACTAGGTCCTCGAGTGTGTCGACAAGCCGAAGCTCGCCTCCTCTTCGCGCCGGCGGGTCAACCAAATGGGCCTTGCACTCGATGATGATGGCAGTCGAGTCAATGAGGACAAGGACATCGTTTTCGTAAACTGGTTCGGCGTCGGGGGCGAGTCGAAACTGGCTTCCCCGGTAGACCTTGCCGTCTGGAAACGCCTTGCGGCAGAGCGCCTCCACGCGATCCTCTAGGTACCGTGACCGTATCGCCAGGTAACGATCCCGACAGGCCTTAGGGATCAGAAGTTCAAGCATTGCCGGCAGCGTGTGAGCGTAAAGCCCACAGAGGGGCCAGAAGAACGCATCGCCACCGACGTGAACCAGGGGCCGCTGAAGCACCGGGTTGGAATACAGAAAGTGCAAAGGGTTGTGGCTGCTGAGATCCCCAAACTCGTAGGCCCACGCCCGGAGTAACCGCGCTAGGCTGGCCCGACAGGATTCATCGCCGGACGCACTCACGGCGTCGTCGAGCGAGAACGTGTAGATCGCCTGCAGCCGAAGATCCGCATGCATAATCAAAAAGGACTGAAGCTGCCCTATGTCACCCTGGCACAGCCCCTCAAAGACCTCGTGCATTCCTTCACGCCCCTCCTCAATGTCTGGGAATCCTAGCAAATATGCGGAATAGACAGACTCAAAGTCTTGGGCTGCAACTACTGCCACGAGTCTTCGGATGTGATCGTTTAGCCGTTCCTCGATTTGCCTGGCCATCTTCTCAAGAACATCAATCACTCGGACAATTGAGATTCCCGAGTATTCGGCAGCTATGATTTCCGACAGTTCCCCAGCGAACATCGATCTTAGATGGCCTAACGCCTGCTCGGGGTAGGCCCAGTTCCGTATGGCGAATGTTTGCCCACGCATATCGGAAATGACCATCCTCTTGCGCACCTCGGAATCGGGCAGGTCCGCCGGGAAATCCATCTGGGCGTGCGCCAAGGAGTCTCCGAGATCCCGGAGATAGCGGCTGAGATCTTCGGTTTTCTCCGCGAGTGGCTTCGGGGTTCCTCCACAGTATCCCCTCAGCGCGAACGCCTGCAGTAGTTCGAGGTGGTAGGATGCGAAATCGAGCTTTCCCTCGATCGCCTCTTTATCCACTCCCTCAGGCGAGGTAAGAAAGTAGAATGCGCAAAATGAAAGCAAGTAAAGCGGATTGTAGGTCTCGTACCACGCTGCCATTTTGGGGTATTCGGCATCAAACGTCGCCCGCGCTTTAGCGGCTACCTCGTGCAGCACGGCCCGGCGCGCCGGCAGCGGCATGTCGCTAAAAGGATTGGCGAGCTCAAAGAACTTCATTTTAATCGGCGCGTAGGGCCGATGCTTCGCCTTGCGATTTTTCTTTTTGGATCGCATTGGTCAGAGGTACGGCGGCACGAAGGCGCGAGCGGACATGCCCTTTTAATCATACGACTTCAGTAAATCGCGTTTTATAGACTCGTCACCTCCCTGACGACCGTTCCAATTAACCTTGGGCTCTGGGCGACAGCGCTTCGTCGGCGCAGGCTCTCTACCCGCTCCCCAGAGAAATTACCCGCCTTCCTCCCACCTCAAGGAAGAACATCGTGCTCGCTCCGAACGCCACAAAGCCAGGCATCACTAAGGAAGACGAGCTGCACTGGCTGGCCCTCTGCCTGATTCCTGGACTGGGCACGCGCAAGGCCGGGCAGCTCATCGAGCGTTACCACACGCCGCAGGCGATCTTTCGGGCTTCGCGGTCTGAGCTCGAATCGCGGGGCCTCGCCGGAAGCGTGGCGCAAACCATTGCCAGCGGATGCACGTTTGACGACGCCGTGGAGCAGCAGCAAAAGATGCTCGAGACGGGAACGGTGCTGGTGCCGATTTCGAGCGCACCTTTCCCGGCACGGTTGCGGGAGATCTTCGATCCGCCCATCGTGCTCTTTACGCGCGGCCGCCTGGAACTGCTGCAGGCGATCCTGCTCGGGGTGGTGGGTACCAGGCGTCCTACAGCGTATGGAACAGCGGCGGCTGAACGCCTGGCCGCGGATCTGGCGCAGGCCGGACTCGCGATTGTGAGCGGCATGGCGCGCGGCATCGATACCGCGGCGCATCGCGCGGCTCTCGACGTGGGCGGCGACACGGTGGCTGTGTTTGGCTGCGGCGTGGACCTCATTTATCCCGCCGAGAATCGCAAGCTCGCGTCCGAAATTGCCGAAAAAGGCTTGATCCTTTCCGAGTTTCCGATGGGCTCGCCCGCATATCCCCAGAACTTTCCCATTCGCAATCGCATCATAAGTGGCGTGGGCGTGGGAGTCCTGGTAGTAGAGGGCGCGCAATATTCGGGGTCGGCGATTACAGCCAAGATGGCGCTCGATCAGCAACGCGAGGTTTTCGCGGTCCCGGGAAACATCACGTCCAAAATGAGCTGGGGGCCGAACCTTTTGATCAAGCAGGGCGCCAAGCTGGTGCAGGAGTGGAATGATGTGCTGGTGGAGTTGCCTGCCGATACGCGGCGCGCCTTGATCGGGAAAGCTCAAGCCCGGCTCGGAGTTATGTCGTTGGAAATAAACGAAGAACACCCCACGTTACCGCCGGAGCTGGGTCTAGCCAGCCGTTTGCTCCTCACCAAACTAAAGGCCGATCAGCCCATTCAGCTTGACCAGTTGCTTGAATCTTCTGATACATTGACTTCATCAGAGGTAATTGCCGCACTCTTTGAACTTGAACTTCTAGGGCTGGCCCGCCAACTCCCCGGCAAGAACTTTGTTAAAGTGTGGTAGAACTTAAACGTCATTAGACCGTAAGCAATCTTACGATTCAGGAAGACCATGGCAAAATCTCTCGTCATCGTCGAATCGCCGACGAAGGCGAAGACGATCGGCAAATATCTTGGTAAGCAATTTGTCGTGAAGGCTTCGCTTGGCCACGTCAAAGATCTCCCGAAAAAAAATCTATCCGTCGACGTGGATCACAATTTCGAGCCTCATTATGAGGTGATCGAAGGCAAGAAAAAGCTCATCGCGGAACTGAAGGCGGCGGCCAAGGGCGTCGATTCCGTTTACCTGGCGGCTGACCCGGATCGCGAAGGCGAGGCAATCTGCTTTCACCTGCAAGAGGAGCTCAACGGTTCGAAGAAAGGCCCGAAGTTCTTTCGGGTGATGTTCAACGAGATCACGGCCAACGCGATCAAGAAGGCGTTCGAAAAGCCCGGATCGGTGAATCTGCATTTGGTGGACGCACAGCAAGCCCGTCGCGTTCTGGACCGGCTGGTGGGCTACAAAATATCGCCGCTGCTGTGGGACAAGGTGCGGCGCGGGCTATCGGCAGGACGCGTGCAAACCGTCGCGCTGCGGCTGATTGTGGACCGCGAGCGCGAAATTCGCGCGTTCATCAAGCGGGAGTACTGGACCATCGACGTCCAGCTCAACGCCAAGAAGCCGCCGGTGCTCACGGCTCGCTTCACCAAGAAGAACGACGAAGCAATCGAGCTGCCCGACGAAGGTACCACAAAGAGTCTGCTGGACCAATTGGATGGCGCGAAGTATCTGGTCCATTCTGTTTCCACCAAGGAAAAGAAGCGCAACCCAGTCCCGCCGTTTATCACATCCACCTTGCAGCAAGAGGCGTCGCGCAAGCTGCGGTTTAGCGTGAAGCGAGCCATGATGCTGGCACAGCGGCTCTATGAAGGCAAAGAGCTGGGCGCGGAAGGATCCATCGGTCTCATCACTTATATGCGAACCGATTCCACCCGCGTGTCCCCGGACGCGTTGGAGGAAGTTCGCGGCTTGATTAAGGATCGCTTCGGCGCTCCTTTCGTTCCTGAATCGCCCAACTTCTATAAGAGCAAGAAGGACGCGCAGGATGCGCACGAAGCCATCCGGCCATCGTCGGCGCGGCGCACTCCCGAGGATGTGGCGCCTTATCTCGAAGAAGACGAGCTGAAGCTTTATCGGCTGATCTGGATGCGCTTCGTCGCGTCGCAGATGACGCCGGCAGTGTTCGATCAAACCACCATCGACGTGGCCGCCAAGGGCAAAGACGGCGCGACTTACATGTTCCGCGCAACGGGAAGCGTGCCGAAGTTCAAGGGCTTCCTGGAAGTCTACGAAGAGGGCAAGGATCAAAAAGACTCGGACGACGAGGAATTGAAGAACCGTCTGCCGCTGGTGGCCGAGGGCGAGGAGCTGCGCTTCAAGTCGATCGAACCCGAGCAGCATTTCACCGAGCCGCCGCCGCGCTTCAATGAAGCCACGCTGGTGAAGGAGTTGGAATCGGACGGCGTAGGACGGCCGTCCACCTACGCGTCGATCCTCTCGACCATTCAGGAACGCGAATACGTCAAGAAGGATGGCGGCAAATTCGTACCCACCGAGCTCGGCATGGTGGTGACCGATCTGCTGCTGGAAAACTTCAAGAACCTTTTCGACATCACGTACACGGCCCGCATGGAAGAAGAGCTGGACGAGATCGAAGAAGGAAAGATGGACTGGCGCGAGGCCATGTCGGAGTTCTACGAGCGGTTCCAGAAGGACCTGGAACACGCCGAACGCCACATGACCGACATCAAGCGCATGGAAGAGCCCACTGGCGAGGACTGCGAAAAATGCGGCAAGCCGATGGTGATCAAGTGGGGCAAGTTCGGGAAATTCATCGCGTGCACCGGGTATCCGGAGTGCTCCAACACGCGCGAGTTGCCGCCCGATCCGTCGAGCGCCGAAGGGCTAACCGAACAGGACGCCGAAGAGTATTGCGAAAACTGCGGCCGCGTGATGGTGCTGAAGAAGGGCCGCTTCGGACAGTTTTACGCCTGCTCCGGATATCCGGATTGCAAGACCACCAAGCAAATCGGCGGAACACAGAAGAAATCCGATGTTCCGCTCGAGGAAAAGTGCCCGCAATGCGGGAACAATTTGGTCTTAAAGAACGGGCGTTTCGGCGAATTCACGGCCTGCAGCACGTATCCGAAATGCAAGTACGTAAAACAGAAGACCATCGGCGTTCCCTGCCCCAACTGCTCGGAAGGCGAAGTGGTGGAGCGGCGATCCAAGAAGGGCAAGACCTTTTTCGGATGCAACCGCTATCCCGATTGCGATTTCGTGGCCTGGGGCAAGCCGATTCAAGAGAAGTGCCCCGATTGCGGGTCCAGCTACCTGATCGAAAAGTGGCTGAAAGCCGGCGCGGTGGCGCAATGTCCGAACGGCGAGTGCAAGTTCAAGAAGCCGCTGGCCGTGCCGGTGGAAGTCCCGGCGTAAACGCGAATTGCTGAACCGCCTTGCGACCCGCGCGAATCACCTGGCAATTTCACTGCTGACCCAGCCAGTTTCGCCGTTCGTGATCTGGCACCGAGAACTTTTGATCGTTGACCGCTTGCCGGTCTGGATGTCGAGGGTCTCTAGCGTCGCGGGTGCGTCTACGTCGAGATAAAATCCGCAGCGGAAAATGTACCCCTTCCAAAGTAAAAGATATCGCGAATCCGGGGACCACTCGGGCATTATTACGACTGCTGCGCCAAGCGAATGTCGGCGCGAGAGGTTAGCCGCGTCGATCAAGAAGAGCCGGTCCCGATTGCCACTCTCGCGCACAGCGATCCACTTTCCATCAGGCGACCATGACCCCACATCAAACTCACTGCCGAGCGACCTCGTGGTTCCTTGAACTAGATCTATGAGTTCTAAATGACGGTCGTGACTAGCGACGGCACGATCGCCGTTTGGCGACAGGCTCAGGTAGTCCCAAGACCATTCGTCGCGACACTCCCCGATCAGAATCTGTTTAACGTTTCCAGCGGGAATATCGACAGCGAAAACTCCACAGCGCCTTGCGCCGGAAGATTGCACGCGACCCGAGATGACAAGCTTATCTTGGCGCGATGAAATAGCAAAGCTCTTGATCGCGAATTCGCTCGTACCGGGCATCAGCGTGGCACGAATTGGATCAAATTCGATCTTTGATATACCTGCGTGATTGGGGCGGACAGTCGATTTTCTATCGGCGACGATGCCGTACATTGACCTTCCATCTGAGCCGAACCTCGCGGGACCCACGAGAAAGAAGGGTAGGCTGACTGTGACAAGAGGCCCTTTGGGCGGAAATATCTTCAGTACGTCTGAATGATCATCATGAAGGTACATCGCCCCTTCGTACTTGTCTGGATATACTTGCGCACGTCCTATTGAGGAGGCGACTAATATGCCAATGGCCATTGCCGGAAGCTGCCATCGCGTCTTCATGCCGTAGGGAACTCTTGCAATACTAGGCTAGCCGCTCGGTGGGCATACCGCAAGATCCCGCCTGAACGGCGCCGCTGGCCGTGCCGGTGGAAGTTCCGGCGTAGGCAGGCCGCTGAAAAAGGCCGTCAGCTACCGACCCCCTTGGCCCTTTAACAGGGCAGCCGGTCGCGGTTCTGTAAGCACCCGCGAAGCTAGATCGCTTTCAGCAGGTGGCCCGTTTTGAATTCCTGGTTCACGTCCTAAAGCCTCGCATAAACCTTGGGAATCAGTTGCGGCTTGGCCAAATGAGTTCTCTGGTTGTCCTTCAGATTGCCATCTCTCCGCTCCGCGAGCAGCTCCCAATTACCGGCTTTAGCGAGGAATAGCGGTGCGGACACCGCCTTCAGGCCTTGGAAATCCTCCACCATTATGTTGTCAAGCGGCACGCGAAACATCTGCAAGGACTGTAGAAGCGCGACCATATTGTTGTCTATCGGCCGGTAGTGACCGCTGTCCGAGCGTACTCTGAGGATGTTTCCCCCGCTGATGTGCATGGAACCCGCGGCCATCACAGCGTCGCCTGCCGTGTAGCAGGAATGGAACAGGCCGTTGTTGAGGCCGTCGGTGCCGGGCTCGTGGCGGCTCATATAGAGATCGCGGCCCATGGTCAAGACAAAACAGCCGTAATCGTCCTGGGGCAACGCTCCTTTCGCGGGGTTTTTAGCAAAGGCGCGCGGGTTGTGGGATTTGCTCGATTCTGCCGGAACCAGCCGCCTCACAGACAAACAGCTGTTCTTCCACCAGGGAACTTGCCAGGCCAGTCCGCCACGGAACCAGATCTTGTATTTCTTCAATTCGGCCTTACTCCGGTACTTCGCTCGCTGTTTGATCAGGTCGACGAAGATACCGGTCGTGGACATTTCCCGTCCGAACATGAGTTCGAGCTCCCTAGGCAGCGAATTGAAGGTGCACTCGAAGATCTGGCAGAGGCGGCCAACGACATAAACATACAGAGCCTGGATGGCCGGCGCGCGATGCGCGTTCATGGTCGCATTGGTGCGATAGGACTTCAGCCAATAGTCCAGAGTGAAATAGAGGTCGCAAGTGATGACATGCCCGACAAACAGCGGACCCGGGCTGTAGAATTCGTTCAGAAGAGCATCGATGCGGCATAGAACCGAATCTTTATTCCTGATTGCGAGCGTTACGCTGCTGTCGGCGCGCCACTGCTTCAGAGTGGGCATCATATGGTATTTCACGGTTGCCATGGGGTTCGTCTCCTACTTTGGAAGCGACAAATCGGGCCGGATTCCCTCAAGGCGCAGGCAACAAAGCAGCCGCTGGCGCCGTTGGAAGTGACGGTACAGCGGATAGCCTGGTTAGATAAGGATTTTAGATAGGGATTTTGGTAGTGTCGTCGTAGGTAGCGAACGCTGCTGCCCGACCAAATAAGGAGAAGGAATAGGTGATGATAGCTTTTTCGGATGAGGGCACGCCGGCTGGCAGTGAGTGCGGCGTTTCGCGGCCGAACAGATAAGCCTTAACGAGAAAATCGACATCGCGAATGACCATATCACCGCGGCCAGGGTTGGTCACCGCGGAATGCAGCGCGGAGATTCGAAGAGCTCCGGGACTTTGGATCACCTCGGCGACAATCGCGAGATCACCAGTCCAGCTACGACTGAAGTACAGGCGGTGATCGAAAAAGTCGATATCCCACTTGTCCTCCATCTCTCTGGCCCGAAATAGGGGACCCTCGCGGATTCCCTCCCCCCGTTTGTAAGTCAGCCCACAAGCGATGGCACTCGAGTTTGCCGGCATGCGGCCGCGACGTTGTCGTCCATCGGAGCCACGCGACGTGGCAAAGTTTGCCGCCACTTTGGGATCGGACGTAAGAGAAGTAGTATGCCGCGTGAATGGACGACAGTCGAATATCCGTACATGGAACGGGTTCTTGTCTGGCGGTATCCAAGTGGGTTCGACATCGCGAGGCGTCTGCATCGTGCGACGATATCACAGTCGAGGGGCGCTGCTACATCTTCATCCAGTCACCGGATTGCTCGAATGCATAGGCGGCGCGGTAGATGGCGGGTTCGTCAAAATGCTTGCCGACCAGCATCATCGACACCGGCAGGCCGTCTGACATCCCGCAGGGCACGGCCATGGCCGGGTGATGGGTGATATCGAAGGGCGAGGTGTTGGAGATCATGTTCAGGGCGCGCTCCACGTAAAGCTCGCGCGGTGCATCGGCAGGCGGCAGCGGAGTGGCCTTGATCGGCGTGGTCGGCAGCAGCAGCAGATCGTGCGTCGCGAGCGCGGCATCGTAGGCGGCCGTCAGCCGGCGCGTGATGTTCATCGCCTTCCCGTAGTAGCGGCTGCCGTAGTATTTGCGGATATAGGTACCTAACATCGTGAAGAGCTTGGTGGTCTCGGATAGCTCGTTCGCACGTGTGCGCCAGCCGCGATGGAAATCCATGAGACTCGCGACATACAGGTCCGAACGGCTGACACCATAACCGTCACCCCACATCATGGTTTGCGTAAGCCCTTCCACGCCGATCGGCATCCACAACGCCGGACCAGCCAGGTGCAGCGGGATCGAGACCTCCGCCACTTCGGCGCCGAGCGCGGCCAGACGCGCCGCGGCATCGCGAACCTTGGCGTTGACGTCCGCCTCGGCATTGGCTTGTTGGAATCCTTCGGTCAAGACGCCGATACGCATGCCCTTGACGCCGCCATCCAGCAAGCTTGAGTACGGATGCACTTTGACGTCGTATTGGCGGGGGTCGTAGCCGTCCGGCCCGGCCAGCGCCTCGAGCAGCAGCGCATTGTCTCTGACATTTCGCGTGATGGGCCCGGTGTGATCGATATAAATTTCGATCGGCATGATCCCGGTATAGGGCACCAAGCCGTACGTAGGCTTCATGCCGTACGCGCCGCAGAACGAAGCCGGCATGCGAATGGATCCGCCCTGGTCGCCGCCCAGCGCCATGTCCACTTCGCCGAGCGCCACCAAAACCGCGCTGCCGGAAGACGAGCCGCCGGCGGAATAGCCCATCTTGTGCGGATTGTGCACGGGCCCGGTGGCGTTGGTATGGCTGCCGCCCGACAAGCAGAGGGCCTCACAATGGGCCTTGCCGGCGATGGTGCCGCCGGCGTCGAGAATGCGCTCCACCACCGTCGCGTCGATGTCGGGCATGTAGCCTTCCAGCGTCGCCGAGCCGTTCATCATCGGCACACCGGCCAGCATGATGTTGTCTTTCAGGACCACCGTCTTGCCCTTCAGCTTGCCGTCCGGCGCCCCTTGCACGGTGGTCTTCACGTACCAGGCGTTGTGAGCGTTTTCCTCCCCGGCGGGACGATAGCCTGGGGTGCGGGGATAACGCACCGGCGGCAAATTGTCCGGCATGGCGTCGACGACGTTATAAGCAGCGACACTGGAACGCATGAGCCCTATGAAGGAACCCACATCGGCATCGGTCAGGTCCAGCCCCACTTCGCTCGCGACCTCGCGCAACTGAGACGGCGTGGGTAGTTGGATTGCCATGAAAGTTCCTCCGGTTGTGTGGCAGGCGATTCAAACCACGATACTATATGAACCTATGAACCGTAGAAATTTCCTCCAATGCTCTGCTTTTGCCACAGCCATGTCCACCACTCCTCTGCGTCTGCCGGCGCAGCCAAATACCGCGGACGCTTTGAACCCCGGAGGAATTCGGGTCGCAGGCATTCGTATGATTCCGGTGGCTGGAGGCAAGTACAAAGTGTGGACGAAGCGGCTTGGCTCCGGTCCCGTCAAGGTGCTGCTGCTGCACGGCGGGCCCGGCTTTTCGCATGACTACCTGGAAGCGATGGAGTCTTTCCTGCCGCAGGCGGGAATCGAGATGTACTATTACGATCAGCTCGGCGTTGGTAATTCCGATATTCCCGACGACTCCGCGCTGTGGACTCTGCACCGTTTCATGGAAGAAGTGGAGGAAGTCCGGCGCGGGCTGGGTCTGGATCGATTTGTCCTGTTCGGCCATTCCTGGGGCGGCATCCTGGCGATGGAGTATGCACTCAACTATCAGCAGCATTTGCGCGGCCTGGTGATCTCGAACATGACCGCGGGCACGCAGGCTTACCTCAGGCGAACGGCCGCGCTCAAGAAGCAACTGCTGCCACCCGAACGGCTGGCAAAGTTCAATGCCATGGAAGCATCGAAGGACTACGCCAATCCTGAATACACGCGAATCGTCATGCAGGATCTCTATCCGCAGATGCTCTGCCGCATCAAACCCTGGCCCGAACCTGTAAATCGGGCGTTCCGCCTGGCGAACCAAAAGATCTACAACCAGATGCAGGGCAAGAGCGAGTTCGAAGTCACCGGCAACCTCAAGGACTGGGAGCGGTGGGACCGGCTACACGAGATCAAGGTGAAGGCGCTGACCATTGGCGCGACGCATGACGAGATGGACCCTGCCGACATGCGCAAAATGGCGACACTGATGGCGAATGCCACTCCCGCCATCTGCCCCAATGGAAGCCATATGGATATGTGGGACGATCAGGCCATCTATTTCCAGCACCTGCTCGCTTTCCTGGGCAGTGTGTAGATCCCGGTCGCCGCTGCCCCTGAGATGGCGATGCGATGCCTAATGATCCGGCTGCGAGCAGCCGAGTAAATAAACAGGACGAGACCGAACCCGCTTGCTGACGCGCCACCCGTCCGGTGTTCTTCGAGTCGATGTTCTCCAGTGCACGACTTCCGGTCGTCTCCGGGTGCGCTGCTGGCGCGCGGTTCAGTATCGCGATTGCGTCTTCCTGTGGTTCCATAATAACGATGCACGCTGAACGAAATCGCCTGCTCCAAGCTCGAGACAAGACGTCGCACTGGAGACGCTGGGGCCCTTACCTCTCGGAAAGATCCTGGGGCAATCCGCGCGAGGATTACAGCGCCGACGGCACGGCCTGGGATTACTTCACCCACGATCATGCCCGCTCGCGCACTTATCGCTGGACCGAGGATGGCATCGCCGGCATCTGCGACAACCACCAGCGCCTGTGCTTCGCGTTCGCTTTTTGGAACGGGGTAGATCCGATTCTCAAGGAGCGTCTCTTCGGAGTCTCTGGGCCAGAGGGCAATCATGGCGAGGATGTCAAGGAATACTACTATTACCTGGACTCCACGCCGACGCACTCCTACATGAAGGCGCTGTACAAGTATCCGCAGTCCCCGTTCCCTTATGAGGACCTGGTGGAGACTAACGGCAAGCGGCAGCGCGCGGACCCCGAATACGAGCTGATCGACACCGGAATCTTCAACGAGAACCGCTACTTCGACATCTTCATCGAATACGCGAAAAACGATGTCGACGACATTCTGGTTCGCGCCACCGTCATCAACCGTGGTCCGTCTCCGGCGACTCTGCATTTGCTGCCCACGGTCTGGTTCCGCAATACCTGGAGTTGGGGCTACGGCACGACGCGCCCGGAGTTGTCACGAATAGATACGCACACCATCGGCATCCAGGAGCAGTCGCTCGGCGAGTTCAAGTTGTGGCTGGAAGATGCCCCGCCGCTGCTGTTCACCGAAAACGAGAGCAACACCATGCGAATGTGGGGTTACTACAGCGGGCTGTATAACAAGGATTCCTTCCACCGCTACCTGGTCCAGGGAGGCCAAAATGCGGTGAATCCCGATGAAACGGGCACCAAGGCCTGCGGGGTGTATCGCCTGGATCTGGAGCCGGGCGGATCTAAAGTTCTGCACTTCCGTTTGCACTCGGGCGCCACGCCTCAACCCGATTTTCATCAGGTGTTTCTGGATCGCATCGAGGAAGCGGAGGATTTTTATAGCTTCGCGCCCCTCAGCTTGTCCGACGACGCGCGCATGGTGCAGCGCCAGGCTTTCGCCGGCCTGCTGTGGAGCAAACAGTTCTATCACTACGTGGTGGAAGAGTGGCTGAAGGGCGATCCGGCGATGCCTCCGCCACCACCCGAGAGGCTCTTGGGCCGCAACCGGACCTGGGTTCACGTCTACAACGACGACGTGCTCTCGATGCCCGACAAGTGGGAGTACCCGTGGTTCGCGGCCTGGGATCTGGCGTTTCACACCATCCCTTTGGCCATGGTGGATCCGGACTTCGCCAAGCAGCAGCTTTCGTTACTGCTGCGCGAGTGGTATCAATCCCCTAACGGCCAGCTTCCCGCGTATGAGTGGGAGTTCAGCGACGTGAATCCTCCGGTGCATCCCTGGGCCTGCTGGCGTGTCTACAAGATCGACGGGAAGCTGAGCGGTAAACCGGACCCCGAGTTCCTGGAATCCGCCTTTCACAAGCTGCTGATGAACTTCACCTGGTGGGTGAATCGCAAAGATTCGCAGGGCAACAACATCTTCGAGGGCGGCTTTCTCGGCCTGGATAACATCGGCGTGTTCGATCGCAGCAAGCCGCTGCCCACCGGCGGGTATATCGAGCAAGCTGACGGAACCGCCTGGATGGGCATGTACTGCCTGACCATGCTACGCATCGCGATTGAGCTGGTGCCGCACGATAAATCCTACGAGGACATCGCGAGCAAGTTCTTCGAGCATTTTCTCTATATCGCGAGCGCGATGAATCGGATGGGTGGCGGCGGACTGTGGGATGAGGAAGACGGCTTCTTCTACGACCGGCTGCAGATGCCCGATGGCCGCAAGATCCCGATGAAAGTACGCTCGCTGGTGGGGCTGATCCCGCTGTTCGCGGTGGCTACTCTGGACACCGAGGCCATCAACAGGATGCCGGGCTTCAAGCGGCGCATGATGTGGTTCATCAAGCATCGCGCGGACTTGTGCTTCAATATCGCGTCCATTACACGGCCGGGCCAGAACGAGCGCACGCTGCTTTCTCTGGTGCAACCTTCGCGCCTGCGGCGCATTCTGCAAATCATGCTGGATGAAAACGAGTTCCTCTCGCCGCATGGCATTCGCGGGATCTCGCGCGTTCACCAGGACCAACCGTTCGTTCTACAGGCGGACGGCCAGAAGTACAGTGTGAAGTACGAGCCGGCGGAATCCACCACCAACCTCTTCGGTGGGAATTCCAACTGGCGAGGGCCGGTCTGGTTTCCGGTGAATTACCTCATGATTGAATCGCTACAGCGCTTCCATCACTATTTCGGCGATGAGCTACAGGTGGAGTTTCCCACTGGCTCGGGCATAAAGATGAATCTGGCCGATGTGGCGTGCCAGCTATCGCGCCGGCTATCGCATCTGTTCCTGCGCGACCAGCAAGGCAGGCG
>Ga0206991_10095_pt2 | contig 24945 bp, 25 predicted proteins | sample Alteio_BWMinCont_9_FD_153286 | JGI IMG/M metagenome (GOLD analysis project Ga0206991, IMG submission 153286) | Enriched cells from forest soil in Barre Woods Harvard Forest LTER site, Petersham, Massachusetts, United States -... | ecosystem: Environmental > Terrestrial > Soil > Temperate forest >...
CCATGACACTCTGTACCGGCGTCTCCACTTCTATCCGGTGCGTGGCGCGGCGTCGTCGGCGGGTGCGCAGAAGGGGAAGCGCTGGTGACGCGCGAGACGATTTCCGGATGGGGCGGCATCGATCCGATGACGGGAGCAATCATTGAGACGCGGCACGAGCTGCGCGGCGAAAGCTTCAAAGACAAAGTGCTGGTATTTCCGGGCGCGAAGGGATCTTCTGGGTGGTCGAACGCGTTTCACATGACCCGGCTGACGAAATCGGCGCCGCTGGCGATGGTGTTTAATCAGATGACGACCAAGATCGCGTTGGGCGCGGTGGTGACGCGAGTACCGGCGGTGACGGAGCTGGATCAGGATCCGCTGACCGTAATCGAGACGGGCGATTGGGTGAAGGTGGACGGAGATCGAGGCGTGGTGGAGATCACCAAGAGGCGAGTCTGATCAGTTGGCAACCATGTGTGCGAAGTCCTTCTCACTTTCAGCGCAGAAGTTTTCCATCAACTCGGTGTCAGGGACCAGAAGCTCGTTAAATCGAAAGGTGATGGGTTTGGGCAGTGGCGGCCTCAGAGGCGTTTTCCGCGCGCTACTTGGCCCGGGAGGAGAAACGTACTCGGAAATCTTCCCTTACCGCAAAGCGTGAATGATCCGAAGTCCTTGTACCATTCGCCGTCCGGTACGTCAGGATCTTGCGCCTTCCAATTGGCAAGTGCGAGGAGGTCTTCCCAGGAAACTTTCCTTTCCTTGGCGCGATCGCGGAGGTACGTCCACTTTTCGCGGGGAAGTTGCTCCCATTGGAGCTTTGGCATTCGTTAGTGGCCCAGAATTAAAGCTCGGAATTCATCCACCATCCGGTCCTCAATCTTGGGATCGCTGTTTGCAAGGTTCTTCCTGAGCTTTTTGAAGAATTCGCGTTTTCGGCTCTCCTGGCTTTCCAGGCCAAGGCGAACCAGAGCGACGACCGCCTTGCTGACACTAATGTCGGAGGTGTCGGCATACGTTTCGACCTGTCTGGCCAGCGCGGAAGGAAGAGCGACGCTATATCGGGATGTCCCTTGTGTCCTTCGCGGTCGCGGTTGGGCAAGGCGGCCTTTCACCTGAGCGGTTGCTTGTTTGTGAGGCATATACCATCATTATGATGCATCGTGCAGCATGGAACCAAACGGGGCTGATCCGAGCCTTCTAGCGCTCCGGACCGCTTGCTTATGCGCGCGGTTCAGTTTGGCGTGGCTCAGTTCGCCTTGCCGGGCAGTTCGAAGACCCACAGCGCGGCGCCACCGCCGGATGGATTTTTGATCTCAGGAACCAGGGGAGGCCAGGTAATAGCATGCGCGCCACCATTGCCGACCACCACGGCGACGTATTGCTTCCCGTTGACGCTGTAGGTGATGGGGCATGAGCTGGGTACGTCGTTCAAACGGGCTTCCCATAGAATTTTGCCGTTCGCTTCGTCGTAGGCACGAATAAATCGATCTAGCGAACCATCGAAAACGATGCCGCCCGCCGTGGCAAGAGCGCCGGTGGTTTGCGGAGCGCGCTGGCGATCGGTCCAAACCACCTTGCGAGTTTCGAGATTGATGGCTTCAAAACGGCCATACTTGCCGTCGCCATCCAGGCGCGGCCGGATTGTGACGCGGACGCCGGAGGAAAGGAAGCCGCGCTCTCCGGGATCGACCGGAATGAGGTCCATGCAGGACTCGACCAAGGGCACATAAAGAATCTTGGTATCGGGATTCAGCGCCCCCGGGATCCAGCTCTTGGCGCCGCCGGCGTGCGGGCAGACGGTCTTGGTCTCGCCGTCGCCAATGACAACAGCGTGGTTAATTGTCTTTGCGCCGGTAACCGGGTCGGCCGACGCGATCACGTTTTGGATGCCGAGATCCATGGAGAAAACATATTTGCCGGTGGCCGCCTCCAGGGCGTCGTAGAAAGCTTCCTTGCCGGAGGTGACCACCACGCGCTTGGTCTCGCCCTTGACGGGTAGATTGATCAACTGACGCTCGAAGGCCCAGTCCAGATCCCACTGATCGTTGGCGACGTGCTGAAAATGCCAGACCAGCTTGCCGGTGTCGGGATCGAACGCCAGCGTGGTGTCCGTATAAAGCCCGTCGTTGGTGACGCCGGGTTCTTTGGATGGATGCACCAGCGGGCCGGTGTCGTAAGTCTGGGCGGCTCCGAAGAAGACCAGGTTCAACGCGGGATCGTAGCTGCCCGCGGTCCAAACGGAAGCGCCGCTGCGTTTATCGAGCGGCAGACCGTTCCAACTATTGCCGCCTGGCTCGCCGGGATGCGCGATGGTATAAAAGCGCCAGGCTTCCTGGCCGGTGGCCGCATCGAGAGCCACGATCATATTTCCACCCGGCCCCTGCCCGACGGTTCCCACCATCACCTTGCCTTTGGCGACCAGAGGTCCGCCGGTCAGCATCTTGCCCGGATTCTTCGCTGCATCCACGATCTCGTGATCCCAGGCGACTTCGCCAGTCTTCACATCGAGCGCGACGACGTGCAGATCCGAGGTGCCCACCAGCAGGTGGTTGCCGTAGATGGCGATGTTGCGCTTGACCAGCGCCAGGAACGACGAGCCGTTTTTCGGGACTGGGCGCGAAAACTCCCACAGCAAGTCGCCCGTGGAGGCATTGAGAGCCTGCACGTGGTCGGCGTAACTGTGCACGAAGATCACGCCATCGTGAACCAGCGGTGTGGCTTCGTTGGCGCCCGGAGGCAGCGACCAGCTCCAGGCGGATCGCAGTTGACCGACGTTCGATTTATTGATCTGCTTGAGAGGGCTGAAGCCCTGGTCGTCATAAGTGCGTCGCCAGGTGAGCCAATCGCTGGCAGGAGGATTTTGTAGGAGCGCGTCGGTGACCGGTGTAAGTTTGTCGAGCGGGTTAGGTTTGGGCGGCGCCGGAATCAGGCTGGCGTAAGGCGAAAGGCCGCCGCCGGGTGAGGAAGAAGCAGGCACGCGCGGTCTGCCGTTGGCGCTTGGACCGGCGGCGGGAAGAGTGGCCGTCTCCAGCGGGATGCCGTTGGATTGCAGAATGAAAGCTGTGACTTGAAGATAGGTCGCATTGCCGAGCGCTCCCGCGTTGCTGGGGGGCATCTTGGTGCTGATGTACTGAAAAAGCTCGCTGACGCTCTTGCCGCCCCATTGAGCGGTGAAGGCTGACCCCTTGACGGGCGGCGCGAATTCACCGTCGTCCAGATCCCGGCCATGGCATCCGGAGCAGTTTTGTGTGTACGCAGATTGGCCTTCGGCGGCCTGCGCGGCGCTGAGACTGATCGGGCTCTGCGCGTTGCCGAGCGGTGCGATTGCGGCTAGGGCGGCGGATGTCAGCAGGTATTGCAGCTTCCCACTCAATGGCATGTGCTCCTCTTCTTGTTGCGCGAAGTGCCTAGTTTATAACCCTGCGGGTGCGTGGATCAACATTGCATGCAGGCTGTGCAAAAGGTACTTGACGTTACGGCATTTGAGGGCTGGCGGTCTGAAGGGTCTTCGCCATCCAATCGGCGCGCGGGAGACCACACACGGATAAAGCCTTCAGCTCCCGATCCACGTCATACTCCACGCGCCGAATGGCAGGCTGGAAGTCATCGAGCAAGAGATATGCCGCGCGGCGGTCGCCATCGTAGGAAAGACTGACACTGCCGGTGTTGACAATGGTCACTCCCGCAACGCTCCGAATATAGGAGCGATGGATGTGCCCATAAATGGCAATCGGCTGGCCGAGCGGCGAGTAGACCGACTCCAATTCCGTATCGTCCGCTTCGGGCGCAGGCGCGAGCCACAAACTCCCGGGACTGGCATGCACCAACGCCATTGGCGCATGAACGTGAACGCGCGGCAGGGCGCGCAGCCAGGCCAGCCGTTCTTCTCCCAGCGCCGCACAGTTCCAGGCTGCCTGCTCCTGGATTGCGCTCCAAAGTGCCTGCAAGTGAGGCGCGCGGCTCGCAAACTGCGGCAGCGATTCGGGCGCGAACAGCATTTCATCCGTATTGCCGGCCACGCCCGGCCAGCCGAGATCGCGAATAAGATCAACAATTTCCACCGGGCTTGCTCCGCCGTGTGGCAGATCGCCGCCGTGGAGGATCAAGTCGGGAGAGGTTTTCCGCAGGTCCGCGAGCACGGCCTCCAATGCCGCCAGATTGCCGTGAATGTCCGACACGATTGCGATGCGCATCGTAGAGTGCGCCTGGCAACAATGTTCCCACGGAGGCGGCTGCCAGCGCCCCGCCTGGTAGAAACAACTGGTGGAGCAAGATGATTCTATGCGACATTCCAGCCGGCCCCGGCATCAAACTCGCAGGAACTGCTGTGTTTCATCGCACCTTATTAGCCTGTTCGATGTTTTCCCTTGTTGCGTCCTTGGCGCTCGGTCAACAGCCGCCACCGGGAGATCAGCCTCAACCCTCCGTCGCTCAAAGCAGTGAGAGCCACGATTCGCCACAAAACGCCCCGCCCCAGGGTGAGAGCAAGAGGATTCTTGGCATTGTTCCCAACTACCGGACCTCCCCCAGCCTGCAAAATTACGAGCCGCTGACAAGCCGTGAAAAGTTCAAGATAGCGTCCGAAGACTCCTTCGACCGCGGGACAATCGTACTGGCAGCTTTGTTCGGGGGCGAGGGCCAACTGGCAAACAACAATCGGTCCTTTGGGCAAGGCGCCGCGGGATATGCCCAGTATTTCGGGGCGTCATACGGCGATTTCGTCATCGGCGATTACCTGACTGAGGCTGTGTTCCCGACCTTTCTTCATCAAGATCCCCGCTACTTTCGACGCGGTACCGGAAGCGGATGGTCCAGGTTGGGCTACGCCGTGAAGCAGATCTTTTGGACCCATGCCGATTCGGGCGGGACGGAGTTCAACTATTCGGAAATAATCGGAAACTCCGTAGCGGTGGCGATTTCGACCGCATATTACGCGAACAACCGGACTGCGGGGGACGGCGTTTCAAAGCTGGGCATGCAGCTGGGTGTCGACATGGCGTCCAATATCCTAAAGGAATTCTGGCCTGAGTTGCAGCGCAAGTTCAGATCGAGGCACAAACCTTAATACGTGGGCCTAGTTCGCGCCCCAACCCGTCAGCACGCGAGGGATGGTGCGCAAAAGGATCTTAATATCCAGCTCCAGCGACCAGTTGTCGATGTACTGCATGTCCATCTTCATCCAGGTGTCGAAGTCCAGCCGGTCGCGCCCGGCCAGCGCCCACAAGCAAGTGAGTCCGGGCCGCATGCGCAGCCGGCGGCGCTGCCAGGTTTGATACAGCTCCACTTCTTCTGGAACGGCCGGCCGGGGACCAACCAGCGACATTTCGCCTTTCAGCACATTCCAAAGCTGCGGCCATTCGTCGATCGAAAACTTGCGCAGAAACCGGCCGACGGAGGTAAGCCGGGGATCGTTGGGGATTTTGAAGGCGGTCGATTTCCGGTTCAAGTGCATCAGGGAAGCCTTCAGCTCTTCGGCGTTGTCGCACATGGAGCGGAACTTGTAAAAAGTGAAGCGGCGGCCGTTCAGTCCGCACCGCACCTGCCGAAAAATCGCAGGACCCGGCGAGGTCATCCGAATCAGCAGGGCGATCAAAGCCATAAATGGCAACAGTAAGACCAGTGCGGCCGCGGCAATCACCAGATCGGTGACCCGTTTCAGCAGCAGCCGGATCTCATCGTGCGGGGCGGCTGAAAACGTGAGCAGGGGTTTGGCGCCCAGCCGGTCCAGATACACCTGACTGTTCACGTGTGGAAAGAAATCCACCACCACGCGCGTGCGCACGCCTTCTTCATCGCAGCGCAGGAACACGTCTTCCATTTCGCTGAGTTTGCTGCTGTCCACGGCGAAGATGATCTCGTCGATCACGTGCTTGCGGAGCAGCTCGGTGAGATGCGACAGCGGATACCGCTCGTAGTTCTGCTTCAATTGAACGCGGCCCGGCTGGTCATCTAAAAAGCCCAGCAAGCGTACCCCATAATCCTGCGATTCTTCCAGTGCTTCTCCCAGGTGGAGCGCGCTTGCGCCGGAGCCCACCACCATCACATAGTGCGCCGTTCCAAATTGTTTGCGCACGGCGCCGATCACTCGCGCCGCATTGATGCGGAACAGGCACAAAAGCATCCACGCGTAGATGGAAAACATCGCGACGAAGAAGCGGCTCAGATCCAACCGCAGCAAATACTCGGCCAATATCAGGCACGCCGCACCCAGCACGCACTGGCGGAACGTATCCCGCAACACGACGCTCGGATGCGCGGAGTCCAGCTTTTCGTAAATATTGAACCAATAGCCGATCGCGAGCCAGGAGGCCACGGAAATCACGAGCAGCAAAGTGGCAATTGGAAACGGGATGTAGAAGAGCCAGTAGAAGAGTTTTTCGAAATTTAGAAAGAGTCGGGTCTGATAAGCCGCGATGAAGGCAATGCAAATGAGGATGGAGTCGATGAGGCCGAAGATGGCCTTCACTCTTCTGTAATGCCGGCTGAACACGCCAGAGCCAGCATAGCACGGCTCTAAATACTTTGTTTAGAACTACATGCCTGCCGTAAGTTCATTCGCGATTTCCTGTCCGATGGCGAGCGAAGCCGTTGCGCCCGGGCTCGGAGCGTTCAACACATGCAAGGCACGATCGCTTTTGACAAAGCGAAAATCCTGCAAAGTGTCGCCATTCGGAGCGATGGCTTGGGCTCGAACGCCGGCGCCTCCCGGGGCTAAGTCCTCGGGACGGACTTCGGGCACCAAGGCGTTGAGCGACTTGCAGAATAATTCTTTGCTGAACGAACGGCGCAGCTCGTCGAAACATACGCGTGGGTACTTTTGAAAGAAGCGCCAGAATCCTGGATAGGTCAGAGTGCCGATGAAGTCGCGCGCGGAAAAATCGCTCTTCGTGTAACCTTCGCGCGACGTTGCCAGCACGGCGTTCGGACCGGCTTCTATGCCGCCGTGTATGAGCCGCGTGAAATGGACGCCGAGGAACGGAAAGCGAGGGTCGGGCACCGGGTAAATCAGATTGCGGACCAGGTATTGCCGCTCGGGTTTCAGTTTGTAATACTCGCCGCGAAACGGAACGATCTGGAGCTCCGGCTTGTCGCCGGCGAGCCAACAAACCCGATCGCACTGCAGGCCGGCGCAATTGACGATGTAGTCCGATTCAAAATCACCTGCGGTTGTCGCGGCGATCCACTGCGCGTGGATCTTCCTCAGACCCGTCACCTCCGCTTGAGTGATCACTTTACCGCCCACGGCCGCGAGGCATCGCACCAGGGTTTTCGAGACCGCAGGATAGTCGACGATGCCTTCTTCCGGCACGCGGATGGCTGCCACTCCTCCGGCGTGCGGCTCGATTTCACGCATTCCGGAAACATCGAGTTTTTGCAAGCCAGTCAGGCCGTTCTGCTGCCCTCGTTCATACAGGTCGTTCAAGCGTGGAACCTCATCCGGAGTAGCGGCCACCACCAGCTTTCCGCAGACTTCGTGTGGAATGCCGTGCTCCTGGCAGAACGAGATCATCTGCCGGATTCCGGTAACCGCGAGCCTGGCCTTCAGCGAGCCCGGCTTGTAGTACAGGCCGCAGTGCAGCACGCCGCTGTTGTGGCCGCTCTGGTGTTGTCCGACGCCCGCTTCCTTCTCGAGCACGGTGATGGAGGCGTTGGGAAGTTTCTGTGCTAACCGCAGAGCGGTGGCCAAGCCGACGATTCCGCCGCCGATCACTGTGATGCGCATTCGGTGTCCGTTACCAGGATTAGCACGGCCTGCCGGGCATCATCGACCGACCTGATACACTTGTCTCTTCGCACGTGATCGCTCAACAACCCAGCCTAAGCTCACGTCTGCGCCATCTGGAACTCTTGATCCTGCTGGGCGCGCTGCAGGCCTTTGCGCCCCTCTCCATCGACATGTACCTTCCAGCCATGCCGGTGATCGAGAAAGTGTTTCACACGTCTACGGCCTCGGTTCAGATGACGATGGTGACGTTTCTGCTGGGATACGCGCTCGGACAGCCGCTCTATGGGCCCATCACCGATCGCTTCGGGCGCAAGCCGCCGCTTTACGTGAGTCTGTTGGTGTTCATCGCTGCGTCGGCCGCGTGTGCGCTATCGCCGTCCATTCCCGTGATGTCCATTGCCAGGCTGGTGCAGGCCGTCGGCGCCTGCGGCGGCGCGGTGATGTCGCGCGCCATGGTCACCGATCTTTTTCCCGCTCGCGAATTACGCCGCATTTTTTCGATGCTGGTGCTGGTGCTGGGCGTTTCGCCTGTGATCGCGCCTCTCATCGGTAGCTATCTGCTGGTGTGGTTCGGATGGAATTCAGCCTTTATCACGCAGGCGCTGCTGGGTACCGTCTGTCTTCTCGGCATGCACTTCCGCTTGCCGGAGTCACTGCCGCACGAGTCGCGGCGGCCCTTGCGCCTCGATCTCATCCAGTCCGCTTACGCGCGCCTGTTCAAGGATCGAACCTTCATCGGCGCGTCCGTGGTTTGCGGCTTCAGCTCGTCTGGAACATTCGCTTACATCACTAGCGCGCCGTTCGTGTTCATCGTGCTTTACAAGGTCCCGACCGAACGCTTCGGGTGGCTCTTTGGATCGGTGGCGGCCGGCATGGTGCTAAGCGCTCAGATCAACGGGCGCATGTCGCATCGCATTCCGCTTTGGCGCGTCCTGCGAACGGCGAACACGGTGCAACTGTTTGCCGGGTTGCTGCTGCTTGCGAGCGTTCTGAGCGGCTTCGGGGGGATGTGGAGCGTTTTCGCTTGCGTGTTTATTTATGTTTCAGCGCAGGGCTTCGTGTTTCCCAACGGATCGGCTATCGCGATGATGCGTCACGGCGAGATCGCCGGCACCGCTTCGGCCTTGCTCGGCACCAACCAATTCCTAATCGCGGCCATCACCACCACGTTTCTGGGCTTCATCGACAACCCGGCGCTTCCCATGGCGATTGTGATCGCCGGAGCGGCCGTCTGCTCGACCCTGCTCAACTTCCTGACCTTGGGGCCCAGGCTGGAGACGGCGCCGCAAGCGGCGTAGGACACCCGTTGACATGTGTTGTCAGATATGACAACATGAAGCGTGTGATCTAGCCGCACTCAGCGAGTGGCGATGTCTCCGAGAACACGACCCGTTTCGTGAATCAAGACGGCACTGAAGGAATTCGAGACGTTCCCAGAAGACGTCCGGTTGGCCTGTTTGGCGGCCCTGACGATTGCCGCGGAAGGTGGCAAGGCCGGTATTGCGAAGCCCATACTCGGCATGGGGTTAGGTGTGTTCGAGATCGCTCTGCGGTTCATGGAGACGCGTTCCGCGTGGTCTATGCCGTGCAAATTGCCGACGAAATCTGGGTTGTCCACACGTTCCAGAAGAAATCGACGCAAGGCATCAAAACCCCCAAACGCGAGATCGATCTGATCGGGGATCGTTTGAAAAAACTGAAGGAAGCGTTGCGATGAAAGCCGAAAAAATAGAAGTCGTGCGAGGCAGAGGCAATGTCTTCCGAGACCTTGGGCACAAGAACCCCGACGCCGAACAATTCAAAGCCATCCTGGCAGCCGAAATCATCAAGACTCTTGATCGCCAACATTTGACGGTCCGGGCCGCTCACAGCCGCACGGGAATTGCAGCCGCCGATTTCTCGCGCATTCGCAATGCCGACTTGGGACGCTTCACCCTCGATCGCCTTATGTCGATCCTCAACCGCCTCGGGTCGCGGGTCGAAGTGAAAATCAGGGTGAGGATAGCAGAAAGCGTCGCGCGCTAGGGCCCGGGGCGATCATCCGGGCTCGCTACTTGGCTTCCATCAACATCCGCGTCAGCGCCTCGGGCTGGTCCAACATTACGTCGTGGCCGCAGGCGATCTCCAGCGTTTTCCATCCCTTGGCCTTGGCGCGCTGGTAAAACTGGGGGAACGGCGTGGCTTCGTACCCCGTGGCCAGGATGAAAGTCACGTTGGCGATGGTTCCGAGACCTCCGGTCAACTTCAGTGGTTGCTGAAACGTGCCAATCGGCTGTACAGTGCACTGGCGGTTCACCCACGCTGCGTCTTGTGCGTTTACTTGAAACGCCTCGGCCGGTATCGGCGGGACCTTCCAGCCTTCTCCAGAGCCCAGAGCGCCATCCATCTGAGCGTTCCTGTCGCTCCCCGGCAACATCTGGTGTAAGCTCTCGCCGTCTTCGAGAACGAATGCATCCAAATACACCAGCGCACCGATTCGATCCGGAATCCGGTCCGCGGCACCGCTGACCACGCAGCCGCCGTAGGAGTGCCCGCACAGCACCACATCCGACAGTTCTTCCCACCGGATGAGATTGACGACGTCGTTGATGTGGGTCTCCAGGTTGACGGTAGGCGCCAGGAGATGGGAGCGGTCGGCCACGCCGGTTAGCGTTGGCGTAAACACTTCATGCCCTTGCGCCTGGAGTGCCTGGCGAACGCGCTTCCAGCACCAGCTGCCGTGCCACGCGCCATGAACCAGAACGAAAGTAGCCATCCTGAGAGTATAGTTGACCCGTCCCTCGCGAAACTGACATACTGGCTAACCATGCGCCGCTTATTTTCTGTCGTTTCCGGAATATTCTTCGCGGGAGCATCCATTCTCTCGGCGGCAATTTCCGAACCTGTCCGTATCGACACTGGACTGGTCTCGGGCGTTCCCGGCACGAGCGACGAGGTGCGCGTCTTCAAGGGTATCCCGTTCGCCGCGCCGCCAGTCGGCGATTTGCGCTGGCGCGAGCCGCGGCCTCCGTCGCATTGGGAAGGCGTGCGCAAAGCCGACGAGTTCAGCCCGGTATGCATGCAGCAACAGCGCGGACCAAACCCATCCGGTCCGCCCCCGAGTGAGGACTGTCTCTATCTCAACGTGTGGACCGCCGCGAAGTCCGCGAGTGAACGCCGGCCCGTCATCGTCTGGACCTACGGCGGCGCTTTCACCGGGGGCGCGGGATCGCTCGCCATGTACAACGGCGAAGCGCTGGCGAAAAAGGGCGTGGTGGTGGTCACCTATAACTACCGGCTCGGAATCTTTGGATTCCTCGCGCATCCGGAATTAACCAGCGAATCCGGGCACAACGCGTCGGGCAATTACGGGATGATGGACATGGCCAGCGTGCTGAGCTGGGTGCAGAAGAATATCGCAAGTTTCGGAGGCGATCCTAAGCGGGTCACCATCGACGGCGAGTCGGCCGGATCGATGCTGGTGTCGGCGATGGTCGGTTCGCCCCAAGGCAGGGGATTGTTTCAGCGCGCCATCGGGCAAAGCGGAGCATGGATGGGAGTCAACATCGGCAAGATGACCACGCGCACCGAAGCCGAGGAGAATGGACAGAAGATAGTGGAAGCCTTGGGTGCGAAATCGATCGCCGAGCTGCGTGCCAAGCCCGCCGACGAACTGCTCAAGAACGGTCGCGGCTTCTTCGCCATTATCGTCGACGGCCGGTATGTTCCTGAAGATCTTTCGATCATTTACGAGAATCACAAACAGAACGACGTGGATGTTCTGGTGGGGTCGAATCGCGACGAAGGGACCTTTTTCTCGCGGCCCGGATCCGGCAATGCCGAGCAGTTTTCCGGCACTGCCAAGCGACGCTTCAACGATATGGCCGACGCATATCTGAAAATTTATCCGGCTGGTTCAGATACCCAAGCGGGCGCGTCGCAACTCTCCGCCTTTCGCGACGAATTTGGCTGGCAAATGCGAGAGTGGGCCCAGTTGCAGAGCCAGCGCGGCAAAGCTAAGGCTTATCTCTATTACATGACGCATGTTCCTCCCAGCCCTCCCGGCCAGCCATCGCGCGGCGCCACCCACACCGCCGATCTGCAATATATGTTCGACAACCAGCCGCCCAATGTCACTTGGACTGACATCGACAAACAGCTCGCCGAAACGATGTCGACATATTGGGTCAATTTCGCCGCCACCGGAAATCCGAATGGCAAAGGCTTGCCGGAATGGCCAGCGTATAGCGAGAAAAAGGGCGCGAAGAATATCGTGCTCGGCGACACCGTCATGGTGGGGCAGGGAATCGATCCGGCCATACTGGCCTTCTACGACTCCTTCTACGCGAAACTAAAATCCGGGCTGGGCGTCGGCGCCACCGGCGGCCAATAATACCCGCTTCCGCGGCCCTACTGAACCGCGCGCGTCAGCAAGCGGCGTTACCGGACGGTCGGATACTTAATCCCCAGTTGTTCGAGGTAGGTATCGTATTTTGACGGATCGTAATAGAGCGCCTTCATGCGCGGACGGTATTCCTCCATGGTTTTCTGATTTAGCCAGATGGCGGGTTTGTCGTCCGGTCTCAGGAAGCTCTTGTATTTAACGTCTTTGGTCTGCACATTATTGTAGTAATCCCAGGCCTTTTGCACCAGTTCGGGGTGCAAAAGAATATCCAGCATCGTCATGGCCTGCACCTTGGCTCCCGCAACCACGCCCTTGTGCGCGATCGGCGTCGCCATGGAAACTCCATTGGCCCAGTTATGCCCGGGCCCTCCCGGAATATTGGACGGGTATCGCAGCGTCACGGTGGGCACGGCCCAGGAAACATCGCCGATATCGTCCGAGCCTCCACCGGTGGGTCCGATGGCGCCCGCCCCGTCGTCGTCATCGGCAGCCTGTGCGGCCTTCGGTTGTCGCAGCTCCGGAAGTTTTTCGGCCAAGCCGCGTTGCTCCACCTTCAGCTCCGCCTGCAGGGCTTTTGCCAGGGTCTGATCCTCGGCTGACCATTGCGGCAGGCCCACTCGCTTGATGTTCTCGTACATATCCTCGCCGATGGGAACGTTAAAATGTCCCGGCCAGGCGCTTCCAAGCACGCGAGACGTGTAGGTGGTATCGGTCATCAGCGCCGCGGCCTGCGCCATATTGTCGCCGATACGCCACAGGTTCATGATGTGGTCGTAGTCGGCTTCGCGGTAGTAATACCAGACCGTGGCGTTGGGCGGCACAACGTTCGGCTGATCGCCGCCGTTGGTAATCACGTAGTGCAGGCGCGTGGCCAGCCGCAGATGTTCCCGCCGGAAGTTCCAGCCGACATCCATGAGTTCCACTGCATCCAGCGCACTTCTTCCCCGCCATGGCGCAGCCGCCGCGTGCGCGCTCTCTCCCTTGAAACTGTACTCAATCGAAACCAGTCCATTGCTTGTGGTCGGGCCGATTGAAACCCGGAGACTGTCGTCCACGTGGCAAAAAAGCACGACGTCCACGTCTTTGAAAACTCCCGCGCGGACGTAGTAAGCCTTGGTGCCCAGATCTTCCTCCGCCACTCCAGGCCAAAGTTTGATAGTTCCCGAAAGATGCTCCCGCTCCATTACCTTCTTAACCGCCAGCGCGGCGATAATGTTCAGCGGCATGCCGGAATTGTGGCCTTCCCCGTGACCCGGTGCGCCTTCGATCATCGGATCGTGATACGCCACGCCAGGCTTTTGCGAAGCCTGAGGAATGTCGTCGATATCGGAACCGAGCGCGATCACTGGTTTCCCCTGTCCCCACGTTGCGACGAAGGCGGTAGGAATGCCCGCGACTCCGCGTTCGATCTTGAATCCCTCCTTCTCCAGGATTGCGGTTAGGTATTTCGAGGTCTCGAACTCCTGAAATCCCAACTCGCCGAAACTGTAGACGCTGTCCACCATCACCTGAGCCTGCTTTTTCATCCCGTCGATTTGCCCCGCCAGGTCGGCCTTCAGAGCGGCTTCCTGGGCTGGTGTGACTCTCTGCTGGCCGAAGGCGCAACTTCCCATCAGTAGAGAGAAAAAGATCAGTTTTCCGATCACTGGATTCACCTCTCATATATAATCGCAGCAACTAAGTGCTTATCGCGTTTCTCGACAAGCAGACTTTTGGCAAGCTAAGGGTTCACATAAATCGGCGACGCTGCTGCTCGACACCGGTGCCCATCGAATGCGTCCGGGACTTGCTCGACCAAAGCACATCACTACCACGCGGATTTGCGATAAAAGGCGACGGTCGGTGCCGGATTCCGCTTCGCACAAAGTACCGATTTGAGCGCCGCCGAATACTGGTTTATGGTGAGTGCAGTAGCAGGTCAACCGTAGGGGAATTTCCGTATATGGAATCTTGGCGAACCCTCGCTGAAATCAAACGGTACGAAACCGAATTCGCGGCCATCCTTTCCAGGTTCAAGAAAGGCCGGGAGGGTATCTGGATAGGTGAAGGCGATGATCCGATCCTTCGGCAATACGTGAGAGAAATCATTGACCTCTTCAACGAGGTGTTTGGTGAGAACAACTACTCAGTTCAAATTTCCGCTGAGTTCGACAACGGTATTCGCAATTTCTCCGGTTCGCCTTCTTACAAGAGCGTGGAGAACATCCTGTCCGTCATCCGCGCCGTGCTCACCCGTCTCGATCGTAACCCCGAATTATTGGTCTCGAGCAAAGCCCCAGAAAACGGCTCCGGCCGGGCCCCGGTCAATGTTGTACTGCACATTTGCAACCGTTTTCACGAGGTTGCGCGACAGTTGCTTCATCGCCGTGAAGACAGATCTACTCTCGAAATCAAAGACGAGTATGATGTTCAGGACCTCCTGCATGCGCTGTTGCGCATGCATTTTGATGACGTTCGGTCCGAGGAGTGGACGCCATCCTATGCCGGGAGTTCATCCCGTATGGATTTTCTTGTAAAAGGACATGGAATCGTCGTGGAGACGAAAATGACACGGCAGGGGCTGGCGGGGAAGGAAGTGTCTGATCAACTCATCATAGACGCCACTAGATACCGTGGCCATCAGGATTGCAAAACCCTGATCTGCTTCGTTTACGATCCGTCGGAGCTGGTCAAGAATCCTCGTGGACTGGAGACTGACCTGGCTAAGCTGACGAGCAACGGCTTGACTGTGATATGCGTCGTCAAGCCATAAGGCACCACTCTATACGAACGCGATTATTACGAAGGGAGGATAGGAGCGGCGCAGATTGCGCTAGCACCAAAGAACTGCCTTGAATAGAGCGACGAAAGCGGGACGGATGCGCGGCAGCTGATGGAATCGACGGCCATTTCAGCTCATTGTCACGAACTTTCCTTTTGGGGGACAATCGTTCTTAACTTATAGCCCTTTGGACCGCTGTCTTTGGCGATCGATGAGCGCAAGGCGCGGCCTGTCTGGACGGGCCCCGACGCGAGCACCTCGATATATACCACTATTTGCCAGTCAGCACCCAAATTGCATCACCGCGCTGCGCCATAGCGCACACGATTCCTTCGTTTTTCCAGGCACTGGCTCCTAACATCATGAGAAGATTGCATTTTTTGGATGGCTCCTGAAATGCTCGTATTCCACCCAATGAGATCCAGAGCTTTCCACTCGGAGGAAGAACGTGACCAACAATCTAAAAGGGCTGATCAACGCACTTCGGCAATCCATCAACGAAGCCATATTGGAGTCGAACGATGTCGCCGCAATGGTGGCGGCGCTAAAGCGCAGCGGCAAGTGTCCCGTGTTCACGGTCGACATCATGATGGAAGAAGCGCCTGGCGCGGCGGCCGAACCCCAGGAAGGCTCCCGCATTTCAGAACAATTGGTGTTGAGTGACGAGGATGTAGCGTTCTTAGCCGCCCTTGGAATTAGTGACCCGAGCTGGTGCCGGGATACGCCCGAGCCGGTACCGCACAGCGCGGAATAGTGACTCAGTCCCGTCGCTCCCCGCCCTAAAGTAGTGCCTCCATTCCGCCGATAAGCCAGACGAGTAATGGACCGGCGATTTCATCAGCGAATCCCCACTGATTTGCCCGTTCGCATCACCCAGTTGGAGGACGGCGGCGAGTGGGTGGGCCAACTTCAGGACATCTCGGATTCCGGCATTTGTTCTCTCTTCGCAGTGCCCTTGCCGCCAGGCGCGATCGTGAAACTGGAGATCCTAGGCTTGACGCTTTACGGTCACATCGTCTATTCCGATCTATGGGATGACTTGTTTCGTACCGGCATCTTTGTCGAGCCCGCTTTGCTCGATTCCTCGAACATCACCGAACTGGTAAAGGATTTCATCACCAGCGCTGCCGGCCGCTCCTAGCGCGAGCCACCATCTGAAGCGAGGCAGTACGCGATAATCTTGAAGATGGAACCAGAGGCTGCGTACCCAGCCGCCCGAATTGTCTCGCCCAAAGTCCACGCGTACTTTTCGCGACAGCGAGACGAAGCTCGCGGCGGCAATGGACATCTGGCGACTTTGCCCGATGTCCCAACGATCCAGGCCATTGTCGACGCCGCTTTTTGGGCCAGCCTCCGCCGTGAAGAGGGCTTTATCCCGAAAATCTCGCTTGCATTTCTTTCGCCCGGCGAAACCCACAGCGCCTTGCTGTTTGAGAGGCCCTTGCCCCTGGACCCAGGCATCCTGACCAAGATTGCTCCGGCCGTGGAACGGCCTGGAATTCACTTGGGCGTCTCACGGGGGCCGGCGGGCCTCGCGGTGTGGGGGGCGACCCGCGCCATCCCCAGCCTGTGCTGCGTTGTGGAAGTGGCGGCGCCCGGCTTGATTGTGATCAAGCATCACAGCAGCGAGACGACTGGTAAGTTCGTCAACGTTGCGGTGCTCGAAGGTGACCAGGTGAAGATGGTCGACGAGCGCGCCGCGGCCATTCCCGATTGCCCGGCATTGCTCACCGCGCTGCTCGGATCGGAATCGCCCGCTTCTTGGGTCCACTCGGTGAACGTGCTGGTGCAACTCGCAGTCTCCATGCGGGCGCACGGACGCGGGGGATCGCTCCTGGTGGTTCCTGCCTTAGGCGACGCCTGGCGCGAATCCATTGTCTCGCCGATACCCTACGCGGTGTCGCCGCCGTTCTCGGACCTGGCGGAGCTGGCCCGTGCCGACGAGCGCGGCGACGAAGGCGAGACCAACCGGCTCAGCCGGACTGTAGATGTGGTGGCCGGGCTCACCGCCGTCGATGGCGCCGTGGTCCTCACGGACCAATATGACGTCCTGGGATTCGGCGCGAAAATTACCCGGCGCAAGAGTCACCCGTTGGTGGAGCAGGTTATCGTGACCGAGCCCATCGAAGGCGGCGAGGCGGTTCTGGTCCACCCCGAGAAGCTCGGCGGTACCCGGCATCTTTCGGCCGCGCAATTCGTCGAAGACCAACACGACTGCGCCGCCCTGGTGGCGTCCCAGGATGGGCGCTTCACCGTCTTCGAGTGGTCGTCCTGCGAGAGTATGGTGCACGCGCATCGTATCGAAGCCCTGCTGTTGTGATCGTCGCTTGCCAGCCCCCAATCCCCAACCCTGGCCTTCCTCGGATAAGCTAGAGGGGTTCGAGGAGGCTCCGTGAAAACATCAGTGCTTCGGCTTTTCGCGATTGGTGTGAGCGCTCTGCTGCTCACTTCCGCCTACACACGAATCCATTCCGCGTCCGTGATGACGGACGCCGCCAAAGCGTTCCTGGGCTCGCTCACGCCCCAACAGCGTGCGCAGGCCACCTTCCAGTTCCAGGACGACGAGCGTTTCGACTGGCATTACATCCCCAAGCCGCGGAAAGGCCTGGCGCTACGCGACATGACGCCCGAACAAAAGCAGCTCGCGCACGCGCTCCTGGCCGCAGGGCTCAGCCAGCAGGGCTATATCAAAGCCGTCAGCATCATGAGCCTTGACCAAGTGCTCAAGACTCTCGAAGAGGGCAAAGGGCCGCAACGCGATCCGGAGGGCTACTTCTTCACCGTTTTCGGCGAGCCTTCATCGTCAGGCACCTGGGGCTATCGCGTCGAAGGGCATCACGTCAGCCAGAACTTCACGATCGTCAATGGAAAGGTGCAGGGCGCGCCTACCTTCTATGGAACGAACCCGGCAGAGATCCGTGAAGGTCCGCGCAAGGGTCTGCGCATTCTGGCGCGCGAAGAGGACCTCGGCCGCCAGCTCGTGAAGTCGCTCAACGCGGATCAACAGAAAACCGCAGTCATCAGTAAAGACGCGCCCAAGGAGATCCTCACCGAAGCGTCGCGCAAAGCGGCTCTGAACGGCCAGCCGAGCGGTTTGGAAGCCTCCAAGATGAACGCTTCGCAACGTGCGATTTTTCAAAGCCTGCTGGACGAATACTGCCAGAACATGACCGACCAGATCGATCAGACGCGCGAAGAACAGATCAAAAAGGCCGGCAACAATATCTACTTTGCGTGGGCGGGCGGAGAAGAGCCCGGCCAGGGCCACTACTATCGCATCCAGTCGCACAGTTTCATGGTGGAGTTCGACGACACGCAAGATAACGCCAACCACATTCACTCCGTTTGGCGCGACTTTGACGGCGATTTCGGCTTGGACCTGCTGAAGGAACACTATCAAAGCAGTCACCGCTAGCTTGGCTCTTACTGGATAGCTGGTCAGCTTGACTCTTACGCGCCGCCTTTTCGTTGCCTCGTTCGCCGGCGCGGACGCGTGCCTGGCCGCCGATAGGGGGCAAGCCTATCCGCCGGAAATCAAGCGCTACGTCGACGAAGCCACCGAAAACTTAGTGATTCGTTTGACTGATCCGGCACACCAGAGCTGGTTGCCGGCGCCTTACAACCGGGCCATTTCGCGCAAGAGCGATTTCATGATTTACTCGAGCGACCGGTCGGGCGCAGTCCAGGCCTATCGACTGGATCTCAAAAGTGGACAGTCGCACGCCTTGACGGCGGAGCCCGATTTGCTCACCGCTTCCTTGTCGCTGGCGCCCGATGACCGCGAGTTCGCCTATTTGGCTGGCCGGTCGCTCTACCTGGCGCGAACCAACGCCGCGCACCCGCGCGAAGTCTACAGGGCGGAAGTAGGATACGACTTCGCAACAGGATTCAGCCTTTCTGAAGATGGCCTGGTTTCGGCGCTGGTGGAACAAAGGCCGGGGATGAGCCGGCTGCGCCTGATCACCATGCGTACCGGCGCCGCCCTAACAATCGCTGAATCGGCCGATCCGATTTCCGATCCCCAGCTGCGTCCCAAGCGCGCTGGCCTGCTGTACCGTAAGGCCGATGAATTGTGGGTGGTGAACTACGACGGGGCGCAGAATCGTAAACTGCGGATCGCCCCGGGCGGCCTCGGGAACGCCTTATGGTCCGGCGACGGCAGAACCATCGACTATCTGAACATTCCGGCGGACCGCAAACAATTGAACAACATTCGCGAGTTCACGCCCGACACAAACGAGGACCAATTTGTTTCCGCCACCAGCCAGTTCGCCATCTTCAATCGCAACAGCGACACCAGCGTCTTCGTGGGCGCCAGCGGAAGCAAGGCTTCGCCTTATATGCTGCTGCTGGTGCGGTCGGTGAAGCGGGAGCTCACCTTGTGCGGGCATCGCGCTAGCGATCCACGCCAGGTAACCGCATTCTTCTCGCCCAATAGCCAGCGCGTCATTTTTCAAAGCGACCGCGATGGCAAGATGGCGCTCTATTCCATCGCGGTGGACCGGCTGGTGGGAGAGACCGAGACCGAAGAACCCTAAGCGCCCCTGGGCTGGCCTCCAGTTCCCGGCCACAATGGACGATGGATTATGGGAGGATTTCGTGACCACCAGACTTTCAATCGGACTGACGATGCTGTTTTGTTCCACCGTGTGCCCGGCGGTTTGGGCTGCGGACTACCATACTTTTGATGTGAAGCCCGGACAATGGGAAAACAGTCTAAACGGCCAGGCCACCGGCGCGCTGCCGATCCCGGACGAAGTGCTCAAGAATCTGTCGCCGGAGCAGCGTGCCAAAGTGGAGGCGATGGCCAAAGCACAGCTCGCGCGCGGGGCCCAGGCTACCGTTACCAAGCATTGCTTGACGAAAGACGATCTGAACAAGCCATTCGATACGAGAGACGAGAAAACCAGGGCATGTACGCACAACATAATTTCGTCTTCCGGCAGCAAACAAGAGATCCAGCTGGATTGCAACAGGCAAGGGATGAAGACTACGGGAACGCTGAAGGTGGAAGCCCTGGATTCTGAACATATCAAAGGTTCCATTCAGATGGCTATGACCGGCGGTGACCATACGATGAACGCGAATTACACATTCACGTCTAAGTGGATCGGTCCGGCCTGCACCGAGAAATAGGGCCTGTTTCGCTCTCCTCTGCGGCGGCCCCCGGTCCGGCTAGTTGAGCGTTCCTAGATAATCCTCGAGCTCCTCCGGCAACGGCGCCGATAGCGTAATTCGCTGGCCCGTGCCGGGGCTGGTGAATGCGATCTGCCGTGCGTGTAGAAAATAACGTCCCAAATCGCTAGCTGGCGCGCCGTACAACTTGTCCCCCACCACCGGGTGCCCGATGCTCGCCAGATGCACGCGGATCTGGTGCGTGCGGCCCGTTCCGATCTTTACTTCCAGGAACGTGAAGCCCTCGAAACGTTTTAGGACCTGATAAGACGTGCTGGCTTGGCGTCCCTGAGCGAGGCGCGCAGTCATGCGGACGCGGCGCACGGGATCGCGAGCAATCGGGGTGTCGATACGGCCTTGCTGGTCCTTCACACGTCCGTGCACCAGAGCGACATAGATTTTCTCTACTTGGCGCGACGCGAATTGCGCTGCGAGATTACGGTGGGCGGCGTCGTTGCGCGCCACCAGAATCACGCCACTGGTGAAGCGATCCAGGCGATGCACGATCCCCGGCCGCAAGTCGCCGCCCACGCTCGAAAGCTTTCCGAAGCGATGCAGCAGAGCGTTGACCAAGGTCCCCGAGTGGCGGCCGGCGCCGGTGTGAACCACCATGCCCGCGGGCTTGTTGATGGCGATGACATCGGCGTCTTCATACAGCACTTGGATCGGCAGGTCTTCGGGTGTAGCGCCGAGTGGCGCCAGTTCCCCGGGCTGCACGTGGGTGCGCTCGGCGCCCTTCAGCAAGTAGGATCGTTTTTGGGGCGAACCATCCACCAGCACGCGCCCCTGCTCGATCCAGTCTTGCAGCCGGGACCGGCTGTATTGCGGCAACCGCTCGTGCAAAAATTGATCCAGCCTTTTGCCGCGATCCCCGGCCGACGCCTCAAGCCGTAACTCATCCGCCGCCAATCCCTAACCCCCAGTCCCCAACCCCAGTTATATTCAATACGTGATTCGCGGCGCAAACGTCTCAGACCGGCTCGTACTTGCGCTTTTGTTCCTGGGATTGCTTGCGGCGCGGCTCTGCCACAGCGGAATCGTCTGGGTGGAGGAGGCATATCCGACGGCGGCGGCGATCCAGATGTTGGACGGCAAGATGCTGTATCGCGACGTCTGGTTCGACAAGCCGCCGCTATCCGCGCTGGTGTACTTGCTGTGGGACGCGCGCCTGGGAGTGGCGCTGCGGATCGCGGGAGCGGCATTCGTTTTCGCCTGTTGTTGGATGCTGTGGCTTTTCGCGCGCGATCTGTGGGGCCCGCGCGAAGGCCTGGCTGCGGCGCTGTTGCTCGGGTTCTTCCTCACGTTCGGAATCCCGGCGGCGGTGATGGCGCTGGCGCCGGATCTGTTGATGGTGCTGCCGCACATCGCAGCGGTCTATTTGGCGTGGCGCGGGCGAGCGTTCTTGAGCGGTTTGGTGGCGGGCGTCGCACTGCTGGTGAACGCCAAGGCCTTTTTCGTTCTGGCCGCCTGCTTCTTCTTTGCGTGGCGCGGCGCGGGATGGCTGCTGGGGGGATTCGCAGTCCCGAACATTGTGGCGCTGATTTGGTTTGGCCGCCAGTACGTCGACCAGGTATGGCGCTGGGGCGCCATGTACTCCGAACAAACCTTCGCGTTCGCCACTGGATTCGTCAGAACGGCGAACTGGGCGGGTTTTCAGTGCGCGCTGGTGGTGGGCGCCGCGATTGCATTGTGCAGGGAAGACCGCTGGCGCTGGAAAATGACAGCGTGGCTCGTTCTGTCTTTGGCTGCAGTCGCCGCGGGCTGGCGATTCTTCCCGCGCTATTACTTCCAATTGCTGCCGGTGATGGTGCTGCTTGCGGCTCGAGGGTATACATTGTTGGGCAGATGGCGAGCCGTCCTGCTGGCGCTGTTGTTGATCCCTCTGGCTCGCTTTGGTCCGCGCTATCTGATTCTCGCAAACGATCTTGCTCACGAACGGCCCAGTGACTGGAGCGATCTCGCACTGAACCAAGACAGCCAGGCCGCCTCCGATCGGATGGAGAGGGTGGGAACGCTCCTCGTCTGGGGCTATCGCCCCGATATTTTCGCATACACGCGCAGGCCCGCGGGCAGCCGCTTTCTCGATTCGCAGCCGCTCACCGGCGTCCTGGCCGACCGGCATCTCACCACCTCACAGCCCATCGCCCCCCAATGGGCTGCGCGCAACCGGCGCGAGTTGATCGCCAGCGATCCCACCTGGATCGTGGACGGACTGGGGCCGCTCAATCCCGCACTGGCGATCACAAACTTCCCCGACCTGCACGAATGGCTGGGGAATTACCGCGAAGTGGGGCGGACCCGCTTCTCCATCATTTACAAGCAGAAGTAGCCTGTCCTTACTCCCCGCTCCAGCATGCCACGCGTTTTTCCAGAAACGCCGAAATGCCCTCCTGCGCGTCGTGCGCGAGCGAGTTCAGGGTCATCACTTCCTTGGCGTAGGCGTATGCTTTGGGCTGATCCAGATCGATCTGCGCGTAGTATGCATGCTTGCCAAGCGCCACCGTGAAGCTGCTGGCCTGGGCGATCTTGCATGCCAGCTCGCGCGTCGCGGTTTCGAGTTCGGCCGCCGGAACCACTCGATTGACCAGCCCCCACTCGGCCGCCGTGGCGGCATCCACAAGTTTTCCCGTGAGCAGCATCTCCAGTGCACGCTTGCGTCCGACTACCCGGCTCAAGGCCACCATCGGCGTGGTGCAAAATAGTCCAATCTTTACGCCGGGAGTGGCGAAGACGGCCTGATCGCTCGCGATGGCGAGGTCGCAGGTGGCCACCAACTGGCAGCCCGCGGCGGTGGCCACGCCTTGCACTTGAGCGATCACCGGCTGGGGGATGGATTGGATCTTTGTCATGAGTTCGGTGCAGACATCGAACAGATGGCGGTAGTCGTTGACCGTTCGCCCCACCATCTCGCTCAGGTCGTGGCCCGAGCTGAAGGCCTTGCCCCCGGCAGCCAGGATGATGGCACGGATGTTCGTTTCGGCCGCCAGTCCCCCCAGGCACGAGATCAGCTCCTGCATCAATTCGAGCGACAGAGCGTTGCGGCGCTCGGGCCGATTCAGGGTGATTACGGCGACTTGGCCGTCGGTAGAGCGGATCAGATGCTGGTAGGGCATGCGGCCTCCTACTTAGGAGTGTACCGACAATACAGGTGGCCCTCGCGAGCCAAGGCATCATTGCCGGGCACGATGGCCGTACCGGTTTCGATGTGCTGGATGTCCGTGTAGCCGGCTTTTCGCAAAAACGCGACGATCTCAGATGACTTCCGCTTCTTTTCGCGCACCGTCTCGCCATGCATTTCGAGAAACAACGCGGGATGGTGCGCGTCGAGCGTTGCCTGGGCGCCTCGGAGCGCTTCTAATTCCCAGCCTTCGACGTCGATCTTGATAAAATCGGGCGCGGGCAGGGCATTGACGGTGATGTCATAGTCGAGCGTTGTAATCTCGACGGGCTGTGAAACCTGCACGGCCGCATCCGGGTTGAGCGATCCACCGCCGGCCATGGAGGGATCGTACAGCAATGTTCCCGATCGTGCCTGGCTACCAAGCGCCAATTTGCGAACCTCAACGTTGGAGAGATTATTGAGCCGAATATTCTCGATCAAACGTGCGTGATTCATCTGGTTCGGCTCGTAAGCGACCACTCGCGCGGCACGCGAAGCGAAGAATAGCGTGAGGATGCCGTGGAACGCGCCCACGTCGTAGACGACCAGCCCGCCCAGCGGCTGATCGCGCCAAAACATTTCTTCCCTGGTGTGTGGGCCCGAAAGCAACGCCGGCGTCCAGCCCAGTCCGCCTCTACGCTGCATTCCGCGAATCAAACCGTGGCGGACGGTATAGGCGATGCGATCGAACAAACGCCGGCTGATCCAAGCTACAGCGCGGTGACGAAGCGAGTAATGCTGGAAAGGGAGGTCGTCCGCGTTAGCTAAGTTCGAGGATCTCGCGAAGTGCATCTTCTACCGCGCCCAAATGCTTCGAACTGAGTAGTTCGATCCGCCGCACCAATCTCTCCTTCGCAATTGCACGAACTTGATCGATTACTGCGATGGCCGGCTGGCCGGAACAGGTGACGCCGACCGTGATAGGAGGCGCAGTGCGCGGTGAAGTGCTCAGCGGGACCACCACTACCGTCCGGCGGTGCTCATTCACTACGCTGTTGCTGATGACTACGCAGGGCCGCGTTTTGTTGATTTCAGATCCAACGGTCGGGTCCAGATTCGCCCACCAGATCTCACCGCGCCGGGGCATCTTCCCCGCTGGCACGCTCCCAAGGTTCCGGCATTGCATCGCTAAGAGCGTCGAAATCCCGTTCGATTTCTCTCAGGTCAGGATCTTGATTTGCGATTTCGCAAGCTTGAATCAGCCGCTTCTCGCGTTGGGCGAGCTTTTCGGCGATGGCATCGGCCACATAGCGCGACCGGTCACGTGCGGGGACTCTCCGGGTGAAGGTGGACGCGACATCGTCCGGCAGGCTGAAGGTCATCTTTCGGCTCGGCATATACCCATACTACCATACTTGAGTATGGCTGGCTAGTCGTCTTCCCCGCCGCCCACCTTGAGCACGGCCAGGAAGGCCTCCTGGGGAATCTCCACGCGACCCACCCGCTTCATCCGCTTCTTGCCCTCTTTTTGCTTTTCGAGGAGCTTGCGCTTACGCGAGATATCGCCGCCATAGCACTTCGCCAAAACGTTCTTGCCCATGGCCTTGATGGTTTCACGCGCAATCACTTTGTTGCCGATGGCCGCTTGCAAAGCCACTTCGAACATCTGCCGGGGAATCAGCTTGCGCAGCCGCTCGATCAGGATTTTGCCGCGCTCGTAAGCAAATTCCTTGTGTACGATCATGGACAACGCGTCTACCGGCTCGCCCGCCACCAGCACGTCCAGCTTCACCATTGGCGACACGCGATAGCCAGCC